>Ga0335069_10002138_pt1 | contig 30770 bp, 24 predicted proteins | sample Lox_Sample_11_FD_206714 | JGI IMG/M metagenome (GOLD analysis project Ga0335069, IMG submission 206714) | Soil microbial communities from Loxahatchee National Wildlife Refuge, Florida, United States - Lox_Sample_1.1 | ecosystem: Environmental > Terrestrial > Soil > Wetlands | place: USA...
GGGATCACGACCCATCGACGCCGGACGATCATGTTCCAGTACGCTCGGAGGTCGAAAGCCACTTCCGAGTCGGCTGGTTGGGTAACGGCGTCCTGCGGCTCAGCGGAGGATGACATGCGTTGCCTTCGAGACCGGGGCGATTGTCCAGTGGCCGTCTAGAAGTCGACGATGCTAGGCGATCCGCCGGTCGCAGTCGAGATCGGGCGCCTCCCCCATTCCGACGAGCTCCTCTGTCCCTCCGGTGGGCGATCGTAGTATCGGAAGCGATGCGTCTCCGGAGCCGCCCCACGTTGTTCGTGGCTCTCGCGGCCCTCCAGCTGCTGGTAGTGGTCTTGCCGGTGTGGCGCGGTGGCGTAGGCTCGCCGCTGCAGCTTGCCGCGGTGCTGTTCGCGGCTCTTGCACTCTTCTTGGCTGCCAGCAGTCAGTCGGGGACCGTCGCGTGGGTGACCGCCGCGTTCGCGCTCGCGACCGTCTGGATCGGCATCCAGCTCGTTCCCTTTCCATCGGCAGGGATTCGTCTCCTGTCACCGAACGCGGACGCGTTGTTCCGATACATTCTAGGGCCCATTGGCGAATACCCGGCTGCTCGTCCGCTTTCGCTCGACCCACCAGCCACTGGCCGTGATCTCGCCAAGGCGGTCACCTTCGTGCTCGCCATGGCGGCGTCCGGACTGCTCGCCGGCAGGCAGTGGCGCCGTGACAGGCTCCTCGCAACGGTCGCCTTCTCTGGCGTGCTCGTCGCCTCCGCTGGCCTCGTAGCAGCACTCGCCAACTTGGGCCCGCTTCTCGAGCCGCGCTTCACCTTCTACAACCCGAACCATCTAGCCGGGTTCCTGACTCTCTCCTCCTTCATCGCGCTCGGTTTTGCGTTCCGGCTGCGTCGCAGGGAGGCTGCGCTCTGGTTCTTCGCATTCGTCGTCTCGGCGGCGGGCGTCTTCCTATCCCTCTCGCGGGGCGGAATCTCCGCGTTCTTCGTGGGCGCAGGCGTCTTCGCCCTTCTCCACACCCGGCGTCTCCGAATAGAGCGAAACGAGCCGCGCCTCAGGTACGCGGGAGTACCGGCGGCACTTGCGCTCGCCCTGGCGGTCGTCGCCTACCTGGCACTCGACCGGGTCGTCGCCGAGATGCGGACCGTGGCCGGAGCTGCGAACGAGGTCAAGCTGGCACTCGTACCCGTCGCGTTGTCCATCGTCCGGAGGTTTCCGCTCATCGGCATCGGTCGGGGCGCCTTCGAGACGTTCTTTGCCGCCTACAAGGTCGAACCGGAACAGGTGACGTTCACCTACCTCGAGAACGAATGGCTCCAGCCAATCGTCGACCTCGGCATACCGGTCGGAATCCTGCTCGTCGCGGCCGTCGCCTGGACCTGGTCTCGCGCCGCGCGGTCTCGCGACCTCTCCCGCCCCGAGATCGGGGCGCTGGCAGGCACGGCGGCGCTCGCGGCCCAGAACCTGGTCGACTTCTCGCTCGAGCTCCTGGGGGTCGCGATCCCTTTCGCGGTGGTCCTCGGCGTTCTGTCGAGAGCGCAACCTTCGCTGCCCCTCCGACCGCGCACGATCCGCATTGCGGGCTTGGGCTCGCTTCTGCTCGCCATGGGCGGCATAGCACTCTGGCTTCGGCACCCTACGGAAGTCGACGCCCGGCGAGTGGCTGGCGCTCGCGAACCGGCCGATGTGGTAGCAGGCGCTAGGGCGGCCGCGATGTGGCACCCCGCGGATTTCGTGCCCCAGGCCGCGGCGGGCATCGCCCTCGTCAAGGCCAACCGGTGTCCGGAGGCGCTTCCCTGGCTGAACAGGGCGATGAAGCTCAACCCGACCGCGGCGGAGCCGCACCGCTTCGCCGGGCGCTGCCTCGCGGCGGCGGGAGAGAAGGCGTTCGCCAAGCGCGAATACCGGCTGGCCGCCCTCTTCGGGGACCCGAACGCGCTGGCGGAGGCCACGCGTCACTTCCCCGAACTGGACGATCTGGTCGCGATCGCGCCGGACACGCCGTCGGGCCTGATCGGCCTCGCATCCCTCCTCGCCGCCGACCGGCCAGGCGACGCGGCGTCGATTCTTCGGCGCGCATGGACGGATTACCGCGACGTCGCGTCTCTGCGCTGGCTGGCCCAGCTCACCCTCCAGCTCGACGACCCGGAGGAGGCCCTCGAGCTCGCGAGCAAACTCCGCGAGCTGCAACCTCTCGACTTCGCCGGCTTCACCACGGCCGCGGCGGCGCTCGAGAAGCTCGATAGGTCCGAGGAGGCGAAGGGCCTCCTGGAAGAGGGGGCGCGCCGCATACCGGGGTCTCCTCAGATTCTCCAGCTGTTGATCCAGCAGGCGATGCGCCGCCATCTCTACTCGGAGGCCCGCCGTCTCGCTGAAACGATCACTACGCACGCACCTGGCGAGGTCGCCTCGAAGCACCTCACGATCGCCGCGATCCTCTGGGCACAGGGACGCCACGCGGAAGCCATCCAGGCGGCCCGAAGGGGCGCGGAGATGGTCCCGGACAGCCCCGGTCCGAAGGTCGCACTGTCAAATTACGCGGCTGGCGCGGGGCGGTACGAGGAGGCGATCGCAGCGCTCGAGAGCGCTGCGGGCCTGCCTTCGGTCCCTGCCGGGACCTACGATGGCCGCCTCGCCGAGCTTCGCGCTGCCCGCCAAAGGCAGATAGACGCCTCATACCGCCAGGCGCTGGATCTCAAGCAGTCGCGTCCTTAGGCCTCGCACCGAGCAGGCGTTACGGCGGCGGACATCCTCCACTGACGGCGTAGGCACGTACCTGGTAGGGCGTCCCCGCGCTCATCGGCTTGCGTGTTGCCGAGTGGAAGGTTTCGACGTCCGAAATCGGATGGGCGCCCGTCAATACGTTGGTCACGCCGGGATCCGTAACCGGTTCGCGGACCACGACGACCGTCACGCTTTCGCTGCTCACCAGGGCGCACAGTTCGCGTTGGCGCGGCTGCGTCGAATCGTACTCGCCTGCTTCATAGACCACGGATCTTCGCGGAACGAGCGCATGGGACCGCGTCGAAAGACCCAGCACGACGGCATCGGGCGGGAGAATGCGATCTAGCCACTTGGCCTCGGTGTACCCCGACGCCGTCGCACTCATCGTTCGCTCGCGCAGCGCCATGGTCCAAGACCCGGGAAGCAGGCGGGCAGCGCCGACGATCCACATGAACAGGACGGCTGCGCCCTGCGCCAAGAGAGCGCAGAGAAAGATCCGGACGCGAAGTGTACCGCTCTTCTCGATCGATGTGATCACTGCGGCGCCAGCCCACAGGTATGGCTCCAGAAGAAAGCGTGCTCCTACCTGCCCGAGACCCACGATCAACAAGGTGGCGGCCACCGCACTTAGCAGAAACGGGATCGCTCCACCGGACGCCGGCACGGCAACTAGGAACGCGAACGCGCCCACCCCGAGGACGGTTGCGGCGGCCTCGGGGCGGATGGTCAATATCGAACTCCACACTGCCCCCGCAAGCCCGCCGGAGCTTGGCTCGGTACCGTACGAGCGCAGAGTTCTGGCGAACTCCACCACGACCGGGTCGGGCTTGCGTCGAAGAGCCTCGAGATTCGGAGTAATCGGGTCCCCGTATATATAGGTATTTCTGGCCCACACGGGTCCTATGAGGAGCACCCCGGTCGTCAGGGCCGCGATCAGGAAATACCGCAAGCGCCCTTCCTTCCAACCCGCAATGAGGCCGACCGTACCGACCACCGATCCGGTCAGAAGAAAGCTGTGCTTGCATGCCATCGCAAATGCGACGGCCACCCACGCCAGGCACGGGTTGTCGCAGCCAGGTCCGCCTCTTCCCGTGATGAAGAGCGTGAGAGCAGCGAACAGCGCGGCGGCCGGCAGGAGTTGCGGCTTCTGATTCGGAACCAAGAAGAGCAGGACGGGCGTACTCACCACAAAGAGCAGACCGAGAACACGAGCGATTGCCGACTTCCCCAAGCTCCACATGGTTCCAATCACCGCAAGCAGGCCGCCCAGCTGCAGACAGGCGCCCAGGATGTCTGTGCCGCCTGCGAGTCCCAGCATGTTGAGCGACTCGCCCAACCCGACGAGCCTCATGTGCAGCCAATAGGGCTGAGTATGGACTCCGCCGTAGCGGAGCCATTCCATGGGTACGGCCAAGTGATAGGCCAGCGAGTCCGCGTCCGTGGCAGGCCCGAGGCCGGCCGCCACGGTTGCGGCGCCGGTCAGGAGGGCGACGATCAGTCCAGCCCTTCCCAGAGGGCCTGCCGCGGACCAAGTCGCCGAGAGGACAGCACCTAGAGCGCGCATTCTCGCCCGGCCGTATCCGACGAGTTCGATGATACCAATTAAACCAATCGTCCAGGATAGTGCGCGCAGAACGCTCGGGCGCGCGACGTGTACTAGCGCAAGTCCATGAACCAGAGCGGTAACGGATGCCGTGGCGACTATGAATCCCGCCGCGACATCGACGGAGCGACCCCAACCTCCGGCGCGCGCCAGGCGCCAGCCCAGGTGCCCAAACCCCATTGCCATGAGAACCCCCAGTACGAGCGGGAGCGGGGGCTGCAGGATCATGTCGTCGAGTGCCAAGACGCTCTCGGAATTCCACGGATGTCCGCGACTCACGCGGGTTGGGGCGTGACTATCAAACGTAGGTGCCGTGTGGACAAGCGGAAAGGGCCTGGAATGGCGTTGTGAACCGAGCCGGAGCGCATCCGGCTCGCTCACTCCGCTCCGGGCAACAGAGGGTCGAGAGTGAATTTCAGGGGGGAACGACGAATTAGGCCATTCAGGCTGTCGACCGTCTGGTCTCGGCCAGCAACCCCGCCTGCCCAAGACGCCTCGTTGGTCCGAGCGGGGGCCGGGAAGTCGCTCGACGGCGCTGCCGGCCCTCCGTGCAGAGGTTTCCCGGTCGGCAATTGGACGGTACCGCCGAGAGCGCTGGGGCCCAAGCGAGTCGCCTCGGGCTCCAGCTGACGAACGCCCGCCGAGGTCGGTGCCGGATTTGCTCAGGGGCCGTTCTTTACAACGGACCCACCGCCCCCGGCGATCCAGGTATCCGAACCGGTTCCCCAGACTCCGCCCAGGTACCAGCTGGTTCCGCTCGCGTCGGATGCCCACGTGGTGCCGTTCCAGCCGAGGATCGTGCCGGTATCTCCGGCGATCCAGACTTTGTTGGGGCCGGTTCCACCGACACCGTATAGATTGATCGAGGTAGAGGCTCCGCTCGCGACGGCGCTCCACGCAATGCCGTTCCACTGAATGACCGTGCCCGAGTAGCCAACGGCATAAACGTTGTTGCTCGCGTTTCCCCAGACCCCGGCGAGGTCATTGGAAGTGGCAGCCGAGGCCGTCGGATCGACAGCCCAGGTCGTGCCATTCCAATGAGCGGCGGTCCCGCCCCCGCCCACGGCCCAGACGTCGCCCGTGCCGAAGCCCCACACTCCGTAGAGGTAGGTACCGATGGTGTTGCTCGAGTTGGACCACGCTGTGCCGTCCCAGTGCACGATCGTCGACGTGTTGCCGACCGCCCACACGTCGTTCGGACCGCTGCCCCAGATGGCGTAGAGGTCATTACCCGTCACGCCGGTCGAGCTGGATGGCGTGGTCCACGAAGTGCCGTCCCAATGGACTATGGTTCCCGCTGCGCCCACCGCCCATGCATTGGTCGTGGAGCTTGCCCAAACGCCGAAGAGTGTCAGCGCACTAGCCGGAACCGGGGAGTTCACCCAGGCGGTTCCGTTCCAGTGCTGGATCACGGCCGTGCTGTTGAGCTCCCCTCCGACTGCCCAGACGTCGGTCGTCGCGGTGCCGGACGCAGCCCACAGGTCGCTCCCGAGGCCCCCCAGAACCTTGCTCCATGCGCCCCCGGTCGACGCGATGACGGTCCCGGTTTCACCTACCGCCCAGACGTCCGAACCGCTCCCCCAGATGCTCAACAGATAGCCCGAGTAGCCGCTCGTGATGCTCGTCCACGAAGTCCCGTTCCACTGCAGAATGGTCCCGGCGTCGCCGACCACCCACACATCGCTCGAGCTACCCCCCCACACGGCATAGAGGACGTTGGACGTCGGGCTCGTCGCCGGGGTGACGGTGGTCCCGCTCAGGAGCAGGATCGTGCCGGTGTCACCCACCGCCCAGGCGGTGTTGGGTCCACTCGCCCAGACCCCGTACAGGTAATTGGAGACTCCGCTGGTCAACGCAGCCCATCCACTTCCGCCGTAGTGCAGGACCGTGCCCGTATCACCCACGGCCCAGACATCGCTCGCGTTCGTTCCCGACACGCCGTAGAGCGCGTTCGTCACTCCGGTCGTCACCGGAGTCCACGCCGTACCGTTCCACTGGACGATCGCGCCGTTCGCTCCGACTGCCCAAGCGTTCGTGGCGCTGAACGCCCAAACGGCATAGAGATCTGCAGTCGTGTTGCTCGCGACGGTGGTCCACTTGCTCCCGTCCCAGTGTACGATGGTACCCGCGTATCCCACGGCCCAGACGTCGTTCGCTGCGGTCCCGGACACTGCCTCGAGCGCAACCGATGTCCCGCTCGCCCAGTACGTCCACGCCGAGCCGTCCCAGTGAAGCAGCGCCGCCCCCCCGAACGGGACGGCCCAGACGTCCGCTGTGGACCTCGCCCACACCCCGCTCAGGTCCGGAACGCGGGGCACCGGGCCCTCCCAGCACCAGCCGTCCTTCGTGCACGTGGCATTCGCGCTGAAATTCTGCCCTTGGACCGGCGTGCCGCTGAAGGCAACATCCAGGCTTGGCGGATAGAAATCGTAACCGGTCAGGCTCGGGGTGACGACGTAGAGACCGCTCGAAAGACCCGGGAACTTGTACTGACCCGCAACGGTGCTCGTCGAGCCGGACCCTGCGCCGGTGAGCGCCACGGTCGCCTGGGCCCCCGTTGCGAGTCCGCTGACCGTCCCCAGGATGTCGTACTGCAACGCCGCGAAGGCAGGCAGGGTGACGCTCGCGAAGTTCACCGTCGCGCTGGCGCTCAACGGCGAGAACGTGTAGCCCGCCTGGCTCGGGGTGACCGTGTACGACCCGTTGAGCAGGCCCGTGAAGCTGTAGTTCCCGCTCGAATCGGTGGTCGTCGTCGCGGCGGCAGCGCCCGAGAGTGCAACGCTAACGCCGGAGGACGGTGCACCGGTCACCGTCCCGGAGATCGTGTACTTGAGCTGCGTGGCCGTGAAGTTCACCCCAGTCACGTCCGCCGTCGTCAGGGGAAACGAGACGCTCGCCGGCGCAAACGAGAATCCCTGCAGCACGGGGGTCACCGTGTAGCTTCCCGGCGCGACCTTGGCGAAGCTATAGCTCCCGGACGAATCGGTCGTCGTGGACGCCGTGGCCGTGCCGGTCAGCTCAACGCCCACGCCCGCCTGAACCGCGCCTGCCACGGCTCCAGAAACGTTGTAGGTGACGAGAGTCGCGGCAAACGCAGCGACCGTCTGGTTATGGCTGCTGATGCTGACGGTGGCCTGCGTTGGCGCGAACGTGTAGCCCGCCTTCGCAGGGGTAACCGTGTAGGTGCCGTTCGAGAGCCCTGTGAACGTGTAGGTGCCGCTCGCGTCGGTCGTCGTCGCTGCCGTCGACGTGCCGGTGAGCGTTATGGCGACGTCCGCGATGACGTCGCCCGTCACGGTTCCGGTGATGATGTAGGTCCCCACCTCGGTGGCAACGAAGGCCGGCACGGTCGCGTCCGCGCCGTTCAAGGTCACCGTGGCACTCGCCGGGTTGAAGGTGTACCCGGCCTTGCTGGGCGTGACGGTGTAGCTGCCGTTCGGAAGCGAGCCGAAGCTGTAGCTCCCGTCCGCACCGGTAAGCGTGGTCGACGTCGACGTGCCACTTAGCGCCACAGTCACTCCGGCGACGGCGCTGCCGGTGACTGTCCCCGAAATCGCGTAGGTCGGCGTGGAACTCTGGCCGCAGCTGCAGGCGTTCAGGATGGCGCCTCCGAGGAGCGCCAGAAACGCGCCCCGCATCGCGCCCCCGATCGCGTGGCGCCTGCCGGTGTGCCGCCATCCCTCGAGCTTCGCGTGAGCAGAACCGCCGAACTTGCCGCCGGGGTCGAGCACTCTCATGAAGGTCTCCCAGTCGCCGGCGCGCCGGCGCTGCCATCGAGTCAAAGCTCTATTGGATAGTGCGCGAGCCGTGCGGACCGCGCCAGTAAACTTCGACGCACACGGTGTGCGACATTGACGACATCCACCCCCGAAGGTGGTGAGCCGAACACGCTCGCGTTTCGCTTTCCAGCGTTGCAGAAACGCTTGTTTCTCGGGCTCGAGGGAGCCGGTTGTCACTTACCGTGTATCAGGCAAGCGCTTGCAGCCCCTGAGGCCTCGGCAATCTCGCCCCCCTTTGGAACGGCAACGTAAGGACGGAAGAAATCCTCACGGTGGAACCGTAATCTGCCAATCCAGTGCGGGACGTACGATACCGCTCCAACTCCCAATGAGGGGGTCGTCTCTGTGGGAGCGGTCGACGACCGTGAAGGCGACGGCGTCCGCCTCGGAACCGTGACTTTCGGTCCCTCCACGGCTGTGCAGGTAGACCGACACCGTGAAAAGACCCTCGGCCAGGAGATTTCTGGGGATGCGGCACGTGCTTCGAACGACGCCTTTCGGTCGAGGTCCTGCCTTCCAGCCGGGAGCGTGGAAATCGTGGCCGTAGAAGAGGCAGTAGCCCTCTTGGCTGTGGAGCGCGACGCTCACGGCCGTCCGCTCCTCCGGCCTCAGGTTCCAGAAATCGATCTCGATGCCGACGGACTGGTTCACGGCGATCTCCGGCGCCGGTTTGCCTTCTTCATCCACGATGCGAACGGCCCGCAACCTGGCAACCGTGTCTCCGGGAGCGAGGGCCACGTCCGCCCACTCCCGCACGGCAGCGCCGTGCGCCGTTCCGCCGTGCAGGTACTTGTGGACCACCTCGCTCGCCCGCCCGTCGGCGACGACACTGCCACGGTCGAGCAGGATGGCTCGCGAGCACAGGCGCGTTACCGCGGCCATGTCGTGAGAGACGAAAAGGACCGTCCTTCCCACCGCTCCGACCTGTTCCATCTTCTGGAGGCACTTGCGCTGGAACTCCACGTCGCCCACCGCGAGTGCCTCGTCGACGACGAGAACGTCCGTGTCGAGCTGAGCGGCGACCGCGAAGGCGAGCCGCATGAGCATCCCGCTCGAATAGTGCTTGGCGGGAGTGTCGACGAAGCGCTCTACCCCGGCAAAGGCGATGATCTCGTCGAAGCGCCTCGCGACCTCGGCGCGCTTCATGCCCAGGATCGCACCGTTCAGGTAGACGTTCTCGCGCCCTGTTAGCTCAAGGTGAAAGCCGGTGCCCACCTCGAGGAGGGCGCCGAGCGCGCCCCAAATGGCCGCGGTCCCCTCGGTGGGTGCCGTGACTCCGGAGAGGATCTTCAGCAGCGTGCTCTTGCCCGCCCCGTTCCTCCCGATGACCCCGACCGCCTCTCCCCTCCGCACCTCGAAGGTGACATCCCGGAGAGCCCAGAACGACCTCGCCCGGCCGGCCGGTTGCTTCGGGCGCAAGAACGCCAGCGGCGCCTTCGCGAAGCGCACGATCGCATCGCCGAGCGTGTCGTACGAAGGACCCGTGTTTCGCAGGGGAAACTGCTTCCCGAGACCCTCGACGCGGAGCGCGATCCGGCCCATGGCTAGATGACGTCGGCGAATCTCGGCTCCATGCGGCGCATGTAGTAGAGGCCGGAGACGAGCAGGGCAACGGCGATGATGGACGAGACCCCGAGCAGCCCCGGGGAGAGCCGACCGGTCCCGAGAATCGCCCACCGGAAACCTTCGACGACCCCCGCCATCGGGTTCACGCCCAGAAGAGAGCGCCAGCGCTCCGGAACGATGCTCGCCGGGTAGGCGACCGGAGTCGCCAACAGCCAAATCTGCGCGAGAAACGGCAGGGTATATCGCACGTCCCGGTAGCGCACGTTCAGGGTGGCGAGCCATAGCCCGACACCCATCGCGGTGCAGAGCGCCTGCACCGCAAGCATCGGAAGGAAGAGCAGCCTCCAGGTGGGGTGGACCCCGTACCAGCCAAGCGCAACCGCGACCACCGCCCCTGACGCGAGAAAGTCCAGGACACCTGCCCCGATCGAGGCCATCGGAACGACGATGCGGGGAAAGTAGGCGCGTCGGAGAATGTGCTGGTTGGCGACGAGGCTCTCGCTCGACTGGAGAAGCGCGAAGGCGAAGAGCTGCCAGGCGACGAGGCCAACGAGCGCGAACAGCGGGTACGGGCTGCCGTCCGACGGGATGTGTCCGAGGTACCCGAAAAACACCGCGAAGACGACGGCGGTGAAGAGAGGCTGTAGGATCGCCCAGGCGATCCCCAGGAGAGTCTGACGGTACCGCAGCTGTACATCTCGCCAGGCGAGGAAGAACACGAGCTCCCGGTAGCGCCACAACTCTGCCAGGTCGAGAGGGAGCCACCCGGACACCGGCCGGATGATGCGTGTCGGAGGGCCGTCCGCGTCGTCCGATCTCGCGGCCGGGTCTTGTGGCGCATACTCGCTTGCCCGGGTGCTCATGCTGGGGCTCCCCGATATAGCACGCGGCGGAGCTTGCCGAGGACCTGATTGATCGCCAGCCCGGGTGAAGCTACAAATGGAATCCGGATCGATCCATGGTGCCCCCGAACCCAAAGCCCGACGTCCGCTGGGACGACGTCGTCTGCGCTGCGTCGGCACAGGTGTCGAGCCGCGTGGGTGACGAGGTCGCCGTGCTCGGGCTCGACCGGGCCGTCTATTTCGGCCTCAACCCCGTGGGCGCGCGCATCTGGGAGCTCGTCCAGAAGCCCGTCCGTCTCGATCGGGTCGCAGAGGCCATCGTGGCCGAGTACGAGGTGGACGAGTCGACCGTCCGTAGTGACCTCATGGAACTGGTCGAGCGTCTGCTGGCCGAGGGGCTGCTCGAGCTTCGTGATGGGACTGCTCCTTAAGTTTGCCAGGCTCGAGCACCGGAAACGCGGTCTTGTGGCGCCCGCCGTGCTCTGGATCGTCGTCTCGCGAATTGCCCTGCGGGTGCTGCCTTTCCGAACGGTATCAGCGCTCCTCGAGCGCATTCCCTGGCCGATCCCGCGCCCGTGCTCTCCAGAGGACGTTCTTTGGGCGCTCCATGCAGCTGCTCGACGCATTCCAGGAACGCGGTGCCTTGCGTGGGCTCTCGCCTGCCGCGGCCTCCTCCAACGGGCCGGGATTCCCTCCAGAGTCCGGATCGGCGTCGCGAAGGAACGCGGGCGGCGCCTTGTGGCGCACGCTTGGGTGGAATGCAGTGATTTTACGGCGAGTTGGGGTGACGACGAGAGAATTTACGTTCCGCTCCCGCCGGTCCTCGGTGGGGATGTCTGAGAGTGCTCACCCTACGGTTCGCGCAGGGACGCCGGGAAGGGGGGGCGACCAGCGTGCCCCCGTGGGCTCCCTGGACGACGGCGCGAGGAGCGAGCCGTGAGCGGGATCTGTGGCATCGTCAATCTCGAAGGGGGACCCGTAGATCGTGTCGTGCTCGAGCGAATGGTCGCGTCCCTGAGGTTTCGTGGGCCCGACGCGCAGGGCACGCACCTCGACGGGGGCGTCGGACTTGGTCACACCCTCGCGAACGCCGGGCGGGGATCCGCTGCTGGACGACAGCCTCTGACGTTGGACGGTCAGGTCTGGATCGTCTCGGATGCGCGCATCGACGGTCGCCTCGACCTTTCCGAGGAGCTCCGTCGCGACCACCCTGCGTTGCCCAGATCCGCTCTCGAGAAGGCCACCCACCCGGAACTGATCCTCCTCGCGTACGCGTGTTGGGGCGTCGGCTGCTTGGACCACTTAAGGGGGGACTTCAGCTTCGCGCTCTGGGACGGGAAGGTAAGGAGGCTCCTGTGCGCCGTGGATCAGTTCGGCGTGAAGCCTTTCTTCTACGCACGGGTGGGCACTTCTTTTGTGTTCAGCAACAATCTGAACTCGGTCTGCCTCCACCCTTTAGTAGGGAACCGCCTCGACGAGACGGCCATCGGCGATGTCCTCCTGTTCGGGAGGTATTTGGACCCCGGCGTCACGATATACGGCGACGTACGGCGTCTTCCCCCGGCGCACGCGCTCGTCCTCGACGGTGCCGAGAGCCGTCTTCGGCGCTACTGGACGCTCCCGGATGTCCCCGAGTTGCGCCTCCGGCGCCCTGAGGAGTACGTAGAGCAATTCCAGGGGCTCCTCGACGAGTCGGTGCGGGACCGGGTGCGGGAACCACGAGCGAGCATATCGCTGAGCGGGGGGCTCGACTCCTCTCTCGTCGCGGCAACGACGTTGCGGGTTCTGCGCGAGCGGTTCCGGACACCCGAACTGACCGCCTCCACCGTAGTCTTCGACCACCTCATCCCCGATTCCGATCGTCCATACGCCGAGCTCGCAGCCGGCCACTTGGGCATCCCGATCTTCCTTCATCGAGCGGACGACGAGCCGCCCGACGACTGGCCGGACAGAACCGAATGGTTCCCGCCCGAGCCCGGCGACGGACTCCTGTTCAACCCCGGCCCCGCCCTGATGCGCGACATCGCCTCGCGCAGTCCGCTGCATCTCACCGGCTACGACGGCGACGCGATACTGGGCTCGTCGGTCCCTCTCTACTGGAGGGAATGCCTCCGAGGGCACAGGTGGGGGAGGCTCATCCAAGGCATGGCTTGGTACGTCTTGCACGAGCGAGGGCTTCCCCCGATAGGGTTCCGGGCGCGCCTAGCAAGGCGCTCGAATCGCGACACCGTCCCTCGATTTCCCGCTCGGCTGGAAGCGCGGTTCGTAGAACGCGCTAGGCTCCTCGACCGGTTCACGACGGGGAACCGGAGCGTCGCCAGTCCATTCGCCTCAAGGGAGCCTTCCCGTCGCATCCTGGGCTACTCTTGGAGTTTCTTTCTGGACGCTTATGACCCCGGGTGGACACGGTGTGCGTTGGAGGTCGTACATCCTCTCATGGATCTGCGGCTCGTGCAGTTCGCGCTGTCCCTGCCAGCCGTCCCTTGGTGCGTCGAGAAGTACATTGTTCGGCGGTGCCTTCGAGGATTTCCAGCGAAGGTTCGGCTCCGGCCGAAGACTCCATTGCCAGCGGACATCGTCGTCGCTAAGGTGCGGAAAGGCTTGAGGAACCCGAACACGTACTGGCGACCGTGCGCGGAGATGGCCGAGTTCGTCGGCGCGAAGGAACTTCCCGCCCCTTCGCCGGACGACGACTTCGCATCGATCTACTTCAACATGCGGGCTATGATTCTCAACACTTGGCTAGTTGGTCGAAGAGGGAGAAGGACGGATGACTGACCCCGACGCGAAGTCGCCGCCGTACAGTGAGTCGACGCTTCGGAAGAAGCGCTACGAGAAGCCGATCCTTGAGACGCTGGGGACCCTCAGCGAGATTACACGGTCCACCGGCACCTTGGGAATGGGTGATGGAGCCAAGCAAGGGAACACCAAGACGCACTAGGGTTCGCGTTGGTCTCGAAGAAGAGCCTCTTCGGCGTCTCTCTCCGACTAAACCAGGAGTGGCCGTGGTGTCCGGATGAGACGGGCCGTGAGTTGCACGAGATGTCCGCGAACCTATCGCCCTTGGTGCCCGGTGAGTTGGTTTCTGGCCGAGTTGAGGAGAAGCCCTACTACTCGAGCCGGCCAGGGGAAGCCGGAACGGCGGCCGGCGTTCGCGTCCACTCCATGCCTGGCGGGTACCGCTTCCTGTACGCTGACGGCACCGAGTTCGAGGTGGATCTGTCGGGACGCGAGATTCAGGCGCGCTGGCCGCTCTCCTTAACGCTCGAAGACACGCTCGTCTATTTGCACGGGCCGGTCGTTGGGTTCGCCCTTCGCTTGAGGGGAGTCACCTGTTTGCACGCCAGCGCGATCGCGGTCGACGGTCGTGTGCTGGCCATCGTGGGCAGCGCGGGAATGGGAAAATCGACTACCGCGGCGGCGCTGGCGCAGCGAGGGTACCCCGTGCAGACCGACGACCTCGTCGCGCTAACGGAACGGGGCACCGCTTTCTGGGTGCAACCGGGCCTTCCCAGAGTCCTCTTGTGGCCGGAGTCCGCGGAGGCGCTGTGGGGCCACCCTGAGGCCCTGCCCCGCGTCGTACCCACCTGGCCAAAACTGTTCCTGGATCTTCGCCGGGAAGGCTACCGATTCTCCGGAGAGCCCCTGCCACTCGGGGCCATCTACGTCCTCGGCATAAGGCGCGAACTTGGAGCAGAGACAAGTATCGAGCCCCTCCGGGGAAACAGGGCCTTTGCGCATCTTGTAGCGAACACCTACGCGAATTATCTCCTCGACGCGGATATGCGCGCCCACGAACTCCAGACGCTGGGTCGCGTCATCGCCTCCACTCCGGTCCGGATGCTGCGGGCTCCAGAGGACCGTGGGGCGATCGCGGGGGTGTGCGATGCGCTGCTCGCCGATTTTCGCTGCCTCCTCGACGATGGCGCTTCCTAGCCCGCACGAGACGGGCACGCATGTATAGCGTCGCTGCGTTCGGGGAGATGATCGCTGACCGCATCCGTACGGACGCATACGTCCGCGCCCTGAGGCAGACCGTCCGTCCTGACGCTGACACAGTCGTGCTCGACCTCGGGACAGGAACCGGGATCTTGGCCCTCATCTCGTGCCAGTGCGGCGCGCGCAGGGTCTACGCGGTCGATACGTCGGGCGCCGTACAGGTAGCTCGCGAGGCCATCCGAGACAACGGTTTCGCCGATCGGGTGGTCGTCATTCAGAATCGGTCGACCGAAATAGCGCTTCCCGAGCGCGCGGACGTCATCGTCTCGGACCTGCGCGGCGTGCTTCCACCTCTCGGCTCGAACATCGGAAGCCTCATCGACGCCCGCGACCGCTTCCTGGCAACGGGTGGCAGCCTCATCCCCCAGTTCGATCGAATCTACGCTGCCGTCGTCGAACTCCCCACACAGCACGAGAAGATGCTCGCGCCCTGGACCGCGGAACCCCTCGGTCTGAACCTTCGAAGTGGGCTTCGATTTGTGCAGAACTCCTGGGTCAAGCTTCGCGTGCCCGCGAGCCAACTACTCTCCCCTCCGGGGATGTGGGCGGAACTCGACTACGCGTCGCTCCAGACAACCCGTGTCCATGGCACTGGGGAACTCCCGATCCACCGGAAGGGGGTCGCGAACGGCCTTCTTCTCTGGTTCGAGACCGAGCTTTCCCCCGGCATCGGCTTCTCCTCTGCACCCGGGAGTCCCGAGGTCGTCTATGGTCAGGCCTTCTTTCCCTGGCCCGAGACTGTCCCGGTCCGGGACAACGACGTCGTCGCCTTCGACATCCGGGCGGACTTCGTCCGCGACGACTACGTCTGGACCTGGAACTCGGAAGTGCAACGCGGGTCGAACAGGCGCGTCGACGCTCGGTTTCATCAGTCAACATTCCTGGGAAGCCCACTCTCCGAGGAGTCCCTCGCAAAGCGATCGCCCCGGCGCGTGCCCGGGCTCAACAACGATGGGGCCATCGTTCGCGATGTCCTCGAACGAATGGGCACCGGGGCTTCGCTCGGCGAAATCGCACGGGTGCTTCACCAGGACCATCCCGCTCGCTTTCGGTCCTGGCAGGATGCCCTCGACTTCGCGAGCGACATCTCGTCGCGATACGGGGGCTAGGCACGGCCCGGCGGGTTCACCTTGTCGACGGGCAGCGCGAGAGTAACGGCGTTCGGACGCCCCGAGGAGCAACTCCTCGTGGCGTGCGCCCGGGTCGATCTCGACGAACCCAGCCGCCTCTCAGTAATCGATGCGTGCCGGAAGGGCGTCGACTGGGGTCGCCTTCTCACTGCGGCGCGCTATCACGAGATTGAGCCGCTCGTCTTCCGGCACTTGTCCGGCGCAGGCTGCGACACGTGCCCGCCGGTGGTCCTCGAGGCGCTCCGGGCCGAGTCGCGCCGGACCTCGGTCTGGAACCTCGCCCTCGCCGCCGAGGCGGCTGCCGTCTTCGAACGCTTCCGCTCCGAGGGGATCCGGGCGGTCCTTCTCAAGGGTCCCGTCGCCGCCGTTGCCTACTACGGCGACCTGGGCCTCCGTCGTTTCCTCGACATCGACGTCCTCGTCGAACAGGAGAGAGCGCTCGACGCCTGGCGACTTCTCTCGGAACGAAGGTATGCGCACAAGTTCTCCCTGGGGATCGACGGGGAGGCTCACCTCGTGCGCCACGGTTCGGAACTCCTTTTCAGGGACGCGTCGGGAAGGTTCGTCGACCTGCACTGGAACATCTGGCCCCCCGGCTTCACCTTCACCCCTGGGTCCGAGGCTCCCTGGAAGGACCGTGAATTCGTCCAGCTTGGGACGGCCAACGTCGAGACGCTCGGGTGCGAGGCCACGGTCCTCTTCTTCTGTCTCCACGGCGCGAAACACAACTGGGCGGGCCTGAAGTGGGTCACGGATCTCGCCGAGCTGGTGCGCGCTCGCCCCACCCTGCGGTGGGGCAGGGTCCTCGATTGGTCGGCGCGGCCCGGCCGGCGCGTCCTCATCGACCTGGGGCTGCACCTCGCGCACCGGCTCCTCGGCGCCCCCGTTCCTCCGGACGTGCTCGCGCGCGGCGCCTCGGATTCCCGCGTCGAAGGGCTGGTCGACGAGGCGATTCGAGGGATCTTGGGCTTCGACGCACCGCCGCGGTGGCTCCTGGCGGAGATCTGGAATGCCCTCTACCGTCGAGCCATGTCATCCAGGGCGGATCAGCTCCGCTACCTGCACGATGCGCTCCTCGCCCCCACGCCCCACGAATGGGAGCTGGTCCCGCTGCCGGCCGCCCTCTTTCCCCTCTACTACGGCCTACGCCCGATTCGTCTCGCCTGGAAGCACTCGCCGCTTGGAAGACTCTTCTCCCGCCGGCGACGGAGCTCGTGGGAATAGCCGGTGCGTACGAACCCGTGGACGGAGCGCCGCTCGCGCACGTTCGCCCGCGCTCCCGGGCCTTGCGAACGTTTCCTGCATCATTTGCCGCGCGAGGCGCCCGTCTTCGACGTCGCCGAGATGTCGGCGATCGTCATCTGGGCGCAGGGTAGCGGAGGCCCGAGCGCCCTGTCTCCGAACCGCCCCGCGGATGATGCTGCCCGCACGGCGGTTCAGCACTCTGGAGCGGCTCATGAAACGTCGGGTACATAGGTATCGCCGGGAATCGCCGCCTAGCAGGCTGTTGAGAAAGTCGGGCCAGAGGATCGACAGGACGACCCAGGCGTGATCTGGTTCCGGGCACGGAGGTTGGCGTGCGCGGAACCGAAAAGCAGCAAGTCACGATGCTGAGCCTGGCGACCCCGGACAAGCGGGTGCCCGCCGACCACCCCCTGCGGCGCATTAAGGCGTTGGCCGACCAGGCCCTGGCGGCGCTCTCGCCGACCTTCGACGAGATGTACAGCGCAGTTGGGCGGCCCTCGATCCCGCCGGAGCGGCTGCTCAAGGGCACGCTGCTCATGGCCTTCTACAGCATCCGCAGCGAGCGGCTGCTGTGCGAGCAGCTCGACTACAACCTGCTCTACCGCTGGTTCCTGGACATGGACATGGTCGAGGACAGCATCGACCACTCCACCTTCAGCCGGAACCGGGCGCGGCTGCTCGAGCACGAGGTGGCTGCGAAGTTTCTCGCGGAAGTCGTGTCGGCGGCGCGCAGCGCCAAGCTGACGAGCGACGACCACTTCACCGTGGACGGCACGCTCATCGAGGCGTGGGCGTCGGTGAAGAGCTTCCGGCCGAAGGGCGAGAGCCCCGACCAGCGAAAGCCACCCGACGACCCGGGTAACCCGACCGTGAACTTCCACGGCGAGAAGCGCTCCAACGATACGCACGAGTCGACGACCGACCCGGAGGCGAAGCTGGCGCGCAAAGGCAACAACCAGCCGGCCAAGCTCAGCTACCTTGCCAATGCCCTGATGGAGAACCGGAACGGGCTCGTCGTCGACCTACGGATCGACACGGCCACCGGCACGGGCGAACGCGAAGGTGCGCTGGCCCTGCTCGACGAGCACGTCGAAGGCCGCGAGGGCGTGACCCTCGGCGGCGATGCTGGCTACGACGTCGCGTCCTTCGTCGAGGCGGTCCGCGAGCGGGGCGTCACCCCGCACATCGCCCAGACCCGCGACAAGCGACGCAGCTCGGCGGTCGATGGTCGCACCACTCGGCACGCCGGCTACGCCATCAGCCAACGCATCCGGAAGAGGGTCGAAGAGATCTTCGGCTGGGCCAAGACGGTCGCCTGCTTCCGGAAGACCCGATTCAGAGGCAAGGCCCGAACGCAGTTCGCCGCGCATCTGGTCGCCGCCGCCTACAACCTCCTCAGGATGGCGAGATTGATGCCCGCGCCGGCCTGAGTCCGCCCCCGAGCGGACGAGGCAGCCCGGGAAAGAATGAATCGGCCCCGGGCCAGCCCCGCGGAGGGGCGGGTGGGCGAGGCCGTCGGGGCGGATTCTTCAACAGCCTGCTAGGGGTGCTCGAAAAACGTCTCGCTCTCGCGGGAGAAAAATCCCGGTTACCCCAGGGCGCCGCGCGAACGGCACCGGGGGACCCGCCCCGCGATGGTTCCCTCGATCCTGGGGCTGTCGGCGCGCTGTTCCGAAGGGCACACTCTGACGCGGGTCAAATCGCAGGCGGTGGAGCGGGGGCACCGCCTGCGGCAGGATGGGCGAGCCCAACCTGCCCCGGGTCAACGACGCGGACCTCTCGTTGGCCGCCCCCCACCACCACAGCTTCAAGAAGTCGTTCGAGCGGCGGGCGCGACCGTTCTAGGCGGCACAGGGTGCGGCGAGCGGCGAGCGCGCCCCGGCCTCGCTCCAGGCGATCCAATCCCTCCAGCCGCGCCAAACGTCCGCGTAGACGATGTCGGGACGGTCGGGCACGTAGACGGGCTTGAGGCCGCTGCGGCAGTAGGCCTGCCAGGCCGCGTGCGCTCGGAGCTCCGCTGCCTCCCCACAGGCGTCGCAGAGGCGGTCGATGCGGAGGCACTCGTTGCACTGGTTCGTCATGGCGATGAACCATCGATACCAGAGAGGAGGCCGGTCCGAATTCCCACGAAGCGTGTCCACGGGCCGTGGGCAGCGAGTCCGTGCGACACGCGGCAATCGTGTGCGAGCAGCGCTGCGGCCCCGCGCGTTCACTTCTGGAGAATCCGGCGCGTTCCGCGCTCCGCGGGGGGCGCGGTGGATTTGGAGGTGGGTGCCGGCCGCGGGGCGCCATGTCGGCGGCAATCGGGAAAGGTGGGATGGAGGCGCACCGCCATCGCGGTCGAGACGATCGCTCGCGACCCAAGTCCCGGCAGGCCGGGAGAATCGGCCCCGGCGCGGCGCCGGGGGACGCCGACGCCGCCCGCGCCCTCGCCCTGCGGCCGGGGCCGAAAGAGAAGCTTTGCGGCCCGGAGGTGTCACCCCAACAGAGCGGCTTGCTCGGTGGCTCCGGTCGGGCGGAGCCTAGAAACGTGGTCCACTGCGCACAGCTGCCGGGCGAGCTGCTCGTGTCCGTCGACGGAGACTTCGGGGCGAGCGAGGTTCAGGCGGTGAAGGACGCGCTTCGAGCCGTCGCGCCGGGTGCTCGCATCACGCTGGATTTCTGCCATGCCCGCCGCATGCAGGAGTTCGCGATCGCGTGGACCGCGCAGGTGCTCGACGCGGTGAAAGGTTCCGCGGTCCACGTCCGCGGTCTGTGCCGTCACCAGCTGCGCATCCTCGCGTACATGGGGGCGCACGTCGCGGACGTCGCGGAGGCGCACGCTGCGGCCGACTCCTGAGGCGAGGCGAGGAGCCCCGCCCGCGGCGAGGAGCACCGGTCCCTTCGATCCGCGCGTCTCCGCCTAGGAAGTGAGCGTGTCCGGGAACGCGCCCTTCAGGACGGCGATCTCGAAGGCGGCGCGGAGCCGGGGCTCGGCGATGGTCCAGCGGACCCAGTCCCGCCATCCCCTCCAAGCGTCGGCGTAGACGACGTCGGGACGAGCGGGCAAGTACACCGGCTTTGCCCCGCTCTGGCAATAGCGCTCCCAGGCGCTTCGCGCCGTAGCCTCCGCGCACGTCTCGCAGGCGGACGTCGACTCGACGCACTCCGGACACCGCACCATCGCCACCCCTTTCCCCTGGGGCAGAGTCTAGCGATGGAGGTGAGTGTGGGCAGAGCGCCCAGATGTGTGTCCACGGTCGATGTCCCGCGGCGGAGGGACGCGCGGCGCGCGGGACGCTACCGGTAGACGAGGAGCTCCTGGAACGGCAGGAGGCGCCAGCGGGTACCGCTGTCGAAGGTGATCTCCACGTCGTCCGGCCGGACCGACACCCGCACGATGCGAGCGTTGTGGACGGCCTCCTCGTCGCCCGGCTGCGCCTCGGAAGCGGGGACGGACCTGCACCGGATGCGTCTCTCGGGTCGCGCCGCGGAGCTCACTCGCGACGAGACATAGCATCGGACCGGGGACCCGCCCATCCCACGACCACGAGCGGGGAGCTTTCAACACACGAGGGCACTGTGTGGGTCCCGCGGGATCAACCATTCGTGCCGTCTTCGTCCCCCCGGTCCGGTTCGCAGAACTCCTCGAGCAGGCGCCCGAGCGCCCGCGCCTCGCCGCGGAGGCGCGGGGAAACGGGGACGAGCCCCGAGTCCCCGGAGGCGAGCGCTGCGTCGCGCTCGGCCCGCAGGGCGACGCCGAGACGGGTGCACGCTCCGCGCGAAGCACCGCGTCGACGCCCACGAGCGGGGGCGCTCGGGATCGGACCGGAGCGACGTGCGGAGCAGGCAGGTACCTGGCCAGGGCAGCGCCCGCCTCCGCGAAGGTGAGCACCGCCACACGGAACTGCGACGGCGGGATCGCGCCGAGCCGGTCGGCCACGGCGCGGCGAACCCGATCCCGGCGCTCCGCGGATCGGACGAGGATCGCGAGACGAGGCAGGTAGCGGTCGGGGAAGTCTCGCAGGTAGAAGGTCTTCCCGTTGCCCGCGGCGCCGAGCACGTAGCTCGCGTACCGATCGACCTTGGACAGAACGCCTGCCGATCGGGCGCTCGCGATGCTCTGGGTGCCGGTCTCCGCCTCCAGGAAGACCCGACGGCGGCGGCCAGGTACCGAGAGCACCGCGTCGGGTCTCAGCGATGCGGGAGCAGCGAAGCCGAGTGGGCGCCGGAAGGTCCGGAACGCGAGGGAGCCCCGGCCCTCGCTCACCCACGCGAACGGAAGGGCGGCCAGATCCCCCGGAGCCGCGGCGAGCGCGAGGAGGTCGAGGAGGACGCCGTTTAGGAGGAGTGCGTGCTCCAGGAACGCATGGCCGACCCGCCGCGGGTGCGACTGCGGGGCCCCCCCGGCGAGCTCGGCCGCGAGTGCCTCGCCGCGGACACCGAGGGTCCACACCGTGACCGGACGTCCGTCGGCGCGCCGGAACGCGAGTCGACGCAGGAGAGCCTCCCGGCGCGGGCGGCTCGGTGGGTCGGCAAGCCGCGCGAGCCACCGCACGACCGATTCCGGGCCAAGGGAACCGCCGAGGAGCCGGTGCACCTGCTCCGTCGAGGCATATCGGGCCATCCCCAGGAAGCGGACGAGTGCACGGGCCCGGGAGGCGCCTTCCCCTCCTCGAGCGCGCGAGGAGCGGTGCCGGCGGCCAAGCGGACCGGGCGCGCGGGCGGCCATGGGCCGAATCCCTACGGGTCGCCACCGCCGAGGTGAACGCCGGCGGGTCGGCGGCGCCTCAACGGCACGTGAGGGGCGGGCAGGGCAGGACCGGTATGTAGTGGCGCATCAGGACGACGGCGACCACCACGATGGCCAGCCCCACGAAGATCTTGGCGATCTTGTTCATGGTCAAGTCCGCGACGACGTGAATGGTCCGAGATTGCAGCAGAGCGGCCCGTGCTGCAAGGGTCTCGTGAGGTCCCTGCCCCGCCGAGCGCCCGGCTACCCCGCCGGTTCGGCGGACGTGCCGTTGCCCCCGCGGGCTTCGCCGACGCGGGCCCAGTACCGGAGGGCGAGGCCGATCGTCACGAGCTCGACGAGAGCGACCAGCGCGACGCAGGCTGGCCACCCGCCCGCGCGCCAGGCGAGCGCTGGCAGGACCCCGCCCGCGCTGCCCCCCAGATAGTAGCTCGAGACGTAGATGCCCGACGCCGTGGGGTGGATGGCCCGTCCGACCGTGCGGTGCAAGTAGCTCGTCGACGCCGACTGGCTCACGAAAGCGGCGGAGCAGAGCACGGCGAGGCCTGCCGTCACCGCCCAGAGGCGGGGCGTGAGCGTGAGGGCCGCTCCCGCCACGCCGCACGAGGCGGCCACGACGAGCGTGAGCCGGGACCCCACCCGGTCGATCGACCGCCCCGCAAGCGGGGTCACGACCGCGCCGACGAGGTACACGACGAAGACCGAGCTCAGCGCCACCGGGCCGAGCGAGTAGGGTGGGTCGGCGAGGTGGAAGGTCACGTAGGTGAAGGTGGCGACGAGGGTGAAGAGCACGTTGAACCCGACCGCGTAGGTGGCGAGCAGCCGCGGAGCGAGGAGGGCGGCGACGCGGGAGCCGAGGCTCGCCGGCGGGGCTGGCGGCGGGCCCGGATGCGCCGCCTCGGGCAGCAGACGCAGGACCACCAAGGCGCCGCCGAGCGTGAGCGCGCCGAGGGCGATGAACGCCCCGCGCCAGCCAAAGCGGTCGGCGGCCAGGGCCGCCAGCATGCGGCCGAGGAAGCCCCCGACGACGTTGCTCGACACGAGCGCGGAGAGCGCGACGCCCACGTTGCGTCCGTGCCAGGCCTCCCCCACGTAGCCGATGGAGACCGCGTAGATGCCGGGCACGACCGCGCCCTGCAGGAACCGCCAGGTGACGAGTGCGCCGATGCTTCCGGACGTGGCGGCGAGTGCCGTGGGGAGGGAGAGCAGGAACAGCGAGACGACGATGACCCTCCTGCGCCCGAGGCGGCCCGCGAGGGTGCCGACGAAAGGGGAGCACAGCGCGACGGCGATCGGTGGCGCGCTCACCGTGAGGGCCGCCTGGGCCTTGGTCGCCCCGAAGGACTTCGCGAACAGGGGCAGCAGCGGCTGGGTTGCGTAGAAGTTCACGAACGCGCAAACCCCGGCGAGGCCGAGGGCGAAGAGCACGCTCCCGCCGGGCGCGGGCGCGTCGGCGGGCACGGCTCGCGAGATCGGCGGCCCTCGAGCGTCCATCCGCCCGGAGACAATACACCCGGGGCGCCGACGGGGTTCACGCGACCGGCCCTTTGTCCGGGGCGGCTCGGCTCGCTCAGCCGAGCGCCTCCACCACTCGGGCGGCGGCGCGCTCCGCTCCGTCGAGATCGGGCGCGTCCGGCGGCTCGAGCGCCAGGGCGCGCGAGATGGCGTCCGAGACCCGGCCCGCCCGAACGTCCTCGCTGGGGACGTAGACGCAGGCAAGATGGAGCGCCATCTCCCTCACCATGATCGGATATTCGGGGAAGTCCCCGCGGTCGGTGTAGACGACGCGCGTCCGCGCCGCGATCGCGTCGCTCACGATGCCGTAGCCCGGTTTCGTCAGCACCACGTCCGCGGCACCGACCACGTCCGCGTAGGAGAGCTCGAGCGCTCGCAGCCGCCCGGGCCCGAGATCCTCCGGGAAGAGGAACTCCACCCGCGCCTCGCGGCGCAGGACGCCGGGGGCGAGCCCCGGAAGCCCGACGCCGCCGAAGGAGACGAGGACCGCCGGGCGCTCGCCGAGCCCCAGCCGGCGCCGCGCCACGCCGCGCGGGACACGCGGACGGCGCGCCACGAGCCCGATGCGCTCGCGGCGTGCGAAGGCGGAAAGGTCGCCGGCAAAGGGCAGCTCGAGGAGCAGCTCGGCGTCAGCGTACGCGCGGGCCGCCCGCTCCGCCGACGTGGCGAGCGACGGGTGGCGCGCGGCGTAGTGCCGGTAGATCCAGTCCCACGAGAAGTTGCCGAGGCCGAGGCTCGGGATCCGGGCCCGGCGGGCCGCGGCGAACGCGAGCGGGGGGATGTCCCCGAGGACGAGCCGGGCGCCGACCTCTCTCAGGAACGCGGCCTCGGTCTCGACCCTCTCGTCCCAGTCTCGCTCGAACTCGCGGCAGCGCATCGCGGTCGCCGCCTCGTCGATCTCCAGCGCGTCTCGCTGCACGAGGCCGACGTCGCAGGGGAGGCGCCTCGCGCGCACGGGCCCGGCGAGGTCGTGCAGGAGCACGTCCTCCCGGACGTCGCCGACCAGGGTGAAGGGAAGCGCGGGGGCGCGACCCCGGACGGCCCGCAGCACCTCGCACAGGCGCGTGGCGTGGCCGAACCCGTGGCCGGAGACGTAGGCGACGAGCACGCTCAGGCCCCCCCCTGCGGGCGGGAGCCGACGAGCCGGTATCGGCACCCCGGTCCCGGCTCGCGGCCGAACCGCCGGCCGCCGGGCCGGCGCGCGGGCCCCGTGCCTGCCGCCGTGGACCTGACACACCCGCCCGCCACGCAAGGGTGAGCGGACCAAGGGCGCGAGGTGACGGGCGGAGTGGCGGGGCTTCCCGCGATGACACGGGCATACACGGAGGCCGGCGATCCCCGGGACCCGGGGCTCCGGCCACCCTCGACCTTGGTGGGGGTCGCGGGTTCCGCATTCCGCCCGGTTCCACGTGATGCGCCATGGCACGGAAAGCGCACTCGACGTCGGACGTGAGCGACGCGAGCCTGGCTGAAGCCATCCCCCATCCGACGATGCTGCCCGCCCCCATCGAGCAGGAGTGCGTCGCCGAGCATCGCAACCTCTTCTGCCCGAGCTACGACCCGTGCCTGGACATCGCACTTGCCCAGCGCTGGCCGAGCTGGACGTGCGCGCGATGCGCGTTCTTCACCTACCGGCACGAGGCGGCTGAGCTCGTGCGCTTCGCCGCCAGCCGGGCCAGCGACGGAGACGAGGCGCCGCTCGAGCTCTAGGAGCTCCCCGGCTTCGTGAAGCGGTCGATCCACCGGAGCACGACCTCGTGCCACCGGATGCTGTTCAACGGCTTCAGCACCCAGTGGTTCTCGTCGGGGAAGTAGAGGAACTCGCTCGGGATGCCGAGCCGCTGCGCGGCGGTGAACGTCGCGAGCCCCTGGGTCTCCACCACGCGGAAGTCCCTGCCCCCGTGGACGACCAGGATCGGGGTCTTCCAGTCCTTCACCAAGTTCACGGGGTTGAACCTCTGGTAGTTCTGGGGCACGCGCCACGGCACGCCGCCGAACTCGCGCTCCGGGAACCAGAGTTCCTCGGTGTCGAAGTAGGCGTGCAGCTCGTCGAGGTCCCCGTCGTGGCTGACGAGGCACCGGAAGCGGTCCGGCCAGGCTCCCTCGATCCAGTTGATCATGTACCCGCCGAAGGACGCGCCGAGGCCCGCCACCCGCGTTCCGTCCATCCACGTGTAGCGCTCGAGGGCGGCGGCGAGCCCCTTCTGCAGGTCCTCGAGCGGCTTGCCACCCCAGTCCCCACCGATCGAGTCGGTGAAGCGCTGCCCGTATCCGGTCGATCCGTGGAAGTCGACCATCACCGCGGCGTAGCCGGCCGCCGCGAAGACCTGGGGGTTCCAGCGGTAGTGGAAGTCGTCGTTCCAGGACCCCTGGGGACCGCCGTGGATGAGGAAGGCGACGGGAACCCTTCGCCCGGGCTCGAGCCCGGGAGGCTTCACGACCCAGGCGTGGACCGGCTCCCCGTTCCAGCCCGCGAAGGTGAACTCCTCGGAGGCTCCCATGGCCACCCCCTCGAGCGCCTTGGCGTTCCAACGTGTGAGGCGACGGAGCCCCGTCCCGTCGAGGTTGGCGGCGTAGAGGTCCGCAGGTGCGCCGAAGTCCTCCCTGGTGAAGACGACGGTCCCGCCTGCAACGGAGGGCCCGTGGACCGTGCCCCCTCGCTCCACGACCCGCGCCGCCCCGGACGCGACGTCGATGGCGAAGAGGGAGTGGTGGCCGAGGCTGTCCGCGGTGGCGAACACGGTCTTTGAGTCGGGCGACCAGGCGAGCGTCCCGTCCGGTGAGTGGTCCCAGCCCCTCGCGACCTCGCGCTCGGGCCCGTCTGGCCATGCGCGGGCCATGACGCGGAAGCGGTCCGCCTCGTAGCCGGGGACGGTCATCGCCAGCCAGACGAGGGTCTTCCCGTCCGGCGAGAAGGACGGCTGGGCGTCCCAGGCGAGGTTGCGCGGCGTGAGGTTCCGTGGCGGGGCGGACCCGTCCGTGGGGACGAGGAACAGGTCGAAGTTCGTCGACCAGGCCTCCTCCCGTCCGGCGTCCTTCGCGGAAAAGACCACGCCGGCCCCGTCGGGCGTGAACGTGTAGTCCTCCGATCCGCCGAAGGGGCGCGAGGGGCAGTCGGCGTCCATCGCGCGCATGAGGTCGACGGGCGGGCCGCCCTGGATCGGGACCGCGAAGAGGTGGCTGCGGCGGCCGTCCAGCCACTCGTCCCAGTGGCGCACCGGCAGTCGCGTGTAGAGGTGGCCGGTGGCCTTGGACTTCGCGCGCTCGTCGAGCCGCCGGGCCGTGCAGGCAAGCGCGCCGGCGGCGTCCGACGCGCAGTCCGGAAACACCTGCGCCGAGACGACGAGGCGCCGCCCGTCTCGGGAGATCGCGAAGCTCCCGACGTCGAGCGGGAGGGACGTCACCCGCTCGCCCTCCCCTCCGTCCATGCGGAGCCGGAAGACCTGCGCCGGGCCGCCCCGCCCCGCGAGGAAGTAGAGGGCCTTCCCGTCGGGCGACCAGCGGGGGCTCGACTCGCCGTCCGCACCCGCCGTCGCCTGGCGGGGGTTCGTCCCGTCGGCCGACGCGATCCAGATGTGCGTGCGCCCGCGGTTCGCCTCCAGGTCGGCGGACCGCACGACGAAGGCCAGCCGGGATCCGTCCGGGGACAGTTGGGGGTCGGAGAGGCGCTCGAGCGTGACGAGGTCGCGCGCGCCGAACGGACCGGCCGCGGAGGAGGCGGCGGCCGGGAGGGCGAGGGCGAGGGCGGCGGCGAGGACGGGCGGCAGCGGTGCGCGACGGGAGGTCATGCAGAGGGCTCCATGGCTTCGGTGCGGGCCGGACCGACGGGTCGGGAACAGAGCACGGACGCTGGCCCGTGTCGATGGTCGCCACTCCGCGACCCTTCTCGGCGGGGTGGCGGCGCCCCCGGAAATGTGGTGTGGTGCCCTGCCCGCGGGTTCGCAGGGTACCCCCCGGAGGCTCCTTCAGATGAAGCTGCTCGAGACGCTTGCCTCTCTCAAGATCGCAGTCGTCCTCCTCGTCCTGCTCCTGTTGGGGCTCGCGGCGGGTACCATCGTCGAGTCGTCGAGTGGCGCGGAAGTCGCGGGGCGCCTCGTCTACTATTCGTGGTGGTTCCTCCTGCTGCAGGCCGTGTTCGCGGTGAACGTCACGGCCTCGATCATCGTCCTCTTCCCCTGGGGCAAGCAGCGGGTGGGCTACATCGTGACCCACGGGTCGCTCCTCCTGATCCTCGTCGGCGCGCTGCTGTCCTTCTTCTTCAAGACCGAGGGGCAGATCGGTCTGTGGGAGGGAGAGACCGGGAGCCGCATCGAAAACCACGACCGGGAAGGTCGCGTCATCGAGCAGGCGACGCTGCCGTTCTCGGTGCGGCTGCTGCAGTTCCGCGTCGATCACTATCCCGGCACGATGCGTCCGTCGGGGTTCCGCAGCGAGGTCCTCATCATCGAGCCCGACGGAAAGGTGCGGCCCGCCTCCATCTGGATGAACCACGAGCTCGAGGTCCACGGGTGGCGCCTCTTCCAGTCCAGCTACCGGCAGGAAGGCGGCCGCCAGGCGAGCATCTTCTCGGTCTCGAAGGACCCCGGCCAGCCCGTCGTCTTCCTGGGCTACGGCCTGCTCGTGATCGGCATGTGCATCGTGCTCGGGACTCGCATCTCGCAGGCACGCGCGCGCGCGGCTCGGGACGCGGCGGTCGCGGCGAAGGCAGCCGGAAGGGCCCTCGCCGTCGTGCTCGCGCTCGCGTCGCTCGGCGGGGCTGCCTCGGCCCGGGCCGACGAGCTCGTGGAGTCGCTGCGGCGCCTGCCGGTCCAGCACGACGGCCGCGTGATGCCGCTCGACACGCTCGCCCGAGAGGCGGTGTGGCAGGTGACCGGTTCCCGCTCGTTCGAGGGGAACGACCCGGTGGCCCTCGTGGTGGCGTGGACGTTCAACCCGCAGGCGTCGGCAAACGCACCGCTGGTGGCGGTGGGCAGCGCCGAGATCGCGCGGGCGGCCGGGCTTCCGGAGGGGGCGCGGCACGCGTCGTTCAACCAGCTCGTGAGCAGCCAGAGGGTCCTCGGACTCATGGAGGAGGCGCGACGCGCGGAGGCCGAGGAGCGGCCGCGCCACGGGGCGGTATCCGATGCCGAGAAGCTCGAGCAGCGGTTGCTTACCCTGCAGAAGTTCCTGTCTCGGGACGCCATCCGGACGCGGCCCAACCCCGCCGATCCGAACGCGCGGTGGGGTACTCCCGAGCTGACCACGCCCGCGGCGCTGGCGGCGCTCGCGACGGGGCCGCGCCCGGAGGGATGGCCGTCGCCGTCGGCCATCGAGCGGGAGATCACCTACAACGCGGTCCGTCCGACCCGGATCGCATGGATCGTGCTGCTCGCCGCCTTCCTGCTCTCCATCGCTGCCTGGGGCAGGAAGAACCGCGTCCTCGACGGACTCGCCCTCCTCGGCCTCGTGGCGGGGCTCGGCGTCATGACCTGGGGCATCGGCACGCGCTGGATCGTGGCGGACCGGATCCCGGCCGCCAACATGTACGAGTCGCTCCTCTTCCTCGCATGGGGCGTGGGCCTCTTCGCGGTGGTGGCCTTCGCGGTCATGCGCAACCGGCTCGTGGTGCTGAACGCGTGCGCCATGGCAGCGCTGACCATGGCCCTCACCGACCTCCTGCCGATCGACGGCTTCATTCACCCGGTTGCCCCGGTGCTCGCTGGCACGCCCTGGCTCGCCATCCACGTGCCCATCATCATGGTGAGCTACTCGGTCCTGGCCCTCGGCGTCGTCGTCGCCCACATGCAGATCGGCTTCACCATCTTCGCGCCGCGGAAGGCGGAGACCATCGCGCGAATGGCTGACCTGCTCTACTGGTACATGATGGTGGGCTCGATCCTCCTCATCACCGGCATCCTCACGGGGTCCGCCTGGGCCGCCTCGTCCTGGGGGCGCTATTGGGGCTGGGATCCGAAGGAGGTCTGGTCCCTCGTGGCGTTCCTCGCATACGCAGCCATCATCCACGCCCGCTGGGACAACCTCATCGGGGCCTTCGGCACCGCCGCCATCAGCATCGTCGCCTTCCAGACGATCCTCATGACGTACCTCGGCGTGAACTTCGTGCTCGGGGTCGGCCTCCACTCCTACGGATTCGGGGACTCTCCGGTCCTCGCGTGGATGATCCTCGTCGCGGTCGTCGAGGCGGCGTTCTTGGCCCTCGGGTGGGCCGCGCATCGCCGGCAGGGCGCCGGACCGGCTCGGGCCGCGTAGGACGCCCCGGGTCGGCCCGTCCCCCGGTTCCGGGGCGGGCGCACGCGACCCGGGGGCCGCGCGGGCTCCTCGCGGGCGGTCGGCTCGAGGCCGGCGGGAACTCGCGACGGGCCCTCGTCGCGGCGCGGATCGTCGCGCGGAGGAAAGGTGGGACGAGGTCGGACCCCGTCACCTACCGTGATTTAGGCGCGGGCTCCGACGCACGCTAGCATGGAGCGCGATGCGTCAGCTTCTGGAGGAGCTCTTCGAGGAGACCCCGCCGGGTCTCCGGCGCCTGGTCCTCGTCCTCTACGGGCTGGTCGGCCCCGTGTTCAGCGCCCTCCTGTTCTTCCAGGGAGACGCGGTCCACCGCCCGGTGCCGTTCGTGGCCGTGGTCGCCCTCATCACCGCGGGAGGGGCGTGGCTGCTCCTGCGTCGGCACACGAGGGCGATCGACTGGATCTTCCCGGTCGCGATCAGTCCGACCGTCTGCTGCGGGATCGCCTACGTGGCCTGCGGGGCCGGCGGCATGGCCTACGTGGGCGTCCTGTCCGCCCCGCTCGCCTGGGCGGCGGTCCTCTTCCAGGCACCGGTGGCGGCCGCCGCCTGGGTGACGGCCACCGTGACCTGCTTCGTGGCGCTCTTCCCGCGCGTCGGGGCCGGCGCAGCGGCCGCGAACACGCTGCTCTACTCCGTCATCACCGGGCTCGTCGCCTGGGTGGTCCACGGCCGCGCGAGCCAGCTGCGCGAGGCGCGCGCGGCCCTCGAGCGCGCGCGCCAGCGGGACCAGGCGCTCCTCCAGGCCATCCCCGACACCCTGGCGCGCGCGGATCGCGAGGGGCGCTTCCTCGACGTGCAGGCCCGCGCGGGAGACCCCCTTCCGGTGCCGCAGGAGGAGCTCGTCGGGCGCCTCGTGGACGATTTCGTCCCGGCCGAGGTTGCCTCCGACCTTCACAAGGGGATCGAGCGGGCGCTCCGGACCGGCACGCCGCAGACCATCGAGTACGCGGTGCGGTACGAGGACGCACAGCGCTTCTTCGAGACGCGCATCGCCGGGTCCGGGGCGGACGAGGTGCTCGTCATTCGGCGCGACGTGACCGAGCGCCGGCTCGCCGAAGCGAACCACCGGCTGCTCGCCACCCTTATCGACCACATGCAGGACTCCGTGATCGTCACCGACGCCGACTTCCGCGTCCGCCTGTGGTCCGGGGCCTCCGCGGCCATGTACGGCTGGTCGGCGGAGGAGGCCATCGGCCGGCCCGTGCCGGCCCTGCTCCGCTCCGAGCTCGTGGAGGGGACGCCCGAGGAGATGTTCGCGAGGCTTCGCTCCGGCCAGCCCTGCCGGGTGCGCTTCCTGGATGAGCGCAAGGACGGGAAGAAGATCTGGACGTACGTCGACATCGCACCCCTGACCGGCGCC
>Ga0335069_10002139_pt1 | contig 30766 bp, 24 predicted proteins | sample Lox_Sample_11_FD_206714 | JGI IMG/M metagenome (GOLD analysis project Ga0335069, IMG submission 206714) | Soil microbial communities from Loxahatchee National Wildlife Refuge, Florida, United States - Lox_Sample_1.1 | ecosystem: Environmental > Terrestrial > Soil > Wetlands | place: USA...
TGGCTTGGCGAGTAAGTCCCAGGCGTTGCGGAATTTTTCGTATTTGCTGCGGTGGCGTTTGGAGGTGGGGAAGAGGTGGATGCCGCGGGCGCGTTTCAGGGCGGCGATGGGAATGACGTAGAAGAGGTTTTCGGGGACGACGTAGGCGATGAGGGCGTCGATGTCGCGGGCGGTGTAGGCGTGGAGAGAGAAGTCGTGGGCCGAGAACGAATAGCCTTTGTCGCCTTTGCCTTTGCGATGGGCGGATTTGACCTGGACGCGGGAGAGGCCGAGGCGTCCGTTGCGGCGGGCGTCGAGGACGAAGTCGTAGGGCTCGCTGTCTCCCCAGGGCTTGAGGACGGCGAAGCCGAGGCCGGCGGCCGCGGCGAGGAATTTGGCTTCGGCAATTTCTCCGAGACGCTTGGCGTTGTAGCGGAGACGGTCGCGCGGGCTGGCGTTGGCGGCGGGCTCGGAGCGGCGGCGGGAGAGTGATGCGCGGCGCGGAGTCTTGCTAGAGGATTTTGCGCTGGCGCGATCTGGATTGTTGCCGGATTTGCGGCGTCGCTTGGTATGGGCGCCGTCTTTGTCTTCGTCGTCTTTATCTTTGCTGTCTTTATTGTTGTCGTCGTTGGGGAAGTTGGCGTAACGCGGATCGGCGCAGGCGCTGATGCTGATCGGTCCGGCGCCCGGTTCGTCTGGCAGAAGCCGTTTGTCCTGGATCGCTTGGTCGTCTTGCGGCGCATCGATCTGCTTGCCGGAGCCTGGGTCCGCCGCTCGCGCCGCGCCGGCCCCGGCCGAGGTTTGGGATGCATCCGGAACCGGGTCTTCGATACAGCCATAGAGATCGATGGTCTCGCGCGGGGCGCGGCTGCCGCCTGGCGGCAAAGTCTCCGGCAAAAATCGCAGGGCAAAGAAGATGACTTCGGAATTGCTTGCGTCGTGATCCGTGGACTGCTGATCAGGGGATTGCCTGCCAGGGGAATGCGCACCCGGTAATGGCGAATCCGGTAACAGCGAATCGATCCACTGCACCTCCGTCGCGGGCGAATGATTCTCACCGCCGCATGCACCGGCGTCGAGGTTCGTAAGTGTCGAATTGTCGGTATCTGTGTTCACAAAACGTCTCCGTGCTTAAAAAAGGCCCAAGGCAAGAAAAGCCCCTCCGGACGACTCCCGTCCGAAGAGGCTTTACGAAGCCCGTTGAACTCTACTTCTATGGTTGGGCGGGTGGGGACGCGAAGTCAACGAAAAAGGGCGCGGGGCGTGGGTTTTGGGGGATTTGGTTCCGAAATGGGAAGAAGGGCATCCGGCTAGCAAGGTTTCGAAGTTTCAAGGTTTGAGGGTAGCAAGGTTTCGAAGTTAAGAACGACTTCTTCTCGGCAGGATGAAGCGGATCGCGCGGGCTTCTTCAGGTTTCCCGCTTCGCCGCAAGTGCGAAGCCTTCGCCGCTTTGCTGCGCAGGGAAGGCTTCGGAGCACGGCGCACAAAGCCAGCTCTGAAACTTTGAAACCTTGAACTTGAAACCTTTAGCTTGAAACCTGTCTTTCTCAGTGCACGGTGTAAATCGCGTATCCGACTCCGCTCTGCGAGATGCCGGTGCCGGCGGCGACGGCTTTCACGGTGGCTGAAGACGCGAGCGCAAGCGCGCACGGATTCGCACAGGCGGTGGAGGCTGTGGTCGGCGTGGAGCCGTTCGTTGTGTAGTAAATCGTGACGCCGCTGGTCGCATCGGAGATAGTCACATTCAGCGGCCCGGTGTAAGTCCCCGAAGCGGGCGAGAAGGTTGGGGTCAAGGCGGCAATGGTGTAGATCGCGTAGCCGACGCCGCTCTGCGAGATGCCGCTGCCGGTGGCGATGGCTTTGACGGTGGTGGTGGTGGCGACGGTGAGCGTGCAGGGGCTAGTGCAGGAAGGGCCCGAGGTCGTGGGATACGATCCGTCCGTCGTGTAATAGAGGGTGACGCCCGGAGTGGTATCGGTGATGGTCACGGTCTGGGGCGTGTAATACGTGCCCGAGTTGGGCGAGAACGCGGGGGTGGCGGCGGCGATGGTGTAGGTCGCAACGGCGATGTTGCTGTTGGTGTATCCGCCGCCGGAGGCCATGGCTTTGAGGGTGGTGGTGGTCGAGACGCTGACCGCGCAGGGGTTGGCGCAGGCAGTCGACGACGTGGTGGGCGCGGTACCGTTGGTCGTGTAATAGATCGTGGCCGCGCTCGCAGTATCGGAGATGGTCACGTTCTGGGTGGAGCTGTACGTGCCCGAGTTCGGCGTAAACGTCGGCGTGGGCGCCTGGATCAGATAGACGCCCGTCGATATGCCGCTGGCGAGGTAGCCGTACGCGGCGGTGAGAGCTTTGATGGTGGTGTTGGTGGCGACGTTGATCGGAGCCGTATACGGGATCGAACTGGTGGACGGCGTCGAACCGTCGGTGGTGTAGAACATGGGCAGGTTGGCGGTGTTTGAGAGTTTGACCGACTGAGCCGAGCTATACGTCGAGGGCACGGGCGAGAACAGGGGCGCGGGCGCGGTCGGGAGCAGGATCGAGTAGGTGCCGAAGGCATCGGCACTTTGCGGGAGGCCGGTAAAGGTTGCGATGGCGTTGATGGTGGTGGTCGTCGAGAGTTGGATGGGAGCCGCGTAAACCGGGGAATGGATGGTGGGCAACGTTCCATCGAGAGTGTAGTAGATCGTGGCGCCTGGCTGCGCATCGGAAATCGTCACCGCCTGCGGCGAGTGATACGTGTTGGGCATCGGGGAGAAGGTTGGCGTGGGCACGGCGGGATCGGAGGCATGCATATTGGCCGCGACATACGCGAGTTGCGCCTTGGTGAAGGCGTGCGCGCCGGGCAGGCCCGGGGGATACGTGAGTCCGTACTCGTTGGTCACTGCGTCGTTGCCGACGTGGCACTGCCCGCAAGCGAGATCGACGTCGAGCCAGGCGGCATTGTTGAAAGTCGTGCCGTTGATGGGAGAAAACTCGGGCGCAGTAGCGAGCGCGGTGATGCCTTGCGTGTACATCTGGGCGGGCGTGGGGAAGGTCCGGTAACTCGAGTTCGCATTGATGCGGAAAAGATGGCTCGACGCCCTGCCCAACCCCCCCTGCATATGGCAGGTGATGCAGGCGCCGGGGATGTCGGCGGCGGTGCCGGTGGGGAAAGGGGTGCCGGGGCCGACGGGATGGTTGATGGAGGAGAGGATATTCTGCGCGAGCTTGTGGCAGCTGTCGCAGGGAGTGACGATCGGCTTGGCAGCGTGGACCGCGCCGACGGTGCTTTGGTGGGGATCGTGGCATCCGGTGCAGCCCAGGTTCTTCGTTGGGTCAGAAGCGTTCTCGCTGAACGCGCTGGCGTAGGTTCCGTTGAGCGTAATAGAGAGGTCGGACGAGTGTTGCGCGTTCTGCACGAGCGTACCGGTGAAGCGGGCGTGCGGGCCGTTCAGGAAAGCTTGTCCGGCTTCATGGTCGATGTAGGGTTTGTAGATCCATTGATTCGAAGAATTCGCTACGCAGGTTGCGTAGGTTGAGCCGGAAAGGTCGGAGCAGTATCCGTGGTCGCGCGCGGTGAGGGCGTTCGCCGGGCTGATATTTCCGGGGGTTGGAGGATTGGCGGTCGGGTTCGCCGGGGTGATGGTTTCGGTGCGGTGGCACTCCATGCAGAGCGCGGTCGAGGCTTCATTATTCGCGACGGTGACGGTGACGTTGTCCTGGGGATGCGATCCCCAGACGTAGGCGGCGACGTGGCAGCGCTCGCACTGAATTCCGGTGAGAAACCACGAGGACGTCCCATTGGTTCCGGGGGCGGCGTATCCGTCGGTGGGCACGCGGCCGAGTTGGGCGTTGGTAATAAGCAGCAACTCGCTGTTGGTATTGGCGGTGGGCTCGGGGCCGGAGTTATCGAAGTTATATCCGGTGGCGTGGCAGCGGGCGCAATCGAAGTTGCCGTTGGGATAGGCATCGCCGGCGAGGCCGGTGTCGAAGACGGTATTCAAATGCGTGGCAGCGGGGTTGGCGGTGCCGCCGTAGTTCATCCAGCCGCCGTACAGATAGAAGAGGTTGCGCACGCCGCCGCCGGAGGGTGTGGCGGGGACGACGGTGTAAGGCGTGGGCGCATTCGCGTTGGGCAAGGTGTAATACGGGTATTTGCAGAAGGGATCGGGCGGCGCGAGGCCATTTTGCGCGTTGACCGCGGTGGGCAGGCACCAGCCCAGCGTGACCTGGCCCAAGGTCCAGTTATAAGTACTGCCTGAACCATAATAAGGATCGTTGGTGGGATAGAGCATGCCGTCGGGGCCGCCCCAGAGGCCGCCGGGGGCAAACTTGCGCAACGTGTTCCTGTGGCCGGTCATCAGGTAAGGGCCATAAGTGGAGCCGTAGTGACAGCGCGTGCACTGGTTGACGTCGGCATACGCCGTGGTCCATCCGCCGAGGCCGTTATTGGAAGCGCCATCGCCGTGATAGACCTGCCCGGTGCCATTGGGCATGTAAGTCAGGTTATCGACGGGCTGGCAGCCATCATCGAGATAGCACTGGGCGAATACGGCGGAAGAAGAGAAGAGCAGGAAAGCGGCGGCAATCCACAGAACGTTCCAATTCCTACGCATAGAGACCTCGCGTCTTACGCCGTCAGGGTGCTTGTCGTTCTGAAAACGAAATCTATTTCCGGTGACTGATGAATTCTGAGTAATGCAGGGGCCGATTGCGGCGAACGTCGCGTGCGGAAGCCGCGGGTCGAGCGGCACGCGTGGGGGCCGATTTTTGGAGAAAGCCGGCGCCGATGCAGCAACTCGCTGGTGCCTTTCTCTGGGCGTGGCTTAGGGGAAGCTCCGACCTTACAGAGCAAAGCGAGCCCGACGAGTAATGTGACGCACCTTTCGTTTAACAGGGGTGGTTGAGCGGGTCAGTGACTGAACTCACGGGTGGACGTGATGTGGGGAGAGCAGGTTTCAAAGTTTCAGAGTTTCAGGGTTTCAAAGACGAGTGCATTGCGCCGCACACTTACGCTGATGGACCCTGGCGTTTTTGGAGGTTTCGAGTACCCAGGTTCGCGTCCACAGAACGGACGCGAACCTGGGGCACCGTCTCTCATTTCTGAGAGACATCTTTGTTTATTCGCGGGAATCAACGGCGAAGAAGTTTTTGTTCCAAAGAAAAAAGCCTCCACCGCCCGAAGGCGATGGAGGCTTGAGCGGAGATGCGGGTTATTCCTAGAGTGAGTTATTTCTTGGCTGCGGCCGGAGCGAAGGCATCGGCGAACGCTTGGGCGTTCGGGACGCCGACGCCGGTTACGTTGTCCCAACCGACCTTGGTCTTGAGGGCGGTGGGATCGGTGCAGGCGGTAACGCCGAAGCCGGCCTCAGTGGTGCAATCGGTGCCAAACGACTGAACGAGTTCGGTGCTCTGCAGGGCAGGATAATCCCAGAGGGCGCTGACGAACTTGCCAGGCGAGGAGCCGCCGAGAATGGCATTGGCGTTGTAGTGCGTCTTGCCACTGGCGTCGGTGATGTTGCCGTAGACGTTGGTCGGGCTGGAAACCGGCACGATGTCGGTGACTGCGCCCGAGGGCAACGAGTAGAGGTACTGGGCTGCGAGTCCGAGAGGCTGTCCGGCTTCCTGGTTGGCGATCGCCCAGAGAGCGGAGAACATCGGGCAAGCGAGGCTGGTGCCGCCCCAGACCTGGTAGACCTGCGCGGGAACCTGGCCGGGGACGGTGATCACGATGACAGCGCCGGTGTAGGGATCGGCGAGCCACGAGACGTCGGGTTCCTGACGATACGGACCAGGGGCCTTCTGCCAGGGTGCCTTCGGGAATCCGCCCAGGCAATTGTAGTTCGAGTCCTGGAAGGCGCAGTTGGATTGACCGCCGCCAGCGCCGCCGATGAAGCCGAAGGCGAGAGGCGGATCGAAGACGAATCCGGTTTCAGCGAGCAAGGTCTGGTTGTTGCCCCAGCCGGCCTGCCACTTGATGGAGTTATCGGCATTGAGAGCGAGAGTGACGCCGCCCACGGAAGTGGCCCAGGGAGAATCGGCGGGCGCGCTCACGGTGGCGGGGATGCCGTAGTAAGTGAAGTCGCCGTAATCGCCGGACGAGAAGTTGGCGGAGATGCCGGCGACGGCAGCGATTTCGTTGATGAGGTTTTCGGTGATCAACACGCTGGTGGGCGTGAAGGATTCGACCGAGCCGTAGCTGCCGGAGAGCACGTTGGCGAGGCCGTAGTTGACGGCGGTGAATTCAGCCTGGTCGACGTCCTGGAAAGAAGCCGAGGGCGGCACGATCAGGTTGATGTTGGCGCCCGGCGCGATGGCATGCGCCCACTCGACGTCGATGTTGATCTCGACCTGGTCGGTGGCTTCGCAGGTGCTCGGAACCGGGACGTAGGTGATGGCGAAATTGGACGAGTTCAACAGAGGCAAGCCGAATTTCCTGGAGAAGGCGTTGGCGTCTTGCTTGATGGTGAGCGAGCCGCACCAATCGATGATGCCGATGGTCTGGCCGGTGCCGTCGAAGCCTTCGGCGTAGAGGCCGTTCAAGCCGTAGGCGGCCTGAATCATGGGCGGGGTGTAGCCGCAGCCGGCGCTGGTGAGCGACTGCAGGTTGAGGTGGTTGCCGGTATAGGTGGCCTTGGGCAGCGAACCGTTGTTGTTGGTGGAGAAGCTGCGGGTCACGACGCCGTCGAAGCAATCGTTCGAGTAGAAGTTGCTGGAGGCAGCGGTCGCGCTGAGGGAAGTGGATTTGCCGGTGACGGTGGATTTGGCCATCATCGGGTGCTCGTACTTGCCGGTATCGAGACCGGCAACGGTGCGGACGAAGGGCGCGGCGGCCGCATCGACTTGCGGGTCGCGATCGTTGGCGCGCAGGGTGCGAGTGCCGACCTGGTAGTTGTTGAGGGTGACGCGGAAGGCTTTTTCGACGTCGCCGACGGTGCCGCGGGCGCGCACGAAGAAGTTATCCGGACCGGTTTTGACGACTTTGAGGTTATGGGCCTCGAAGAAGCGCTGCACAGCCTTGGCCTCGGCCGCGGTGGGAGCGAAGCGGGCGGCGATTTCCTTGCGGGTCAGGAAATGACGATAGTTGGGTGAATGCGGATTGTAGATATCGCGAGCGAGGGCATCGAATTGGGCCTGATTATGAAGGTTGAGCCAGATGCTGACCTCGATGGTCTTGGCGGGATCTTCGGCGCCGAGTCTCTTGGCGTTGGCAACGTAGCTAGGGGTGTTATGAGCGATCGTATTTGCACCGACCGCGGCGTAGGCGCTGAGAGCAAGACCTGCGGCCAAAGTGGACGCGAGCAGGGTCGAGCCACAGAGCCGAGTGACAAAGTTGCTGCGCTTACTCATTCAGGTTCTCCTTCGGTAAAAGCTAGGCGTGTTTTCTGGTCGAACATTGAGGGACGACGTCGTGTGGAACGGATTTCGTTCCGGACGTTTCCGAGCAACGTCCGCGAGTAGTTCACGGTCAGGCTTCTCTTCTCCCCTCAGGGGAACAACATGGGGGTCAGGAGCGGCGTGGCGGGAGACGCGGGTGCGAGCGCTTCCCGATGGACCGGCCAAATCCCTTGCCAGATACGGCTTTCGCACGCTCCAGCATTGATGGGCGGGGAGTGTACAACATTCCTGGCTTGACTACAACATTAACTCGTCGTGAGTGTGCAAAGGATTGCGATGTGGAAGGCGAAACGGCGAGAGCGGAGCTTACGTAGCGAACTTAGACGTTCCCGGGTAACGGGCCCAGGTTAGCGTCGCAAAGAACGCGCGAACCTGGGGCACCGTCGGACTTGTTGGTCAGAGTTGGAAAAGCGCCGACGCTGGGCGGCCGGGAAATCGGGAGTGTCCCGGCTTTTGCTAACTGGCATGAGCTTTTTCTGCCTTGGAGCGGATGAAGGCGTAGTTGAGTTGCGGGAGCGAGTTGAAGCCGGCGGCTTTCTTCGCGTAGTCGCGGGCATCGTCGTGATCGCCGCGAGCCTGGTAGACGAGGCTGATGCGATAGAGGACGGATGGATCCTGCTGATTGGCCTGGTGAAGTTCCGCGAGAGCGGTGTCGTAGTCTTTGTTCGCGAAGGCAATGCGGCCAGCGAGTTCGTGCGACTGCTGAATGCGGAAAGCGCCGTGCGAAGATTCGACTCCCTGGCGATAAGTATCGGCATGCTTTTTGGCTGAGGCCAGGTCTTTTTTCGCCAAGGCGAGATTGGCTAACTCGAATTCGTGCTGGAGGCGGCGATTGCTCTTGATTTCGTCGGAGAGAGAAGACGACTCGACGAGCTGGAGCGAGCGATCGTAGGCACGGGCAGCGTCGTCGTAACGCTGCGCGGCGAGATAGATGTTGCCCATGGCCTGAAGGTCGGCGGCCATGTTGGCGGCGTCGTTCTTCTTTTCGGCGACGGCAAATTCTTTATTCATCGCATCGATAGCTTGATCGAAGTGGCCGCGATCGGAGTTGACGACCGCCATGCCGAAGTAGGCGGTGCGAAGCTCGCCATCGTTGCGAGCGTTGTCGGCCATGGCTTGGAGTTCGGCGATGGCCTGGTCATGCTGGCCTTTGTACATGTAGTCGGCGGCGACGCCGAAATGCGAGGCGGCGAAATGGGGATCGACGGAGAGGGCCTTGCGGTATTGCGCAATGGAATCGTCGAAGCGTCCCATCTTCAGAAGAAGCTCGGCGTAGGAGTCGTAGGGGTTGGGGTCGTTGGGGATGAGCTGCACGTATTTCTGGAAGGCGGCTTCGGCCTTGGCGTAATCGCCTTCCTGGCGGTAGGCATAGCCGAGCACGTTGTAGGCGGGGGAGAAATCGGGAGCGATCTCGGTGGCTTTCTTGTAGTGAGCGGCGGCTTCTTCCATCTGCTGCTGGCCGAAATAGAAATTGGCGACGGCGAATTGGGCGCGCTCGTCGTTGGGATAGACCTCGACTAACTTCTCGAGATAGTCCTTCTGCTTGATGACGTCGCCGTTGGAACCGGCCTGGCTGGCAAGGATGAGCAGGCGCTCGCCTTCAGAGACCTTGTCGGCGAGGGCAACGGCCTTCTGCTGATGAGCGAAGAACTCCTGCGTAGTGGGCGAGTTGTTGGCGCGGGCGAGTTCGGCAGAGGCGAAGCTGGAGTCGAGGGAGAGCGCGGAGTCATAGTGCTGGAGCGAGTCGTGGGCGAGGAGGCGATCGGAGAGGCTCTGGCCGGCGAGGAATTCTTTGCGGGCCGCATCGGAGTTGGTGGTGACCGGGATTTTTCCATCGGAGGCCGAAGCGACGGCGGGCGGGGTGGATTTGTTGCAGGCGAGGGAGAGGGCGAGCGAAAGCGCGAGACCGGCGGTTCGTACGAGGTGCGATGAGGAGTGGAGCATCGGAGTCTCCTTGGGCGCGGAAATTCGCGTTTGTAAAACGCGCGGGGAGGCGAGCGGCTCCGCGCTTTGATCCGGTGGGTAGACGCGAGGGAAAGATTTTGGATAGCAGCGGGGGATAGAAATGATTGGGCACACACACATAACAGGAGGCGGTGTTGGCTGTCCGGTGTCAGCTACCGAGACGGCAGTTGGTTAATTTTGAGCATTACGCAAGTTGAGAGTTGGGGGGCAGGCGCACAGAGCCTCCACGTCTCGACCCGTGCTAGGATGCGCCGGATGAAGGCACAACCTTTCTCAGCGACAGGGAAGTCGTTTTCGATTCACGAGTGGCGGGGCAGCGGTCCGGCTGCGCTGCACGTTCACTATGCTGACGACGAAGCGTGGCACGTGTTGGAAGGCGAGTTGATCTTTCGGTATCGGGATCGAACAGAGACGGCTGGCGCGGGGGCGACCGTGTTGGTTCCGGCGGGAGTGGCGCATACGTACGAAGCAGGGCCGGACGCGCGTTACTTGATTGTATTGACGCCGCGGCTCGGCGGGCTGATCCGCGATCTTCAGGCGAAGCACGATCACGCTCTCGATGGGGAAATCTATCGGCGGTATGAGTCGGAGTTGCTCGAGTAGATTTTTTCCACGTTGGAAGAGCGGCAATTGTGTCGAGGGACGCTTTCCATCGCAGAGGACGCGGAGCAATCTGAGAGCAGCATCACCGCCGGGGCACCTTCGGTTCTGATGGGAACCTTCCCATAGAAGTTATTTCTTTTCGCGCAGGAAGGTGCCTTCCTGCAATTCAGTGAAGGCATCGCGGAGTTGCTCCTGCGTGTTCATGACAATCGGGCCGTACCAGGCGACCGGTTCTTTCAGGGGTTGGCCGGAGACGAGCAGGAAGCGGATGCCTTCGTCGCCGGCCTGCACGGTGACTTCGTCTCCGCTATCGAAGAGGACGAGCGAGCGATTGTCGGCTTGCGAGGGGGGGTGGGTGTCGGACCACTGGACGGATTCGGTGGGGACGGCGAGCGGGCCGGAGGCATTGCAGAATTTGCCGCTGCCTCCGAAGACGTAGGCGAAGGCGTGGCGGGTGTGCTCGACGGGGAGCGTCTTGCGTTTGCCGGGCGCGACCGAGACATCGATGTAAGTGGGATCGGCGGCGATGCCTTCGACAGGACCACGCTTGCCCCAGAAATTTCCGCAGACGAGACGAACGTGGGTACCGTCGTCGTCGGTGATGTCGGGGATCTCATTCGACTTGATTTCCTGATAGCGCGGGGCGGTCATCTTCAGAGACGCGGGCAGGTTAGCCCAGAGTTGGAAGCCGTGCATGCGGCCGGCGGTGTCCCCCTTGGGCATTTCCTGATGAATGATGCCGGAGCCGGCGGTCATCCATTGCACGTCGCCGGCGGAGATGGCGCCGTGGTTGCCCATCGAGTCGCCGTGCTCGACGGTGCCGGCGAGGACGTAGGTGATGGTCTCGATGCCGCGGTGCGGGTGCCAGGGGAAGCCGGCGAGGTAGTCCTCGGGGACATCGTTGCGGAAATCGTCGAGGAGGAGGAAGGGGTCGAAGTCCTTGGTGTTGCCAAAGCCGAAGGCGCGACGAAGGTGGACGCCGGCACCTTCACGGGTGGGCTTGGATTGGATGACGCGCTTGACGGGACGAATCGACATGGGGAGCCTCCGGGTAATGGATGAAAATCAGGTTGCAAGGTTGCAGAGTTTCAAGGTTGCAAGGTTTCAAGGTGGACAGGGGAGGCGCGTTGGGGTTGCCTGCTCGAGGCTGAAAAGTCTGAACGCTGAGGCCGCGGAGGATTCGCGGAGGCGCCGAGGAGAGCAAAAGCAGAACGTTCTCTAGCAGATCGTTCGCTGCTTGGCTGCGGCTGCGCGACGCTCAGGATGACAAGACTTTCAAATCGAATTGGGAGATGAGGGGCTGCGTTTGAAAAAGGTTGGGCCGCAAAGGACGCGAAGGGTGGGGCAGTCCACCACCGTGCAGGCTACTGGCTCAAGCCGCTGATGACGATGTTGAGCGAGCTCCGGATTTTCAGCTGGGCAGAGCAGTTGGTGATCCAGTCATTGGAGCCGGGCGAGGTGCCGCAGCCATCGACGTGCTGGAGCAAGTTGTTGAGGTCGGCGATAGCGAGCGAGTGATCTTTTGGGGTGAGATCGCGCCTGGCTTTCTCGAGGAGTTGGAGGACGGCGTCGCGCTTATGGGGCTTGAAGTCGAAGTAAGGTAGCGCGCGGACATCGTTGCGCATGAGGTTGAGGCTGGTGCCGCGAGCGTAGAAGACGTCTTCGATGGGCGTGGTGCTGTCGAACCAGGTGAGGTTGATGTTGCCGGTGGCATCGAGGGTGATTTGGGGAGCGAAGGAATAGCTGGGGCTGCCGGAGGCGCTGCGGGGTTTGGAGAAGGTCTGGCCGCCGTCGTTGGAGCGGGTGAAGAGGATGTTGCTGGTGGCGGCATCCTGCCAGACGATGTTGATGCGACCTTCACAGTCGACCGCCATGTAGGGCTCGGTGCCGAAGCTGCCGGTGGGCGTGGAGACGGGTTTCGGTGCGGAGAAGGAGATGCCGTGATTGATGGAGCGGCTGAAGTAGACATCGCCGGATGCGTCGTTGTACCAGGCGGCGTTGATGGCATCGAGGGGCGCGAAGCTCGCGGAGGAGGAAGTGGAGCGCGACGCACGGACCATGCGGGCCAGCAGAGGCTGCAACTGGGCGGCATGATTCAGGGCGTCTTGCCAGCGCAGCGGGCCGAGCGCGAGTTGCGGGTATGAGGAATTGCCGGTGCCCGGCGAGATTGCGATGGGATTGGAGAATTTAGCGCCATCGGCGGAGCGGGCATAGAAGATCTGGTTGGTGCTTGCCGTGCCTTTGCTCCAGACGACGTTGAGGTTCGCCGCGGGACCGGCGGTGATGCGAGGCGCGGTCACGAGCGGGTCCGGACTGTTGGAAAGGTTGAGCGGAGTGGCGAAGGTCGAGCCGCCGTTGATGGAGCGGGAGAAGTAGACATCTTCGGCGCAGCTGTCGCAGGTGGCCGCGGCCCAGACGAGGTTCACATGGTTGCGTGGATCGATGGCGATCTGCGGGGATTCGCAATTCTGCGTGGCATCGCAAAGCGCGACGGGGGCGGAGAAGTTCACGCCGCCTTTCGAATGGCTGAAATAGACGGAGAAGGTATTGGTCGACAGGTCTTCGGTGGTCCAGACAAGATTGATGTAACCATGCGAGTCGACGCCGAGCTGGGGCTCGGAGGAGAGGCCGTTGCCCATGGAGACATTCAGCGGCAGCGAGAAGGTCGCGCCGTGATCGGTGGAGCGAACGAAATAGACGTCGGTGGTGGCGGTGTCCTCTTCGAAGGCGATGTCGATGTTGCCGGCGCGATCGATGGCGATCTGCGGGCCGTAGATGGAGTCGTTGGGCGCGGGATTAGCGATGTCGAGGGGCGGGGTAAAGGTCATGCCAGCGTCGGCGGAGCGAGTGAAGTACAGGTGCCAGGTGCAGGTGAAGGGACTGACGGGCAAGCAATCGTATTCGACGTAAACGACATTGATGTTGCCACTGGAGTCGATGGCGGTGTGGGTGGAATAGGCGAGCGCGGTGTCGTCAGGGTTGTGAGAAAGGTTGGACGGGGCAGAGAAGAAAACTTTCGAAGATTGCGCAGAGGCTCCGATGCCAGCCAACAGCAAACAGAGACACAGAGCGAGACGGGGGACGAAGTGGGCGCGTGAGTTCATTACGATTCCCTCGGGAAGGAACGGGGCTCGGATTCGGGGATGTGAACATCCAAAAAATGACGCTCGGAACAGAGGAGGGTTGACGGGAGTTTACTCGACGCAGGCTGTGGATTTAAAGGAGGAAAAGGGGCGCGGGGCGCGGAAAGCGGCGGAAAGGCATCAGGGTAGGCAATCCGGGTGAGGCGATCCGAGAGTGCGAAGGGAAGAATGGGCTCAGGGTAATAGAGAAAGGTGTCCTTTGCGGGTGACTTTGGAGGTGCGGGAGGTTACCTAGAAGCAAAGGTTTCAAGGTGTCAAGGTTTCAAAGTCGCTGGGGGTGGTGCCGCAAAGGCAGGGCTGGGATAGCGTGTTGAGCGTCGCAGCTGGCACCTCTCGCCAAGGACTCGAAAGGGGGTGCGCAGCCTCGGCGAGGGCGCGGATTAGGCGGTTTGAGGTGCGCCGCTTTGGGCTGCCGTCGACGGGCACGATCGGGGGCTTGTCACTTTTGGCGGCGCCGTTCATCATCAAGAGATATGGCCGATCGAAAGAAGTGGGGAGTGGCGGCGTTTTTGCTGGCGCTGAGCACGGGCGCAGCGGCGGGGATTGTCGATGATGTCAGGGAAGCGATTGAGGCGCGAAACCTTCCGGCGGCGCAGGCGGAGCTAACTGCGTACCGGGCACAACACGGTGCGGATGCAGAGTACCTGGAAGGGTTGTCGTGGGTAGGGCGGGCTGCGTTGGTCAGCCAACAATACGAGACGGCAATCGATGCGGCGAAGCAGACGCAGACGCTGAGCGGGGATCTGCTGAAGACGCGAAAGCTGGATGCAGATGAGCATCTGCCGCTGGCGCTGGGCGCGGCATATGAAGTGGAGGCGCAGGCGCTGGCGGCGACGGGGCGCAAGCCGCAGGCGATCGCGCTGCTGCGAAGCGGCTTGCAGAAGTATGGGGAAACATCGATCCGGGCGCGCATTCAGAAGAACCTGAACATGCTGATGCTGGTGGGGCAAACGGCGCCGGTGATCAAAGAGGATGAATGGATCGGAGCAAAACCTCCAGCGCTGGCGACGATGAAAGGGTCGCCGGTGCTGCTGTTTTTCTGGGCGCACTGGTGTGTGGACTGCAAGGGGGAGGCGCCGATCCTGGCACGGCTGCGGACCGAATATGAGATGAAGGGCTTGAAGTTCATGGCGCCGACCAAGCGCTACGGGTACGTAGCGCGGGGAGACGATGCGAAGCCGGCGGAAGAGAATACCTACATCCAGAAGGTCTGGGAGCAGTATTACGGGCCGCTGGGCGGGGTTCCGGTTCCGCTGAACAAGGCGAATTTTGACGTTTACGGTGCGAGCACGACGCCCACGCTGGTGCTGGTGGATAAAAGCGGAAAGATTGCGTTTTACCATCCGGGGGCGCTGCCCTATGAGGAGTTGCGGGCGGCGATCGATAAGGTGGTGCAGTAAGAAGAAGGTTCCAGGGTGCGGGCTTCAGGCTTAGGCTTTCCTTTCAAGCGAAGATTTTGTTTGCGGTGCGGAAGGTGTTGGCGTGGGCTTCGACGGTGAGGTCGATGGGGCGCGAGTAGCCGCCGCCAAGCGTGATGACCAGAGGAATCTTTGAAGCTTGGGCCGGCATCATTACGATGCGATCGCGCTCGATCAGCCCGGCATGGGTGAGTTTCAGATGGCCGAGGAGATCGGACGCGAGGCCATCGACGCCCGATTGGTAAAAGACGGCCTGCGGCCGGAAGTCCCACACGCGCGGGAGAACCTCCTGCAAGACTCGTAAATATTCTTCATCGCCCACTCCGGAATCGAGTTCGAGATCGACGCGGCTCTGTTGCTTGCGCAGCGGGAAATTGTTCTTGCAGTGGACCGAGAGTGTGAAGACGGCGGGGTCGCCGGCGAAGATTTGCGCGGTGCCGTCGCCCTGGTGGACGTCGAGGTCAATGACGGCGAGGCGCTCAAGGCCGCGATCGCGCTGCAAGGTGCGAATGGCGATCGCGATGTCGTTGAAGACGCAGAAGCCGGAGCCTTCAGCGACGAAGGCGTGGTGTGTGCCGCCGGCGAGCGTGCCTCCCCAACCCGTGTTCAGGGCTTCCTCAGTTGCGGCCCAGGTCGAGCCGACGGATGCGAGAGTGCGCTGGACGAGACCTTCGGACCAGGGAAAGCCAATGCGGCGAATGGAGGCGGGATCGAGCTGGCCGCTGAGGAAGGCAGAGACATAGGCGGGATCGTGGACGAGCTCCACGGATTCGCGGGAGGCGAGGGAAGCGGGAAGGAAAGTGAAAGCATTGTCGCGGGTGAGGGTCTCTCGGAGCATGCGGTACTTTTCGCCGGGGAACTTATGGCCGGCGGGAAGAGGGAGAGTGAAATGGTCGGTGTAGAAGAGGCGAGGCATTGAGGTTGATTGTAAGGGTTGTACCACTTTGGGCGCGGAGAGATGGAAGAGAGTTGGGATGGAGCGGGATTTCGAGCCTTTCTAAGAGGGGTGCGGTCCACTTGTGAGATGTTTGGTTCGGCCTCCGGGTTGAATGGCGGCGGGGTTTTGGGAGATCCAGCTTTCCACTTTTGGTGGTGCGGGGAGAGTTTTCAGCGAGTGTCGTCCGTTACCCAGTTGACGTTTGGTCCACCGGTTTACATGCCAGGTTCTTGACAAGCCAGATTCCGGGGCAGCGGAAGTCGATTCTGATTTCGAAGAATAAGGAAGGCCACGCCGAGGAGCGTGGCCTTTATAGTGTGCGGTGAGTTTCGTGCGGATGTGAGGCGGGTGGGAGCTTAGTGGCTGCCTCCGTTGTCGGCCTGAGAGGCGGGGACGTCGGCAGCGGGGACCGCGACCGCAGGGGCGGGCGACGCGGCGGCAGAGTTGGTCGGAGCGTTGTCGATGGCGTTGGCTTCATCGGCGTTGGATTGGACCGGCTTGGTCTCCGCGGAGATGCCGTCGCCGGATTTCAGCTCAGCAGGCTTGCCCTCGGCGGTCTTCACTTCGGGCAACTTCTCTTCGGGGCGGAGGCGGACGCTGGAGAGAATGCCATCCAACTTGTGGAAGACCTCGTCGCGATCGACGGGGGTGATGCCGTCGACGGCGCCGTAGCCGGCGGTTTCAAGGGCGAGCGCCATCTCGTAGCAGGCTCCATTGCGATAGAGGTGATAGTAGCGGCTGTAGGCCTGTTCGAAGGCTTTGCCCGCGAAGGCTTCAGTCTGCGAGTAGATCTGGCCGCCGAAGTTCACGTTCCGGGGGGCGACCGGTTCCTCGTCGCTGTCGTTGTTGTCGACGACGGCGAACTGGGAGCACTGGGCTTCGGAGAGATTGCGGTTGACGCTCACGGTGAAGAAGCCATCGCGGTAGTCGGTGCCGGGATAGAGGCCACGCGGGAGTTCGACCGCGGCAACGGCGACGCCGCCACCATCCACAAAATTCATGCCGGCGGGCTGGGCGCCGAACCAGTCGAGGATGGCCTCATCGCCAGTCTTCAAAGCGTAGCGGCGCGGGTATTGGAACGAGACACCGTAGACGTCGTTTTTGTAGACGACTTTTTCGGGGCGCTTGCGGGCGGCTTTTTTTGCGACGGGCTTGGTCTCCGCCTGGATTACCGGTTGGGACGGGGGGGCGACGTTTACCGGAGGGGGCGGCGCGAGCACAGGCTGAGAAACATTGACAGCGGCCGCTGCCGGCTGGTGCGCCTGCCTGGAGCAGGCAATGACGGCCAGCGCGAGCAGAGAGAGACCGGCGGTACCGAGAACGAGCGAATTGAAGCCTAGCGACGAATGGGTGCGGGAAGGGGCGAGGTTGCCGGCCGGACTGCCGGGGTTGCGAGGGTTGACGTCGGGGTTGATTGAGAGTTGCGATTCGAACGGTTCCGAGCGAAACCAGCGAAAGTCTTTCATGTTTGTTCACCTCCTGCCAAAGCAGTCGCAGAAGAAAAAGCAGGCGGGGCGCCACTTTTCGGGCCGCTGATTCTAAAAGGGATTGGCGGGCGGCGCGGGAGACCGGGCGTGGGCCAGGGCAGACGGTGTGTGGTGGAGGGGACAGGGAGGCCGGTGTTTTGCTCCCAGCGTAGGAAGTGCGCCAACTCTGGGCCGCCCGACCGGAGTTTTCCAGGGCGGGAATTCGCGGGGTTCAGAGTGAGGCTGGCCGAAGGGTTACGTGTCCAGAGCCTGAGCGGAACGGCCGTCGCGGGCAATGCGGATGGAAAAGAGGCGGGAGAAACGGTCGCGGCCAAGGTCGGTGAGGCGGACGGCGCGCCCGTGCTGCCGGCGTGCGACGAGGCGTGAACGCAGCATCCAGTCAAGGAGTGCGGCGCCGAGCGCGCCGCCGAGGTGGGGCACGCGATGGCTCCAGTCGAGGCAGGCGTAGGCGAAGCGGCGGCGGCTGGAACGTGCGGCGGGAACGTCGACGCCGAGTTTTTCGAGAAAGCGGCCGCCTTCGGGAGTGAGCTGAAAATCCCGGGCGTGGGGGCGAAGGTAGCTGCGCGCACTGAGGGCCCGAAGCAAGGCCACGCTCAGCTCTCCGGCGAGGTGGTCGTAGCAGGTGCGGGCGAAGATCAAGTCGGGCGCGGTGTGCCGAGCGATGCCGTCGGCGGGGCGATGGCCGGGAAGGACGGCACCAGCGAGGGACTCGATCGCGGCGGCAACCGGGGGGCTGGCGAGGCGGTAGAACTTGTTGCGACCGGCAGGCGTGGCTTTCAGGAAGCCCGCGTCCAGGAGCAGGCGGAGGTGGTTGCTGGCGGTCTGCGGAGAGATGTTGGCGAGCATCGCGAGTTCACTGGCGGGGCGGGATTCTCCGCCGAGCAGGCTCCACAGCATGGCGGCGCGTGAGGGGTCGCCCATCAAGGCGGCCGCTTTGGCGAGACGGTGACCTACATCCATAGTTCGATCATACCTGAACTATCCATGCGCCGGGAGCGAGAAAATCAAAATCGAAGCGGGCCGCAGCGGTCGGGCGGAGAATTGATTGGAGGATGAGATGCTGCAGAGAATCTGGCTGGGAGTGGTGTGTGCCGTGGCGATGGCAAGCGCAGGGATCTACGGGGCGGTGCAAGCGGAGGCGCCGGCTGCGCCGGTCATCGGCTATGTGCGGGACAGCGGATGCGTGCACCGGTTTCACGAGGTGGTAAAGCCGCTGCCGAATGGCTGCGTGGAGGCGTGCGTGCGGGGCGGATCGCCGCTGGTGATCCTGACAAAAGATGAAAAGGTGTATCACCCGATTTCGAGCGAGATGCCGGACGTGGAGGTGCGAGGCAAACTGCTGCCGTTTGTCGGCAAGCTGGTGAAGGTTACGGGCCACGTGTATGAGCGCGGAGGGTCGCAGGCGATCTCGGTGGAGCGGATCGAGGAGGTCAAGGAGTGATGGCTTTTTCCGGGCAGGGCGGGGCGACGCACGATGTGGCGGTGGAGTTGGAGAACAAGCCGGGGGCTCTGGCGGAGATGGGGGCGGCGCTGGGGCGTGCGGGAGTGAGCATCGAAGGCGGAGGCGCGTGGCTTGCGGATGCGAGAAGATATGGCGTCGCGCACTTTCTGTTTTCGGATGGCGAGACAGCACGGCGGGCGCTGGAAGCCGAGGGCATTCGGGTCGTGGGGGTGCGCGAGGTGATCGCGCTGCGGTTGAATCAGGAAGAACCGGGACAACTGGGGAAAGCGACGCGATGGATGGCAGAGGCCGGAGTCAACATCGAAGTGCTTTACAGTGATCATGCGCACCGGCTGATCCTGGTGGTGGATGATGTAGCGCGCGGCCGCGAGGTGGCGGAGGCGTGGACGAAGGCGCGGGCAGTGCCGCGGTTGGCGGCGATCTGCGCGGAGCCCTGAGGAATGAAGACATGAAACAACATGAGTACCGTTTGACGATGAAGTGGACGGGGAATACGGGCGAGGGGACGCGGAACTATCGAGGGTACAGGCGCGACCACGTGATTACAGGCGAGGGCAAGCCGGACCTGCCGGGATCGAGCGACCCGAATTTTCGCGGTGATCCGGCGCGCTACAACCCGGAAGAACTGCTGGTGGCAAGCCTCTCGACCTGCCACATGCTCTGGTACCTGCACTTGTGCGCGGTGAACAAGGTCAACGTGGTGGAGTATGCGGATGCGCCGGTGGGGTGGATGCAGGAGCATGAAGACGGGAGCGGCGAATTTGTGCGCGTGGAGTTGCATCCCGTGGTGCGCATCGCCGAAGGGAATCCGGAAAAGGCGCAGGCGCTGCACGAGGAAGCGCATCATCTGTGTTTTATTGCGAGGTCGGTGAAGTTTCCGGTGGAGACGAAGGCAGAGATTCGGACGGATTGAGGTACGAGTACGACATTCAGCGCTCAGCCAGTCGAGGGCGTGGGTTTTGCGCAAGATCACTTCTGCACAAGATCACTTCTGCACAAGATCACTTCTGCGATAAGTCCTCGGCGGGGATTGGGTTGTCGGGACGCTCATCGTCCCAGATGGCCGAGGCGATCCACCAGCGCGTTCCATCCCAAAAAAGTTCAAGGCTGTTGATGCCGCGCGCGATGACGGGACCGTCGGCCTTATTGCGGCTTTCATAGGTACTCCAGACATGAGCGATGTTGCCGAAGCGCTGGGTGGAGCGATGAATTTCCTGCTCGAAGAACCCGGCTTTCAGGAGGGAAGCATTGGAATCGTCGACGAATTGCTGGTGGGTCATGATGCGCGCTTCGGGACGGCCTTTTTTGTTGATGCTCATGGCAACGAAGCGGATGTCGGGAGTGTAGAGGGTGCGGTCGCGCGACCACTGGCGCGGCTGGCCGGCGGGGCCGGAGATGACGTCGTAATACGCCTTGAGGATGCCGTCGAGGGTGGAGACGTCTTCGGGCCTGGCGGCAATTTTTGGAACGTTGAGCTCGCTCGGGCGGGAGGGCTTGGGCTTGGCGGGCTGGTTTTGTGCGGCCGCGGTCGACAGGGAGAAGGCAAGAGCAAGCAGGGTGAGTAGCGGGAGTGTGCGCATACGTTGTCTCCGGGAGAAGTCGGATTATACGCGGGAGTTCAGACGGAATCCTGTGGTAGGACGGCATTCACGCAGGCCCGGGCAGCCGCGGATTGCTTTCGCCCAGAGTTGGAAGAGCGCCAACTCCGGGCCAGTTGATATGACCAACGTGCGGCGGGGGATACCCGCGAGGCGTGACTTCTTCGCCGGGGCCCGTAATAATGATGAAATGGGGCGTATTTTCTCTGAGCTGTTCGCGAACCCGCGCTGGCTGCCGAAGTCGGTGATCTGCCTGCGGGATTACAACCTGAACAAATTCTCGCGGGACGTGCTGGCCGGGATCACGGTCGGGCTGGTGGCGCTGCCGCTGTCGATGGCGTTCGCCATTGCGTCGGGACTGACGCCACAGGCGGGGATCTACTGCGCGATCGTGACGGGATTTCTGATCTCGCTGCTGGGCGGATCGAAGACGCAGATTGGCGGGCCGACGGGCGCGTTCGTGGTGGTAGTGGCCGGGATTGTAGCGGCGCACGGTGTGGATGGGCTGTTCATGTGCACGGTGATGGCGGGGATTCTGCTGGTGCTGATGGGCATCACGGGCATGGGGTCGGCGATCAAGTTCATTCCGCGGCCGGTGGTGATCGGATTCACGAATGGGATTGCGGTACTGATTGCGAGCACGCAGGTCAAAGATTTTTTTGGTTTGCAGGTCGACAAGGTGCCGGGGGTATTTGTGCAGCGGATTGAGGTGCTGGCGGCGCACTTCAAGACGCTGAGCGTGGAATCAACGCTGCTGGCGGCAGCGACGGTGGTGATCATCGTGGCGTGCCGGATGGCCTCGGACAAAGTTCCGGGAGCGATCGTAGCGATGGTGCTGGGCACGCTGGCGGTGGTGGTGTTCAAACTGCCAGTCGAGACGATTGGAACGAAGTTTGGCGGGATTCCGAGCGGGTGGCCGCATCTGCAGGTGCCGGCATTTCGCGCAGACCTGATTCATGGATTGCTGGGCCCAGCGGTGACGGTGGCGATGCTGGGCGCGATCGAATCGCTAATGTCGGCGGTGGTTTCGGACCGGATGAGCGATGACCAGCACAATCCGAATGTGGAGTTGTTCGGGCAGGGCGTGGCGAATATTGTTTCGCCGATGTTTGGCGGGTTGCCGGCGACGGGGGCAATCGCGAGGACGGCGACGAGCATACGGGCTGGAGCGCAGTCGCCGGTGGCGGGGATGATTCATTCGGCGACTTTGCTGTGCGTACTCTTGTTCGCGTCGCGGCTGGTGTATCACGTACCGATGGCAGTGCTGGCCGGGATCCTGATGATTGTGGCGTACAACATGGGCGAGTGGCGGGAGATTCCAGGGCTGCTCAAACTGACGAAGACCGATATCAGCGTGTGGCTGGTGACGTTCGCGCTGACGGTATTTGCGGATCTAACGGTGGCGGTCGAAGCGGGCATGATCATCGCGGCGCTGCTGTTCATCAGCCGGGTAGCGGCGACGACGACCGTGTCGCAGGTGACGGACGATTACATTGAAGACGGGCGGGTGCACATCCTGCAGGACAAAGATATCCCGTACTACGTGACCATCTTCCGGATTCATGGGCCGTTCCTGTTTGGCGCAACCGACAAGATTGCAGCGGTCACGGAGAACATGCACACGCTGCCTCCGGTGGTGGTGCTGCGTCTGCGCAACATGACGGCGCTCGATGCGACGGGATTGTTTGCGATCGAGGATGTTGCGAAGAAGTTGCAGGCGAGCGGGCGGGTGCTGATTCTGTGCGGAGCGCGCGAACAGCCGGCGCGGTTGATTCACGATGCGGAATTTGAAGAGGTGGTGGGGAAGGCGAACATCTGCGTGAATGTGCAGGAGGCGATGCGGCGGGCGCAGGAGGTGTTTGAGGACATGGAGGCGAAGGCGGCAGTGGGTAAGGCATAGCTCACACAGCGGGGGGCACGCAGAGTTCGCGTAAAGTGGCTTGAGCGCATAGGTGCGGAGAAGAGCGCATCAATTTGTAGGCGGGAAGATGTGGTGAGATGCCTTTCGGGGCCAGTGGCGGTGCTCGGAGATATGGGCTCCTTCGACTTCGCGAATGTTTCGCTTTGCGAAGCATTCACTCCGCTCAGGATGACAGTTGTTTCAGGTTTTGGCTGGTTGAGATCAGGCCTAGACAAAGCCTTGTGATTATTTCGGTTGGGCTAGGGCGGCGAGATGTGCTTTCGTCGCTTTGAGGTAGTCCGCCGGGGCGAGGAAAATCTGCAGGCCGCGGATGCCGGCTGAGATGGAGATCAGGTCGAAGAGTTCGATCGTTTCGTCGACAAACACCGGATAGTCTTTCTTGCCGGCCAGAGCGGTAACGCCGCCGCGGATGTAGCCGGTCAAACCTTGCAGTTCTTTCACAGGGACAAGTTGAATTTTACGGTCGCCTGAGGCGGTGGCGAGGGCTTTGAGGTTGAGTTCTTCGTTGCCGGGAATGACGGCGAAGCAGAGGCCGTTGCGGTCTCCTCTGGCGAGCAGGGTCTTGAAGACCTGTTCGGCGGGCAGGCCGATCTTGGCGGCGACGGTTTCGGCGGCGAGGTCGTCGGGATCAACTTCGTACTCGCGAAGCTCGTACTTGATCTTGAGTTGATCGAGCAGGCGAACGGCGTTGGTCTTTTGCGACACGCGTTGATTGTAGCGGGAGGGGCTGGATTCGAGATGGTAATAAGAAACTTCTTTGCCGCGGATTCACGCGGATGTTCACGAATCTATTTTTGCGTGTGAAAGGCGTTTTCACCACAGAGTCACAGAAACACAGAGGAAATTTTTAAGGCCCGTGTTTGCACATGCGGGCGTGGTGGTTTTATATTCATCGCGCATACGAGGAAACTTCACTATGAGAATGCTGCTGCAGTGGGTGTTGACGGCGCTGGCGATCTGGATTGTTTCGCGGCTGATTCCGGGATTTCAGGTGAGCGGTGCGACTTCGGCGCTGATTGCCGCAGTCGTGATCGGATTCGTGAACGCCACGCTCGGGCTGTTTCTGAAGATTGTGACCTTTCCGCTGACCCTGCTGACGTTCGGGTTGTTCTGGCTGGTGATCAACGCGCTGATGATCGAGCTGGCGTCGTATATCGTTCCCGGATTTCACGTGACCGGGTTCGCGGCGGCGTTCTGGGGCGCGATCGTGCTCAGCCTGGTGAATATGGCGCTGAAGTGGATTGTGTTTCCGGATAAAGGGAAGTAGACGGCTGTCGGCTGTCAGCTGTGAGTAAGAGCAACTTCTTTTCCCGCGGATGTACGCGGATTTCGCGGATTATGTATTGCTTGTCACGATAGAACTTTCAACTTCCCTACGCAGGCGCAGAGAGCGCGCTTGAATGGGGCGCCATCTCGATCCCAGAGTTGGAAGTGCGCCAACTCTGGGCCACTCATCCCATTGGATTTTGGGGCCAAGCGAGTTACTTCTTTTTCGGCTTCATCGCTTCCCATTCTTTTTCGTTAAGCATGCGGCCGAGGGCGGTGAATTCGCCGGCGCCCTGGAGCCACTCGCCGCCATCCATGGTGATGACTTCGCCGTTGATGTAGGCGGAGCCGTCACTGACCAGGAAAGCCGCGAGGTTGGCGAACTCTTCCAGGGTGCCGAAACGGCCGAGGGGGATGCGTTGTTTGGCGAGCTCTTCGAGTTCAGGACGTGGCAAGAGCCGCGAGAAGGCGCCTTCGGTGGGCACGGGACCGGGGGCGATGGCGTTCATGCGGATGCCGCGATTGCCCCATTCGACGGCGAGGCTGCGGGTGAGGGCCTGCACGCCAGCTTTGGAGACCGCGGAGGGGACGACGTAGGCGGATCCGGTTTCCGTGTAGGTGGTAGTGATGTTCAGGACGGTGCCACTACGTTTTTCGGCGAGCCATCGCTTGCCGCAGGCGAGTGTCGTGTGCAGCGTGCCGAGGAGAACAATGCCGAGGACGGATTCGAAGGCGCGCAAGGAAAGTTCTTCAGTGCGGGCGAGGAAGTTGCCGGCGGCGTTGTTCATCAGAATGTCGAGCGGACCGTGCTCCCAGATGGTCGCGATCAATTCGTCGATTTTGGCGGCGTCGCGAACGTCGCAAGGACGGGCGTGAATGCGGCCGCCGGTACGAGCAGTAAGCTCTTCTTTGGTGGCGGTGAGCACTTCGTGACGGCGGCCACAGATGTAGACTTCGGCGCCGAGTTCGAGGAAACGTTGCGCGCTGGCTTTGCCGAGCCCGGTGCCGCCGCCGGTGATGAGGATGCGCTTGTCGCGAAGGAGATCAGGCTGAAACATGAAGAGCCTCTTAGGTGGTTTGCGGAGATCCCAGAGTTGGAAGTGCGCCAACTCTGGGCCACCGATAAGTGAATTCGGTCCTGGATGATTTTAGAGCGAGCAGGCGACTCGGAAGCCGTAGTCTGCATATTGAAATGACGGTGGAATGCTGGAGCGTGCAGCGCAGCGCGAGATTTTGATGTGATGGCGCCAAGAGCCTCCGCGGGAGGCGCGTCGCTCGCCGGAGCCGGGTCCTTGAGGATTGAGCTCTGGCGAGTTGAGGTAATAGTCGGGATCGAACCAGTCGCCGCACCACTCGTGCACGTTCTCGCACATTTCGAAGAGACCGAAAGGGTTGGGCTGCGATTGGCCGACAATTTCGGGTCCGGTAAGCCAGCGGTGTGCGTAACGCGGCTGCGCGGTGGGGGCGGAGTCTCCCCAGGGGAACGCGGCGCCTTCAACGTTGCCGCGGGCAGCGTACTCCCACTCCGCTTCGGTCGGAAGGCGATATATTTTGCGAGTGACGGTGGCGAGCCATTGGCAGTAGCGAAGGGCCTCAAACCAGGAGACGCCAACGACGGGTTGTTCGGGGAGCGAGAAGCGTACGTCGTTCCAGAACGGAGGAGGCGGCGCAGACACGGCCGCAAGGAAGACGCTGTAATCCAGGTTCGTAACCTGTGTCTTGGCGAGGCAGAAGGAGTCGAGGTGGACGCGATGCACGGGGCGCTCGTTGTCCTGGCCGCAGTGGGAGCCCATGAGAAACGAACCGGAAGGAATGACCGACAACTTGGGCTCGCGAAAGCCACGCTCGTCGGACTGGAGCGGGTGCGTCGCCATGGAATTGAGTTCAGGCTAGCATAATGCCGACGGCAGGAGGGATTCCTTGGCAAAGAAGATGAAATTTCAAGTGAAGTTGCTGAAGGCCGAAGGCAGCGAGGCAACGGGTATCGAGGCGCCGTTCCGAGTAGAGGAAGTGTTTGGCACGCGAGGGCGAGTCGCGGTGCGAGGCACGATCAATGGATTTGCGTTTCGCTCGTCGCTGATGCCGATGGGCGGCTGTCACAAAATGGCCGTGAACAAGAATATGCGTGAGGGCGCAGGCGTGAAGGCCGGGGATATGGTCAAGGTTGTGCTGGAACGCGATGAAGCCGAACGGACGGTGGAAATCCCTCCGCTGCTGAAGAAAGAGCTGGCGAAGAGCAAAACGGCGACCGCGAACTGGGAAAAGAATTCTTACAGCAACCGGAAGGAAATGGCGCGATCAATTGTTGAAGTGAAGCAGGAAGAAACGCGAGCGCGGCGGGTGGCGAAGGTGATGGATGTTCTGAAGAACGGGAAGAAGTGGGCGGGGTAAGAGCGGCGGCTTGTGAGAAAGGGGCGCGCGAGCGCTCAATCGTCAGCAATCAACATTCGGCAAGCAGAATTCAACCGGCAGAGAGAAGGCTTGTGCCAGCGTGAGAAGTCTGGACACGTTCGGATGAGTCGAAGGGCTCGACGCAGAGCGTGGCCGCTCATCTTGCGCGAAGGGAATCGCGCAGTTGGCGCACGGTGGCGGCGATGGCACCTTCCTGGAACAAGCGGATTGCGGCAATTCCGGCGGCCCCGGCGGCGATGCAGGGGCGAGCGTTGTCCAGGGTGACGCCGCCCAGGGCGAGCACCGGGACGTGAGCCTGGCCGGCTTTGCGAAGAGCTTCGAGGCCGGCGGCGGGGACAGCGGGTGCATCCTTCTTCTCGAACACCGGAGAGAACAACGCGAGGTCGACGCCGGCATCCGCGGCGGCACGAACTTCTTCCAGTGAATGGCAAGCTGCGGAGATGATCGCGGACCGGTCCCGGCTCGCGTGCGCCCAGATCATGCGAATCTCGGCGGGCGAGAGATCGTGTGCGGGCAGGTGAACCCCATCGGCTCCAACAGCGAGAGCGACGTCGGGGCGGCCGTTGATGAGAAGCTTAGGGACGCTGGCGGGGAGTGCAGCGGCGCGGATCGCCACAAGAGCTTCGCGCGCGATCCTCTCCAGTTCGCGTCCGGCAAGATCTTTTTCGCGGAGTTGAATGAAGTCGACGCCGAAGCGAGCCGCCTCCCGGATACGGGTCAGGAGAGCCTGCTGGCGCGCGTGCTCATTGCCGGGGAAGAGAGCGCGGTCGGTGATGTAGTAAAGAATGGCGGTCGTCGGCATCAGTCTGCCGTCACGGATCAAGGCCGGGTTTTAGCGATTTCGGGCAGAACTTCGGCCTCTTTCTTCTTCGGTTCGCCGAGATGATATTCGGTCAAGCCGGCGCGAAGCACTTCGAAGCCCTCTTCGGGCGAATCCACGAGTTTGAACAGGTTGACGTCATTGGCAGAGATGGTGCCGGCATCGATCATGGCCTGGAAATTGATGAGCTTCTTCCAGTATTCGGAGCCATAAATGACGACGAGGATTTTCTTGGCGAGTTTATCTGTCTGCGCGAGCGTGAGGATCTCGAAAAGTTCGTCAAAGGTTCCGAAGCCGCCGGGAAAGATGACGAGAGCCTTGGCCAGATACGCGAACCAGAACTTGCGCATGAAGAAGTAATGGAACTCGAAGTTGAGCGCGGGGGTGATGTAAGGATTCGCGGACTGCTCGAAAGGAAGATTGATGTTGAGGCCGATGGTTTTGCCGCCGGCTTCCTTGGCGCCGAGGTTGGCGGCTTCCATGATGCCGGGGCCACCGCCGGTGGTGACGACGAAGCGGCGGCGGCGGGCGGGAATGGTGATGGTCCACTCGGTCAGCAGTTTCGCGAGGCGGCGTGCGTCTTCGTAATAGCGGGACATGTCGAGCGCCGCCTGGGCATGTTGTAGTTCAAGATCGCTCGCGCCGCGGGCCTGCGCCTCGGCGAATGCTTTCTCGGCAGCTTCGCGGCTGTGGAAGCGCGCCGATCCGAAGAATACGACGGTGTCCTGAATCTGTTCGCGGCGAAAGCGCGAGAGTGGCTCGGCATATTCGGACAGGATTCGCAGGATGCGGCCATCCGGACTGTTGAGGAAGGGCTCGTTCTGGTACGCGAGCGGCGCGCCTTTGCTTTTGTTGTGATCGTTCATGCAATCTGCTTTCTTCGTTTTGAACTCTGCCCCTAAGAGGCGCCGTGCCACCGAGGCGCGCGGGATGTCGCGCAGCCGTTTCGGCTGACATTTTGCGGCGTCAGGCCGCCGGGTCCTCGTGGTAGTGGCTGGCTTCCGAGAATCCGATCCAGATATCGAGCAGGCCCAGGCCGCTGCACAAACCGCGGAAGAACCCATTGGTCATGATTGTCCGCAAATCGGGATATCGGACCAGGAAGATGTTGTCGGTCCATTGCGGCAGCCAAGGCAGAATCACCAGCAGGACGCCAGCTGCGGCGCAAACGAAGACGAAAATCAACACCAGGATGCGATGCAACCAAATCTGGGCGCGCGAAAGTCCGGGAGAAGGCGGAGGAAGATGCGGAGAGGCGGCCGACAACTCGGTGGGCGGCGGCGACACCGTGCCTGGCGAAGATTGTGGGGCGGACGTCAGGCGATGCTCCGCTCATTCCGCGTTGCTCGAGAAGCAAATGCGCGGCAGGAACTTAAAAAAAAGCTCATCGCCGTATTCTACGACCGAAGGGCCTTGATGCGCTCGCTAACATCGCGGTAGTCGATGTTGCTGCCATAGACTTCCATGAAGTGCTTGAGGGCCGCATCGCGGTTTTGCGCGCTTTCGTAAGAGGCAGCCAGCTCGTAGTGCAAGGCAGTGCGGGTTTCCTGATCGAGCGCCGGCAATTGGAGAGCCTTGTCGTACCAGCGAATGGCGGCCTCGGGGATGCCCTTATCGAGGAAACACTGCGCCAGCCAGGTGTAGGTCTGCATCAGCTGCGGGAAGGGGTGGCCGCGATCGACGGACTGGATCACTTTCTGGAGTTCGCCGATGGCCTCGTCCAGCAGGCCCATTTCGCGGAAAGCAACGCCCAGGTTGTAATGCGTCTCGGGATCTTCCTGAGCGGTCGCAGCATCCTCCTCGAGTTCGTGCTTGAGTTCGCCGAACATGTCGGCGAGATCGATTCCGGCAGCCGCGGCTGCTGGAGCGACGGTCGCAGGTGGACGAACGGAGGTGTGGAACGGCGAAGCTGCGGGCGCTTCGAGCGCGGGAGCGGCCGCTGCCGCCGCCGAGGCCGCAGCCGCAGCCGGGAAAGCGGGCTGCACGGCGGGGATGGGCACGGGAAGCGGCGGAGGCGGGATGTAGGCGGGTGTTGGTGCTGGGCCATGCGCCGGTGCCGTGGCTGAAGCGGCTTCATGCTCAGGCTGAACGACGGCCGGTTCCTGCAGGAAACCGTCGCCGAGCGACTGCTCGAGATCGGCGACAAACTCATGCAAGGCCCCGCTGTGCGATTCGGCGACCGCCGCCTCTTCGGACGGGTGTTCCTGGTGCTTTTGTTCGGCCGGAGCGGACGCCGCGACCGGTTGCGCTGCCTGCTCGTCGGCGTGGATCTCGGGAGCGGGCGCGCTCGACATGAATTCAAGATGGCTGACCAGGCCGGGGGCGGTTCCAGCGTGCGCGTGGATTTCGACCTCGTACTCGATTTCGGGCGCCGCGTCGGGCGCCGGAACTTTATTACCAAGCGAAGATTCGAGGTCGGAGGCGAACTCTTGCATCGCCCCGGTCGAGCCGGCTTCTTCGTAAGCGGGTGCAGTTGAGTCCTCGGCAGCAGGCTGGGCAATTTCGACTTCGGCGCCGAACTCGTCCTGGGGTGCCGCGGACTCGGAGGTTTCTTCGACCGCTTCCTCGGCTGTTTGCGCGGAGGGTTGACCGCCGGTCGCTGCCATGACCTCGGACATCAGGCTGGCGAGCAATTCCGGATCGTCGGTAAGCTTTTCGAGCTTGGTGTAAGCGACACGGGCCTGTTCGGCCATGGAGTGCTCGAGGTAGAAGCGAATCTCCTCGATGGTCTCGGTGACCGGATCGCCGCCTTCAACTGGAACCGAGTGTTCCTCGGTTGCAGGTGCTTCGGCGACAGCCATGTCGTCGGTTGCTTCATGGGCAGGTGCTGCCTCGAGCGCTTCGGTTGCTCCGCCGTCCCATTCGGAGGAGAGATCAATTTCGTCGGCATCGTCGCCGACCGACTCAATGGTGATCTCAGGCTCGCCTTCGTCGGCGGCAGCGAGAGAATCCTCGGCGGCGGGCTCATCGCCGACGACTTCGAACGCCGCAGGTTCCTCGGCGGCAGTTTCTTCTTCGACCGCAGCTTCGGAGGGCCAGGCGGCAGCGGATTGCTCGGGCGCATCGGCGGCCATGCCCGCCCCGGCGGCAGCGGCGTGCGCCATCGGAGCCACCGCGCTGCGTTCTTCGTAGCGCTGCGCGAGTTCTCCGTAACGGAGTGACTCCTCAGCGTATCCGGCCTCGGCATACACCTGCTGCAGGTTACGGCAGCAAGCGGCCGCATCAGCAAAACGTTCGGAGCGCGTGTGCAAAGCGGCCAGGCGCTGATTCAGGCGAACATCCATGGGCGCGATGGGTAACGCAGCCATGAGCGGGCCGAGCGCCTTGTCGGGCATGTTGTAAGAAACGAAAAGTTCGGCATCGGTGATCGCCGCGCGCAGGGCAATCGCAATCTCAGGACTGTATGGCTGGCTGAGCGGAGGAGCGGTGGTCTCCAACTCCTCGATCAGGACCGCGCCTTCCTCCACGGTGATGAGACGCGTACCATTGCCACCCGCCATCATGCCAACTACCTGCTGGTAGTTCTGCATGTGCATGGCGTTCTGCGGTTCCTGCTGAGCGAGGTGCTGGTAAAGGTCGCGGGCCCTGGCCAGGTCGCCGGTCTGGACGCTGGCGTGGGCGAGCAGTTCGGTGACCTCGTTCAGGTGCGAGCTTTCGCCGGTCTTCTGCAGAAGGTCTAAGACTTTTTCGAGCGCCGTCGGATTACCGGCCAGGTGGCCGATCAGGCCGTGCAGGCCTTCCTGCACGCGGCTGATGTTGTCGGCAACCAGGCGATCCGAGTTCTGCTCGATGACAGTCAGCGCGTCGTCATAGTACCCGCCCTGCACCAGAGCATCGAGGTAGGCGAACATCGCTTCGACGTCGTTCTGCCCGGCGAGCAACTTGGTCGCGAGCTTGCCTGCGTCGGAGATGCGGCCGGTTTGCAGGTAAGCCTTGAACAGGTCGCGCATGCCATCCGGGTGCGCATCGATACCATTAATCTTCTCGAAGTACTGGATAGCCGCGGCAGCATCGCCGCCTTCCAGCGCGTTGCGTCCACGCAGCATGAGCGCCTGGGGATTGGCGGGATCGAGGGCGAGCATGCGCTGCAAGATTTCTTCGGCGGCTTGCAGTGAGCCGCGATTACGCAGAGTATCGGCCGCCGCGGAGAAAATCTGCCATGCGTCTTCTTTCTTTCCGAGGCGGATATAGACTTCGGCCAGGCGGACGCGCATCTGCACGTTGTCCGGATCCATTTCCAGAATTTTCTGGAAGATGCGAACCGATTGCTCGAGTTCGCCGGCACGGAGGAATTCTTCGGCGACCTGGAGGTATTGGGCGCGCGCGTCATTGAAGAGGCCTTGCTGGGTATAGAGGTCGGCGAGTTTCAGCACGC
>Ga0335069_10002140_pt1 | contig 30759 bp, 27 predicted proteins | sample Lox_Sample_11_FD_206714 | JGI IMG/M metagenome (GOLD analysis project Ga0335069, IMG submission 206714) | Soil microbial communities from Loxahatchee National Wildlife Refuge, Florida, United States - Lox_Sample_1.1 | ecosystem: Environmental > Terrestrial > Soil > Wetlands | place: USA...
ACGATAGGCAATGCGCGATAATCCCGCCGCCTGCGTAACTCAAGCGCAGAAATCCCCGGCTCAATCGCCTCAGCCTCAGCAATCACCTCGGCCGGAAACCGGTGCGGCAGATGAAACTTGCGGATCATGATCTCCACGTCGACGCCGAAATCATTCTCCTCGCCCAGAATCTCAATCACCCGTCCCCGAGGATTCTGTGTAGCGCTAGGCCAATCTGTAATCTCGGCATCAACGACAACGCCGTCGAGATCCACCCACTCGGTATGCCGAGCCGCCTGATCGCCAATAACACGATCGCGAGCGCCAGAAGTTTCCCCTGATCGCCGCCGAAAATCCTGAACCGCAGAGGACGCCGGGTTGGCAGAGATTTTTCTACTGTTTTTCTCTGTGTCCTCGGCGCTCTCTGCGCTTAAAGCTTTTGGGTTTTCCATCCCAGGCGGAATGATGATTTCCGCCGCGACCTTTTCATCGATCGGCTTTACATAGTTCCGACGCCGGTCGTAATGAAAAATCCCAACCACGGTCGGATGAGCCCGCGAAACGGACCGCACAATGCGCCCTTCAGCCCGCCCATCCGGACGAAAAGCCGTCACCTCTACCAGCACGAGATCCCCATGCATTGCCGACCCGACCGCAGGCGGGGGAATAAATACGTCGCCCGCGAGCCGCGCCTTCAAGTTCGCATCGAGCGTAGCCGCGTCCGGAATTACAAATCCAAATCCGTCCCGGTGCATGCTCAACCGCCCCACGAGCATGTTGCGGCCCGCCTTAGCCTGCGGTATTGCATATCGCCCATCAATCTCGACCAGCTCGCCCCGACGCACGAGTTCATACAGCCGGTCAGCAAGCTCCCTCCGGCCGTCGCCCCGCACGCCAAACTCGTGTAACAGTTGTTTGAAGCTGGCAGTCTTCTTAGCCTGCCGCGAAATATGCCGAAGGATGGATGAATCAGAGAATTGGGTCATTGAATCATTTACGTATTGAGTCATCGAACTACTGTTTGAGGCTTTTCAATCGGTCAATACCTCAATGATTCAATACCTCAATAAAGATATTTTTCCTGCAAAATCCGCCGATGATGCAACTCATGCCCGGCAATAACGTAAACAATCGCCCGGGCCGAGATCTCCTTGTTATTCGCCGTCCCGTGCCGCTCCGCCGCCTCCGCGTCCAGATGCCGCACCAACTGCACCGTAGCATTCCGAATCGTCGCGAACTCCTGCAGCAAATCGTCAATAGCCCGCCGCCAAAATTTCCCGCCGGCAATATAATCATCCTGCTCAAATCCCTCAATCGGAGTCCGATCCCCGCGCGCAATGCGCAGCACGCGATAACTCATAATCCGCTCCGTATCGTTGATATGCCCCAACACTTCCTTCACACTCCACTTTCCCGGAGCATAGCGAAATTCCCCGCGTTCGGCCCTGACCTTGCCAAGCAGTTCCAGCGTCTCCTGGCCCTGCTTTTGCAGCGACGACACGATGTCATCGCTCTTCACCAGCGAAATGTACCGCTCATAGTACGGGTCGTATTCGGACGGACTGGGTCGCTGTATGCTCGATGCAATTGCGCTCATAATCTCTCCAGAATGATTTGCGAATTCTCGCATCATATTATCGCGCCGTATTAACCGCAGAGTTCGAGGACAGCGCAGAGAGAACCGGAAGAGAAAGTCTGCGCGTCCTCAGCGCTTTGGGCCCGGGAATGGAACCCACTTCCGTGCTACGAAAAATTGCCCAGCCATCGGCAATGTTTACCCGGCCGGCACTGTCGCCCGCCTGACACAAGAATCACCAAAGCCACGAAAAACCCTACAAAAAGCTGGATTTCCACAGCCCGCCCGCAACGACACCGGAGTAGAATCGTTTTGGCCACAGAAGTGCGGCGTGGTCGTCATTCCCTTATCAGGAAAGGATTTCGAGCAAATGTGGAAGCCCACGAATCAACCCGCGACACCAGGCCGGCCGGCAGAGCCGGAGCGTCCGGCGACATCGACTCCTATGCCATCCCCTATGGCGAGTGAGCCCCCTTCCGCCCCCCGCCCGGCCGTGACCACCACCTCCGACCAGGCCACCATCGGCAAGTCGCTAGTCATTAAAGGTGAGGTCACCGGCTCCGAATCTCTTTACATCGACGGCCGCGTCGAGGGATCGATCAATCTTTCCGGCAATCGCGTCACCGTCGGCCGCAACGGCGTAGTCTCCGCCAACATTAACGCGCGTGAAATCGTCGTCCTCGGCAAGGTCCGTGGCAATCTCACCGCCAGCGACCGCGTCGATATCCGGAGCGACGGCTCGCTCACCGGTGACGTGGTAGCAGCTCGCATCTCCATCGAGGATGGCGCATTCTTCAAAGGCGGCATCGACATCCGCAAAGCCGGCGGCAAAGCGGAAGATGCGAAAGCAAGCTCCGCGTCTGTCTCCAACGCCGAGCCCGCCATCGCAGCGCGCGCGTAGGTTGAGTTCCGGCTTTGCCCTTCGCAGCCAGCGAAAAAACGGGTCACAAGAGAGGGCATCCGCAAGGATGCCCTTTCTCCTGCACCGCGCTACCAGATCCGTTTGATCCTTCTGCGTACCAACCGCCAACGAGGAATGCTTGCTCTTTGTATACGTTTTATCCCGATTCTTTAAGACTGGAAAACGCTTACCGCGTCATCACCGCCACACTCTCCCCAGCTGCGATTCGCTCGCGATCCGGAGGCACCACAAGAAAGCAATTCGCGCGCGCCAGCGCCGCAATGTCGCCCGATCCCTGCCAAGCTGCAAGCTCGACCTCCGCATCCGCGAACTCTCCAGAAATCACGGCGGGCAAGAATCGCGTTAACCCAATCTTCGTTCGCACGTCAGCCTTCAACCGCGCACTCAGGAAAACAAGAGACGCTGGCAAAGCACCGGCAAGCGCGGCAATTAGAGGCTCTGCAAACAACCGGAATGTCACCATGGTTGAAACCGGATTCCCCGGCAGCCCAAGAAAGTAGCGACTGTGTACCGCGGGCGCCCCAACCCGCAAAATGTCGGCATTACGATTCCCCTGGGCGTTCCATCCTAACGTCGCGTTTTGTGCGGCGTTAGGGTTGGAACGGTCCGTCTCAATTCGGCACGTCCCGAACACCACCGGCTTCCCCGGTTGAATCTTCGCGCCGGTAAAGTAAAACTCCGCCCCCAACTCCCCCAACACCTGCTCGACAAGATCATATTTCCCCATCGAAACGCCGCCGGTAAGAATCAGCAGGTCGCAGTTCAGTCCCTCGAGAATCAACTCGCGCAATCGCCGGGGTTCATCCGGCGCAATCGCCAGCCGTACCGCGTCTGCCCCCGCCTCCTCAATCTGCGCGGCCAACGAATACGAATTCGAATTCCGAATCTGAGCCGGCCCGGGCGTCGCTTCCACCTCCACGATCTCGTCGCCGGTAGAAAGGACAGCCACGCGCGGCTGCCGAAACAGCTGCACGCGATTTTTCCCAGCCGACGCCGCGATCGCAATCAAGGAATGATCGAGCCGCCTCCCAGCCTCAACCAGCGCCTCTCCCGCCCCAGCCTCAGCGCCACGAGGCACAAAATTCTCGCCACACTCCACGCTCCGTTCAACGTGAATGAACCTGGCCCTCGATGCGCCCCCCAAACTGCTGTGAGTTCCATTTCCTAACATCGCGTTTTGTGGCGCGTTAGGGTCGGAATCTCGACTATCGACAGCGGAAGATACCGTCGTGTACTCCACCATCACCACCGCATCCGCGCCAGCAGGCAATGGCGCGCCGGTCATAATCGAGATCGCTTGACCCGCGCCGAGTCTAAACCTGTCCGCGGAGCTCCCGGCCTTAATCTCCCCCACAACCTCGAGCCGCACCGGAACCCGCTTCACATCCGCCGCCCGCACCGCATACCCATCCCGAGTAGCCCGCGCAAACGGCGGAAAATCGCGGTCCGCCAAAAGAGTCTCCCCCAGCACACGACCGCGAGCCTCGCTCAAATCAACCGTATCGAAATTCCCGGATTTAACAACCGCCTCACGCACACGTCTAGCGTGCCCTTCGACAATCCGTCGCGCCTCTTCAAAGCTCACCACTCCAGGCGTTGATGATAAAGACGGCATGCAGAAAATCATACGCGTACGACCGTAGCGCCGGCGACCGCCGGCAGTCCCTATGGCGACTCACCTCGGATCATCTATCCAGAGAACCCCCTTCAGTTCCTATCCCGCGCTCTCTAGCACACCCCTCCATTGCCACGCCCCGCAAATTCAACGACAATTCACAGCGGAGTAACTGTGCAGACCAAATCAGGCACAACCCTGGCGGACCCACCCGCCGCACCCGGCTTCCAGAATGCCGCCCGTATCCATCAAAGCTTTCTCGCAGCCGCCGAAAAGCGTGCCTTAATCTGGCTAGGCGAGCGCATGCCGCGCCCCATCAACTCCGACCATCTCACCATCCTCGGTTTCGCCGCGCAACTCGCCACCGGAGCCTGCTACGCCCTCGCCGCCCGCGACCGCCGCTGGCTCCTGGCTGCCATCGCCTGCCTCGCTCTCAACTGGTTTGGCGACTCGCTCGACGGCACCCTTGCCCGAGTCCGCCAGCAGCAGCGTCCTCGTTACGGTTTCTACGTCGACCACATGATCGACTCGATCGGCTCGACGGCCATGATGCTTGGCCTCGCCTACTCCGGATACATGCATCCATTCATCGCCATCGGCCTGCTGATCGCGTTCCTGCTGCTCTCCATCCAGTCCTATCTCGCGACCTACACCATCGGCGAATTCCATCTTTCATTCTGGAAGTTTGGCCCCACCGAACTCCGTATTCTGCTTGCCATCGGCAACCTCGCACTCTTTCGCTGGGCTTGGGTGATCCACGGCCGCTATCGCCTCTTCGACATCGGCGGCGCCATCGGCCTTGTAGGCATGTCACTCATGCTGATTGCCGCATCGCTGAAGAACACCATCCGGCTTTACCGTGAGGAAAGAATTAAGTGAGCGGAGCCGCCGCCGAGAAACCGCCCGCGCCTCGGCAACAAAACGCGGCGCCCCACGGTTTTCTTCGCTGGTTGAAGTTCAACTTCGTTGGCGGTATCGGAATCATCGTCCAACTAATCGCCCTCGCCGTCCTTCGCTCTCTCCTGAATCTGAACTATCTGCTAGCCACCGCCCTGGCCGTGGAGATCGCGGTCATCCACAATTTCCTCTGGCATGAGCGCTTCACATGGCGCGACCGGCCTTCGGCGCATCGCCGCCAATCGCTAATCCGCTTCCTCAAATTCAACGCCAGCAACGGCGGAGTCTCGATCGTGGGTAATCTGCTCATCATGCGAGCCCTGGTCGGCCAGTTCCACATGCAATACATGCTGGCCAACCTGATCGCCATCGCCATATGCTCACTGATTAATTTTCTGCTTAGCGACTGGCTGGTTTTTGAGCGCACCTAATCTCCGCGGCCTCTGCGGATTTTCTCAGCGAACTCTGCGATTTAAGATTTTAGCGGGCAGCTGTCCGGGGCAACGGTCGAGCAAGCAGCGGCTCCCGTTACCCGAAACGATGCCCACCGTAACGATTTTGGGGGTTACGCCACCGCGTGTTCCAAGCTATAATTTTTATGACTTCTTTATGCGCCTGTGCGGCTCCATCTCGAAGCTCTGCTGGATCGAAGGACGTGCTTGTCCTCGTCGTTACCTCTCCGTCCTGCCCTCGCATGTGCGCGCCAACCTCTTCGGCAGCGACTAATTTTTCTCCTTCCCATTGAGCGGTTGTTTTTGGCTCATAGCGCGAGGCTCATAGCTTTTTGATCGACGCCACCGCCGCTGAGCCCACAACCGCATCCGCCAGATCACCAGCTTTCAACTTCGAGGAGACTGCCATGACCACCAAGACTCTCGCCATCGGCCCGAAGATCCAAACCGCTCTTCCCGGCCCCAACGCCCTGCGCGTGCTCGCGGGCGACGAAAGGTTTATTTCGCCTTCCTACACTCGCTCCTACCCCATGGTCGCCAAGCGCGGCCGCGGCATCGTCGTCGAAGACGTCGACGGGAACGAGTTCTTCGACTTCTCCGCCGGCATTGCCGTGACCTCGACCGGCCACTGCCATCCCGAAGTCGTCGCCGCCATCCAAAAGCAGGCCGGCGAGCTCATCCACATGTCCGGCACCGATTTCTACTACGAGAGCATGGTCACGCTCGCCGAGCGCCTGTCGAAGATCGCGCCCATGCCCGGCCCGCACAAAATCTACTACGGCAACTCCGGCGCGGAAGCCGTCGAGTGCGCGCTCAAGCTTTCCCGCTATCACACCAAGCGCCAGCAAGTGATTGCTTTCCTCGGCGCGTTCCACGGACGCACCATGGGCGCTCTTTCGCTCACAGCCTCGAAGCCGCAGCAGAAGCGCCGCTTCTCGCCGCTGGTTCCCGGTGTCACGCACGTCCGCTATCCCGATGTCTATCGCGGATGCGTCGGTGGCCAGCAGGATGCCGAAGCCTTCGCGCTAGGCTGCGCCCGGTATATAGAAGAGAAGCTCTTCAAGACGGTCCTCGCACCGGAAGAAGTCGCGGCCATCTTCGTCGAGCCCATCCAGGGTGAAGGCGGATACGTCGTCGCTCCCACGGTCTTCATGCAGGAACTTCGCCGCATCTGCGACACGCACGGCATCATGCTCGTCGTCGACGAGGTCCAGAGCGGCATCGGCCGCACCGGCAAGTGGTTTGCTGTCGAGCACACCGGCGTCGCGCCCGACATGGTCTGCATGGCCAAAGGCATCGCCTCCGGCATGCCGCTCGGCGTCTGCATGACCAAGGCCGAAATCATGGACTGGGTGCCCGGTTCGCACGCCTCCACTTTCGGTGGCAATCCGGTCTGCATCGCGGCCTCCCTCGCCACGCTCGACGTGATCGAAAAAGAAGGTCTTGTCCGCAACGCGCAGGAAGTCGGCAACCATATGCTTAAGCGCATGGCTGACTGGCCGAAGAAGCATCGCATCGTCGGCGATGTGCGCGGCCGCGGCCTGATGATCGGGGTCGACATCGTGAAAGATCAAAAGACGCGCGAATACGCCAATGCCGATCGTGACCGCATCGTAGAAAAGGCCTTCGAACGCGGAATCCTGTTCCTGGGCTGCGGCCCGAGCACGGTGCGGATCGCTCCCCCGCTCATAGTCACGAAAGACGAAGCCGACATAGCCATCGACGCATTGGAAGAATCGATCTCAGCGGTCGAAGCCAGTCGTTAATCAACCATCCTGGAAGCAGTACCCACTCATTCGCATTCGCCGCGAATGAGTGGGGTTCCCTTCGTGTACCTTTGTGTCCTTGGTGGTAGAGGTCTATCTCATGAGCAACGGAATCGTCGAATCCATCTACATTGCCGCCACAGCCGCCGCCCCCACCCACGCCGTTGACTCCGTCCAGGCCATCCCCGGCATCGGTCTTGAGGGCGACCGCTACGCCCTGAAGCAAGGCACCTTCTTCAAGCCCGAGCCCGATTTCGAACTCACGCTAATCGAAGCCGAGGCCATCGACGCCATTCGCCGCGACTACTCCCTTGATCTCCCCGCCGGCGACGCCCGCCGCAACCTCGTTACTCGTGGCATCTGCCTGAACCATCTAGTCGGACGCGAATTCACCATCGGCCAAGTCCGCATTCGCGGCATCCGCCTCTGCGAACCCTGCGACCACCTGCAACGCCTGACCGGCGAGCCGGTAATCAGGGCCCTCCGCCATCGCGGAGGTCTCCGCGCCCAAATCCTGACCGAAGGCAAAATCCAAACCGGCGACCCGATAATAACCATCGCCGCCGAAGCGGCCCCCAAACCGTAGCGCCGGCAACTCACCGGCCGTCGAATCAAATAAGTTCTAACCGATACACCGAAAGGAGGTCCCATGCCGCGTCTGACCCCACGCTTCGTCCTCGCCCTAACCGCCGCCCTCATCCTCTGGGCCTCAGCCTATGCCGGAATCCGCGCCGGTCTTCGCGCCTACGCTCCTGTCCATCTGGCAACACTGCGGTTTCTAGTCGCCTCCATCGTTCTCGCTATCTACGCCGCGGTCGCCCACTTCCGCCGCCCGCAACCCCGCGACCTCCCGGGCCTGATCTTCACCGGCGCTCTCGGCATCACCTTCTACAACTTCGCCCTCAACTATGGAGAAACCCGCGTCGCCGCCGGAGCCGCCAGCATGCTCATCTGCTCCGCCCCCATCTGGACCGCCCTCGCCGCCCGCTTTTTTCTCCACGAGAAAGTCAACGCCTACGGCTGGATCGGCATTTTCATCAGCTTCATCGGAGTCGCCCTCATCGCCAGCGGCGAAGGCCAAGGCATCCATCTCTCCCCGCAAGCGCTAATCATCCTGGCGGCCGCCATCGCCTCCGCCATCTACATCACGCTGCAAAAGCACTACCTCGGGACCTACAGCGCCCTCGAGTTCACTGCCTACTCCATCTGGGCGGGAACTCTGCTAATGCTCCCCTTCGCCGCCGGACTCCCGCACGCGATTCGCACCGCCCCGCTAGCCGCCACAGCCGCCGGAGTCTATCTCGGAATCTTCCCCGCAGCGCTTGCCTACCTGGCCTGGTCCTATGTCCTCACCCACGGATCGGCCAGCCGCATCACCACCGTTCTCTATCTCATTCCCGTGATCGCCATCGCCATCGCATGGGTATGGCTAGGCGAAATCCCCAAAATCATTTCGCTGGTAGGAGGCGCCATCGCATTAGTAGGAGTTGTGCTGGTGAATACCATGGGCCACGATAAAACGAAGGCGAAAGAAAAATCGATGGTTGAGGGTGCCCGATCATAACCTCGCGCCTTTTACGACGTTAGGATGTGTAACTCTGTGTAACCCGTGAACCCTGTGGTAATCCGCTTTTCTCTGCGGACGGGGAAACTATGCTGTCCTCTGTGCTCCCCCGTGAACTCAGGGGTTAAAAGGCCTTTTTCGAACCCTAACCGACCCAACGCACAGTGACCTCCCTCACCGCGCCCGATCCGCTTAGCTACTACTCTGGCAAAAGGTGCACCCAGTGCTTCCCGGTAAAGTAACTCAATCGACAATCCGCGCCCTCGACTGGCTCTCCGCAAAATTCCTCCCCGTCGATCCCGCCGCTCCGCACATCGCCACCGGACGCCAGGGCGAAGAAGATGCCTACTTCTATCTCCGCCGCCAGGGCTACACAATCATCGCCCGCAACTTTCGTTCGCCTAACCACCGAGGCGAACTCGATCTCATCGGCTACCACAACAACACGCTCTGCTTCATCGAGGTCAAAACCCGCACCACCCGCGCCATCAAGCCCGCCGAAGCCGCCGTCGACCGCGAAAAGCAAGACGATCTTCGCCACGTCGCTCATGATTTCCTCCGCCACCTCCCCACCCGCCCCAGCTGCCGCTTCGACGTTCTCGCCGTCTACTACGACCGCGAGCCACACCGGCCCACGTTCGAGCTGTTTCAAAATGCCTTCTCTCTGGCGTACAATCGTGGACTTACACGTGACTACTGAAGCGTTTTAGTAAGCGAAAGGATTACGTAGTGCCTGAATTACGCAAAGACCCGATCGTCGGACGTTGGGTAATCATTTCGACCGACCGCGCCAAGCGTCCCACCGACTTCGTTCGCGAGACCATGCGCATCAAGGGCGGTTTCTGCCCCTTCTGTTACGGCAATGAGACCAAGACTCCTCCCGAAATCCTCGCTTACCGCCCCAGCACCAACGGCAACAGCCCGCAGCGCGACACGCCCGGCTGGACCGTCCGCGTCGTTCCCAATAAGTTCCCGGCGCTAGGCATCGAAGGCACTCTCAGCAAGCAGGCCGAAGGCATGTTCGACAAGATGAACGGCATCGGCGCCCACGAGGTCATCATCGAGACGCCCGATCACAATATGAGCCTCGGACAGCTCCCCGCCAAGCGCATTGAAGACGTCCTCTGGGCCTTCCGCGACCGCATCCTCGACCTCAAAAAAGATCGCCGCTTCAAGTACATCCTGCTCTTCAAAAATCACGGCGAAGCCGCCGGCGCCTCCCTCGAACACTCGCACTCCCAGCTCATCGCGCTCCCGATTCTTCCCGCCTACGTAGTCGAAGAACTCCAGGGCGCCAAGCAGTACTACATTTACAAAGAGCGCTGTGTCTTCTGTGACGCCATCGCGCAAGAGACAGACGGCGGCACGCGCATCGTCGCCGAAAACGAAGACTTCATCACCCTAGCCCCCTACGCCCCGCGCTTCCCCTTCGAAACCTGGATTCTCCCCAAGCGCCATGAATCCGCCTTCGAAAATTCGTCCTCGCACATGTTCGAGAATCTGGCGAAGGCGCTAAAGCTCCTGCTGATGAAAGCCGACCGAGTCCTCGACAACCCGCCCTACAACCTTGTCGTGCATTCGTCGCCGGTACAAGATCCCACCAACGAGCATTATCACTGGCACATAGAGTTCATGCCGAAGTTAACAAAGACGGCAGGCTTCGAATGGGGAACAGGGTTCTACATCAACCCAACGCCGCCAGAAGAAGCGGCAAAATTCCTCCGCGAAGCCAGCGTAGAAGAGTCAGTCCCAACCTCAGCCGCAGCGCGCTAAAGCTCGTGTGGCGCGGCATTCCTCCCGCGAAAGCACAGCGCGGTCGCTCTCGTCCGCAAAAACTCCGCGCGAAAAATGAAGCACGAGCACCCCCGAGCGTGCCGCCCCAAGAATCCGCGACCAATAGTTTTCTAGCGATGTCATTTTCGGTACCTGTGATTTGTGCAATGTTATCGTGGCAATCTGTAACTCTCCGAAAAATCCTCCGCGATCTCTATGGATCCTCTCCTCGCCCTCTGCGTTCCAAAGCTCTTTGCCGCATGTTCAACACAACTTTCCCCCATTAAAAATCAGAATTCTGGACGTCGGTTCCTACGTGGGCGATGTGGCCATACAGGAAGCTGGCAATGAAAACCCATGGAAGGCGAGCAGCCGAAAGAAACAGAGAACGAGGAGTGACACGAGGCGGTTCGGCGGCAACTTTGATTCGCGGCAATGCTGGGATCATGTGCTCACTCCCAATTCGGGAAGCCAAAATCGATTTCCTCACGCTTCCCAGCACGCCGTTCTGGACTTCAACTCCGCCCTGGGCGAACATAAGAATTGACCTGTGACAAGGAAGGACCACGCTCGCCTGCAGAGGCGGAGCGAGACCTCGCGCCAATGCACAGGTCGAAGCCCGATTTGCCGAAATACCCTCCCAAGGGGAACCCATAGACGGGGTTGGCTCTTTGAAAATTGGCTGTGCAGCGCGCACAGATGCCGAGTCGTCGGAGCGGGTAGAGTCCCGGCCGCGGTGGGATGGGGCTTGCCAAGGCGGCGATTTGACAAGTAAAAAGAGGGCGTTCCCAAAGTGGAACCGATAACTCATCTCCTTCCAAGCACATAGTAAAAATCGGTAAAAAATACATGGTCGATGGGGGGAGGGGGGGACCCCCGGAGAATGTGCGAGTGAGCCAGTTCTGGGAAAAACCAAAGTCGCGACGCGGCGCGAGAATAAAGCCCGCGGCGCGAGCCGTGGGTACAGAGTCGAGCGACGTCGAGTCCCGAAGAGTATGCGCGAGAACTGGATTCCGCGTCCCCCTGTGGAATAAATGGACCGGTTTTCCAGTCCCGGACGGGGTATGTTAGCTCCGCGCTTTAGCGCGGGGTTAGGTGGACCAAAGACTCAAAGTCCCGAAGGGACGACCAAGCTTCGAGTCCGGATCTTGCACAACAAAATAAAAAGGACAGCCCGGAGCCCCCCAAGGCCGTCCTCATGATCCCTCCCGGTTAGAAGGGCAACTGGCTACAAGGTATCCCCCAGAAGTTTCCCGAAGGTTGCGATTCTGTGAAAATCCGATGAAAAATTTCCACAAACAACACCGTTTTTTTGTGATTCCACATTTACTGTGCGAGTCATGCTGAGCTCCGGTGGTTTTCGACTGAGAACCGAGAACTCCTCCCAGTGACCCGTGACCTGCCTCCCTGTTCACCCATCACACCTCCATGTGACCACCCCCGCAGCGCGCCGCTCCACTCCCGCTGCTATATTGAGTATCGGATTCACAGCATGAGCTCGCGCAAAACCGAACAATCGCACCGCCTGCAAAAGCGCGCCGAGCAGTTCATTCCCGGAGGCGTCAATTCCCCTGTCCGCGCTTTCCGCTCCGTCGGCGGCGATCCCCTCTTCATCGTACGCGGCGAAGGCTCGCACATTTGGGACGCCGACGGCAACGAGTACATCGACTACATCGGCTCGTGGGGACCGCTTATTCTCGGCCATGCCGCGCACACGGTCATCGAGGCGGTCGTTTCCGCCGCGCGCAGCGGCACCAGCTTCGGCGCTTCCACGCCCACCGAAGCCGACCTAGCCGAGCTGGTCATCTCCGCCTTCCCCCACATGGAGAAGGTTCGCTTCGTCAGTTCAGGTACCGAAGCCACCATGTCCGCGATCCGCCTGGCCCGCGCCTACACCAAGCGCAAATACATCGTGAAGTTCGAAGGCTGCTATCACGGACACGCCGATTCGCTTCTGGTGAAGGCAGGTTCGGGCATCGCAACCCTCGGAATCCCAGGCTCCGCGGGCGTTCCAGAAGAGTTCACGCAGTTCACCTTAGCGCTGCCCTACAACGACACCGACGCGCTCGAACAGGCCTTCAAGAAGTTCAAGCACCAGATCGCCTGCGTAATCGTCGAGCCGGTCGTAGGAAATATGGGCTGCGTTCCGCCCGGCCGCGGATATCTGGAAGCCCTCCGCGCTATCACCCAGCGCGACAAAGCGCTTCTGCTCTTCGACGAGGTCATGACCGGATTCCGCCTCTCCTACGGCGGCGCGCAAGAACTCTACGCGATTGAGCCTGATCTAACGACGATGGGCAAGATCATCGGCGGAGGCTTGCCAGTAGGCGCCTATGGCGGCTCCAGCGAAATCATGGACATGATCGCGCCCCTCGGCCCCGTCTACCAGGCAGGCACGCTCTCCGGCAATCCGGTGGCGATGGCCGCAGGCTACGCAACTCTGCGCTACTTGCGCGAGCACAAAGACATCTACCCGAAGCTCGACAAACTGGCAGCCGAATTGGTAGCCGGTGTGAATGCAGCCGCAAAAGAAGCGGGCGTCGAAATGTGCAACAACCGCGTCGGCTCAATGTTCACATGGTTCTTCACCCGCGGACCCGTGACCCATTGGCCATCGGCCGCAAAAAGCAACACAGAAGCCTTCGGCCGCTTCTTCCGCGCCATGCTGGAAAACGGAGTCTATTTGCCACCGTCGCAATTCGAAGCGGCATTCTTAGGCGCAGCTCACACCGAGCAAGATGTGCAACGGACTGTCGAAGCGGCCAAGCAAGCATTCGAGGTCGCCACGCACGCGTAGCGTGAAAGAACTTGTTCGTGTGGCGCGGGCATTCTTGCCCGCGTAAAGAGCTTTCCCGAAATCGGTCATTAGCCGACGGCTGATGGCTGACGGCGAACAGCTCGCGTCTGCATCATCACCGGAACCGTCAAAAATTCAAATCCCAAATCCTTATATCGCCGAAGCAAATTTTCCACCGCAATCACCGTCTGCGCGCGATCCGCACCCGTTGCCTTGTGACCGCCATCATGCAGCAGAACGATGTCTCCTCCGTCAGCGTGAACCTGCCGAGCCACTTTGCCTTCGATCACCGAAGCAGGAGGAGCATTCCAGTCGTAGCCAGTGACGTTCCACATCACCGTCTCCAGGCCAAGTTCACGAGCAATGCGCAGTGTCGCAGGACGCCTTCCGCCAAACGGCGGACGAAACAGGTTCGAATGCGCTCCGACCGCATCTTCGAGAGCCTTGCGGCACTCGCCAAGTTCACAACGCGTCTGCGCAGCGGACTGGAAGATGAGCAGCGGATGCGAGAAAGTGTGATTGCCAACAACGTGCCCAGCCGCAGCGACAGCGCGAGCGATCTGAGGCCTCTCCCGCACAAACCGCCCGATCATGAAGAAGGTCGCCAGCACGTCGTGCTTCGCCAGCACCTCAAGCAGCCTGAAAGTATGCGGATCGTTCGGCCCATCGTCGAAGGTCAGTGCAATCTGCCTGCTGCCGCGTGAGCCCGAAGCAAACGTCCGCCCAAACCATTGCCCAGTCGGAGCCATCGTCTGATAGCCCAGCGCTGTAGCGGATGCGAGCGCGGCTGCTCCAACGAGAACAGGAATCATGAGGATAGTATTGCAGAAGTCAGAAGTCAGATTGCAGAAGTAAGATCTCTTGGGTCACACGGTCGTTGCGAGCTTGGGTTTCTACTTCTGCAATCCGACTTCTGCAATCTGCAATCGACGATTGCTTCCCCGCCCGAAGCAATATATTCTGCTCTCGTCTCCCAATGGCCAAGCTTTTCGAGCTTCCCCGTTACATCGCTGTCGAAGGCCCCATACGAGTCGGCAAGAGCACGCTGGCCCGGGTTTTGGGTGATCGCCTCGCCGCCCAGCGCGTCATCGAACCCGAGGACAATCCCTTCCTCAAGGCTTTTTACGAAGGCGAGCCCGGCGCAGCGTTTCAAACGCAGCTGGCATTCTTAGTTCGCCGCTTCGATCAACTGCGCGCCCTCGACCTCGGCGCGCGGTCCAACAAAACCGTCGTCGCCGACTATATTTTCGAAAAAGACAAGCTCTTCGCCTGCCTCAACCTCAACGACCACGAACTCGAAACCTACAACCGCTATTTCAACTATTTCCGCGAGCAGCTGCCGACTCCCGACCTCGTTATTTATCTCCAGGCAACGCCCGAAGTGCTGAAAAAACGGCTGAAGAAGAAGAACGCAAGCGGCGAAAAAGCGCTCAGCGAAGACTACCTGATGGAAGTGGTCAAGGCTTACGAACACTTCTTCTTTCACTACACGCAATCGGACCTTCTGATCGTGAATACGAGCGAGATCGACTTCGTCGACCGCAATGAAGATTTGCAGGAGCTGTTGAAGAAGGTCTCGGAACCAATCAAAGGCACTCAGTACTTCCTGCCGCTAGGCAACGAGAACGCAGCCAGCGCGTAGTCGCCGCTTCCGAGCGGCTTCCATATAATCGAATTCGTGGAGATTGAGGTTTCACCTCTGCAATCTGAAATCTACAATCTGCAATCCCCATGATTCGCCCCGACTACAGCGAATTCGCGCGCCTCTGCCGCGACGCCACGCTAGTTCCCGTGGCGAAGTCGATCTCTGCTGACCTGCTCACTCCGGTCTCCGCGTTCCTGGCGGTTGCTGCCAACGAGCCAGATGCATTCCTGCTCGAGTCAGTCGAAGGCGGGGAAAAGATCGGTCGATATACGTTTCTGGGCGTGCGTCCCTTTCTGCGCCTGGAATCGCGCGGCGATCAGATCACGATCCATCGCGCCTCCAACGTCGCAGCCCGCAATTCACGCATCGCCAAATCCGCGCGCATCCCCAGGATCGAAACGCGTACTGCCAGCATCTTCGACGTCATCAAGGAACTGCTCCATCAGCATCGGCCCGCTCAGGTCGAAGGCTTGCCTCCATTCACTGCAGGCGCAGTTGGTTATTGCGCGTACGACATCGTCCGTCAACTCGAAAACATCGGCTCTCGTGCAGAAGACGACCTCGACGTTCCCGACTGCATCCTGATGTTTTTCGGCCGCGTTTTAGCCTTCGACCATCTGCGCCACCAGATCCACATCGTCGCCTCCGCCGATGTTTCCGCGGAAAAGCCGCGCGCCGCCTACGATCGGGCCCTCCGCGACATCGCCCAAATCGAACGCAAACTCGCGACTGGATGGAAGACACTCATGCCGTTTAAGGTAGAGACGCGGCTTGCCGCGTCGCACGCTACCAAAGCGCAGATGAAAGTCCACGCGCGCACGCCAAAAGCCAAGTTCCTCGATAGTGTTCGCCGCGCCAAAGAGTACATCGCCGCCGGTGACATCTTTCAGGTAGTGCTCTCGCAGCGTTGGGACTTCGTGCCCAACGTCGAGCCCTTCGATCTCTACCGCGCGCTTCGCACGGTGAATCCGTCGCCGTATATGTACTTCCTCCGTTTCGGAAGCAGTTCCTCCGTGCCACTCCGTGCGCTCCGTGGTAAGAGCTCTTCGCGTAAACCGGCACGGTCATCGGCGAGTTCGATGCACGTCCTAGGCTCCTCGCCTGAAATGCTGGTCCGCGCCACAGCACGCAAACTCGAGTACCGCCCAATCGCAGGAACGCATCCGCGCGGCAAAGACGAAGCAGAAGACGCCGTCCTCGAGAAGAAGATGCTAGCCGACGAGAAAGAACGCGCCGAGCACGTCATGCTCGTAGACCTGGGCCGCAACGATCTCGGCCGTGTCAGCGACTACGGTTCCGTCAAGGTCCGCAATCTCATGTATGTCGAGCGCTACTCACACGTCATGCACATCGTCTCGGCGCTCGAAGGCCGTCTGCGGCCAGAACTCAACGCGATGGATGCTTTTGCCGCGTGCTTTCCAGCAGGCACGCTGAGCGGTGCGCCGAAAGTGCGCGCCATGCAGATCATCGAAGAACTCGAGCCCGCCCGCCGCGGCGTCTACGGAGGCTCGGTGCTCTATGCTGACTTCGCCGGAAACCTGGACTCCTGCATCGCCATCCGCACTCTGCTGATGAAGGGCAAGGAAGCCCATCTGCAAGCCGGCGCAGGAATCGTCGCCGACTCCGACCCCGAAAGCGAATTCAAGGAAACAGAGAACAAATCGCGGGCGGTGCTCAGGGCCGTGGAAATGGCCCGTTCGGGCCGAGGCTAAAATGCACCAAGAAGAGAGCTATCCAGTCTCTTCAAAATTCCCGATGAACTTCTCGGCTTCGGTCAACCTCTCACATTGTGTGTCGAGAGCGGCATACGCCGCTGCATAGGCCTGCTTAAACTCGCGCAGTCCATCGGGTGAACTCCAGCGGTCAATGGTCATATATCGCCCTGAGCGCTCGCAGTCGCGTAACAACTCCGTGCCCAGAAGCGCGGTGCTTCTCCGAAACAACTGCGCCCACAAGCCCGTGGGCCCGTAGATGCGTTCAAACTCCCCGACCGCTTCCGCCTCAACCTGAAACTCCCAAACCGCGCAGTATCGCGTCCCGCTCATTGCACCAGCGTCGCCGCCAGAATCACGACATTCGGGTCGTTAGGCAAAATTACACTCTGCACTGTCTTGCCCGAATTGAGCGCAAAGCTGTAGCCGTAGAGATTGAATAGGCCCTCAGTCTTGCTGCCATCGGCAGCGTCGCGGTAGGACATGGCGACGGCTTCCATCTCCCCTTCAAAATTCTGCGGCGTGGACCAGTCGCTAAAGCTCTGCGTGAATTGTGCGCTGCTGCCATCGGAGTAGTTCACCGTAATCGCCTGCGACGTTTGATTCCCCTGCACTCCGGTCGCGAGCAGGATCAAGCTCGAGAATTTGCCCGCCGGCGAACTCACAAGTTGGCCATGACCGCTGACCGCGTCCGGCTGATTCGCCGTCCCGAATTTGAATCGCACTTGGTTAAGCACGCGCGTTTTGGTCAGCAGCTTTGTCGAATACGAATTACCCGAGCCATCGAGCCCGCCAGTGGAATACGTGGTTCCGTCGGTATAGATTCCAAATACGTTGAAGGCAGATGACAGGTCGACTTCCTGCCCGGAGCCCTTCGTCCCCTTACCGGCGCTAATGGCCAATGTGAACGTGAAGTTCGACGTAATCGCCCCCGATGTCCCCGTCGCGACCATCGTGGCAAATCCCGTTCCTGCGGTGGGCGTCACTTTGAAAGTCACCGTCTGATTGTTGCCGCTCTGTCCGACGGTCGCCGTGACTCCATCCGGCAGCGCCGACAGGCCCAGACTCAAACTGCCTTTGAACCCCCCCAGGTCGGTAACTTTGATCGTGTCCTTGGCTGTCGAATTCTGGTTCAGGAAAACAGTCGCAGATCCCGAAAGCGCAAACCCGCTGTAGCCTGCGCCGACGCTCAGCGCCTGTGCATACTTGAGCGCCTCGCCATTCCCCACGAAGTCGTCGTAGAGCCACATGAAGCCGCCGTCAATTCCACACTGGCTGTGCCAGTCCTTCATGCGCGTCTGAGCCGACTTGGGCGTGACTACGTGATCCCACAATCCCGGATAAACCGGAACAGCGCCGAAGTTCCAACTCGAGGCGCACGGGTTGTTGCCCGCTCCGCCCGCGTAGACCTGGAGATGCACGCCATCCACTGTCCCCGGAAGCTGGCTGTTAATCTCCGACACCAAGCTCGTCCAGTAACTGCTGTTGGTATAGGCGTCCGGAAGAACGTGATAGCCAAGCTTTCCCAGCATGACGGCAAACTGAAGCGTGGTGCTCTCGTCGTAACTGTTTTCGTCGTCGAAGTCGATAGCATCGAGCGCCGGAATTGCGGTCTTCAGCGCCTGGAAGTCCTGATAGAGGATGCTGCCTGGCCCCGTGCCCTGCGAATTAATCAGCGCTACGATATCTTGCCAATCGCCGACATTCGACGATCCAATGCTCAACGTGATTCTCTTCACGTTCCCTTGTTTGAGCGCTGCCATATTGGCAGCAAAGTCAGGATGCAACTGGCCACCGATATACACGCCGTTCGAGGTCAGCGGAAATTCGCCATTCAGATTCAAGTCGCCATTGCTCTTGACTTCAACGCTCCACACAATGACTTCGGTGAACCCGGAGTTTTGTAGCTCCCGAATGTTGTTGGCCGCGTTGATGTACATCGGCCCTCCGCCAAAAATTCCCACGTAGCCGGTTTGCGCAAACGCACCGGTGGCTGACAAAGCTGCAAGCAATACGACAATCGTTGCGTAGCGGACGACTGCTGGATAGTTGAAAAGAGGGGTAAACCGCATGGTTCCGGGCCTCCTGCGAAGCAAGACATTTTAACGTTGGAGGCAATAGAACGGAACGGGAAATAACTGCAACCGCGGAAAAGACGGCATTATCGGGGATTCGAAGCCGGAGAGTGTGAACTAATCTTCAGGAAGTTCGCAATTAGTTGCTTGCCGTGACTGGTGAGCACGCTTTCGGGGTGGAACTGAACGCCCTCGACAGGGAACTTGCGGTGACGCAGCCCCATGATGACGCGCGAACCGCCCTGGTCCCGCGTCCAGGCGCTGACTTCGAGTTCGGATGGAAGATCTTCTTCGCGAACGATCAGGGAGTGATAACGCGTGGCAGTCATCGGCGATTCGATGCCGGCGAAGAGCGTGCGGCCATCGTGCTCGACCGCGCTGGTTTTCCCGTGCATCAATGTTGTCGCCCGCACCACTTCGCCTCCAAATGCGGCGCCAATAGCCTGATGTCCGAGACAGACCCCCAGAAGCGGCACCTCGGCGGCGAAATGCCGGATCAAGTCGATGCTGATCCCCGCGTCCTGCGGAGTGCAGGGCCCCGGGGAGACAAGGATCCGTTCGGGCCGCATCGCTTCAATCTCAGCCACAGTCACTTCGTCATTTCGCCGCACCTCAACCTGCTCACCCAACTCGCCAAGATACTGGACCAGGTTGAAAGTGAAGGAATCGTAATTGTCGAGTACGAAGACCACAGCCGTTATTCTAACCTTGCAGACAATATCCGCACTTCGCCGGGCAGCCCTGCGGCCACGGTCGCCTCTTGGCCGCCGCAGCTTTTCGTGGCTCCCCGAAGCGCCTTGCCCGGATATCGGCGCGTGTCCAATGTGTTTTGCCGCACCACTGCTTGACAGGGAAGATGTCAACGGCCATGCTTATCCAGTTCCGGAGGACCGATGGCCGAGATCCAGGCAAGGGAAGCGCAGGAGAAAGACAAACGGGCAACCCGCCGCTTCGCGTTGCGCTTGCCCGTGAGTGTGCGCTGCGGCGATCTCGCCGAAGAGCACGCCGCACAAACTCGCGACGTCAGCGCTCGCGGTATTTGCTTCTACATCGATTCCGCTGTCCAGGCCGGCGCCGCAATCGATTTCACCCTCACCTTGCCTCCGGAAATCACGCTCACCGAAGCCATCCGCGTCCGTTGTAAGGGCCGCGTCGTGCGCGTCGAGGGTGGCGGGGCGGAAAACAAAATGGCCGTAGCCGCCGTCATTGAAGAATACGAGTTTCTTGCCGAAAGCTAGATCCGTTCTCCCGCTTCTTTCGAGGTCGCTCGAGTGGTATGGTTGAGAAAACACCGAGCGTTTTCGTGAATAACTTCCTACCGATTTGTCTGGTCCGGCTCTCCCGGCTACAAAGGCGCGGTCGCGCCATCCCAGATGCGCCACTGCGTAAGTATCTCGCCCTGCGGATCTCTGCATGGATAATCGTATTAGGATTCGCAGCGCTTGGACCTGGTGTCTCAAGGATCGCCGCCCAGCAGCAGCCCGCAGCCAAATCCACCAGGACTTCGTCGAAGAAAGGCGCGGCCACTCCGATCGCCGCGATCAAAAGTTTCCGCATCATCCAGGAGAACACCGGGCCCGCGCTCGAAATTCTGGCAACGCATCCCATGGTCCCGGCCATTCAGCAGATCGGCAATCCGACGCGCCTGGTGATCGATTTGGCCAACGCGCGTCTCGACACGGCGGCGAAGCGTCTCGACGTACATTCCGGCCAAATCACCGCGGTCCGAGCCGATCAGTTTCAGGCGAATCCGCCAGTAGCCCGTGTCGTCGTCGATCTTGTCGCTCCCCGCACGTACACTTGGGAGGCCGCCGGAAATCGCCTCGTCATTCACCTCGGCAACAATCCCACCGACGCGAGCCATTCGCCGTTTCAGGCGCCAACTGTCGCAGGCATCGCCCCCGAGCCGCAGCCGGTCGTTAAAGCCATACGCGCCGCAGGTCCGCTCTCATTAGCGTCCAATGCCAACAGCGTTGGATCTTCATTTTCGGCCGGCGCCGACACAGCCGTACTCGCTCTCTCGAGCGGCGGCGAGTTGCGTGTTTGCCCCGGAACAACGCTTTCAATTACGCCCTCGCAAAACAAGCACAACCTGATGCTCGGTATGAGCACCGGGGCCCTCGAAGCCCATCTTCAGCTCGACGCCTCTTCCGATTCGGTCATGACGCCCGATTTCCGCATTCTGCTGGTGGGCCCGGGCGAGTTTCACTACGCCTTCAGCGCCGACACACAGGGCAATACGTGCGTGCGCGCGCTGCCCGGCAACACTTCGTCGGCCATCGTGACCGAATTAATCGGCGACCGCACGTACCAGGTCAAAGCGACGGATCAGCTGGTTTTTCGAGCCGGACATCTGGATCGTGTAGACATGAACGTTCCGCTCGAATGCGGCTGTCCGGCTTCGCAGCAAACAATCGAGAGAGCATCAAGCAATTTGCCGGAAACAAATTCGCAGCCCAGCCAGCTAACGGCACCCGCGAAAACGGATGCGACCGCTCCGGCACCGTCGCCCCAAATCGAGCGTTCCGTCGAAATTCCAGCAGGAAATTCAGCCCCGCCCGCGGCCCCTCCTCCTCCCAACGAACTGCACGTGCAGATATCCGCACCGCTGGTGTTTCAGGCCACGGGCCCGCCACCAGCTCCGGTCGAAGACGTGCGCGCTTTGCCGCTCGATGCGCGTGCCTACCCATCGCCGCAGCCCGTCGCGCCGTCTCCCACGCCAGCGCAATCCAGGGCGTCTGAGGCCTCCGCCGGAGGCTCCTCGACCGATGGCTGTCCCCATGGCTTCTTTCACAAACTCGGCCACTTCTTCGCGTCGATGTTTCATTAGGGATCGGCGTAGGAGCTACATGCCCGGCAGAAGGTATTACGGTTTTCCGTTTTTTGCAGGTTTCCTGGCCGGCGGTGACGGCGGAGCACTGGTTGGAGGAGGCGTTGCGGGAGTATTCTCCATCGGCGACTCCGCCAGCGCTTTCTTGACGAACCCGGGCGGCACCGTCGCGGTCAAAACCGCGCGGTCCCGAGTGCGCTGAACCTTTAAGCTCTCGAAAAACGCCTTTACGTCGGGATCCGTGCCGTGCGTGCCAATGCTGCTTTCGGCGGCGTGAAATATCGCCAGGAACGCCGTCGCTTTATCGACAATCGCCTGGGCGTCTTCCTCCGCGGAAGTAAACGCCTCCACTCTCAAGTGCAACGCCCTCAGATAGCGCGCTGAGACCACGACCACCGCCGGCTTTGGAAACAGCATCGCCCAGCTGCCGAAGCCCTCCAGCGAATTCATCGCCTCCGGCCTGACCTTCAAGATCGCAAACGACAGACTGGTCAGCGGCACTTCCTTGTAGTACCGCCGCAGCAACGACGGCCCGCTGAACGGCGACGCCAGCTTCCGCGACCGGTCGATCATGCCGCGAATCACGTCGGGATCGGGATGATTGGAGATCGCGACGCTGTCATAAGAAAGAAACGTAACCCGAACAACCCGTCCCTCGTTCGGAATGTTGTAAATGTCGAATCCACGATAGCTGTCCACCGCGTTCGCATGTTGCTTAAGATACGCGAGCGCCATCGACGAATTAAATTTGCCGACGAAAATCTCCGAAAAGCGCGGCTCTGTGGCCGTCCCCCCCGTGCCCGCGCCCCAAGCCTGCGGATAATGCACCGCGAAAGCAGCCTGGTCGAGATCGCGCTCAAACTGGAACCCGGTCTCATCCACGAACTTCTGATAGTCGGGATCGCGCAAAATCGGAGGCAGCGGCGCGCTCGCATTAAACGTGCGGATCCATTTCAGGTTGACGTAAAAGAACCCATCGGCACCGGGCAACAGTCGCGCAGCTTCAGGCGGCGCGTGCTTGCGCAGAATCACCAACAGCGCCACTGCGCCGGCGATCAACAGCACAACGATCAGGATGAGAAGTCTGCGTCGGAAGCGCATCGAAGGTCGGCGAAGGCCGCATCCACCCTATCAGCGCGGGCGAATGCCGATATGATAGCACCCTTCGACTGCCGCAGCGATTTAGGTCGTTGCTGGGCTCGCTCGGCCCTATTGCAACCGGAAGCGCTCATTCATCAGCCGCTTCAGTCGAGGGCGGTAGATCAGATCGTAGGCCAGTTCTTTGTCGGGAAACATGCTCAACGCGGCGCGGCGCGCATTGGCCGCCATTTCGGATGCCTCTTCGAGCGTCAGATCGGGATCCTGGCTGATCACCGACATAACCATGCTCATCATCACTTGCAGGCGGCGGATGAGTCTGGCTTCCTCTTCAACTTCATGGCTATGATCGCCGCGATCTCTTTCGCCATCGCCGTCCGCCCGAACTTCCATACCGCCCCCCAAAGTTTTGCGGCCATCCGGCCGCATGTCTTGTTGGATGTTGCACCCGCCCACATCCGTTGCGTTAGAGGCATTGTGCCATCTTTGCGCCACGATGCAAGCTGCCATTAGCGCTAGACTTTTTGTGATCTGCGAGACAGATACGGAGTAACTGCCGTAATCTGTGAGAAACTCGTTTACGGAGGATGCCATGTCTGACGAAAATTCCCCTTCCGCGCAGCCCGATCCCAACAAGAAGCTCGTGAAAGTGTTCGATACGGAACAGGAGACCGAGGCAATAGTGGTTAAGGGTCTGCTCGAATCGGCTGGCATTGAATCCGATCTCAAGTCTCTCGACGCGGTTCAGGAGACATTCCCCGGAGTCGGCGGAATGATCATTCTCGTGGGTGAGGAAGACGCGCCGGAAGCTACGAAGATTATCGAAGACTACCGCACCTCTCCGCCGCTCGATGAAGGCGATGAGACCGCAGAGATCGCAGGCTAAGTAGCTGACCCTGGGACCTTCTGTCTGCGGCCGCGTTCTCGGGTGCTAGTGAATCATGCCGACATCCGGGACAACATTCTTTCCGTCCAGGAAGAAGGTTGCTGCCCCTTGCTCGTCGGTTCGGTACGTAACAACTCCCGCATCCTGCAAACGTTGCAACACCTCATGTCGGGGATGGCCGTACACGTTCCGTGCTCCCACTGAGATAACGGCATATCCTGGATGCACGGTCGAGAGCAGCGCCGACGAAGTGCCGCTCGCGCTCCCATGATGAGCCACCTTCAGCACCATCGCCTCAGGATGCAACTCGGTCACGCGCCTCTCAACCGTGCGTTCCGCATCTCCCTCCAGCAACGCAGCGGTCCCGCCAAAAGCCGCGGTGAACACCAGGCAATCATCATTCGGCCGCATCATCCCCGTCGCTCGATCGCGTCCCGGCGCGAGCAGCCGAAAATGTAAACCCCCGTAATCCAACTCGTCGCCCTCTTTTCGCGTATGAACCGCTATGCCCGCGCGCCGAGCCTGCGCCACCACAGGCGCCAATTCTCCCGCGGGCTCGTCCATGCTGATCCATAGTTCCCGCGGATGAAAATTCGCAATGATGGCAGGCATGCCTCCGAGATGGTCGGCGTGAGGATGCGTGATTACGATCGTGTCGAGATGATCGATGCCGCGATTCCAAAGATAGGGCGAGACAACCTGCTCTCCCATATCGAAATCCGAATGCATCCACACGGGCAGTCCGCCGGCATCGACCAGCATGGTGCGGCCTTCGGGTGTGACCAGCAGGATTGAGTCGCCCTGTCCGACGTCAAGAGCAGTCATCTCGAAAACTCCCGGGCGAATGCTTGGACGTGACGGAACAAATGCGATCCAGAATGCAACCCCCGCTAAGGCGGCAAGGCTGGCGAGAGCGGCAAGTTGCTTGCGTTGTGCCGCCCACATGGCGAAAGCGAGTGCCGCTATCGCAGCTACGATCGTTACCAGCGCCGGCATGGCGACCCGCAGATCCGCAATCGATGTTCCGGCCGTTTGCGCGCCTCCCAGCCAATGAACGGTCCCAGTGATCGCATCGAGTGCAATACCCGCAATCCATGCGGCTGGCCGGCCCAGCGGAAGTGCTACATATCCGAGGAAGACTGCCGCCGCCGCCGCGGGCATCAAGATCTGCGTCAATGGAATGACAAAGAGGTTCGCAGGCATCCCCATCGTGGTGGCGCGATGGAAGTAGTACGCCATGGGAAGCGCAAGCCCACCCTGCATCAGCGCAGAGATAAAGACGAGTTCCACAAGAAAAATGGCGCCGCGCAGGAAAGAAGCCAGCAGAAACATACTAGGCCGGGTTCCAATGAATCTCGAAAGACGCCCGCCAATCAGGCGAAGGTCCAATCGTAGCTGCGCGACCTTCGGCTCCAAGTGCAGGTCATAACTTGTGAGTCCGAGCAACCGCAGCCCACGCGCATAAGGCAGAGTCGAGCGCTCAAGCAGCGGCTGCCCGATGCCGGCGATGATAAAGACGGCGAGGAAAGTAAGCTGAAAGCTCGCGCCGAATAGCGCCTCCGGATCGGCCACCAGAACGCCGATTGCTGCAGCTCCAATCGCGTTGAGCATATTGCGGCCGCGGTAAAGCAGGCGAGCGCCCAAGTAGATCGCCAACATGAGCGCGGCCCGCCATACCGGCGGCCCAACTCCCACCACAAACGCGTATGCGAATGAAACCGCAACGGTAGTCACCGCAGCGAGCGCCGGATCAAGCCGCAACCGGCGTAGCGTCCAAAAGATTGCAACCGCGAGAATGCTGAGGTTCATCCCGGAGACGACAAGAAGGTGATACGTACCCGACCGCTGAAACTCGGTGCGCGTCGCGTTGCGCAAAAACGACTCTTCTCCGAGCACCATCGCGTCCAGCAATGTCGCTTGCGCAGCCGGCCAGAGCTGATGAATCTTCGCGATGATGCTGGCATGAACCTGTGCTCGCCACCGCGAAATAAGGTTTCCGGAGAATCCGGGCAACTGCTCGACATCTGTCACCGCAGCCGAACCCAGCAGGCTAATTCCGTTGTCGCGCAGGTAGCCTTCGTAGTCGAAGGCGCCGGGATTTCGAAAATTGCGTGGCCGATGCAGCTTCGCATGGATCCGGAGCCGCTCACCATATCGGAAGCCCGGAAGAGGGGGTGGCGCGGAAATTCCCCGCGCCACAACTACGTGAGACGAGCCCTCGCTGGCAGAATCCTCCGCGCTTGGCTCGCCATAACTTGCAAATTTCTCTCGCTCAAAAAGCGTAAACCGAATCCCCGCCTTTACTGCAAAGCTGCGGCCATCTTTTTCAATCGCCTCGCTCTCGATGTCAATCGACGTCTTGGCATCGCGCGATCCCGAGCGGGCATAGCCTTCGCGCACCACATCCGCCGTCAGCGTCACCGGCTGGCCGTCGGAGAAGTCATTGAGGTGAGGATCTTCGCGAGGACGGCCGCGGACCTGAATAAGAAGCGCGCCGAACAAGAACCACGCACCCAAAGCGAGCGTACGTGCCAGCCAGGTTCGGCGCGGCACGAACCAGCACGCGCCCAAAACGAAGACAACAATTGCAATCACCCACCAGGCCGGAGGGCGCCAGACTCGCAACCCACAGCACAATCCTAGCGAAAAAAAGATAGCGGCCCAGAACAAGGGCTGGCGTGGTGGCTTCGGTACATCCTCCGCCGCCTCTGGCGGCCCGAGTTGAACTGAGCCCACAGGCATAGGCCCCACGAAGGAATCCACGAAGGGGTTGCCCCGGCGACTCTTCGGGGCATTCGACAAAAATCGGGTGGGAGCACGGTGCGCGGTGAGCCCAGCCCGATGATCCAAGTGCGGGATTCCGGCAACCACCCGTCTTCCAGGAAATTTTGGGCGGGCGCGAAAATGTCTAACGCGCTAGCTGCACGACGGTTTCGATATGAAACGTCTGCGGAAACAGATCGAACAAATCCGTCGCCACAATGCGATAGCCGGACGAGAGAAATGTGCTTAAATCTCGCGCCAGCGTCGCCGGATCGCACGAAACATAACGCACGTGCTTCGCTCCAAGTTCCACCAGAGAGCGCGTCACCGCTTTTCCGGCTCCAGCGCGGGGAGGGTCCAGGACGACCAAGTCAGGACAATGCCGCCTTTGCCGGTTCCTCAGGTATTCCTCGGTTCGCGAGTTGATCACTTTCACGCTCGCGGGCACATTCTTGCGCAGGTCGGCGACCGAAATCTGTGACGACTCTACAGCAAAAATGTGACGAAACTTTTCCGCCAACGGGACTGTGAACAGCCCGCCTCCGGCATACAAATCGAGAGCGGACTCGCCCTCAAGATCTTCGACGACCGCGGCAACTAATTCGTCCAGCAAATGCCGGTTGACCTGAAAAAACGCGCCGGCGCTGACTTGATAGATCCCATGAGACGTTTTGTATGGAATAAGTGTCTCGCCAACCTGCGTGATTAACTCAACGTCGGCCGGTGAGTCTTCCTCGGACCGCCTGCGTGAAGAAAAAAACGTCACTCCGGCCAGGCACGAAATCTGACTCAGCAACGACTCCGCCGAACGGCGGAGATCGTTCTTCGACGCATCGGCCAGACAAAACGCGGTAGCCAGCATCTTTGCGTCATCTGCATCGGCGAACAGTTCGATCTCTTCGATTACCGCCGGGCACCCGAGTCCGCCAAGTTCGGTCAGCTGAGCGATCGTCCGATTGATTAACGGCGAACTGATCGGACATTCGCGCACCGGCAAAAACTCGTGCGATCCGAACCTAAAAAAGCCAAGAGCAAATTCCGGAGCAACTTGGACCTGAAATCGCGTGCGGTTCCGGTAATTCCAGGGCGGCGAAGGATGCATGCGAATCTCACCGCCCAGCTCGATCTTCGCAATGCGCTGCAGCGTCTCCCGCAGAATCTGCGCCTTCAATTCAAGCTGCCGTGCGTAAGGGATATGTTGATAATGGCACCCGCCGCAGCGCTGGAAGTAAGGGCAGCCCGGTTCCACGCGCTCCGCGGACGTCTCAACGAGCCGCGTAACACTTCCTCGTGCCAGTCCCGGCTTCTGTTGCTGGAGTTCAGCCTCGACCGTTTCTCCCGGCAGCACAAATGGGACAAACACAGCCATGCTGCGGCCATCCTGACCCGCGTCCGTGCGGGCAAGTCCGTCGCCGCCGTAGACCAGTTTTTCAATCGAGAGAAGCACGCTTGAGTGTAGCGCGGAGATGCCCCGAGCGATCAGTGCATGTAAAATAAGCTAAGCCGCGGCACGCCGCCGCGCTCAAGCAGGCGCTTTCGCACATACTGCTTGTAGAGTTGCTCAATCTGCTCAGCCGTCATGTTCCTGCGATAGGGAGCCAGGTCGCGGTCGGCCTGCGCGCGGACCGCCACAAGTTCATCATCCTCCGTAGCCGCCATCAGAACCGCAAACAACTTCTCCTCAAGAACGGTCAAGCGCCGCTCCAGATCTTCAAGCTTGGGAAGCTTCGAGCTTTGCTCGATCGAGTTTGCCATCTCACGGAGCGCCGCCGCTGCTTCCTGGGCTAGAGACTTCGTCGCGAATCCCGGCCGCTCCGGCAACTTCGCTTTTTCAAGCCGCTCCGCATTTTCCCGCAAGAAGGCCGCAATCTGCGCCGCGTCGAACCCCGGCTCCGCTGTCTTCTCCGGAGCCGCCGCGCCCACCGCGGCTTCCTTCATATCTTCGGCTGCCGCCAACACCGCCTGCGAACAGAACGCGAGGCTGTTCACTTTTTTCGTCTTCGAAGGCTTCCGATCGTACTTATCGAACGCCTCATCAATCCCGCGCAGCACCGCCTCCAGCGGGACGCCTGCGCTTTTCCAGGTCTCAATCAACGCCCAGTCGAGCGTCGAGAGCAGCAGCGTCGTTCCGCGCCGCCGATGGTAGTGCTCTTCGATTTCCGTGAAGTAATTGAAATAGTTTTCCACGATGGGACGATGGGCGACGAATCCAACTGATCGAATATAGGCCGATTAGTTCATACTAGCGCGACTTCGGAGGTTTTTCGGAAGGCCACGGCTTAGCATTCGCAGATTCAGCTTTGGCCGCCTTCGATGCCTGTGGAGTCGCCTCTTTGCGAAACGGCTGATTGCGCTCCCAAATGATCCGCAATCCGTCGAGCGTCAGAAACTCATCCACTTCCTTGATGAAGTGCGACGCCGTTCCGATCATCGATCCAAGGCCTCCGGTTGCGATCACGCGCGTGTCTTCGCCAAGCTCGTCCACGAGCCGCTCGAGGATTCCATCGACGAGCCCGAGATACCCGTAATAAAGACCAGACTGCAAACTGCCGACAGTGGTGGATCCAATCACGCGCGCCGGCTTGCGAATTTCAACACGCGGCAGGCGCGCAGTCCTCTGAAAGAGCGCGTCAGCAGAAATCCCGATGCCGGGGCAAATCACGCCGCCCATGTACTCGCCTTTCTTAGAAACACAATCGAACGTCGTCGCCGTGCCAAAATCGACAATCACGCAAGGCCCGCCATACTTCTCGAATGCGGCCACCGCATTCACGATGCGGTCCGCACCCACCTCGGCAGGATTGTCATAAAGTACCGGCATCGCAGTCTTAATGCCCGGCTCAATAAACAGCGGCTTAATCTTGAAATACCGTTCGCAAATCTGCCGCAAAACTCCATCCAGCGGCGGCACAACCGAAGAGACGGCGATTCCATGTACTCCGGCAACATCGATCCCGTCGATCGCAAAAAGGTTGCGGAAGATAATCCCGTATTCGTCCACCGTGCGCGTCAGATGCGAACCAACCCGCCAGTGCGCCAAAAGCCGCTCGTAGCGAGCAGGTTCGACAGTCAGGTCGTCTCCCGAGCGAGTGTTCTCGACCGGCGCGAACACTCCGAGCACCGTGTTTGTATTGCCGACATCAATAACAAGCAGCATAGAGAGATTTGGTAATTTGGTAATTGCGTAATTTAGTAATTTCGATTCGATGATTTGCGGCCGCTGCCTACCTTCCCAGAACCAAATTACCCAATTACAAAATTACCAAATTACGAAATTGATCTAACCGTCCCCGCCAGCACCGTTCGCAAGCCGCCGGCAGTACGCACCTGGAGGAACCCGCGCGCATCAAGCCCTTCGGTCTCGCCCTCAAGGCTCTCATCTTCCTCGACGCGCACTTTGCGGCCCCGCACCGATGAAGAATACTTCTCGAAGCGCTTAAGAATCGACCCGCGCTCCTCGTCGTCTCCATCCACCAGCGCGCGATATTCGCGGTCGAGCGATTTTAACAAAGCGGCGCACAACTCCACGCGCGACCACTCGGTGCCCGTTTCAATCCGCAGCGAAGTAGCAATCTCGCGCAGTTCCGCCGGAAACTTCGCCTGATTCACGTTGATGCCGATTCCAACAACCACATAACGAACCCGCGTAGCCTCCGAATTCATCTCCGTCAAAATGCCGCAGAACTTCTTGCCCCCGATCAGCAAATCGTTAGGCCACTTCAAATCCGGCGAGACCTGCGAAGTTTCGGCCACTGCCGCGCGCACCGCCAGTCCCGCCGCCAGCGACAGCAACAACGCATCGGCAGGAGGCACGGCAGGCCGCAGAACAACGGAACAATAGATTCCGCTCGACCGGGCCGAATGCCACGAATGCGCTCCACGGCCGCGCCCAGCAAGTTGCTCTTCCGCCAGAAAGACGCTGCCTTCAGGAGCGCCATCGGCGGCCGCGTTCATCGCCTCCGTGTTGGTTGAACCAGTCTTGTAGTAGTGATGGACATTCTTAGTTTCGTTGCGTGCGTCAGCAGTCCCGAAAATCGTCCCCTTAACAAGCGGAGCGATCATCTCGGGCAAGAGCAAATCAGGTACAGTACGAAGCTGATAACCAGTCGCCGGATGACCGACAACATCGACGCCTAGCCCCCGCAGTTGCTGAATGAGCCGCCAAACTTCGGACCGGCTCGTGCCAATTTCCTCGGCGATTTTGGTCCCGCTGGCGACGACGGTCGCATGATCGATCAGGAGTCGAACAATCTGCCCTAAACGCACGTCAGTGGCTTTGTGCGTGGCCGCCGTTGATCGAGTTTTCCGAGAACTCGTGATGGCGAGAATTATAGCGAGTCGTTGGTCGTTAGTCGCTCGTCGTTGCGGCAGGCTTGACTAAAGGGATGTAAGGGTGAGGCAGGGCCTGT
>Ga0335069_10002141_pt1 | contig 30758 bp, 20 predicted proteins | sample Lox_Sample_11_FD_206714 | JGI IMG/M metagenome (GOLD analysis project Ga0335069, IMG submission 206714) | Soil microbial communities from Loxahatchee National Wildlife Refuge, Florida, United States - Lox_Sample_1.1 | ecosystem: Environmental > Terrestrial > Soil > Wetlands | place: USA...
CATCGGGCAATTCGGCAGCTTCGATTCATCGCCGCCTGTGGTCTACTTTCCCCGGCCCGTGATCTTCACAATCACGCCAATCGCCCCGGGCGGCCAAATCGATCTTGCGTTACGCTTCTATCTGTCGCCCAACCCGAATCTCCACACCGCCGGGGCGGGCGGCATGCGCTCGCCGCCGCTTCTCGGATTGCCGATCGCTGTCGGCCTCATCCAGTCGTCGCAGAGCACGCATATCGCGTTCGGGCGATTCGGCAGACTGCTCGCCTTGCTTCTTTATCTGCTTATGGCGCCGGCCGCGCTATGGGCCTGGTTCGAGAATCGCCGCGAGGTCACGTTTCTGTGGCTCTTTGTCAGCCTGGTGACAACCGTTTTCTACAACGCCATCGACATCATCGGCGCCACGACAGCCCTGTTCTCGCAAAGCGACATTCTATTTTGCCAATTGGTCATCCTGGGGCCCATCTGGCTGCCGGTCTGGATCATGGTCTGGTGGTCCTGGTTCGGCCTTCGCGGGAAGCGATGGATTCCGATTGTCACCGGCATCACCGTTCCCCTCACTATGCTCGCCGACTATTACGCGATCATCGCCGCGCACCTGCCCGACTCTCTCTCGTGGGTGGGACAGCGAGGCTGCCAGAACGCATCCCTCGTGCTCATCGTGGTCAACTGCCTGTTGCTTCTCGTTGTTCTTATCGAGGGTTATCGCCGCGAACATACCGAAGCGCTTTTGGCGACGGTTCCTATCGGCCTTCTGGAATTGGCAGCGCTGTTCAGCTACTTCACGCCGATGTTCGGCCTTCCCTTCCCCGGGCTGAATCTGTTCGGCCTCACCGTGGACGCATCCAGCCTTGCATCGATCCTGCTGGCGCTGGTCCTCGGCGCGTTATTCTTGCACCGTGCCGTTCGCGACAATGTCCGGCAGGAGCTCGCCCGGCAAACTCTACATACTGAGCTTGAGCAGGCGCGAGAGCTGCAGCAACGCGTCCTTGTTCCGGAGGATCTGCACTCGCCGCACTTTGCAGTGGAAGCCGAATACAGCGCCGCACAAATCGTCGGCGGCGATTTCTTCGTCACGATCATCGGCCGCGACGGCAGCTTATGCGTCGTGATCGGCGACGTCAGCGGCAAGGGCATCAGCGCGGCCATGCTGGTGGCAGTACTGGTGGGCGCTGCTCGCACCCGCGCTGCGCAGGACTTCGATCCCCTCACCATGCTGCAAACGCTGGACGACCGCCTCGGCGGCCGCTCCGGCGGGCACTTCGCCACCTGCGTTGCAGCCCAGCTCTTTCCCAACGGCGTGTTGCGCCTGGCCAACGCAGGCCATCTCCCGCCTTACCTCAACGGCTGCGAGCTCGACCTCGAAGGCTCACTGCCGCTGGGCATCGCCGGCCAATGTAGCCCCACGAAAATGCAGGTGCAGCTTCGCCAGGGCGACATCCTGACCTTCATGACAGACGGTGTGGTCGAAGCCAGGAACAAGCGCGGCGAGCTTTTAGGCTTCGACCAGGCTCGCGTGCTCAGCCGAAAGTCTCCGGCCGATGTCGTCAGTGAAGTGCAGGCCTACGGGCAGGACGACGATGTTACCGTCGTCCGCGTCTCTTTCCTGCGCGCCGAGGAGATCGGGCCGTCGGCCAATCTTGCCGCTCGCCAGCCCGTGACTGCATAACCACGCTGCTCTCTCCGCATTCCACAGTCTTCTTCGTTTCCTGCAACAAAAGCAGGCGTGTATACTGCGACTCTGCCAGGCATCCCCAGAGCACCGCTGGCCAAATCAACCACTGGAGGACGAAATGAGCAAGAAAGTGTGGTCTATGTGCGCCGGCCTGTTGGGGCTCGCGGCACTCACCCTTTGCGCCATCCCGGCGAATGCGCAAATGCAGGAAGTCAAGCCGAAGCCGCCGATGTATACCTACGTCGCCAACTGGCAGATCCCTCGTGAGCACTGGCCCGATATTGAGAGCACAACCGCGCCCGCGGACGGGGCCCTGCAAAAGGCCTTCGACGATGGAACCCTCGTCGGTTTCGGCAGCGACACCGCGCTGGTTCACACGCTTGATGGCAGCACGCACGACACCTGGTGGTCCTCGATGTCGATGGCCGGCCTGATCAAGGCCCTGGAGAAGGCTCGGGCCGCCACCGATCCGCACTCAGTGACCTTCAACAGCGCCAAGCACTGGGACGATGTGTTTGTGAGCCACTACTACAACTGGAAGCCCGGTTCGTTTAAAGGCGCATACACTTCCGTTTCCATGTACAAACTCAAAGCCGATGCGCCCGACGATGCGCTGAAGAACCTCAGCGAGCATCTGGTCGTGCCCTTGCTTGAGAAGCAGCTCGCCGCCGGAACTATTCTCGAATACGAAATCGATGTCCAGGCCGTGCACACCACGACGCCCGGCTTGTTCTTCATCGTTTATCTCACTCCCACTCCGGAAGGCATCGATACCGTTCAGGCAGCCATCCGGGACTCAGTGAAAGACCACCCGCTCGGCATCCAGGCTTTTGGTTCCGTGACCGACTTCACGGCTCATCGCGACGAACTGGACAAGAGCGACGGCATTTACAAATAAATGTTGCGGGGCGCTTCTGCAAAGGAGCGCCCGCGGCAGCCTCCGAGCTGCTCCGCAATAGTTCCGTAGGATTCCGGAGAGATGATCAGTGATGCGTAAGTTTCATTCACCGTGTGCATCGAGCTGCGGAAAGAGGCAGGCATGCCATCAGTTCTGATTACGGGTACGAGCAAGGGAATCGGGCTTGAAACCGCGCTGGCATTCGGGCGCGCGGGATACAAAGTGCACGCTACGATGCGCAACCCCGCTGGCGCGCCGGAACTGGCCGCGGCGGCAGCGCGCGAAAAGCTTCCCATCATCGTGACTGCCATGGATGTCGACTCGGACCAATCAGTCAAAGAAGCGATCGCGGCCATCGAGCGCAACCATGGCCCTGTCGACGTGCTCGTCAACAACGCCGGGGTGGAGCGCGCAGGATCGGTAGAGGAACTTCCCTTGGCCGAGGTCCGACAGGTGATGGAAACCAACTACTTCGGCGCGCTTCGCTGCATTCAGGCGGTGGTTGGCAGGATGCGGAAGCAGCGCAGCGGATGCATCATCAACGTGACTTCGATCGCCGGCCGTCTTTCCAACCCGCCACTGACCGCTTATTGCGCGTCAAAGTGGGCGCTGGAGGCATTGAGCGAGGGGCTCGCCGCCGAGATGAAGACCTTCAACGTGCGCGTGGCTATCGTCGAGCCTGGGATTATTGATACCTCGATGGCGCGGCGATGCGCTGCGCCCGGAGAGCCCTCAGTCTATTGCCAGCGAAGCCGGTTTTCCCAGTTGTTCTCGAATGCGCTGACCTCGCTGCGGCCCGCGTCTGGGGTTGCAGACAAGATTCTCGAAATTGCCAACAGCGGAAGCTGGCAGTTGCGTTATCCGGTTGGGACCGACGCCATTCCGCTTCTGGAATGGCGCAAGGCAATGACCGACGAGGAATGGGTGGATCTGAACTCATTGGACAACGCGGCCTACTTTGCGCGCATGGAGCACGACTTCGGCCGGCCTTCGGGATCGCAATAAGAGTCAGTCACCAGGCCGGACGACGGGTAAAACGGTTCACGGTCCGCCCCGCGATTGCAGTCCTGCCCGTGGTGTAGAATCGACGCACCCCAGGCTCAATCCAGCCAATCAGGACAGAACCAGCGTGGACGCCCGAGAACGGCCCAGTCTTGTCGGCAAGACCGTTTCCCACTACCGGATCAACAGCTCAGTCGGTGCGGGTGGAATGGGCGAAGTGTACCGCGCAACCGATACCAAGCTGGGGCGTGACGTTGCCTTGAAGGTCCTGCCCGCCGATATGGCCCGCGATGCCGACCGGCTCGCCCGCTTCCAGCGTGAGGCGCGCGCCGTCGCCGCACTCAACCATCCCAACGTCGTGACGATTTACTCGGTCGAGCACTCTGAAGATCTGCAGTTCATCACCATGGAATTGATCGAGGGGCGTCCGCTCGAGCACCTCATCCCGGAGGATGGGCTGGCCCTGGATCGAATCGTGGAGATTGCGAGCGCGCTGGCTGACGCCCTGGCCGCAGCCCATGAGAAGGGCATCATTCATCGCGATCTCAAGCCGGCCAATGTGATGGTAACGAATGAAGGCCGGGTTAAGGTGCTGGATTTCGGGCTCGCCAAGGATATGGCCGCAGATCGCCCGAACGACAGCACAATGACCTCGGCCGGCGTGACGCAGGCCGGCCTGGTGATGGGCACGCCGTCGTACATGTCGCCCGAACAAGTCTCCGGTCGCACGCTCGACCACCGTACCGACATCTTCTCTTTAGGTGTGATGCTCCACGAGATGGCGACGGGGCGACGTCCGTTCCATGGCACCTCATCCGCCGAGCTGATCTCCGCCATCCTGCGCGACCAGCCTGCCCCCGTCACCGAGCTTCGGCCCGATCTTCCCGCCGATCTGGCGCGCATCATTCGCCGCTGCCTGGAAAAGGATCCGCGCCGCCGGGTGCAAACGGCTCGCGACGTCAGCAACGAATTCCGTGACCTGACGCAGACAGGCGCGCGTGCAGCCGCACCTGTCGCCACGCCATCGAGAAGCACCACAGGGGCGGGTTCTTCGGGTTCGACTGCGGCGGACCACGGTTTTTGGGTCGCCGTGCTGCCGTTCCGATGTAATTGTGCCGACCCAGGCGTCGCAACACTCGCCGACGGATTGTCTGAAGAGATCATCACCGGCCTCTCGAGGTTTTCCTATCTCAGAGTGACGGCGCAAAGTTCCACGGCGCGCTATGCCGGTCAGCAGGTGGATGCGCGCAGCGCCGCCAGGGAACTGAATGCGCGCTACGTGATGGAAGGTAGCCTGCGCCAGGCCGGCAGCAAACTGCGGCTTGCGGTCCAACTGGTGGAAGCAGCAACGGGAACCCATCTGTGGGCAGAAACCTTCGAGCGAACCTTCAGCACAGAGAACGTCTTCGAGTTGCAGGACGAACTGGTGCCGCGCATCGTCTCGACCGTTGCCGATATGCACGGGGTTCTGCCGCGTTCGATGAGCGAGGCTCTGCGCGGCAGAAGCGAGGATTCGCTGACACCGCACGAGGCGCTGCTGCGCTCGTTCAGCTACTTTTTCCGTTCCGTGCCCGAGGAACACGCTGCGGTTCGACGCATTCTGGAGCATGCCGTAGAGCAGGCCCCCGATCTGGCCGACGCCTGGGCGATGCTGGCCATGATGTACTTCATCGAATATGCCGATGAGTTCAACCCGCGTCTCAATCCGCTGGACCGTGGGCTTGCCGCCGCACAGCGCGCCATTTCTCTGGCTTCAACGCATGCCCTGGGCCACTACTCTCTAGCCTGGGTTCACTTCTTCCGGAAGGAGTGGGTTCCCATGCGCGCAGCGGTGGAGCGGGCTGTGGTGCTGAATCCGATGGATGGATCGGTCATCGGATTGCTGGGCATACTTGTGGACCACTCCGGCGACGAAGAGCGGGGAAAACAAATGGTGGAGACGGCCATGCGGCTGAATCCAAACCATCCGGGCATTCTCCATTTCGTGGCCGTCAACCGGGCCTATCGGCAGGGCAAATACGCTGAGGCGCTTGAAGCGGCGGTGCGAATTAACCTTCCGGGGTTCTTCTACTACTACGCATCGCTGGCCGCGGCGCGGGGCCAGCTTGGGCAGCACGAGGCAGCACAGAGGGACCTGCGTGAATTGCTTGCGCTCCGTCCAAACTTCGCCGCGGAGGCGCGCAAGGACTTCCTGAAGTGGTGGACGCCGGAAGTAACCGAGCATATGCTCGACGGCTTGCGCAAAGCTGGGTTGCAGATCGATGACGAATCGGCAAGACCCGCCGTGGAGAAATCGGGCCCGGGCAGCACGACAATTGCTTCCGGCTCAACCCGCGCTGATGAAGGTTTCTGGGTCGCGGTTCTCCCCTTCAAGTCGACTGGCTCCGGCGCGGATCTCGCGGCGCTTGCTGAAGGATTGACCGACGACATCGTTACGGGCATGTCGAAGTTTTCCTATCTGCGAGTCATTGCGCGCAGTTCCACGGCGCGCTACGCAAACCAGGCCGCGGATGCAAGAGCTGTCGCAAAGGAACTGGGCGCGCGCTACGTGCTGGAAGGCAGCATCCGTCACGCCGGCGCCAAGGTTCGCATCGCCGCGCAGCTTGTCGACGCCATCGCCGGCACGAGCCTTTGGGCTGAAACTTACGACCGCCCCTTCGACCCCGACGCCACGCTCGATCTTCTCGATGACGTGGTGCCGCGCATCGTGGCCACGGTTGGCGACACGCAGGGCATCCTGGCGCACAGCATGACTGAGGCGCTTCGCGGCCGCGACCCGGAAACGTTCACCCCCCATGAAGCGCTTCTGCGCAGTTTCGGATTCCACCAGCATGTGAACGCCGCTGAGCACATGGCAAGCGTAAAGGCCCTGGAGCGTGCCGTCGAGCAGGCGCCCGACCGCGCAGATTGCTGGGCGATGCTGAGCTGGCTTTATCGCGCCGAGCACTCGAACAGCTTCAATCCACGGCCCAACGCCATGGACCGAAGCCTGGTTGCTGCGCAACGCGCCGTGGCGCTCGCGCCGGCGAGCCATCTTGCGAACGCGGCGCTGGCCTCGGCATTCTTCTTTCGCCGCGAGCTCGGCCCCTTTCGTCCTGCAGCGGAACGCGCGCTGGCGTTGAACAACATGGAGGGATACATCACGGCCTTCCTGGGCATGCACTTTGCCTATGCCGGGGATTGGGAACGCGGTTGTGCTCTCTCTGAACGCGCCACCCAGCTCAATCCCAATCATCCGGGATGGTACTGGCTGGCCCCGGTGATGAACGCTTACCGCCGGCATGATTCGGAACGCGCGCTGGAGCTTGCGCTGCGGATGAATATGCCGGGCTTGTGGACCGCGCAGGCCGCGCTCACCGCCATCTATGCCCAGATGGGAAACATGGAGAAGGCCCGCGCCGCACTGCGCGATTTACTTGAGCTGCGTCCAGACTTCGCGGACGTCGCCAGCCACGAGCTCGAAAAATTCTGGCTGCCCGAACTGGCGGAACAGTTACTCGGCGATCTGCGCAAGGCCGGTCTCGATGCTCCCGACGCCGGCGCTCCTCGGTCGTCGCTCCCTTCAGGCACCTCGGCCGCGCGAACCGCCTCTGGAGAAACGCGGGCCGACGAGGGCTTCTGGGTTGCAGTCCTGCCTTTCAAATATTCCGGCGCGAGCCCCGATCTCAAAGCCCTCGCCGAAGGCATCTCCGACGAGGTCATCACCGGTCTCTCGCGCTTCTCATATCTCCGCGTTGTCGCGCGCGGATCGACGGCAAAATACTTGAGCGAATCGGGCGATATCCGCGCCATCGGCAAGGAACTCGGCGCGCGCTACGTGATGGAAGGCAGCATTCGCCAGGCAGGTACGAAGCTCAGGCTCGCCGTACAATTGGCCGACGCGACCACAGGCACACACTTGTGGGCCGAGAATTACGAGCGCCCCTTCAATACCGACGCGCTCTTCGAGTTGCAGGACGACCTGGTTCCCCGCATCGTTTCTACGGTCGCCGATTACTACGGCATTTTGCCGCACAGCATTTGCGAGGCGCTGCGCCGCCGCAAAGCGGACGATGAATTGAGCCCTTACGAAGCGGTGCTGCGCGCCTTCAGTTACTTCGAGCGAGTTACCCTCGAAGAGCATGCGCGGGTACGGGACATTTTGGAACGCGCCGCTCGCGTCGCTCCCAATCAAGGCGAGATCTGGGCCATGCTCGCGACCGTCTACTGGCACGAACATTCGCTCGGATTTAATCCTCAGCCCGATCCTCTCGGCCGTGCGCTGGCCGCAGCGCGACGCAGCATCGACGTGGCGCCCACCAACAACCTGGGCTACAGTGCGCTGGCAACCGTCTTTTATCTGCAAAGGGACATTCCGGCGTTTCGTTCGATGGCAGAGCGTGCCATCGAAATGAATCCCATGGACGGCTCCAATCTGGCCCACGTCGGACTGCTCACTGCGTACTCCGGCGACTGGGAGCGCGGTTGTGCTCTCGCCGAATCTGCCCTGAAGCTGAATCCGCACCATCCGGGGTGGTACTGGTTTGCCTCGTTTTTGAACGCCTACCGCAAGGAGGATTATCGCAGCGCCCTCGCCATTGCGCTCAAGTTCAACCTCCCTGGCTATTTCACTGCTCACGCCTTCACCGCCGCAGTTTATGGTCAGCTTGGCATGCGCGAGCAGGCGCAGAAATCCTTACAGGATCTGCTCAGACTGCGCCCCGACTTTGCCGCCTCCGCGCGCGAGGAACTGGGTCACGACCACGACGCGAAACTTATCGAGCACATCATCGACGGCCTCCGCAAAGCGGGACTGGAAATTCCTGAGGCCGGCGTCGCTCACCCGGCGCCTCCGTCCTCCGATGCCTTCCCTGTAGCTTCTGGCGGAACCCATGCCGTTCCATCCATCGCTGTGCTTCCCTTCGCCAATATGAGTGCCGACAGAGATCAGGAGTACTTCAGCGACGGGCTCGCCGAAGAGATCATCAACCTGCTGGCACAGATGAACGGGCTGAAGGTGATCGCGCGGACATCGTCGTTCGCCTTTCGTGGCAAAGAGCAGGACATCCGCCAGATCGCCGACGCGTTGAATGTGACGCAGGTTCTGGAAGGCAGCGTGCGGCGCTCGGGAAGCCGCATCCGCATCACGGCACAGTTGATCCAGGCCGCGGATGGTTCGCACCTGTATTCGGAGCGATTCGACCGGGAACTCAGCGATATCTTCGCCGTGCAGGATGAGATCGCGGCAGCAATCGCCAAAGCGCTGCGCGTCAGGCTTTCGCCGCAGGCTGCGAGTCCTCACTACACTCCAAAACTCGAAGCCTATGAGGCGTTTCTGAGGGCCAAGTACTTCCAGGTGCAGGTTACACCGGAGTCTCTGGAGATGGCGCGCCGATATTTTGAGCAGACCATAGAACTCGATCCTGGCTTTGGGCTGGCGCACATTGGGTTGGGCAATTACTGGTTGAGCGTGGCCCACTTCGGCCGGCACTCCGTCCACGAGTGCGTGCCGGCTGCACGCGCTGAAGCCAGGCGCGCGCTCGAGATCGAACCGTCGCTACCGGAAGCGCATGCTCTGCTGGGCTACCTGGCGGCAATGTACGACATGGATTGGGAGGCGGCCGAGCGGCACTTTGCGTTTCCCATGGCCAAGCAGGCGAAATTCGAGCTGGTGAGGAACCTCTACGGCGGAGTTCAGTTCTTCCGTGGCAATGCAGAGGAAGCGGTCAGGCTGGCCAAGGAATCAGTCGAGGAAGATCCACTCGACGTATGGGCCCATATGAATCTGCACGCCGATCTGCAGGCCGCGGGCCGCGATAGTGAGGCTCTTGAGGAATTGAAGAAGGTGCTGGAACTAGATCCGAACCAGGTCGTCGCGTTGGTATCAATGGCGATGATCTACAACGACCATGGCGACCGTGCAGAGTCGATGAAGATCGCGCGGCGAGCCTATGCTGTCGGCCCCTGGTTCCCCGATACGATCGGCGTGCTCGCCGCATTTTTGCGACGCGATGGGAATCTGGCTGAATCGGAGGCTCTGTTGAAGGCCCTCGGCTCCGGTGAGACGACCGGCGACGCGCGCGCCTTCGCCCTCTATCATCTGCTCAGCGGTGAGATCGATCAGGGTGCCGATTGGGCCGAAAAGGCCATTGAACAACGCGACCCATCGATGATGTACTACCTCCGCTTTGTGGTTTCAAAACCGCTGAGAGCCAGCCACCGCTGGCCGAAGATCGCCAAAACCATCAATCTGCCGCCAGCCAGGTAGCCTCAGCCGCAACAGCCGCTCGGGCAGCTTCATCATTTAGACTTCTTGCAATCCTTTCCCCCGCAAAGTTGCAGCCGGATCTGAGGTTGCATGCAGTTCGAATCGAGACCATGGTTCCGCGAATAATCAGCCGTCTCTCAAACGGCCTCATCGTCCTCGCGCTCCTCTGCGCAGTCCGGCTGGCACCCGCGCAGGAGTTCGACTTCACCGGGAGTGGGTTCAAGGTTGCTTCGCTCGACGGGCTTTGGCACTTCCACCCCGGCGACGATCCTCACTGGGCCGCTCCGGATTTCGATGACTCGAATTGGCCGCTGCTGCACTCCGACACGGGCTGGTACGACCAGGGCTACAACGACATGAATGGCTACGGATGGTATCGCTTTTCCGTCACGGGACTGCCCGACGAAAGCGACCTGTCCCTGGCTTTGCCAGTCTTCTACACCTCCTACCAGCTCTTCGCGAACGGTCGCCTCGTCGGTACCTACGGGCGCATGCCTCCCGATTTCATCGCTCTGCGCGGAGGAATCGGCGAGACCTTCCGCCTGCCCCCGGGTGTCTCTGTCAACGGAAAGCTCGTTATCGCCATTCGCGTCTGGCATTGGCCGGCGTTCACTAAGGGTTACAGCGGTGGCCCGCAGAGTGCGCGCAGCCTGCTTGGAGAAACCAGCGCAATTGAGCAGGACAACTCCCGGTTCCTGGCAGCTACGCTCTTTCAATTCACGCCGGCAATGCTGGTGGCCCTGCTTGAGATCCTCGCCGGTGTCGGCGCGTTTCTTCTCTTCTTCCAGCGCCGTGCAGATCGTGAGTATCTCTGGTTCGGCATCCTCATGTTCTCCGGAGCCGCCTACGGAATCTGCGTCGTAATCCAGGACTTCATCCCCATCCAGGAAATCATCAGCGACCCCTATCGCGTGGCGTTGACCTTCGCCATCTACCCGTTTGCCGAGCTCTATTTTTACGCGTGGCTGCTCAAGGCCAGGCGCAATGCATGGTTTCGCTTTGTCCGCGCCTGCGTGCTGCTGAACCTGGTTTGCGCTGTGGCTTGCTACTTTGCCAGCTCCGAATCGGCATTCCCGGTGATCCAGGTTTCAATGACGCTGCTTTCCCTCCCGCAATACATTTGGGTGCTCTGGCTTCTCATCTCCCGCGCGCGCGAAGACTTCATGGATGCGAAGTGGCTTCTTGCACCGGCTGTCTTTCAAAAGCTCGCGCTCATCTGGAACCGGTTTGGGGCGACCACTTTTACTATCGGCTGGCAGCACCAGACGGGACTGTTGACGCAGATCATCACACACCCGGTGCGTGTCGACCTTCAGCAGTTGGCAAACCTCATCTTTCTGCTCGGCGTCTTCGCCATTCTCGCCTTCAGATTTTCGCGGACGTGCAGTCGCGAAGAGCGTTTCGCCAGCGAGGTCGAAGCAGCGCGCAATGTGCAGCAGTACCTGATTCCGGACCACCTTCCTCAGACTCCCGGCCTGGTCATCGACAGTGCCTACCGGCCTTCACGCGAGGTCGGCGGCGATTTCTTTCAAGTGCTGCCAAATTCCGCCGATGGCAGCGTTCTGATCGCTATAGGCGATGTGGCGGGCAAAGGCCTGCAGGCCGGGATGCTGGCGACGCTGATCGTTGGCGCCATCCGCATTGCCGTACAGTTCACCGGCGAGCCCGGCAGAATACTGGCGCTGCTGAACCAGCGGCTGCAGGGCCGGGGTCTGGTCACATGCCTGGTTATGCGCATCGACCGCGATGGTACGCTGCAGATCGCCAACGCCGGCCATCTGCCGCCCTACCTCAACGGCAAGGAGCAAGCCCTTGACGGCGCACTGCCCCTCGGCGCGTTGCCCGGCGTCGAATATCCAACCACCCGGTCGCTGTTCCAGGCCGGCGATTCACTGGTGCTCATGTCTGACGGGGTTGCCGAGGCGCAAAATGCCGCACGCCAGCTTTTCGGGTTTGAGCGCATTGGCGAAATGCTTCGCCTGGGAACCAGTGCAGCCAGTCTCGCTGCGGCCGCGCAAGCCTTCGGCCAGGATGACGACATTACGGTGCTGACGATCAGCCGCTCAGCAGCCCGCGCCTCTTTGTAGCCAGGTTCGCCGAGCGATCGGTCGAGGCCTAACTGCTCTCACTGCCCGCCCTGCCGGAACCTGCCAGCAAGACTGTAGACGCGAACAGCAGCGTATCTCCGAAATAGTTGATTCCTTCCACTGCGGCGGTGTGAATCTGATCCACCATAATCGGGCCGTAGAACAGCGCCGTCACCAGTAGAAGCACGGCCCCGCATCCTGCGGCAGCTATACGGACCAGCCGCGGAAAGAACATCGCAACCCCCGCAATCACCAGCGTGGCTCCAACCAGCCAGGCAATTGCTGCCGAAGCCGGCATCCACGGCGGAGTCAGCTTCTCCAACGGAACGCCCACCACGTTATGCGGAAAAAGGAAGTGTTCGATGCCATAGAAGACCATCACTGCTGCGACTATCCAGCGGCCGACAACCATGAGCGCGCTTGCCATTTTGCCGTGCGGCCAGACGCTCCCGGCCAGCACCATGGCTCCGCTGGCAAAGCAAAGCTCGCGCACGGTCAGCGTCCAGGAGATCCGGTCGTGCAGGCTCGAGGGCAGGCCCGGCAGGTCGACCGTGGCGACGATGATCAGGAACAGCAGAGCGAGTAACCCAGCCGCCCAGCGCACGCACCTGAACGCGATGAAGCTGAGCGACGCTGCCAGCAGCGCCGCGCCAACAAGGTAGGTCCAGAACAGTGGTCCCGGCAGCCACTTCGGCACAATCTGCATCAGGTCGCGCGCCGCGGTAAAGTGCTCGGCCGCAAAAATTGCCAATGATACGGCCTCGAGCGCCGGTCCGAGCACAAGGATTTTGTCCACGCCGGCCGCTGCCCGGAACCGCGGCCAGACGAGAACCAGTCCCGCGATCAGCGCGGCCGCGCCCGCGCCCATCATGCCCCACACTTCTACGGTCATGCCCGCTCCCAACAAAACTCCATCCTACTCTGATATCTCTTCCTCCTCTGGCTCGCGGCCCGGGCTCCCCGGCCACCCGTCTTTCTGTTACCCAAAAGGTAACTAGCACCCCACTCAGCCCCCACTCGCGCGTGCTACGCTTCGACCATCTGTGGCCAATTTCGAAAAAGCTCCGGCTGAGGTCCAGGAAATCCTATCCAAGCCGATCCGCCAGCTGGGGCTCAAGTTGGAAGGCTCCCCCCTGGATCGCTTCGTGCAGCAACTCTACAAGGAACTGGAAGCCAAAGGCCTCAAGCGATTTCGCCCCAGGTGCTATCTCACCGACGAGTGGGGTTGCCCGAATATGGAGCCGGTGATCGGCATCCCCTTTTACCTGGCCGATCCCAAACTGCAGCGCCTCGAATCGGAGATGAACGATATCGAAGACGCAAGGCAGATCATGATGTACATGCGCCACGAAGCCGGCCATGCATTCAATTACGCCTACGCTCTCTATAAGACGCCGGAGTGGCGCAATCTCTTCGGACCTTTCCGGCGCGCCTACCGCGAGAACTACAAGCCGGTTCCCTTCTCTCGCCAGTTTGTGCGCCACTTGGAAGGCTGGTACGCGCAAAAGCATCCCGACGAAGACTTCGCCGAAACCTTTGCCGTGTGGATGACGCCCCGGTCGAACTGGCGCAAGCGCTACAAGGGCTGGGGCGCGATGAAGAAGCTGCTCTACATGGATCGCATCGCCCGCAAGCTTGGCGATACCGATCCTCTGGTCGCGCATGGCGACACCGACATCACCGTCGACGAAATGGACGTGACCGTCGGCGAGTTCTATGAGCGCGCGCTCGATCAGCAGCTCTCGCCAGGCGACCTTCCGCTCGACACCGACCTGAGCGACATCTTCAACGTTTCCAAGCGGCGCAGGAAAGATGTTCGACCGGCGGCCGATCTTCTTCGTGACAACCGGAAGCTTCTCGTCGACAAGGTGAACTACTGGACGGGTGTGCAACGTCCGCTCGTCAAGAAGCTGGTCGAGACCATTGAAACCAAAGTCAGCGCCCTGGGTCTGCGTGCGGACATAAAATGTGAGCGGGAATATTTGACCGAAGTCACTGTGTACGCTACGGCGCTGGCGATGAATTACATTGCCCGGGGCAAGTTCGTTTTGCCCTGAGCGTTCTGTTGGTCGGTGCGACGGACCTGCCGGTGGCAGGTGAATGCCGCATCGGGAAAGCATAGAGGCATCATGGCTAACCTGAAAGTTACGATCCTGCACGACGTCTGGGAAGAAGGCCCCCCTGAGCCAGAACCGGAGCCGGTAAGGAAGCCGCGTGGCAAAGGCGGCAAGCGCGGTAAGAAGAAGGATCCGCTACATGATCGCGAGGAGATCTTCGAAGCGTTGACCAGGCTTGGCCACGAGCCTTCCTATCATGTGCTCGATGGCAAGAACCAGTCTTTGCACTCGCTGGCAAGGTGCGGCGCCGACCTGATCTTCAACCTTACGGAGTCTTACGCCGGCGATGACACCATGGACAAGAACATCGCCGCCTATCTGGAGTTGCTGCACATTCCCTATACCGGCGGCGGACCTGAAGCACTCTATCTCGCCCAGGACAAATCGCTCGCCAAGAAGATCTTCGACTTCCACAAGATCAAGACGCCTGACTTCGCGACTTCATACAAAGGCCGCACCGAGCACTCGCACGATATCGAATTCCCTCTCATCGTGAAACCCGTCTCCGAAGACGGTTCGATCGGAATCGATGCTGGATCCCTCGTCGAGAGCGTTAAGGAACTCATGGAGCGTATCCATTACATCCACGAGGAGTTCGACAGTCCCGCACTCATCGAGGAATACATCGAAGGCCGCGAAATCTACGCCTCCATCCTCGGCAACGACAACGCCGAGGTTCTGCCCCTCATCGAGCTTGACCTCTCCAAGCTGCCTAAAGGAACCCCGCGGATTGCCGGGCAGGACGTGAAATTCGAGCACGACACTGAAGCCTACAAGGTCACAAAGTCCGCTCTTGCCGAAGATCTGGACGAGCAGACGACGCAAAAGCTTCAGGACACGGCACTCGCCGCTTATCGCGCGCTCAAGTTGCGCGACTACGGACGCATCGACATGCGCTTGAACAAGAAAGGGCAGGTCTACGTGATCGAAGCCAACCCCAACCCATGGTTGGCCAGCGCCGCCGAGTTCGCTATGGCAGCCAAAAAAGCCGGATATACCTATACCGACATGATTGAAAAGATTGTCGGGCTGGCCACCACCAGATCTGCGTAACTCAACCTAAGAACCGGACCGATTCCTCCACCGGCCGCACGGCGTGCCCGTGCGCCGTGTATGATTCATAAGTCTCGGCCGGGCCCCCAGCTTTAGAAATCGCCGGCCGGAGAGGAATGAAATGATTCGTCGACTCCCCTGTCTTGCCTTCGCTCTCCTGTTGTCAGTTGCCCTATGGCCTCAAGCGTCGTCGACTGCGGCACTGCCTTATTCACCCAGTCTGAATGTCACCTCGATGGACAAGTCCGTCGACCCATGCGTGGATTTCTACACCTATTCCTGTGGCGGATGGCAGAAGAAGAATCCCATTCCCGCAGACCAGACTTCCTGGAGCGTGTACGGCAAGGCATATCAGGATAACCTGGCCTTTCTCCGCGGAATCCTCGAGGAGGCGTCGGCAGCGAAGGGTGAGCGCAACCAGGTTACCCAGGAGATCGGCGATTTCTACGGCGCCTGCATGAATGAAAGCGCCGTGAATGCGCGTGGAATCGCCGCCATCCAGCCGCAGCTGGACTCAATCGCCGCCATGAAATCGGCGCGCGATATCGGGCCGCTTGTCGCCGGGTTGACCTTGCCATTTGGCGAGACGCTGCTTTTCCAAGCCGGATCCACGCAGGACCCCGACGATTCCGAGCGGGAGATTGCGGATGTGGGCCAGGGCGGACTCGGTCTCCCCGATCGCGATTACTACACCAACGATGACGCCAAGTCGAAAGAAATCCGCGCGAAGTACGTCGATCATGTGCAGAAAGTCTTCGCGCTGCTAGGCGACCCGCCGGATGTGGCGGCGAAGAATGCCCAGACGGTGATGCGCATGGAAACCGCCCTCGCCGTAGCGTCGTGGACGCGTGTGGAAGAGCGCGATCCATACAACCTGAAACATAAGGTCGACATGGCCGGCCTTGAGAAGATCGCTCCCGGCATCGACTGGCCGGAGTATTACCGCACCGCAGCCTACCCGCACTTCGAGATCGTCAACGTCGAGTCTCCGAAGTTTTTCAAAGAGGTCAACGACCTGCTTACGAGCGTGCCTCTCGAAAACTGGAAGACTTACTTCCGTTTCCATGTCGCGAACTCCTATTCGCCCTTTCTTTCGCAGCCCTTTGTCGACGAGGATTTCAACTTTTATCGCGCTTATCTGCGCGGGGCAAAGGAACAGGAGCCGCGCTGGCGTCGTTGCGTGCAATACACTGACTACAACCTGGGCGAAGCGCTGGGCCAGGCTTATGTAGCCAAGGTGTTTTCGCCCGAGCTAAAAGCGCAGACGCTGGAAATGGTCAACCTGATTGAAGCGGCGATGCGCCAGCGCATCAACCAACTCGACTGGATGAGCCCTGAAACGAAAAAACAGGCTCTGATCAAGCTGGAAGGCATCCGCAACAAAATCGGATATCCCGACAAATGGCGCGACTACAGCTCCATCAAACTTACCCAGGGCGACTTTGCCGGCGACATCGAGCGAACCGGCTCATTCGAGTTGCACCGCCAGATTAACAAGATCGGAAAGCCGGTCGATCACGCAGAGTGGCAAATGTCTGCTGCCACTGTGGACGCCTACTTCGACCCGCCGATGAACGACATCAACTTCCCGGCAGGCGTGCTGCAACCGCCGCTCTATGATCCCAAAATGGACGCCGCCCCCAACTACGGCGACACCGGCGGCACTATAGGGCACGAGCTGACGCACGGGTTCGACGATGAAGGCAGCCAATACGATGCGCACGGCAACTTGAAGAACTGGTGGACCAAAGAGGACCGCGAGAAATTCGACGCGCGCACCAAGTGCGTCGACGATCAGTATTCCTCTTACGTCGCAGTCGACGATGTTCATGTAAACGGCAAGCTGACACTGGGCGAGAATGTTGCCGATCTAGGCGGCGAAATCCTCGCGTTTATCGCCTGGCAGATGAAGACCAAGGGGATGGACCTCGAGCCCATCGATGGCCTGACCCCTGAGCAGCGGTTCTTCGTCGGCTTCGCGCAATGGGACTGCGCCAATGAGCGCCCCGACGATTTGCGTGAGCGTGTGATCACCGATCCGCATTCACCGGCGAAGTACCGCATCAACGGCGTGGTTGTAAACATGCCGGAGTTCGGCAAGGCATTCGGCTGCAAACCCGGCCAGCCCATGATGCCACCCGCGGACAAAGTCTGCCGGGTCTGGTGAGTCGAGTACGCGGATACCAAGTCGGAAACCCGTCGCAACCTCAATCGCGGGATGCGATGGGAATCTGAAACGCCACGCCGACCTTTGCGTTCACGCTCTGGGTCGCGGATACATCGATCTGGTCCATGGGAATCTGTTCGTAACTCCGCGCATCCAGATCGGTGAGGACCTTTGCCGTCATGATGTAATTCTGCATCTTCAACGGAGCGCGGCCGCTCCTGAAGATCACCGTCAGCGTCTGCTCAGCCGCAGTAATCGATGCCGCATCATACGGCTGCTGAGCCGGCGCGCTCCATGGCCTCTCAGGTTGTGCCGGTTCGTCGGTCGCGCCATAGTCCGGGTAAGGAGCCAGGCTCTCAGTTGGCGCATTGCTCGGCTCAGAGTCGTCGGGCTCGCTCCAATCGTAGAATCCTGGATCAATCGGATAGGGATAGTAAGGGTACCCGATCCAGTTTGGATAGGTGTTGAAATACCAGTTGGCAAACGACCGTCTCCGCCCATCGCGTCCGTGGTCGCGTTCGCGGTATGCCCCCGCACGCGACGACTCATACGCAGGCCGGAACGCGCCTGATCGGTTCCCAATTGATCGGTTGCTATTTGCAAACGTTCGCGGGCTTGCGTAGCGAACCGGGTAGCGGTTCGCATATCCCGGCGGAACAGGTCCGCGAAAAACTCCGCTGCGCGGAGCGCTGGAGCGAATCGGCGCTGAGGGTCGCGCAAACCCGCCCGACGAGAAGCCTGAATGACCTGAGAATCCTGAGTGGCCCGAAAACCCTCCGCCGTGGAAGGAACCGCCGCGCGCGCCACCGTGCTGCGCAATCGCCGGCGCGGCAAGCGCGAACAGTGCGATGGCAGCCCGTAACATCATGGCCCCATTCTACCCCTAATTGAATTTGCCGGTTGCACGATCGGGCGGCGTGACCTTACGCCTGCGCCGCGGTCACCGCCGCCATGTACGATTGGCACAGCAGGACCAGGTGTTCCCGCAGCTTGCGCATCATGGCCGGTGATGCTCCCGCCTCCAGCGCCGATCGCATCGCGCCCGAGATGGCTGCCAGCATGACTTCGACGGCAAACTTGTCAGGCGGCACTTTCAGGTTGGGCGCTGTTTCAAGCATTGCCTCCAGGGCCTTGCGCAGGCGTTGCGTTGTCCTCTTGATCACCGCGGGTCCGCCCACCTCCGCCGCCACATGGTATAGCGCAACGGAAATATCGGCTCGTCCTACCTTGGCGTCTACGTACGCTTCCACAACCTGCGCGATCATTTCGCCAAGCGGTTTTCGACAGGCTCCATCGCACACAATTTCGATCCTCGCGCACACCTCTTCCATATGTTTATCAAAGGCAGCAAACAGCAGGGCCTGCTTGTTGGGGTAATACTGGTAGAGCGTTCCCACCGAAACCCCTGCGCGCTCAGCAACACGCGTGGTCGTCAGCCGATCAGCTCCATGGCTGAGCAAAACCTGAATAGTCGCCTCGAAAATAGCCTGCACGGTCGCGGCCGCGCGCTCCTGAACGGGCGTCTTTCTTGCCTCAAATGCAATTAGCGTGCTGGCTGGCATAATGCGAAAGTCAAAACTGAAGAATCCTTCATCGAATGATTGTAGCAAGAACCAAATCGAATCACAGAATCGGAGAAACGAGATGCTTCAGCAGCAGACCCTCGGCGGCGCATTTACACTGCCCGGCACAAGCTTGACGGTGAACCGGATGGGCTACGGAGCCATGCAACTTGCCGGCCGCGACGGCGACAAACTCGTCTGGGGGCCTCCCCGGGACGTCGATGCGGCGATCTGCTTGCTGCGAGAAGCCATCGCCAGCGGCATCAACCATATCGATACGTCAGACTTTTATGGGCCCCACATCACCAATCAGATCATTCGCAAAGCACTCGTGCCATATCCAGCCGATCTGCTGATCGTGACGAAGGTCGGGGCCAGACGCTCGTCTGATGGAGGATGGATCCCGGCCACCTCTCGCGACGAGCTCATTTCTGCGGTTCACGACAATCTCCGCAATCTGGCGCTTGATGTCCTCGATGTCGTCAACCTTCGCATGCCGGGCATCCATGGGCCCATCGAAGGCCAGATCGAGGAGCCCATCACCGTGCTGGCCGAGCTTCAGCAAGAAGGCCTGGTGCGCCACATCGGGTTGAGCAACGTCACCCCAGCACAGATCGAAGAAGCGCGGCAGATCGCCCCCATCGTCTGCGTTCAGAACCAGTACAATCTTGCGCACCGAGACGATGATGGCCTCGTCGCCGATCTCGCTCGCGATGGCATCGCCTATGTGCCGTTCTTCCCGCTCGGCGGCTTTTCGCCATTGCAGTCCTCGACCCTCACCGATGTGGCCGCGCAGCTCGTCGCTACGCCGATGCAGGTTGCGCTGGCGTGGCTTCTGCATCGCTCGGGCAACATACTGGTGATTCCCGGAACATCTTCTATCCATCATTTTCGCGAGAATCTTCAGGCGGCCGCGCTCGAGATCCCCTCTACGCTGCTCGCCCAGCTCAATGCAATCGACCCACAGAAAAAGGAGAATTGATATGCGTGTTTTTGTTACTGGCGCAACCGGCTTCATTGGTTCAGCCCTCGTGCGCGAGCTGCTCGACGCAGGACATCAGGTTCTCGGTTTGACGCGCAGCGATGCCGGCGCCAGGTCGCTTGCCGCTGCCGGAGCTCAGGTGCATCGCGGCTCGCTTGAACAGCCCGAAACCTTGCGCAGCGGCGCGGCGCAATCCGATGGCGTGATTCACCTCGCCTTCGACCACAGCGCCTTCGGTCAGGACTTCTCGAAGTTTATCGAGGTCTGTGAGAACGACAAGCGCGCCATTCAGGCCATGGGAGACGCGCTCGCCGGCTCTGATCGCCCATTGTTGATCACCTCCGGAACCGGAATGGGAAACGCCGCTCCTGGCCAGCCCGCAACCGAAGACCATTTCGATCCGAATCACCCCAACCCTCGCAAAGCCTCAGAAGTAGCCGGGGCTGCCGCGGCCGCGCGTGGTGTGAACGTGTCGGTGGTCCGTCTTCCCCAGGTCCACGACACGGTTAAACAGGGCCTTGTGACCTATGCGGTCCAGCTGGCTCGCGAGAAGGGCGTCTCGGCTTACATCGGGGAGGGGCTCAATCGCTGGCCGGCGGCACATGTTCTCGACGTTGCATACCTTTACAGGCTTGCGCTGGAGAAGCACGAAGCGGGCGCAAGGTATAATGCGGTCGCTGAAGAGGGAGTACCGATGCGGGAGATCGCCGAAGTCATCGGCAAGAGATTGAAAGTGCCCGCGGTCAGTCTCTCTCCGGGGGACGCACAGGCTCATTTTGGCTGGCTCGCGATGTTCGCGGGCTACGACATGCCAGCTTCAAGCGCACAAACCCGGCAAGAACTCGGCTGGCGCCCGACCGGCCCGGGAATGCTTGCCGATCTCGAACAGATGAACTACTTCCCCGATGCTGCCCTTGCCGATTCCGCGCGGTAACCGTCGTTCAGTCCCTAGTCGATACGCAGCGCGATCAATGGGCTGACGCGCGACGCCCGCAGCGCCGGCAGATACCCTGCGACCGCGGCGACGGCAAGCAGAATCGCTGCGGTCGCGCAATAGGTCACGGCATCCCACGGTGAGGTTGCATATAAGAGCGTTGTGATCAACCGCGCCGCTCCAATGGACACTGCGGCTCCGGCGGTAATGCCGACGATCGCGAGCCACAGCGTGTTCCTGAGTACCCGGCCGCGCACATGCGACGGGCTCGCACCCAGCGCCAGGCGAACGCCGATTTCGTGCGTCTGCCGCGTGACCGAGTACGAGATGACTCCATAGATGCCAAGCGCAGCCAGCAGAAGCCCGAGCGCCGCAAATGAAATCACCAGCAGCATGAAAAAGCGGCGCGGCGAGTTGGCGTGATCGACCAGCGACTCGATAGGCCGGAACTCCGCGGCTGTTTGCTTCGGATTGATCTCGCGCAGCGCGCTCATAACGCCAGCAGTCATTTGGGCTGGCGGAAGCGTGGTGCGCACCACGAGCTGCGGCGTTTCTCCAAAGTTTTGCGCCCACGGATAATAAATTTGCCAGCCATTCTCGCCCTCGACGCTCTCGACGTGCATATCATCTGCCACCCCGGCTACCAGCAGCCCTGTTGGGCTGCCATCGTCGAGAAGCTGGCCCACCGCATCACCATTGGGCCAGTGCGAGAACGAGGCAAGATAGCGTGCATAGCTCTTGTTGATGACCACTACATTTTGACTGCCGGATCGATCGCTCCAGTTGAAGTTGCGCCCCCGGACCTTGGCGCCCAGGGCATCGAGATAACCCGGAGTGATGACGTAGACCAGTGGCCCGTCGGGCGCTTTGTCCGGGCGCTTCACGCCCTTGGGGAAAGGCAGGCCCCACGACCGGTTGCCTCCCAGCGGCAGATAGTCTGTTATTCCGGCGGCCTCGACGCCGGGCAGCGCGTTCACCCGTTCAATCAGTCTCTGGAAATATGCGGCGCGCGCGGCGAGGATTGCGCGCTGCGACTCCGGAGTGCTGCCGTTTCCCAGGCTGGGATTGTCAGTGTAATCCACCGTCACTGCCGCCGCGCGCTCGGGTTGAAAACCGAGATCGATGTCAAGCACCTGGAGGAAACTCCGCAAGAGCAGCCCTGCGCCCACCAGCAGCACGCAGGCCAACGCCACCTCGGAGATTACCAGCGCCGTGCGAAACCGCTCGTGCCTGCGGCTCAGACCGGACCCCGGACCGGAATCCTTCAGCGCTTCATTCAGATTGCTTCCGGCCACGCGCAAACCCGGAACCAGCCCAAACAGGACTGCCGACGAAACCGCAATCAACAGCGTCCAGCCCAGCGCCGCACCATCGACCTGGAGCCGGGTCAACAGCGGGAGAGCGATCGCTCCCTGCTGGGCCATCCACGAGATCAGCAGAAACGCGAGAGCCAGCCCAAAGGCGGCTCCAATCGCTGACAGTGCCAGGCTCTCTGTCAGAAGCTGCCGCACGATGCGCCCACGTCCTGCTCCGAGAGCGCCGCGCATGGCAAATTCTTTTGACCGCGCCGCAGCCCGCGCCAGCAGCAGGTTGGAAAGGTTGACGCAGGCAATCAGCAGAATCATGCCGACCGCCGACCACAACACAACCAGCGACCGATGCAGCCGGCCCGTAACGTAATCCTTCAGGGGAACGGGGATGACCGCTCCTTTGTACTGCCCACATGACCGAGGGTACTTATTGTTCCAGCACATCGAGGGAGCGACCGCGGCTGCCTCCTGCACCGCCGGCGCCAGCGCCACGCCCGGCTTCAGTCGCCCAATCATGGTGATGATGTTGCCCCAATCGCGCGGCGGCCCGTAGAGATTCAAGGGCGTGAGCGCATCCACTTTTGCCCCGGGCGAAAAGACTGCGCCGAAGTCAAAGTCTGCCGGCAGCACTCCGATAACCGTGGTTTGCCGGCCGTTGATGTCGAAGGCCTTGTCTATGATGTTCGGGTCGGCGTTGAACTGGCGCCGCCACCATGCGTTGCTCAGTACGATCACCGGCGACGCGCCGTTGCGGCCGTCTTCCGCGCGGAACAGCCGGCCCATCGCCGGCTGCACGTTCAGCACATCGAAGAAATTGGCGATCACGTCAATGCCGGTTGCCGGCACCGGCACTCCATTTCCCACTGTCAATTTCAGATTTCCGGGGGTCGAAAAAGCGAAGAACCCCGTAACGTCCTGGTATGACCTGGCGCCCACGCGAAACTCGTCGTAAGCATCGGTGGAGTAGGTCGCGCACGACATGCCGCACTTCGTTGGCGGTGGCGCGATCCACACCAACTGCTGCGCGTTGGGAAATGGCAAGGGACGCAGCATGATGGTGTTGACCACGCTGAATACAGCGATGTTGGCGCCGATGGCAAGCGCCAGTATCAGCACCGCAACCAGCGTGAATCCTGGTTCGTGCATCAGCTTGCGCAGAGTGTACTTCAGATCCTGGACAAGAATGTCGATCTGCATCAGCCCCCTCGCTTCGCGTTGTCTTTCGCGCGCCTGTTGCACTCCCCCGAGATCGATCAGTGCGCGCCGGCGCGCCTCGACTGCAGTCATGCCTTGCGACCTGTATTCGTCCGACGCCATTTGAAGATGCGACTCGAGTTCGGAATCAAGCTCGGCGTCGTGCCTGCGCCTGGAGAAAAAGGCCCACACGCGGTGTGGCAGTCGTTTCCATCCGTTCATGCCTTGCCGGCCCCCTCGTCCGCGTCGGGTCTCATGGCAAACATCAACTCCATCACCCCGGTCAGCCGTTGCCAGTAATCGGCTTCGTGCGCCAACTGCTTGCGGCCGGCTCGAGTAATGGAATAAAACTTCGCCTTGCGGTTATTGCCCGAGACACCCCACTCCGACGCAATCCAGCCGCTCTGCTCAAGCCTCACCAGCGACGCGTAGATGGTGCCCTGGTTCAACAGCACCTGGTTCCCGCTCACCTGCTCGATGCGGCGTGCGATGCCGTAGCCGTGCAACGAGCCCATCGCCGTCAGAGTCTGAAGCACCATCAGGTCGAGCGTCCCCTGCAATAGATCTAGTTTTGAAGAATTCATTCTTCTCCTGTGGCCGAACCACATAAGCATGACACAAAATATGTGGCCATGCCACATGAATCTTCACAAGACCATGACGTTTTGGAATGGAAGAGCGTGAACAGATATGAAGAGAAACTGAGGAGCCTCAACGTCGAACAGGTCGGACGTCGCTCAGCGCTCCTGGGCCGCGATCAGGCTCGCGCCGGCAAGTCGCTTTGCTTATGCAGCGTTGCCTTCAGGCGAAGATCGGTTCCGGGGATGTTGCCGGATAGGTTCAGCTTGTTCTCTTTGAGGGTGCCGGCCAGGTCAAGATCGTACTCATTGCGGCCCATCACTCCCATCAACTGGGGATCGATCTGCGTGACGTGAATCTTGCTGGTGACAGCATCACCCTGCTGATCGTACGTGCCGGTGAACATCACCACGCTGTCGCCGCCGAAGATGCGGCCGCCGATGTAGACCACAACGCCCTTGCCCCAGCCTTCCATGCCGACGAAGTGAACCGTCCAGAACCCTTCCAACATAAGACTCACCTTTCTGCCGGATGCCCGATCTCGAGCTCGATGCAGCGCGTACTGGAATGGAGACGTGCGGGAAACCCAACCGACAGTCGCTGCGGCCCCGTCTTTAGCTTATCCTCTCACCCAGTCCTTCACCTTCTGCGCCATCACGTCGCGGCCGATGTCGCTGATGGCTTCAGTGAGCGGAAGCTGTTTGGGGCAGGCCTGGATGCAGTTCTGAGCAAAGCCGCACTCCTGGATACCGCCATCGCCGGCCAGCGCGCGCAGCCGCTCTTCCTTGAGGACCTTGCCCGTGGGATGGTTGTTGAAAAGCTTCACCTGGGCGATGGTAGCTGCGCCTACAAAACCCGTGGCTTCATCGAACTGCGGGCAAACCTCCATGCAACAGGTGCACGAGATGCAGTTCGAAAGCGGGTAGTTCACTTCCTGTTCCTGCGGATAGACACGCGGGCCCGAGCCCAGGTCATAGGTGCCGTCAACCGGAACCCAGGCCTTGACCCGAATCAGATTTTCGAAGAGCACGGAGCGATCGACTTGCAGATCGCGCACCAGCGGAAACTTGGTGAGCGGTTCAATCTTGATGGGCTGCTCGAGATTGTCCACCAGCGATGAGCACGCCATGCGCGCCCGTCCGTTGATGCGCATCGCGCACGATCCGCAGATCTCTTCGAGACAATTGGAGTCGTAGGTGATCGGAGTCGTGGGCTTTCCATCGGCCGTGACTGGGTTGGCGGCGATCTCCATCATGGCCGAGATGACGTTCATCCCCGGACGCCATTCCAGCTCGAACTTCTCCCACACCGCCGGCGCCTCAGGACTGGCCTGGCGCTTGATCTCGAAGGTAACGGTCTTTGTTGCCATGGTGCCTTTCTTCGTCCGAAGCTCGATGGGCTCCGATCCAGGTCTTGAAATGGCACGGTTTTAGCCGTGCCGAATCGCCTCGCAAAAACCTCCGGGCTTTAGCCCCTGAGGGAAGGCTTCGTCGCTCTTCCTGCAACTCCTCGGCGGCTAAAGCCGCATTGTTATTGGCGTCTCTACGGCACGACTGAAGTCGTGCCCTTTCAAAACACTTCTTCGTTGTCAATGCTCACTTCGCCGCGTCGTATCGTCTCGGCCGCGGCTTGATGTACTGCGTATCCACTTCCTCCCACTCAAGCTTCGGGCCTTCAACGCTGCCGGTAAAACTCGCCTTGGTCGTCTTCAGGAACCGCTCGTCGTTGCGATCCGGAAAATCGGGTTTGTAGTGCGCGCCGCGCGACTCGTCTCGCACGATTGCTCCCAGCGTAATCGTCCGCGAAAGTTCCAGCATGTTCTTCAGCTGCCGCGCAAACGCAAAACTGGTGTTCGCCCACTGGCTCTTATCGCTCAGGTTGACCTTCTTATAGCGATCTAGCAACTCCACGACCTTCTCGTCGGCGGCTTTCAGGTTCTTGTTGTAGCGGATCACGGTGGCGTGCTCGGTCATGATATTGCCCAGCTCACGCCACAGCTTGAAGGGATTCTCACCGCCCTCGTTGTCGATGAGTTTCTTATTGATTTCAGCCTGGCGCTGCACCTCTGCCGCTGCCCCGCCGTCGCCCTCAACAGCCGGCGCGCTTTTCGCGTACTTCATGGCATTCGGACCCGCGATGAACCCGCCGAAGATGCAGCTCACCAGCGAGTTCGCGCCCAGCCGGTTTGCGCCGTGGTACTGGTACTCGCACTCGCCGGCCGCAAAGATGCCCGGAACGTTGGTCATCTGGTTGAAATCAACCCACAATCCGCCCATGGTGTAATGCATTCCCGGAAAAATCTTCATCGGCTCCAGGTGCGGATCGACGCCGACAAACTTCTCGTAGATCTCGAGAATGCCGCCGAGCTTGCGGTCCAGAGTCTCGCGATCGATGTGCGTCAGGTCAAGATAGACCATCGGCTGGCCATCAATGCCCAGGCCGAGCTCGTAGACGATTTTATGAATGGCCCGCGTCGCCACGTCACGCGGAACGAGGTTGCCGTATTTTGGATACCACTCCTCGAGGAAGTAGAACCGCTCGGCCTCAGGAATCGCTCGGGCATCACGCTTGTCGCCCGGGATCCGCGGAACCCACACGCGGCCGCCTTCGCCGCGCGCCGATTCCGACATCAGCCGCAGCTTGTCTTCGCCGGGAATCGACGTGGGATGCACCTGGATGAATTCGCCATTGGCGTAATAAACGCCCTGCTGGAATACCGCCGATTGCGCCGAGCCGGTGCAGACCACAGAGTTGGTGCTTTTGCCGAAGATCGCCCCGATGCCGCCGGTGGCGAGAATGATGGCGTCAGCCGGAAACGCACGGAGCGCCATGGTGCGCAGGTCCATGGCAACGATGCCGCGCGCCGCGCCCTTGGAGTCGATGATCGCCGAGAGAAACTCCCAGCCCTCGTACTTCTTGACCTTGCCTTCAGACTCGTAGCGCCGCACCTGCTCATCCAGCGCGTACAGCAGCTGCTGGCCTGTGGTTGCGCCGGCAAACGCCGTGCGGTGATACAGAGTGCCGCCGAAGCGCCGGAAATCGAGCAGACCCTCGGGAGTGCGATTGAACGGAACGCCCATGCGATCAAGCAGGTCGATGATGGCCGGCGCGGCCTCGCACATCGCCTTCACCGGCGTCTGGTTGGCCAGAAAATCGCCGCCGTAGATCGTATCGTCGAAGTGCTGCGCGGTGGTGTCGCCTTCGCCCTTCAGGTTCTTGGCCGCGTTGATGCCGCCCTGCGCACACACCGAGTGCGATCGCTTCACCGGCACGATTGAGAACAGGTCAACCGAGCCGCCGGCCTCGGCAATCTTGATGACTGCGGCCAGCCCTGCCAGCCCTCCGCCAACCACGATGATTCTCGGTGCTGCCATTGCGTCGTTCCTTAACGTTCCAGGGTTCAGGTTTCGGGTGTCAGGGTTCAGGAAATGGTGCTCATGCGAACTTCAAACTCGCCGGCTAATTCGGTCAGATTTGTCTCTTGCAGCGTCAGGACCGATCCCTGATCCCTGACACCTGCCCCCTGGTAGCTCAGCGGCACATTCTCGGGCGCGTTCTGGTACTTCGGTTCGACGAACGCCCAGATGCTGGCGATTCCCATCGCGCACAGCAGCACTCCCAGCGCGGCGCACACATAGCCAAATCGCTTGCGAGCCTTTTCACCCGGCGTAATGCCCCATTTCGCCGCGAAGAGCCATACACCGTAGGCGAAGTGCCAGCAAACGGCGATCATCGCGATAACGTATACGGCCAGCATCCACGGATTCGACAGCTCCACCTGCACCTTGTGGAACGCAGCGCCAGGATTCTCCGGCAAGCTGATGCCCATGAATCGCTGCCGCAAGACGTGTTGCACGATGTAGGCGAGCGCAATCAGGCCCGTATAGCGTTGCGCCAGGTACATCCAGTTGCCCGCCCACGGGTAGTAGACGATGTTCGACTTGCCGCGCAGCCAGATGTAGACGCCGTAGATGCCGTGATAAAGGATGGGCAGAAAGATGAAGACCCACTCCAGCACCCGCACCAGCGGCAGCGAGTTCAGAAATTTGACTTGCTCGCCGTAAGCCAGGGGGCCTTTGAGCGCTTCAAAGTTCGAAAGCAGGTGCTCGAGCAGGAAGGCCCCAATGGGCACAATACCCAGCAACGAGTGCAGCTTGTGCCAGATAAAGCTTGTGCCCTGCCCGGCACGCAAAGGCTCAACGCCGCGACGGACAACATGCGACGACGGCGCGGCTGGAGATTGAGTCGTGGCCATAAGAATGTGGCTCCTAACGCGTTGCTGGCCGAAGCAGTCTCAGAATGAGGGACCGAATACCGTGTTTTGTATCACATGCATTATTCGAGTCCGACGCTGCCTCCGTCAAGGAGCACCCATGCCGATCGCATCGCGGCGTTCTGTTATTTGCTCGCCCGCTGGGCTTCACCACTTCCGTGCGAAATTGGTGAAAAGCCTTCCCGGATTGTCGGCCACGATCACGCCTTCCTGATTCTCGCCTTTGTCCACGATCAACTGCTTGAGGGCGCCATCGTGCAGCACGTTGTCTTTGATGACAGCGTTGCGCAAACCTCCAAAAACAATTCCGAATGCCGGGCTCCAGGCTCCCTCGCCGCCATCGTCGCGCCCGGCCTCGATCGAGTTGCCCACGCAGGTCACGCCCTCCACACCATCGAGCAGAACCTGCGCCGAGTCGGGACTCGCAGCGCCGGCCATCTTCCCGCTGCGCTTGAAGAAGTTCCCGCTGATCGTGAACTGGGAGCAAGGATAACCATAGCGCTTGCGCAACGCGATGCCGCATGTTCCCGCGCGATCGAAGAAGTTCCCCGTCACCTGGTATCCGTCGCCGCCCGCCACCACCATGTTTTCTTCGCCATTCCACTCCACGCGGTTTGCGGTGAAAGTGACGGATGCGTTTTCCTGCCGCGCCGCATACCCCGCGCGCTTGTTGCCGGAAAGCCAGTTGTCGAGGATGAAGCCATCCCAGCCACGGAGGCTCAATCCGTCGCCTCCGTTGTAGGCGATCATCGAGTGGCGCACGCTGAAGCACCAGCCGCACTCCAGGTGCAGGCCATCTCCCGTGAAGTGCAGCACCTGGCAGCCGTCGATGCGAAAGCAGTCTTCGTTATCGCCCCATTTTTTCCGCAGAGTTGCGATGCCATGAATTCCCTTGCCCAACTGGCGTCCATCGAGCGCCAGCCCCTGAATGGTTGCTCCGAACGCCTCCGTCAGGTTCAGCAGGCAGCTCGCATCGGCGCTTTTGAGTCGAAGTGTCGGCCCGCCCGGCCCGTTATAGTCCCACGCGGGCACGCCCACCAGCGAAGTTCCCGCGCGAACGTGCAATTCGCCGGTCACGTAGACACCGGGCTGCAGAAACACCGAAGCGCGCGCTTTGCCGGCCGCATCCAGCGCACGCTGCAGCGCTGCCGTGTCATCGGATTTTCCATCGCCCGCCGCGCCGACGTTGCGCGCGTCAATCTGCCCGCCCCCGCCTGCAACCTCGGTTGCACATGCGCCCCCGCTCAAAAACAACGAGGCCCCGCCCAACGCCATACCCGCGGTCACCTTGCGCCGGCTGAACACTTGTTTTCCTTCATCCGCCATTGCTTCCTCCCCCGTTCAAAGCCCCATTTCGTTCAGCAGTTTCCTGATCGCGCGCCCGCGATGGCTGTGCTTGAGCTTGGTTTCGACGTCGATCTCGGCCATGGTCTTGCCCAGTTCCGGCAGGTAGAACACCGGGTCGTAGCCAAACCCGCCTGTGCCGCGCGGCGCTTCGAGGATCACGCCTTCGACCGAGCCATCCGCCACCTGCACCACTTCTCCGTCTCGCGCCGCAACCAAAGTGCAATGGTAGCGTGCCGTCCGCAGCGAATCGGGGATCTCCGCGAGCTTCTGCAGGAGCAGCATATTGTTCCACACGTCCGTGTTGTCATTCGCGTCGGGCGAATCCACCAGGCCCGAGTCGGCCGCATATCGCGCCGAGCGCACACCCGGCGCCCCGCCCAGCGCATCCACTTCCAGGCCCGAATCGTCTGCGATGACCAGCTCGCCCGGAGCGAAGCGCGAATAGTACACAGCCTTGACGGCCGCATTGGCCAGAAACGTGTCTCCGTCTTCCTCCGGCGCGGCAATTTTCTCGATCCCGGGAAGCGGTTCGATCCCGACGGAGAAAGCCTGCGCGGCCGTGCGAAAATCGCGCAGTTTGCCCGCGCTGGTGGTTGCCACATAAAGCTGGAGCGCCATGGAGAAAGTGTATCGGCTGAGGTAGAAGATGATCCTTGCCGGCTCGGGGCATCTTGGGCGATAGACCCGCCGAGCAATACCAGTCGTGCCTCGCATTGACAAAGCCGGAGGCGGTTGCATAACTTGGTTTCGCCCGAAAAAATGTTTCCTGATCGAATTTTGGGGACACTTTCCTCCGGCCGGGAACCACGTTAAATCGCCATTTTTGAATGGGTGGAACGATGAAGCATCGATGGATCGATCGTGCGGCAGGCGCCCTGCTGCTGAGCGTTGCCCTGGTATCGCCGGCACAGAAGCCGCCTGTCACGGCGGGGCCGGTTGAGCTGCGCGTGGACAATCTCCCCTCGCCTCTCGGCATCGACGACCCCGCGCCTAAGTTCTCATGGCAGCTGCAGGACCCTGCTCGCGGAGCCACACAAACTGCCTATGTAGTCCAGGTTGCCTCAACCGCCGGACGTCTCGAAACCGACCATGCCGATGTCTGGACGAGCGGCCGTATCGAGTCCAGCCAGTCGCTCAACGTTCCATATGCCGGGCCAGCGCTGAATCCCTCAACGCGCTATTTCTGGCACGTCAAGGTGTGGGGCGCAAACGGTAAATCGTACCCGGCGAGCAAGCCCGCCTCGTGGGAAACCGGCCTGATGGCGGGGAGCGAAGGAGCGACGGCGCAAGAGACCGGGGCTCCCTGGCATGCGCAATGGATTGGATACGAAACA
>Ga0335069_10002142_pt1 | contig 30753 bp, 25 predicted proteins | sample Lox_Sample_11_FD_206714 | JGI IMG/M metagenome (GOLD analysis project Ga0335069, IMG submission 206714) | Soil microbial communities from Loxahatchee National Wildlife Refuge, Florida, United States - Lox_Sample_1.1 | ecosystem: Environmental > Terrestrial > Soil > Wetlands | place: USA...
GCCGTGCGCCATGGCGACGTTGGCCACCGAGGCGCCAGGGGCCGCGCACTCCTCGAGCACCCGCTGCTTCAGCTCCTGATCATGGCGCCGGCGCGTGCGCGTCTTGGCCTTCTCCATGGTGTCCACCTATTTCCTTGGTGGACACCATCCTTGCCAATGTCGAGGCGCTGTTCAAGACGGGTTCGCCGGACGCTTACGGCGGCTTTGCGCCGCTGGTCAGACGTACGACGCGTTGGCGGAAGCGGCAGCTAACGCTGCGTAGCACTCGTTCACGCTTATGCAGTGGCACCGCGTGCGTCTACTCGATCGCCTCGGTTGCGTACAGTGAGCTCGTCACTGCGCATGCGCCCGAGGCGTCTCAGGTCGGCTAACAACGCGTACGCCAGACTGGGGAACGGGGAGGGGGAACGAAATAGGGGAACACAAGAGGCAAATCGCCAGAATCCAATGCCGACGCGGCTTCCCAGGAGTTGTTCGAACCCCTCCGGGCAGGCCATCCGAACGTCCGCGGATGGCCGACAAGATACCTCCGATGGCCCGTTTTCCCTCGTAGACGTGGAGGTTTCTCGTCTCACAACGCCTCCCGAGTTCCAAGGGCATCCCAGGGGAACAGGTGGCAAAAAAGGGGAACGGACGCGCAGATTGCCTCAATAATGAGCACCTGTTCCCCTGGTTTTCGGGTCGCCGGGGTCGCTGCTGATTGCAAAAAACGGCGTGGACTCGGCTGTCGAAATCGTAGGGGAACAAGGGTCGGTAGGGACCAGTTGCCGCGCGATCTGACGCACACCCTCGCCCCTGCGGGCCATCACTCGTATCTCCACTGCTTGCTCCGGGGTCAACATGGACGGCCAAAAAGCCGTCAGCTTCGCCCAGGTGGGTCAGATTTGCTTCGACGAGTGGGCCAGTATTACTTCGGCGGCAACAGGCATCGCGGCCTGTCCAGAAATCTAGCGTTCAGAACTGTCCGGCTTCCGGGGGAACGTCAACCCGCTTGAGACCAAGCGTCCATCCGTCCGCGACATGGGTCAAGACCAAGACCAGACCGAGTCCGCGTGGACGCGGGGGCGCGTTGCGCACCGCCGGTCGCAGAGCTAGGAACCTTGGCACGTGGGTCGAGGACTGCCTATGTTGTGCGGCCAGTAAGCCATTCCGAGACCCGTCACGGCCAAGCGCGAGGCGATGTATTCGACGACCTCGCCCTTCACGCCATCGAACGCGCCGGCGACAGTGATCCAACTGCGGATTTCGCCCGTGCCGGAGCGCAGCGTGTCTGAATCGAAAGTGAACAAGTTCTGCAGCGCAGCCCCTTCGCCGCGCTCGATCGTGTCGATCACCCAGCGGTCGAGCGGCTCGTCCACCCAGCCCGCGCGCGGTCCAAGCGGGCAATGCGACAAGCCGCCGGAGCCGTAGATCGCGATGCGCTCCGGCCGATCGGCGAAGACGTCGCGTAGCGCCTTCCCTAACGCATAGCAGCGAGCTGCGCTCGGCAGGGGCGGGTGGTACCCGTTGAGGAAGACGGGGATGGTCGGTATGCCGTTCTCCGCCAGACCCATGGCCTTGCCGATCCGTGTGAAGGCGTGCCCGAGACCGCGGTCCGGCCGCGCCATTGGCTTCAGCTCCTCCATGTACCCCAAGTCGAAGCCGCGCGCGAGCAGGCCTTCGAGCGCGACACGCGCAAGCTGCGGATGGCCGCGTAGCTTGATGCGGTTGTCTTGCGGCCTTTCACCGATCCAGTGGATGCTTGCCGTGCCTTCGGCCTCTTCGCCGATGAACATGGCGAAGGCGGGCATGATCGCGCGGGAGAAGACTTCGTCCTGGTCGTCACCGACCAGGATCAGCGCGTCGGGCCGCGCCTCCTCGAGCTTGGCGCGCAGCGCCACAAAGCCCGCGCGGATGCGCCGGACGTAGCCCTCGACGACCTCGGGCGTCTCCTGCGCGACTTCGCGCGGCTGCGGGACCTCTCGCACAAGGCCGCGATGGATCGTCGGCCAGTGCTCCCCATCGACGAACATGGACGGCGCGTGCGAGGACGCCATCCCGAGCACGATGGCCATGGTTAGGCCGCCGTTTTCAGGAAGCGGATCGCGATCTCATTGAAGCGGTCCGACTCGTCGTTCTGGGCCTGGTGCCCCGACTGCTCCAGCATCTCGAACGTGCAGTTGGGCAGCATCGCCTGCAGCTTTGCGGCGAACTCCGGCGGGGCGAAGGCATCCTTGGCGCCCCACACCATGTGCATCGGGATCGTCACCATCGGCAAGCGATGGCGCATGTCGAAGAGCTGGCGCTCGTTCGGATTGGACTTGAGCGAGCGGCGATATTCGGTCTGCGACTTGCGGGCATGGTCGTGCCCCGGCATGGCGGCGAATGCCACGCGCTGCGCGATGAGCTCGTCCGTGATCTTGGAATGGTCCGTGACGATGACTTCCATCCAGCGGCGCATTGCCTCAGGAGTTCCGTCGTAGGCATCGAGGATGTTCTGGCCGCCCATCTGCGAGGCTGACCGCTCCAGGCCCATGGCGACCGCCACGCTGCCGCTGGAGACCATCAGCAGCTTCCTTACCTTGTGAGGGAAGTCCAGCATGTACTTGGCGGCCATGTACGCGCCGCGTGAATTGCCAATCAGTGACACCTTGTCCAGGCACAGTGCGTTGATGAAGTTGGCGAGGTGCAGCACGCACGCCTGGTCGGAGTAGACGATGTTGGTCGGCTTGTCGGTGAAGCCGAAGCCGAGCGTGTCGATGGCGATGACTCGAAAGTGCTTGGCCAACTCAGGGATCGCTTCGCGCCAACCCGACCATGCGGACGCCCCCGGACCCGCGCCGTGCACCAGCACAACCGGATCGCCGGACCCGGCCAGCACATAGTGCGTCCTGATGCCGTCGACGTCGACGAAGTTCGAGGTCACGCCCTGCGGGAGGCGCAGAACGGGTTCGGGATGGTCTGCGAGATTCATGATGTCTGGCTCTCCAGCTTTGAGTGATGCGATGGCTTGCGGCGGGTGGAAGGATCCTCAACTTCCCGCCAGCACGTCCTCGAGGAACTTGCGCAGGGCGTTCATCGATTCGTTGTTCACGATGTCTTCGCTCATGGTGTTCGTGTACGCCACGCCTGCGCGCGGTCTGGACCACTTGTCGACATTGGTCTGGTTGACGCCGGCAACATTCGAGCCGATGTCCAGCGCATCGACCATCGCCTGCTGGCCCGCCACCGAGTAGAACCAGTTGACGTACACGCGCGTCGCGTTGGGGTGTGGGGAGTCGGAGGCGGGAAGCCACAGGATCCCGTCGTTGCCGATCGTCTGGCCGATGGTCTTTCCACCGCTCCGGAGGTCACCGACGACGCGCAGCTTTCCGCCCAGCTTCTGGATCGCGCGAATCTCGTCAGGACGCATGTTGATGCCCACGAGTGCGCGGCCTGAATCGACCCACTCCGCCATTTGCCGGTCGTCCATGTTGAAGATCACGCGCTTGTTCGCGAAGAACTTCCGGAGGAATTCGCGGCCGAGCGTGGGCTCGGAGCCCACGAACGCCGCAAAAGCGAATCCTCCGCCCGACTTGAGCGGATCCGACATGACGATCTTGCCGTCGAACTTCGGCGAGAGCAGGTCCTGGTAGCTGGTGGGCGGATCCTTGACCGAACCGTTGATCGTGGCGGTCGGGTAGGCGAGCGCATCGGACACGAGGAAGTAGGCCTTGTCGTGATCCATCCAAGGAACCTCGCCGCCCGACCAGTGCTTCGCGTCGAGGATGTCCGGGCGCAGAAGCGGCTTGATCGGGCGGATCTGCTTTGCGGGCTTGTACCTGACGAGCGCGCTGCCGGCTCCGCCGACGAACACGTCGGCCTTGAAGACGCCGCCCTTGACCTCTTGCTCGAAGCGCCGGTCGCGGTGCGAATTGGTCGGCGCCATGTACAGGTTCACCTTGATGCCCGGATAGGCCTTCTCGAACGCAACCTTCCAGAACGCACGACGCTGCTCGCCGGCTTGACCCCATAGGATCACCTCGCCTTCCTTCTTCGCGGCCTCGACAACCTTGTCCCAGTCATCCGCCGGGCGCGGCTGCGCGTGTGCATGAGAGGCGAGGGCGGACCCGGCGATGCACAGTGCGAGCACTCGGCTCAGGAACGGCTTTGCGGTCGATAGCAGCTTCATCGAATCCAGTCCTTTCATGCCGCACGTTCGGCTGCACCGCCCCGATGGTCATCCGCCAGGCGCAGGCCGAATGCACGCGCGCCAAGGGTGATGCCGATGCACAGGAACACCATGACGGTCGTGACCACCGCGGCAGCCTCCGGGTGCGACTGGCGGCCGACCAGATAGTCGAGTGACAGGAGCGAAAGCGTTCGCGTGTCGGTGGAGGCGAGCATCACCACGCCGCTAATCTCCGTCACCGCGCTGACGAAGGCCATGAGCGCGACCGAGACCAGCATCGGCATCACGATGGGCACGATGATGCGAATCTGCGTACTGAGGGCGCTCGCGCCACAGACGGTCGACGCCTCCTCGAGCTCGCGGTTGATCTGCAGGAGGCCCGACTTCAGCAGGTGGACGCCGAGCGGGAAGCGGAAGAGGACCATCGCAGCGACGAGTACCACCATCGAGCCATGCAGGACTCGCAGCGGTGGCACGGCCAGCACTACCGTGAGGGCGCCAAGGCTCAGCAGCACGCCGGGCACCGCCCACGGCAGCCAGCTCACGAATTCCAGAGTGCCCCGTCCTGCAAACGTCGACCGGGCAACGATCCAGGCGACCACGAGCGAGATGGCTGCGGAGCCCGCGCCGGCGAGCACGCCGAGCAGCACGGTATTGCCGAGTGCGGAAAGGAATTCCTCGTTGCCCAAGACCGTCTTCCACCACATCAGCGTCCACGGGTGCTCGATCGCGAAGTAGCCCCAGCGCTTCATGAAGCTGCCGGCGACCGTGGCGAGCGACGGCACCAGGATCTGGAGCAGCACCAGCGCGAGGACGCCCCCGAAGGCCGGCCAGCGCCAGCCGCCGAGCTCCACCAGCGCGGTGCGCATCTTGCTGCTCACCGTGGCGTATCGGCGGCGGCCCACGTAGAACCGCTGGAAGACGATCAGCGGCACGAGGAGCAGCAGCACCAGGCTCGAGAGGGCGGCGGCCTGCCCGAGGCGGGGCGGATCGTCGCCGATCATCGAGACGACGAGGGTCGAGTACACCTCGATGTTGGCCGGGGCGCCGAGTACGGCCTCGATTTCGTACGACTGCATGCCGCGGATGATCGCGAGAATCATGAGCATTGCGAGCATGGGGCGCGACAGCGGCATCAGGATCTGCCGCAACGTCATCCATCGGGTCGCGCCCGCGATTCGCGCGGCTTCTTCCAGCGACGAGTCCATGTTCCGGAAGCCAAGCACAAGCAGGATGAACAGCGCCGAGACGTTCTGCGCCATCACGTGCACAAGCACGATGCCCCAGTACGAGTAGATGTCGAGCGTCGCCGCGTCCATGAACGGCAGGTGCTGGAACAACCATTGGTTGAGCAGCCCCTTGCGGGCCTCAAGCAACAGCGTCCAGCCCTGCACATAGGCGAGGCTGGGCATGAAGAAGGCGATCCAGAAGCCGAACTCGAGCCACCGCGCCCCGGGTATATCGGTGCGCGCCACGAGCCAAGCCGCCGGAACGGCGATTGCGAATCCGAGAAGCACGCGCATCGCCACGAAGAAGACGGTGTTCCACAGGGCGGCGGCGACTCGTGGATTGGCCCACGCTTCGGCCCATTGCGTGAGGCCGAAGCGGAACGGATCGAAAGGGCCGGCAACGTTGAACCCGTTCAGCGTCACCATCGCGATCGGCGCGAGGATCACCGACGCCACGGCGACCGTGATCGCCCAGGGCAGCAGCCTCGACGCGCCGAGCGACCGCCGCGACCAGGTGCCTGCGAGGCTCGATGGCACGGGAGCGCTTTCCATGGCGGTCGAGGAAGGCTTCAGAAGAAGATGCTGAGGTTCTTGGAACCCAGGCTTACCTGGTCGAGGTAGATGTGGCGGCGCACGATCTGCCAGCGCTCACCGGCCCTGCGCAGCGTGTCCTCGCGGCGTCCGACCCACACATCCTCGTCGTCGGCCAGCCGCGAGCGGTAGAGCAGGAAGTTGCAGCTGGCCTTCACGCTGCCGTCGGTCGCCGCTTCGAGGATGCGGATGTTCGAGAGGATGCGGCGCGTGCGCGAGGGCGGATCTTCCGCCCACGAGTACGGGGTCTGGAGCTTGCGCACGCGCGCGGCCATCAGTTCCTTGGTCTCGTCGAAGAACGCGGATTCGCCGGGTTTGGTGAACTCATTCGCCTCGTCCCCGCGGGCGCGCGTGCTGCGCACGGGCATCCAATATTCGAGGTCGTCGGCGAGCAGCCCGTACCATTCCTCGTAGCGGCGCCCATCGAGGAGCTCGGCCTCGTGGTACAGGAACTGCTGGACTTCGTGCAGCAGCAACACGTCTTGCAGCGACGCCGACGCCGCCACTGACGGTATTTCAGCCAGTTCCGTGGTCACAGGGTTCCCTCCGGCCGGGAGTGTTTGCGCTTCAAGTCGTTCCAGTTCGGCGCTTCCATGTACTCGACCCAGCAGCGGTACATCCAGCGCTGCGCATGCTCGTTCACGAGCGAGTCGATGCGTGGGGGCTCGCCGTCGGGACCGGGGCTCACGTTCCCGCGGCCGAGCCCCATCTCGTAGTTCAAGTCGTAGCGTTGCGCCACATCGCTGCGGCAGCCGATGGTGCTTTGCACCCAGTTCTCACCGTCGTCCTGCTCGAACATGCCGCCGGGTCCGTGATGGCGGTTCGATGCGCGGGCCTGCAGGCGCTGCACGTCCGCCGGCAGGCCGCGATCGACCAGCGTGGTTTTCCAGATCTCGATTCGATGCGGCCCGACCGGGTTGCGCAAGATAAGGTCGCGCGAGCCTGAGTTCACGAACAGGTTCGGGAACACGTTCATGTTCGCGCGCTGAATGCGCGAGCGCGTGGGGCCCATCCGCTTCTGGATGGCCGGGTCACGGCGCCATTGGGCAAGCGGCGAAGACAGGTCGAGGGATCCGGCCGTCACGTAATCAGCCGTCAGCCCGTGGCCGTATTCGCCGACGAAGGTGAAGCCGTTGTCGTCGGTGATCGTGACCTGGCCGGCCTTGTGGCCGGTGCTGTTCCCGACGCCTCCTCGATGTCCTGCGATGATGGCCGAGCGGTGCGAGATCGACGCGTGGTACATGTCGCCGATCGCGTTGTCGGCGGCGATCTTCCAGTTGGCGTCCATGTGCCAGCGCTGGATGCCAGGCAGAGCGACCATGTCGCCTTGCCCGAGCAGGATGTCGAGGCCCCAACGCATGTTGCCCAGGTATTCGTCGAGCGGTGGCGCGTCGGAATCGAACGTGCCGAAGATCAAGCCTCCATAGCTCGCCACCTGAGCGACCTTTGGCAGCCCCCAGTTGGTGCGCTCCAGCTTGTCGTGGTAGAGGTCCTTGGCGCCGGGCACGCTCACCAGGTCGCCGTTGGTGCCGTAGCACCACCCGTGGTACGCGCACACGAAGCTCTTCGTGTTGCCCTGGTCGGCGCGGACGACACGATTGCCGCGGTGGCGGCACGAATTGAGGAATGCCGCGATCTTCTCGTCGCGGCCGCGGCAGACAATCACCGGCGTTTCGCCCATGTTGACGGCCACGTAGTCACCGACGTGCGGCAGCTGGCTCTCATGGGCGAGGTACAGCCAGCAGCGACCGAAGATCCGCTTCAGCTCCGCGCGGTGGATGCCATCGTCGGCGAAGATGCGGCGACTCACCAGTCCCTTGTCGGTGTCGACGAAACGCGCGGCAGACCCGGGCTCGGCACCCGCGATTGGGTTCATGGACTCTCCTCGTTCCTGATCGAAGGGTTACGCCGCAGCTGCACGACCACGCACGATCGGCGAGGCGAAGTCCCGTCCGCGCATGGCGCGTGCGAGCGGATGGCCGTTTCGCGCCGCTTCGAGCGCGCGATCCAGGTCGACGCGGGCACCTCTGTCGCCGACCCGGATCAGGGGCCAGCCATCCTCAGGAAGCGGCTCCAGGCGTATTTCGTATGCGGGTGCGCTTCGCTGGCCCACGTTCGTCTCCTCGTCCTTCGGTGCAAGCGCCGGGTTGCTCTCGCTCGCCATGTTCGTATGCTTGTCATACGAGCATACGGTATGCTTAACTTAGACGCCGGTTGCGGCTCAGTCAATCAACAACCATACACGTAGTACGGTCATACTGTATTATTGTATGACATTAACTAGAATGAACGGCGCAGATGGTCGCTCCCGCGAGCACTGTCGGCGGTGACGTGAAAGAGAGCAGTGGAGAGAGACAGGCCGTGCAAACCCGAGACATGACGCCGGCAGGCTTGGTCCTCGCAGCGGATACGGTCGCGTCCAGGATCGCCGGCGAGACCGCGGCGGGGACCGGAAGTGCGGTGCCTGCCGCGCGCGGTGCCGTCAGCGCCCCGCGCGCGATGGTCCGGCTCGAAGCAGTCTCGAAGACCTACCCCGGAACCACCCGTCCCGCGGTCGTCGAGTTGTCCCTGGAAGTGCGCGAGGGTGAGATCTTCGCGATGCTCGGCCCGAGCGGCTGCGGCAAGACCACGACGATGCGGATCGTCGCGGGCCTCGAGTCGCCCGACCGCGGCGCCCTCTACTTCAGGGACAAGCCGATTGTCGTCGTGGGTGAGCGCGTCTACGTGCCGCCGGAGAAGCGCGACGTCGGCATGGTGTTCCAGTCGTACGCGATCTGGCCGCATATGACGGTCGAAGAGAACGTTGCCTACCCGCTGCGCATCCGGGGGGTCGACGATCGTCAGATCACGCAGCGCGTGGGGGAGGCGCTCGAGCTGGTCGGCCTGAAGCACCTCGCAGCGCGACCCGCCCCGATGCTCAGCGGCGGACAGCAGCAACGGGTCGCGCTCGCGCGTGCTCTCGTCTACAAGCCCAACCTCCTGCTTCTCGACGAACCGTTCAGCAACCTCGACGCGAAGTTGCGCGAGCAGATGTGCGTCGAGCTGAAGCTGCTGCAGACGCGCTTGAAGATCACCGTGCTGTTCGTGACGCACGACCGGACCGAAGCGCTCGGCCTCGCCGACCGCATTGCGATCATGAATCACGGTGTGGTCCAGCAACTGGGCACGCCACGCGAGCTTTATGAGACGCCCGCGAACCCGTTCGTGCGCGACTTCCTCGGCAAGACGGTCATCTTCCGGGGTACGGTTCGGCAGTGCGCCGGCCCGATCGCGAGCGTCGCGGTTCGCGGATCCGATGCGGTCATCGCGGCGCGCGCGCGACGCGGCAGCGAGCACCGAAGCGGGGAGGGGGTGTTGGTGGCACTGCGGCCGGAAGAAGTCAGCCTCATCGCGTCGTCGTCGGATCTGTGCCCGCCCGGCGCGACCCTTCTGCCTGCGACGGTGGAGGCCGGGCTGTACATCGGCGATCGCATGGAGTACCGCGTCACCGTCGCCGAGCAGGGGTCGTTCCTGCTCTACGCCGACCGGCGTACGCAGCTGGATGTGGGGCAGCCCGTGTTCGTCCTCGTCCCGCCCGATTCGGCAACCGTCTGGCCGGAGAACCCATGAGCGAACTGGAAGTGGAATCGAAGGCGAGCGAATCCGAGACGGGGCTCGAGCCGGTCAGCGTCGAGGTCGCGCCGCTGCGCCAGAAGATCGTGGCGGCGTTGCGGCGTGCCATCGAGCTCGGGAAGATGAGACCGGGCGACCGCCTGAACGAGAAGGACCTGTGCGCCAAGCTCAACGTCAGTCGCACGTCCTTGCGCGAAGCGTTGCGCGACCTGGAAGCAAACGGCGTGGTGTCGACGCATGCCGGTCGTGGCCTGGTCATCACGCCCGTCTCGAGTGAGGACGTAGTCAGCATGTGGCGCGTGCGCTGCGCCGTCGAGATGGTCCTGGCCGAAGACTTCGTCGAGCGCGCGGGCCCCGAGGACTACGCGCAGCTCGGCGCCGCGCTGGAGCGCATGCGCGCCGCAGAGTCGTCGAGTGTCGGGACGATGGATGCGCAGCGCGGTTTCTACGAGGCGTGGTGCAACGGTGCTCGCAACTCGTATGCCTTCGGGCTCTTGATGAACATCCAGCTGCGCGTGAGCGTGGTTCGCATCGCATTGGCCTCGCACCCGGAATTTCGCCGGCAAAACATCGAGGGCAAGACGGCGATCTTCGAATGCATGTCCCGAGGCGACGTGTCCGCGGCCCAGGAGGCGGTGCGGCGCCACATCAGGAACGCGATTGCAGCGGCCGTCCAGATGACGTCGCATCTCGGCGACTCGCACGACCTGGCCGCCCCGCAGCCGTCCGGGGAGCAGTGAAGGATGGGTGCGATCACCGGCCTGCGGGCGCTGGAGCTGGGCGTCTCCAGCCTGGAGCTGTCGACCCGCTTCTACGTTGACGTGTGGGGACTCAATGTCGTGTCCGAGCACGACGGGCTGCGCTACCTGCGCGCCGCCGGCCCGGCCCATCACGCGCTTGCCTTGCGCGAAGTGGCGACCCCTCGGTTCATCGCCGCCGAGCTCGCCGCGGCGGACGCGACGGCGGTGGAGAGGCTCCATGCCAAGGCGTTGACCTCCGGGCTGAAGGTGCTCTTCCCGCCGCGCGCGATCGCCAACGATGCGGGCGGCGGCTTCGGCTTTGCCCTGCAATCGCCGGACGGCCTGGAACTGAAGGTGACATCGGGATCGCGCGAGCACGGGGATGTCGTGAACGATCGGTCCAGGCCGATGGGAATCACGCATTACGTGGTCAACAGCCCGAACCGCGACCGGGAATCCGCGTTCTACCAGGACCTGTTCGGCTTTCGGCTCAGCGACGCCACGCATCCGATGCATTTCCTGCGCTGCAGCGCCTACCACCATACCGTGGCCGTCGCGTCCGGCCGTTCGCTTTCGCTCAACCACGTCGCGTTCGAGATGCAGGACTTCGACGGGTTGATGCGCGGATGCGGCCGGGTGGTCGACGTCACGCCGATCGAATGGGGCGTCGGGCGCCACGGTCCCGGCGACAACATCTTCGCGTACTTCCTCGACCCCGACGGCTTCGCTATCGAGTACACGACCGGCATGCAGCGCATCGACGAGTCCGAGCACGTGCCCGGGACGCCGCAGTACTGGTCTGAATTCCCCAAGCGGCCATGTCGCTGGGGTCTCGCTCGCAAGCGCAGCGAGCGCCTGAACCGATCCATGGCCGGCCTGCCGGGGGGCGACGCCCAAGACAGCCGCGCACCCCGCGCCTGACCCCGATGGAACTGGTCCAACACGCCGGCACCGCCTCGCTGCACCTCACGCTCGCGATGTGCGACTACGCGCACACGCGCGAGATCGCTCAGGGCATCGTGCGGGCGGACGGCATCACGCTGAACCCGCTCGTCTTTCCGTCCATCGAGGAGATCACCTATCGCTTCACGCGCGAGCTCGAATGGGACGTCTCGGAGCTCTCGTTCGGCAAGTACATCGCCCTTGCCTCCGGCGAACGGCCGGCCCCGATGATCGCCATCCCGGTCTTTCCCTCGCGCATGCATCGCCTGTCTGCGATCTACGTCCGCCGTGGCGCCGGCCTGCGCACGCCCAAGGATCTCGAGGGCCGCGCGGTCGGGATCCCCGAATGGGCGCAGACCGCTGGCATGTACGTGCGGGGCTTCCTCGCCGAGGAATACGGCGTGGACCTGCGCAAGGTGCGCTGGGTACAGGCGGGCGTGGACGAAGCCGGTCGAGCCGAGAAGGTGGCCCTGAAGCTGCCCGAAGGGCTGGGCGTCGAAGCGCGTCCGCAAGCGACCCTGTCCGGGATGCTCGAGAGCGGCGAGCTCGACGCGGCGATCACCGCGCGCGCACCCGTAGCGTTCGGCAACGGCCAGGCAGTGCGCCTCTTCGAGAACCCGCGCGCCGAGGAAGCTCAGCTCTTCGAGCGCTCGGGCGTGTTCCCCATCATGCACGTGGTGGTGGTCAAGCGCTCCGTATACGAGCAGCACCCCTGGGTCGCCGTAAACCTCCTGAAGGCGTTCGAGGAGGCGAAGCAGCGATGCCTGCGCCTCGTGGCCGACTTCACGTGCTCGCGCCTGCCTCTTCCGTGGGCAGCGAGTTTCGTCGACGAAACCCTCCGCAAGTACGGGCCCGATCCCTATCCATACGGCGTCGCGCCGAACCGCCGGACACTCGAGGCCTTCATCCGCTTTGCGCACGCCCAGGGGATCACCAGGAGGCGCATGGAGGTCGAGCAGCTCTTCGCCCGCGAATCGCTGGGCGCGGTCAAGGTGTGAGGCTCCATGAGCACGCTGCGCATCGGCATCCTCACCGGCAGCACGCGGCCGGGTCGCACGAGCGAGTCCGTCGCCCGATGGGTGCACCAGATGGCGCAGGACCGTCAGGATGCGCAGTTCGAACTGGTCGACATTGCCGCCTACGAGCTGCCGCTCTTCGACGAGCCGCTTTCACCGACCAAGCGCAAGTACACCCGGCCGCACACCTTCGTCTGGTCTGAGCGCATAGCGCCTTTCGACGGCTATGTCTTCGTCACGCCCGAATACAACCACAGCATCTCCGGAGCGCTGAAGAACGCGATCGATTTCCTGTACCACGAATGGAGTCACAAGGCTGCGGGCATCGTGAGCTATGGCGGCCGGGGCAGCGGTGCGCGCGCTGCCGAGCACCTGCGCGGCGTGATGGGCTCTCTGATGGTCGCGACCGTGCGCAAGCAGGTCCTTCTGTCCACCTACAGCGACTTCGACCCGCTCGGCACCTTCACGCCACTGCCCCAGCGGCGCGGCGAGCTGATGCTGATGCTCGACGAGATCGTATCCATCGCCCGTGCGCTGAGGCCGGCCCGTTCCCCCGCCGACGGCGGGGCGCGGTCGTCGCTCGCGGATGCGGGCTGACGGAACGTGAGAAATGGGCTACGCGCTTGAAAGCGAAGTCGACGATCGTGAGGACGGCGTCGTGAACGATCCTTCTGCAACCCTCCTGGACGTGGTGTGCACCGCGATCATGCCTCAAGCCAGAGGCATCAGCGCGTTCGAGCTGCGAGCTCCCGACGGGCGCGAGCTGCCGGCCTTCACCGCCGGCGCCCACGTCGACCTGCACTTGCCCAACGGCATGAACCGCAGCTACTCGCTGTGCAATTCCCAGGAGGAGCGCCACCGCTACGTGGTGGCGGTCAACAAGGACGCGGCGAGCCGCGGCGGCTCTAGGTTCATCCACGAGCAGGTCAAGCTCGGTCACACCTTGCGCATCTCCGCCCCTCGGAACAACTTCCGCCTCGAGGAGGCAGCGCAGCACTCGGTGCTCATCGCCGGCGGGATCGGCATCACACCCCTCTGGTGCATGGTGCAGCGCCTCGAGCGGCTCGGCCGGTCCTGGGAGCTGTACTACAGCACCCGCGTCCGCGAGATGTGCGCCTTCAGGCCCGAGCTGGAGGCGCTCGAGCGCGCGAGGCCGGGGCGCGTGCACCTCAACTTCGACCAGGAGCCGGGCGGCAAGCCGACCGACCTGAACGCGCTGGTCGCGGGCATCCGTCGGGGATCGCACATCTACTGCTGCGGACCGGTCCCGATGCTGCAGGCGTTCGAGAAGGCCGCGGCGCTGCACGGGCGCCCGGTAGGCGAAGTCCACGTCGAATACTTCTCCGCCGCGGAGCAGCCGGCGCGCGTCGGCGGGTTCACCGTCGTGCTCAAGAGCACCGGCGAGCGCTTGGCCATCGCACGGGGCAAGACCATCTTGATGACGTTGCTCGAGAACGACCACGAAGTGCCCTATTCGTGCATGGAAGGCGTGTGCGGCATGTGCGTAACCCGAGTGCTCGAGGGCATCCCCGATCACCGCGACTCGGTGCTTTCGCCGCGCGAGCGCGACGAGGGAAAGATGACCATCTGCTGCTCGGGAAGCAAGACCCCAGAGCTCGTCCTGGACCTCTGAGCCGATGGACGCTCCACAAGCTTCTTCGACCATCGTCACCGGCGGGGGCTACGGCATCGGCCGCGCGGTCTCGCGGTTGCTCGCTGGCGATGGATGGGCAGTCGTGGTCGTCGACCGCGACGAGGCGAAAGCCGCGCAGACCTGCCAGCTCATCGCCGGCGCGGGCGGCCGCGCGTTGCCCGTCGTCGGCAACGTGACCGTGGCATCCACCTTGTCGCGCGCCTGTGAAGCGGCCAGGGACCTCGCCCCCCTTCGCGGCCTCGTGACCTGCGCCGCGATGCGGCACGCGGGGTCGGTCACCCAGGTGTCGGAGGCAGGCTGGAAGGAGACGCTCGACGTCGTGCTCAACGGGGTGTTCCTCGCCTGCAAGGCCGCGATCCCGGACATGATCGCCGCGGGGGGTGGCGCCGTCGTCAACGTCTCGTCACCCGATGCATACGGGCGCCGCGGCATGGTGTCCTATGCGAGCGCGAAGGCCGCCGTGAACGCGCTCTCGCAATGCCTCGCGCTCGACCACGCGGGCGACGGCATCCGCGTCAACGTGGTGCTTCCGGGCTTCACGCTGACCGGCATGACGGAGCACTACCCGGAGGCTCGCATCGCGCAAACCGCCGCGCGGTCGGTTGCGCGACGCGTCGCGCAACCGGAGGACGCGGCGCGCCTCATCCGCTTTCTGATGTCGCCCGAGGGCGAGACGTTCACCGGCGGTGTCTTCGGACCGCAGGGGCTTGCCTACACGTAACCACCCGGGGTAACACTCGATGATGGATTTGAGCCAACTCGACCTGAACTTGCTGCTGGTGTTCAATGCCGTCATGCGCCAGCGCAGCGCGACGCTGGCAGGCGAAGACCTGGACATGTCGCAGTCGGCCATCTCCAATGCGTTGCGCCGACTCCGCATGCACTTCGGCGACCCGCTGTTCACGAGGACCCCGCGCGGCATGGCCCCGACGCTCATGGCCGAACGGCTCGCGGAGCCGATCCAGGAAGCCCTCGACAACTTGCGCCAGGCACTGCAGTCAGCGCACGAGTTCGAACCGCGGTCGAGCCGGCGCGTGTTCCGCCTCTTCATGAGCGACGTGGGGCAGATGATGCTGCTGCCTGGCCTGGCCGCCACCTTGCAGGAGCTTTCGCCCGAGGCAACGCTTCGCGTCGTGGACGTCGACAGGCGCTCAGCGCAGCAGATGATGGTGGAAGGCACCATCGACATCGCGATCGGCACGTTCACGGACATGCAGGGGGCTTTCCATCGGCAGCGGCTACTCAGCAAGAGCTACTGCGTGATTGCCCGGCGCGGGCATCCGGCGTTCCAGGGTGCGTTGACGCTGGAGCGCTTTCTCGACAGCCGGCATGCGATCTTCCATCCCTCGGCCAACAGCCACGACGACGTCGAGCATGTCATCGCGGCGCTCTTTCAGGCCCGCGGCAGGCGGCGCCGGGTCGTGCTCGAGCTTGCGCACGGCCTTGGGATCGAGGAAGCCGTTGCCGCCACCGATGTGCTGATGTGCGTGCCGCACCGGCTGGCGGCTTGCCTCAGGGCGCGCGGCAAGATCGAGCTCGCGCCGCTGCCCTTCGAAGCGCCCGTCGTCGAGGTCTCGCAGTTCTGGCATCACCGCTTTCACGGCGATCCCGGCCATCGCTGGCTGCGCTCGCTCGTGTTCCGCACGTACTCGGCCGAACGCGAGAAGCCGTGGATCATGCCGGGCATGGTGGCGGGCACCCTGGCCTCCGCAGCGTGGGCGTCGAACGAGGCTGCCGTGCAGGCTGCCTAAGGCGACAGCGACGATACATAGGCGGACAGCGCGATCATGTCGTCAACGCCGAGGTTCTCCACCACCGGTCGCATCGCCGCGCTCGAGGCCCCGGCTCGCGCTCCGCTCCTGAAGTCGTAAAGCTGGCGAAAGACATAGGTCGGAGATAGCCCGGCAAGCCGTGGCACGGGCCCGAGTCCCTTCAGCCCCGGCCCGTGGCAAGCGGCGCATTGCTGTGTCTTTCCGCCGCCTCCAGTCGCAGCGATCTGCTGACCTCGTTGCATGCTGCCTGGCGGCACGTAAGCAATGAAACGCGCACGCGAATCGCGATTGTCATATTGTTCCGTGTCTTCGGGAACCTCGATGATGCGTCGAGCGAGAGGTTCGGTGCCCGCTCCGCTCTCGACCGCGAGGTGCCAATCGACGACCCGTGTCTTCGGAGCCGTTTCGGATTCCACGACCCGGATCACCGGAGTCGGCTTCAGGGCGGACAGGTAGTCGGCGGCGATCCGCACTTCCTCGTCGGTGGCTCCTTTGGCAACGGCGATCATCCCCTGGATGTTGCGCTTGGGGACCGAAGTCGTCCGGGCGCCGCTCCTGAAATCCGCCATCTGCTGCACGATGTAGCTCGCCGGCAGGCCCGCGAGGTTCGCGTTGTCCGGACCGCCGAGCGCCGCCGAGCGGTGGCACCACGCGCAGGCGAACACGTCGGGCTTTCGGCCGTGGGCCACGACTTCGGGCAGCGGCGGTTGATCCTCGGGATGCCAGACCGGGCTGTTGAAGCGGTCGTGGATCTGGCTCGCCGTGTAGCTGACAGTGCTGCCGGGGACCCGCTGCGGCGCGCCGTCGTCGGGCGAAGCGTTCAGGTTCGCTGTATTCACCGGATACGCCCATGCCGGCGGCTGCTCCGCAAGATCCGCGGAAACCGCCTGCGCCGATACGAACGCGGCGATGGCGAGGAGGGAATAAGCAGGTCTTCTCATGGAGACAAGCCTTACCTCGCCAGAGGGTCTGGCCGCAGCTGGATGTGCACGGCGAGCGGCCGCGATCCCTTGCCGGTCTCGACCATCCACGGCGCGCGGTCCCCGCTGGAAGTCCACAGTCCGCGGCCCTTCCAACCTGCGTTCGGATCGTCGATGCGTCCGTCGAGACCCTTGGCGTAAAAGCCCAGCGGATACGGCACGCGCAGCATCACCATTTGGCCGTCCTTCAGCGCGACGAAACCGTCCTGGAGGTTCGCGGTCGAAATCGGCACATCCTTGCCGAGACCTAGGGTGTCATGCTGGTCGACCCACGTGTAGTAGCTCGCCTCCGCGCTGTTGGTCTCGCCTTCGAACCCAGGCCCCGGATAGCGATGGAAGCTCCAGCCCTCGGGGCAATGGTCGCCGGTGGCGTTGGGCCCGTTCAGCGGCGCCTTGCATTTGCGGCGATCGAAGCTGGCCAGGCTGCCGTTGGCCGCCGATACCCAGACGACGCCTTGCGAGTCGATGTCGCCACCACGGATGCCGACGCCTTCCTTCGGCATGTGGTAGATCTGGGAGAGCTTCGTCTTCGGATCGAAGCGCAGCACCGAGGGGATGCCGACGCTGACGCCGATCGTGTACCAGACCGAACCGTCGACCGGGCTCGGCATCACGGCATAGGGGCCGTATCCGTTCACGATGCGCTTGTTCTTGCCCGGCTGCGGGGCCTGGTCCCGTTCGACATAGGGATGCCACTTGCCATCGCCAACGAGGTCGAGCACGAACGGCGCCCAGCCCTGCGCCTTTTCGGCATCACCGGTCTCGTCAAGTACGCGCGTATTCAACCAGCCGGCGACCTCGCCGGTGCCGCTGAACCACAACGTGTTGTCGGCGTCGTACCCGAACTGCAGGTGATGGGTCGCGAAGCACGTGTCGACGAATGTGTATTTCATCGTCTTCGGATCGAGCACCGCAACCTGGCGCGCGCTGCGTCCCAGAGGGAAAGCCTTGGCGTAGGAATTGCTCGACTCCTTCTTGCACCAAGGCGGAGGGTTGTCCTGGTCACGCACCGCGGCCGCCAGCCAGACGCGTCCGTCCTTCCCGATCATGGCGTTGTGGTTGTTCGCGCGTGTGTCCCAGAGGATCTCCTCGCCCCAGTAGGCCGAAGGCTGCAGGGGCTTCACGTCGCCGATGTGTCCTTCGCCGAGACTCACGCGCATGTCCGGATCGCGCACCGGCATCTTGAACGTCCCGGCCTGGTTGGTCCTCGGGTCGAGGATCGGCATGTTGTCGGTGGAATATTCCGGCGACCCATACAACTGCCCGTACGCGTTCACCGTCGGATTCCGCCTGTCGGACGAGATCAGATCGTGGAGATATTTGTTCGGTCCCGACCACTCCCACCAGCTGACGACGACATTGCGCTCGGCGCCCTTGGGGCGCTCGGGCGCGGTCCTCGGCACTTCGCCCCTGGCGATGCGGTCCGTCCAGTCGGCGAGGTATTTGTAGGGCGCGCCGCCGAAGCGGGCGAGCATGTAGGTCATGAACATGCCTGCCTGGCCTGATTGCGTGCGTCGAACCCAGGCTTGTTCGCTCGAATCGAATTTTCCGAGGCCGGCGGGAAGGGTCCGAGTCGCCTCCTGCCCGATCTGGTGACAGCCGATGCAAGCGGTGTTGCCGAACAGCGCGAGCCAATCGGTGCGACTGACGTCCTTCGGAATGTTCGTCGATCCGCCGAAATCGGAGGCCGGCGGGATCTTCATCATCGTCAGCCAGTGGATGGCGGGGTAGTAGTGAGCGGCGCTGGCCGCGTCGGGAGCGGCGACGGCCCGGTGGTTCAGCACCTGCCCCGGCTTGGCGCGCAACTTCGGGGAGTCGACCAGGCCATAGCCGCGGACCCAGACCTGGTAGTTGGCAGGGGGCAGGTCGGGAATCAAGTAGCGACCCTGGTCGTCGGTGACGACGATGCGCGCGAACCTTGTCGGCAACTCGGTCGTTTCTGCGATCACCCAGACGCCGGCCTCGCCACCGTTCGGCCCGGTCACGACGCCGCCGATGTCCTTCTCGCCGATCTCGGGCGCAGCGCCAGGCGAGGCTGCGGAGGCCGCGACCATCGCCAGCGGGCAGACGAACGAAGCCACGAGCGCCAGCGCGGCCACGGTGGACAGAATGATGGTTCGAGCACGAGGGGCACGTGGCTCCGGCCTGTCTTTCGTCATCGAGAATCTCCCGGTTGCTGTGTTCATGAGTGCGCCCTCGCGGGCGTCGCGTCGATCGACGCTGCGGGCACGGCGCGGCGCGCCGAGTCCGGCAGGATGAAATGCGCGAGCGCCGGCAAGAGCACGAGCGCGCCGACCATGTTCCAGAGGAACATGAACACGAGCAAGATGCCCATGTCGGCCTGGAACTTGATCGAGGAGAAAGTCCATGTCGCAACCGCGACCGCGAGGGTGACGCCTGTCAGGATCACCACCTTTCCGGTGAAGATGAGCGCGCGGTAGTACGCGTCCGAAAGCGAGATCCCTGCCCGCATCGTGCTGAGCGTCACCGACAGGATGTAGAGGGCGTAGTCGACGCCGATGCCCACCCCCAGCGCGATCACCGGCAGCGTCGCGACTTTCACTCCCATGCCCAGCGCCGCCATCAGAGCCTCGGCCAGCACTGAGGTCAGCATTAGCGGCAGCACCGCCACCACCACCGCGCGCCATGACCGGAACGTGATGAAGCACAGCAAGATGACGGCGCCATACACCAGGACCAGCATCTCGTGCCAGGCCTGCTTTACGACAATGTTGGTCGCCGCCTCAATCCCGGCGCTGCCGCCAGCGAGCTTGAAGTGGATCCCGTCGGTGTCGTAGCGCGCGGCGAACGCTTCGACGTGCTCGAGTACGCGAGACAGCGTCTCCGACTTGTGATCGCGCAGGTAGACCAGCAACGGCAGGAGATCGCAGGTTTCGTTGTAGAGCCCCCGCGGTGCACGCGCGGTGATGAAGTTGAGCATGTCCTGGTTCCTGATCAGCTCGATCCACTTGGGATTGGCTTCGTTCAGGCCCGAGAGGACATAGCGGTTGAGTTGCGCCAGGGATTGGGTGGACTCCACGCCGTCGACCTGCCGAAGTTCCCACTCCAGCGCATCGACGCGGCGCAGAGCCTCGTACTGCGAGCAAGAGCCCGCCCCGTCGGTCTCGACCATGACGGCGAACACGTCACTGCTGGCGCCGTAGTGTGCGTTCGTGTACGCGACGTCGCGGTTGTATCGGGAATCGGGTCGCAGCTCCGGTGCGCCGGGGTCGAGGTCGCCGACTTTGAGGTGGGCGCTGCCCCAAAGGCCGATCACGGCCAGCGCCGCGGCGATGCCGAGGGCGATGCTGGCGCCGGACCGCCGCGTGAACTTGTCGAGGAAGGTCCACGCCGGATGCCTCGTGCCGACCGCCGGATGCGCCGCTTCGCTCTTCAGGCTGCGCGCTGCGGCCTTCGCACTGACGCCCGTATAGGACAACAGGATCGGCAGCAGGATGAGGTTCGTGAAGATCAACACCGCCACGCCGAGGCTCGCCGCGATCGCCAGTTCGCGGATCACCTGGATGTCGATCACGAGCAGCACGGCAAAGCCCACCGCGTCGGCGAGCAGCGCTGTCAGGCCTGCCAGGAACAGGCGACGGAAAGTGAAGCGAGCGGCCCAATACTTGGGAACGCCGCGTCCGATGTCCTGCATGATCCCGTTCATCTTCTGCGCGCCATGGCTCATGCCGATGGCGAACACCAGGAACGGCACCAAGATCGAGTAGGGGTCCAGCGCCAGCCCGAACGTCGCCAAGAGCCCCAGTTGCCAGACCACCGCCACGAGCGAGCTCGTCACCACCAGGGCGGTGGAGCGAACGCAGCGCGTGAACGCGTAGAGGAACCCGATCGCGATCACGAGCGCGGCACCGAAGAACAGCAGCACCTCGCGCAAGCCGTCGATCAGGTCGCCGACGATGATGGCAAAGCCGGTCGCATGCAACTCCAGGCCCGCAGGCAACGCGCCCGCGATGGCCGGGTCGGCGCCGCCGCCTTCGACGCGCTTGCGGATCTCCTGCAACCGGCGCGAGAACCCGGCGTAGTCAAGAGCAGAACCATCGGGCAACTTGTCGAGCAACGGCACGAAGATGACGCTGGAGGTGGCATCCGCGGGGACGATCTGGCCGATCTCGCCCGAGCGCGAGACATTGACCTCGAGCTGGCGCAGGCTTTGCGCCGATCCGTCGTAACCGTCGGGAATCACCGGACCCCCGTCGAGACCATCCTCGGTCACCCCGGACCACCGCACGTTCGACGTCCAAAGGGACTTCATGAACAGGCGGTCCACGCCCGGGATCAGGAAGACGGCGTCGTTGATCTCGTGCAGCGCCTGCAGGTAGCGTGCGTCGTAGATGCTGCGGCCGCCGTTCGACACCACGATGCGAACCGCATTGCCGAGACCGCGCAGGTCGTTCTGGTGACCGAGGTAGTTGGCGATGTACGGATGGTGGCGCGGGATCATCTTCTCGAAGCTGGCATTCAGGCGCAGCCCCGTGGCTTGCCAGCCGAGGAAGAGGGTGATCAGCGCGCAGAGACACGCGACAACCAGTCGATGGTTGAAAAGCGCCCGCTCGAGGCGCGAGCCGGAGCGCGCATCGTGGTTCCCCGAACCAGGTGCGCCCATCGGGCTGCGTTCAGATGTCGGCAACACTTCGATTCACCGGCGAGAAGAGGTCACGGCGACTTGGGGCGGGCAAGTGCCCGCGCCAGCCGGCGCATGCCGTTCAGCGTCGCCGCCACGGGGGTTCCGTCAGCAGCCATGCAGAGGCCGGTGGGCGAAGGCAGCCCGCCCTGCCACGGATCGAGCGGGGCTCCGATTGCGTCGGCGGCGAAGATCTGTCCGCCCTGGTTGGCGATCAGCAGGTGGCCATCCGGAGCGAGCACCGCGGCGGTCACGGACACCGGCACGGAAAGTCCGGCCGGCTGCCAAGTCGCGCCACGATCCGTCGTAAAGAACGCATTGCCTCGCAGCCCGGCGAGGAGAACCTTGCCGCTGCTATCGCCGACGACCGTGAACCAGCTACCGCGATAGGGCGTCGCGACGGCGGTGAAGGTCACGCCCCCGTCGTCGGAGCGCAGCACGAGCCCCTGCTCACCGGCGACGTACAGCGAGCCGCCCGCCGGACGGATCGCGTAGAGATGCAGGGCGTTCGGATTCGGTACTTCCAGGGTCAGGGATGTCCAGGTCTTGCCGCCGTCGCGGGTGCGAAGCATCAGCCCGAACGCACCGACGACGAAGCCGTCGTCGGCCGTCCGGAAATGCACATCGAGGAAGGGCTTGTCCGGCCCCTCCGCGAGCAGATGGTCCACTCGCTCGCTCGACGCGCCCGCCGGCAGGCTGCCTGCGACGATCTGCGCCACCTTGATGCCGTCGAGTTCTTTGGACCAGTTCTCGCCGCCGTCGGCCGTCCGCAGGACGACGCCGGCGTGTCCGACTGCCCAGCCGGCCTGCGAGGTCGTGAACGCGACCGCCGTCAAGCCGACGCTCACGGGCACTCGCGCTTGGCGCCAGCTCTTGCCGCCGTCATCGGAGAGCGCGATCAAGCCACGCTCCCCCACAGCGACCAGCCGATCGCCTGCTGCTGTCACCGCCTCGAAGATCGCGTGCTCGAGTTGCTTCACCGTGGCGGCCGGCCGCTCGAGCGCATCGGGCAGGACCACGCCCTGCGCGCTCATGGTCGCGCCGACCGGTGCCGCCAGGGCAACGAGCAGCGAGGCGAGAAAGCAAGGTCTCACTCGGCCAGTCTCCATCGCGGGTGCACTGACGCGGGCAGTCGCATCAATCTCGAGCGGGCCTAGCGGACCGTGGTCGCCGCGAGTGCGTCCGGGGTGAAGTAGTTGTCCTCCACCGGCTTGATGAGGCGAACGGTGTTTGGCCAGGCATAGATCTCCGAGATGAAGGCCACGCCTGCGATCAGGTCGTTCATGCCGTACGGACCCGGCATGGTTCCCGGGCCGTCCGGATCGACATAGTTCGTACGCCACACGGTGCGCCACAGCTGTCCCTTGGCATCCCAGCGGTCACCGAGCTCGCAGATCCAGGTGTCCTCGTCACAGTAGTAGCGTGACCGCGGCGCCACGTGCCGAGCGCCCGCGCGCAAGGTTGCTTCGACGACCCAGACGCGGTGCAGCTCCCATCGCAAGTAGTCGGGATTGACGTGGTGGGCGGACAGGAAGTCCGTGTCCTTCGCCGGCGTGAAGATCTTGTTGTTGTTGTAGGGAATGAACTTCTCCTGCTTGCCAAGCAGTTTCCAGTCAAAGCGATCCAGACGCCCGCTGAAGACGTCGTGCTCGTCAAACATCAGGAGGCCAGCGGAATTCGGGCTGGGCATGTCGCAGCACGGTGTCGGCAGTTTGCGCACGCGGTGCTGGCCCGTCAGGTTGACCCAGGCCTGGTCCTTGGAGGGGTCGAGCTGGAAGCGGCCGATGATCGACTCGCCCGTCCGAAGCGCCGGCGCCGTGGTGTCGACCCGGATCATCCAGTACTCGTTGGTCTTGGCCAGGACTTCGGGACGGTCCGGCATGAAGTAGGGCATTTGCTCACGCGCGTCGACGGTGCTGGTCAGGACCGGCCTTCCATCGGTGGTCAGCTGCCAGTTGCCCACGCGGAAATGCACCGTGGTGCCGCGCCAGCGCGTGATGTGGTTCCAGATCACCTCCGCCCCGGATGTGGGGATGGGAAACGGCACCCCGGCAAAGCCACCTGCCATGGAGTCGCCGACCAGCCTCGCACGCGTCGCGTTCTTGAAGGTGTTTTCGTAGAACCATTGCGGCGCAGCGGCCGTGCGATGCGTCGGATACACCTGCAGGTTGTAGGTGTCCGGATACTTGGCCAGCAGCGCCTTCTGGCCGTCCGTCAGCTTCTCTGCGTATTGGTCGGCATTCTTGGCAGTGATGGTGAACAGCGGCTTTTCGTCCTTGAACGGATCACCCCGCTGGCCGCTGGCAAGGTCGGGCACCGGCGACGTGTAGCCCCCCGTCCAGGGCGGGATCGTTCCGGCCGCATTGCCGGCCTTTTCCGAACCGAAGGGCGTGAGGTCGCCCTTGAGCTTTTGAGCCTGTTCGTCCGATACCGCCGCGACAGCGGGAACGGCGAGCGACATGGCCGCGAGCAGTGCGGCGAAGCGAGCGGTCTTGTGGTGCGTCATGGCTTACAACGTCCGGCTGATCGACAACGAGATGAAGTCCCGGTCCTTCAGGCTCTGCTTGAAGGAAACGGAGCCCCGCGAATCGAGAAACGTTCCTTCGGGCCCGAAGTAGTGGGTGAAGTTCAGCGTGGACGTCCAAACGGAGTTGTAGGTGCCCTTGGCGCCGACGCTGATCCGTCCGACGTGATCGCCCATGAAGGTGGGGCCCATGGCTCTCGAGTTCTTGATGCCGAAGCCGACGCCGAGCGGGACGTCGAGGTCGAGTCCGGAAGCCACTTGCCGATATGTCGGCGTGACCACGGTCGTGAAGTTGCACGCGTCTCGGTTGGTGTTCGGGTTTACCGCCGCGGCGTTCTTGGTGATGCTGAACACGCGGTTGCACGCGATCTCGCCCGCGATGCTGGCTTCACGGGCGAGTGCGGTGGGAGGAAGGTTGATCAGCCAGGAGACCTGCGCGTGACCTGTCCGCCCGACGGCATAGAGAGCGTTGGCGTCGTCGTCGGCGGTCCCCGCCACGTCGCGCTGGCCATTGCTGTTCAGGGGCATGTTGTCTCGCACCGACGCTTCGCCGGCGAGGTTCACGATTCCGAAGGTGTGGCTCGCGCTGGCGCCCCATGAACGAATGGCTTTGGGATAGACATAGAGGAACTCGCTGCCGCGGAAATACAGCTGGGGCTCCTTCTCGTTGAATTGGACGTAGTAGAGGCCGAAGTCGGTCTCGGCCCACCTCAAGCGCATCTGGACGCCGCCCTGACCTGAGTCCTTGCCGTCCATGTCGGAGCCGTGCAGGAAAGGGTTGGGATTTCCGCGAAAGAACCGGATGGATTCGGCGCCCGGCCCAAAGGTGTCGGTGGTGGAAAAGTAGCTGCCGACCGCCGGCACGCGGTCGCGCTCCCACCTGAACTGGTAGTAGGCACCGAACGAGAGGTCCGGGGTCACCTGCAGCTGCCCGGAGAGCTGCGGCACTGGCAGGATGATCTCCTTGAACAGGCTGTTCGGCACCGAAACGGCCTTGATGATGTCGAGCGGCGCCTGCGCCCGGGCGATGCCGTTGTAGCCGAAGAAGAGGCTTTCACCCCACTGGAGCGCATGCTGCCCCAATCGGACGGACGCGCTCGTGTTCCCGATGCGCGTCGCGCCGAAGACGAATGCGTCCATCAACTCGCCGTCACGGCCGTGGTAGCGCCGCGTGGCATCGGTGAAGTGGTTGTACGGAACGGAGATGTTGTTGCTGGTCGCGGGCGAATCGTGATCGTTGCTGGTGTTGTAGACGGTGTCGTACCAGGCGGCCCCGCTAAGCCGCGCGCCCACGTCGTGGTAGGTGACGTCGAACTCGGAAAAGAGGTCGACCCGGTTGGAGATGATCCCGCGGCTGAAGTCACGATCGCCGTCGTCCTGGTCGATGGCGCCGGTCAAAGTGCTGGATTGGCTCTTGACCCGGGCTGCGGCGCTGTACTTGAGCGTGTTGTCCCAGCGCATCCGGACGTCCGGGTTGCCGGTGTCGATCTCGAACGCGCGAGCCGCAGGCAGCGCTAAGCATGCTCCGCCGCCCACCAATGCGCAGGCGAGAGCGCGCAGACGTGGCACCGCCGCCATCCTGGAAAGCTTTGTCAAGGTTTCTCCCTCTAATTTGTTAAAGGTTCAGCGAGAACTCGAGGTCTATTCGGTCGCCTGGTTCACGACCGGACCGGTGTACTGCTCGAAGCGTCGCCTCAGCTCGGCGATCCGCGTCGCGTCGCCGAGGAATTCGCCGTAGCCCGTCTCAAAGCGATCGCTCGTCAGGGGTGGCATTCCCGGCGGCGGCGCAACGTCGGTCCGCGGCGAATAGCGGCGCGGCTCCTTCTCCTGTTCGTCCCTGCTGAGCGACCACGTCAGGAAGAGCTTGGCCGCGTTCGGGTGAGGGGCGTCCTTGAGAATGGCTCCCGCGACGAAGAAGACGGGCGTCTTGTCGTTTTCGGGTAGCAGCGATCTCAGCGTGGCGGCCTGGCCGGAGCTCACGTCAAAGCTGACCCACGACTGACCGGAGCGAAGGCGCGCCGCCACGTCCCGATGACCGACGATGAAGTACGGGTCGTTCGCCATGTACCGCGCCATGTAGTCCCAGCCGTACTTCTGCACGATGAGGTGCAGGCAGAACAAGGTGGCGTCGTCGGCGGAGGGGTAGACGCTTACGGCCTTGCCGCGGAACTCGGGCTTCAGGAAGTCCAGCGCGGACCTCGGAACATCTGGCTCGCGCACCCTTTCGGGGTTGTAGCCATAGAGCAGCGGGATCGCGTTCAACGCGACCCAGGCGCCGTCTGGATCCTTCATGGAGGAGAGCACCTGCTCGAAACCCGCAGGCTTGAAGTGCAGCAGGGCGCCAGTTCCCTCCCAGCGATGAAAGTCGCCGAGGCTTTGCAGGTGCACGACATCGGTCGTGACCTGCTTAGCCGCGAGCTGCCGGTCGATGTCGGCGTCGAGCACGTTGCTGAAGTCACCTCTTGCAGTGACCACGATGCCGGGAAAGCGCCTTTCGAAGGCGGCCGCCATCGCCTTGGCACCCGCGGGTCCGGCCCCGGTGTAGACAGTGAGCGCCTTCTCGAGCTTCGCGCTCTCGTAGAGCTCGTCGACGCCTTGCGCCGATGCCCTCGAAAAGGGCGTCACGAGCATGAGGCCCGAAAGCAGCAAGCCGCCGATGCGCTGGCGCGCCATGAGTTGTCTCCTGTCTTGGCAACGGTGAGTTGCGCCGATCCCCTCTTGGGGTCGGATGTCCACATGGGACCGGTCGAGAATAGGTAGGGCGGCGGCGAAGGGCAATTCGCTGCGGAAATGTTCGAATTTCTGGCGCGCATCGGGGTTGTCGTGCACGCCCAGGCTTCGCGTCGCTTCGCCTGGTTTCGAAAGGACTTTCGAACGCCTTGGCGGCGCGCGCCGGCAGGCCCGGGACGGCCACACCTGCGTCGCGTCTAAGGTGGCGCGGTCAGCCGCGCCGCGGACTATGCGAGGTCGGCCCTCGAATGGGCGACGACCCGCACGTGCATGCTGCCGAGCCCGTCGCCGCTCGCCTCGACGACGTCGCCCGGGCGAAGTGGCCCGACGCCCTGCGGGGTGCCAGTGAATATCAGGTCGCCGGGGTGCAACGTGTAGAAGCTCGAGGCGAACTCGATCAGACGCGGTACGTCGAACACCATGTCTGCCGTGGAGGCGCGCTGGCGGAGCTCGCCGTTGACGCTGAGACGCAACTCGATGTCGTTCGGGTCCGCGATCTCGTCAGCGGTCGCGAGCCACGGTCCGACGACCGAGTACCCGTCGATCGACTTCCGAAAGCTCCGGTCCTCGCTGCCGCGCAGCGTGATGTCGAGGCCCAGGCAGTAACCGGCCACGTACGTCAAAGCGTCTCGTCGTGCGACGTCGGTTGCCTGCCTGCCGATCACCACGACGAGTTCCACCTCGTGATCGGTCCGGCGGTCCGGAAAGCGGATGGCCAGCGGCTGGGAAGGCCCGGCGAGCGACGAGTTCGCCTTGAGGAACAGACCTGCCTTGCCGATGTCGCGTTCCTTGGCGGCGCCAGCCGCTGCGGTGCCGGGCATCTCGTTCACGTGCGCCATGTAGTTGACCGGCGCGGCGACGATCTTTCCGGGGCTGCGCACCGGGCTTAGGAGCCGCGCATCGCGAAGCGGCACCGCCTTGCACGCTCTCAGGGAGTCGGGCGGCAGGCTGCGCAGTGCGGGCAAGGCACGGATCGCGGCATCGACGGACCCGGCAAGCAGACCGTCCTGCTTCGACGCAACCACGTGGGTGACGTCGAAGACGGTATCTCCTTCCACGAGGCCGAAGCGATCCGGATCGAGACGGCAGAGCTTCACGGGTTTAGCGCCAAGGCGTCCTTCAAGCTAGGCCCGGGCACTGTAATGCCGGAGGCATGGCCACCCACATTGATAAAGCAATCAATATGTCGGCGGCGGTCCCACGTACCTTGCCCTGGGTCGCATCAGGAACGCTGCCTGGCGCTGCTCGATCACGTGGGCCACCCAGCCGGCGACACGCCCGAGCGTCCAGATCGCCGCGGCGCCGCCGACCGGCAGGTCCAGGGCGACGCACAACGCGACGAGCCCGACCTCGAGGCTGGGCTGCAGGTCGAAGCGCGTCTCGACGCCGCTCACCACCTCCAGGATCCGCTCCGACTTGCCGCCCAACCTGGCCGCAAGCTCGAGCAGCTTCCGGGCGCGCGGGTCGCCTTTCGGGTACGCCTTCATGTTGTAGCCCGGTATGCGCGCCCCCGATCGCTCGATGCCCGCCATGACCGCGTGCATTTCGTCGGCGCCGCGCGCAGTGCGGAGCAGCGCCTCGGCGTCGTCGCAACCGCCGGCGAAGAACTTTCCCGAGTGGGTCGCGACGGCCGCGAGAATGCACGCACGCAGGTCGGCCGCGCATGACGCGGCAACGCGCGCACTGAGCGTCGCGGACGACAGCTCGTGGTCGGCGCAAAGCACCAGCGCATAGTTCAGCGCACGAACGGCCTCCCGGCTCGTCGTGCCGGTGAGCGCACGCAGCAGCAGTTCCGCGACCGGCCAGCCTGCGGAGGGTGGCGCCAGGAATCTGCCCGGCTTGCCCATGAGGCCCAGCGCGCCGGCATAGAGCACGATCAGCTCGCGGGCGTCGGAGACGGTCGTTCCGCGTTCGAAGTCCGGTGCCCGCGGGGTCCACACCGTGATCACGCTCGTCGTCAGGGCGATGAGGCGGGGGCCCGACAGCGCCTCCGGGCTCCTCGCACTCGCGGCCAGGCGCTGCGCGAGCTGCTCGGGCGCCGGCCCGACTTGCCACGCCGCGAGCTGCGGAAGATCCATGCCGGTCCACAGGAGCTCCGCCACGGACTCGAAGCTGCGCCCCGCTTCGGCGAGCCCGATCGCCGAGCGGCCGCGGTAGACGGGCCCCATGGCGGTGAGGTCGGTCAACGCGGTCTGAATGACGGGTTGCCCCCAGCTGAGCACCGCCTCCACCGTCTCCGGCATGCCCGCGCGACCGCCCATCCGACGTGCGGCACGCTCCACGTCCTCGCGGTAGTAGAGCCGTCGTCGTCGTCCGGGCTCGGCGATCGATCGCACGATGCCCCGGCTCACGTAGGCATAGAGCGTTGCCACCTTGATGCCGAGCGACCTGGCAGCCTCGTCGGCGGTCACGTAGGCCTGGGCCTGCCCGAGCTTGGGAGGCAGCGGGATGCGAGGTACCGCGTTCTTCTGGATCGCCAATGTATTGATTACTTAATCTAGATTGATCAATGTTATGCCAATACCCTAACCTGAATGAATCGCCCAACCCCGAGGGTCTCGTGTCGCACCGCATCCGGCGTCTGAATCTCGAAGACATGCCGTTGCCGCTCGCTGAAGCGCTCGCCCCGCGCGTGACGCGGCTCGGCTACCTCGGGGAGTGGTTCCGTTGCGCCGCGCACGCCCCCGAGGTCCTGCTCGCGTTCCAGACGTTTACCGACGCGCTGAAGGACGCCGTGAGCGCCCGAGTGGCCGAGGCGGTCGTGCTCACGGTGGCGACCGAACTCGGCAACGACTACGAGCGCAACCAGCACGAACGCCTGAGCATGCGCACCGGGTACGGACAGGACTGGATCGCCGAGGTCGAGGCGCGCGACCCGGACGCTGCGGTGCTCATGTCTGCTCGAGAGCGCGCGGCTCAGCGATTTGCGCTCGCCGTGCTGCGCACGCGAGGCACTGCCACGCACGCGGAGTTCGAGGCGTTGCTGGACCACTTCCAGCCAGACGAGGCGATCGCGATCGCGATGCTGGTCGGGCGCTATTTCACCCATTCCATCGGTGTGCACGCGCTGCGTCTGGCGCCGCCCGTGCCGTCGATCTTCGAGGACCGCTTCGATCCTCTGGAGGCGCGATGAACGAACTTCGCATGAACTTCGCCCGCGCAGCGGTGAAATTCGACGACCGCTCAGGCGCCGCAGCCGAGGACCGAAACGACTACTGGGCGCCGGTCGTGGTCAGCCGCGAAATGATCGAGGAGGAAGTAGAGCGGCTCGCAGCGCTTCCGCTCCCCGCCAATGGCCGGCGCGAGTCACTGATCGTCCATCCGCAGGCCCCGGAGCGTGCGCCCGGGCTCGCGCCCGGCATCGAGGTGAAGCTCTCCGTGCTCAAGCCCGGCGAGGAGACGCTTCCCTTCCGGCACAACGCGACCGAAGTCAACTTCTGCATCCGTGGCGCCGGCGTCGCGCGCGTCGGCGACCGCGAGATCGCGCACGAGCGCTACGACGTCTGGAACCACCCGTCGTACAGCACCTATGTGCATGCGAACACCGGGTCCGAGCTGCTGGTTCGCCTGACGTACTCGAACGCCCCGCTGCTCAAGCACATGCAGGTCTACCTGCCGGAAGACGAGCCGGCCGGTGACGCGGCGCGGAGCGAGAGCGCGCCGCGCGCGGTCGCACCCGCACACCGCAGCCCGTTCGGGACGCTCCCGCAACGCGACGGGGGGTTTCTCATGCCGTACGAGACGCTGATCAACCCGACGTCGGTGGTGTCGCGACCGCTGCACTTCGCCTGGGGCGAGGTGAAGGCGGAGCTCGACAAGCTGGTTGCCCTGGGCCGGAACTACGTCGGGCGGCGCCTCTACATGCTCTACAACCCCGCGACCGGCCGCTTCAACGGCATCACGCCGAACTTCTTTGCGACCATGACGATCCGGCCACCGTCCATCGTCGACAAGCCGCACCGCCACGTCTCCGCGGCCATCAACTACTACTTCCACGGAGCGGGCTTCAGCACGGTCGCCGGCAATCGCTACGAATGGAAGGCGGGCGATCTGATGCTGTCGGCGCCCGGCTGGGTCGTCCACAACCACGCGTCGTACGACGGCGAGCCGGTCTACGAGCTGACGGTGCAGGACCAGCCGCTGAACATCTTCATGGAGTCCTTGCTCTGGC
>Ga0335069_10002143_pt1 | contig 30743 bp, 24 predicted proteins | sample Lox_Sample_11_FD_206714 | JGI IMG/M metagenome (GOLD analysis project Ga0335069, IMG submission 206714) | Soil microbial communities from Loxahatchee National Wildlife Refuge, Florida, United States - Lox_Sample_1.1 | ecosystem: Environmental > Terrestrial > Soil > Wetlands | place: USA...
GAAGGCCAACGCTTTCGCCTACAAATTCAGTCTCATCAAACCAGCTAGACGAGCGGTTGAGTCCCATTCATCGCGTCTTGCTTCCTCAAGCATTCATTGCCGTAACTGAACCGCTCGTGCTATCTTGCCGCCACTTCGCGTGCGGGGGATCCAGTGAGCCACAACCACCATCACCATGACCACGGCCATGTTCACACCCATCAGTCCGGCCCGACCCGCCGCGACTTTCTCTCATCTCTGATTGGCGCAGCGGTTCTCACACCCTGGGCCTTTGGGCAGGATTCCCAATCTCCATCGGATATCGCTGAACGATTCCGCCGCATGTCCGAGGACTATGAGAAAGAAGGCTTAGCTGCGCCTTTCAAAGGAATCAGCACAAACGGCAAGGTAATGCCGGGGTTGTTCGAAATCAAGCCGACCGGCGTCTCCACCGAACCAGTGCGCAACGCCGCAACCGCGTTCATCAATACGCTATCGGCGGTCCAATTAGCGAGAACCATCTTCCCCGTCAACGACATCGAGTGGCGCAAATGGATGAACCAGCACTTCTACGCGCGCCAGGGCATCTGTTTCGCCGACATGAGCAACGGCCAGCGCGAAGCAGCATTCGCTCTAATCCGCGCCTCCCTCAGCACGCAGGGCTTCGAATTAACCCGCAACATCATGCGCCTGAATGAAACGCTGGCGGAGTTATCGGGCGATCACGACTTTCTCGGCGAATGGCTGTATTACATCCAGGTCTACGGCAAACCCTCGATAACGGACCCGTGGGGCTGGAAACTGGAAGGCCATCACGCGATCATCAATTACTTCGTGCTCGGCGACCAGGTGGTAATGACTCCGCTATTCATTGGGTCCGAGCCCGTAAAGGCTCCATCCGGGAAATATAAAGGGCTTGAGATCCTGCAAAGGGAACAGAACGATGGTCTCGCGATGCTGAAAGCGCTGCCGGAAGCACAACAGAAGAAAGCAATCCTGAACTTTTCCAAAACCGGCAACAACAATCTGACAGAAGCCTTCAAAGACAACGTAGTCATCGACTACGCGGGCCTGCGGACAAATGAGTTAGCCGCTCCGACCCATCAGCGTCTGCGTGACCTGATTGCCCTCTACGTCAGCAATATGGACGATGGCCACGCACGTGTAAAGATGGACGAAGTCGACCGTCACCTCGACAACACCTGGTTCACATGGATCGGCGGCTCCCAACCCGACAGCGCGTTCTATTACCGCGTCCAAAGCCCAGTGATCTTGATCGAGTTCGATCACCAGCGCCCAGCCAACCTGCGCAAATTCGCCGCTGACCCGAACAAACCAACGCAACAGCACATCCACTGCGTAGTGCGAACTCCCAACGGCAACGACTACGGTAAAGATCTGCTCCGCCAACATTATCTGTTGCACCCGCACACGACATAAGCAAGACCTCTAAGGATCGCAGTAGTGGGTGCCGCACTTCTGGCTGGTGTTGCTCAGAAATAATTGCGCACGTTTCAACCAATTTGCGTAACTCGCGATTACACTCATTAAGCCTTACAACACGCTGAACTGCGTGAACCCCGAAGGCCAGAGAACGACGTAGTCATCCCCGGTTGTCCCGCGGTAGGCGGATCGCAATTCGTTAGGCAAAGATTCATCGCGAATGACTCGATGGGCCTCGGCGAATGTTGCTGCCGGTTCGTTCGTGAGAACATAAATATTGAACTTGCCCGATCCGAAATCGTGCCCATCCACGACTGCGGCGTCATCAAGCGTTTCCATGAGTTTAGTCTCAAGCGAGACGAGGTGGTCAAAATCCACCATTGAATTAGCCGCGAACTGCAAAACCAACTGGTAATTCATACGTTCGAAAGCCCGCACCATTCTGACAGAACTGTCAGTTGGCGTAACATCCCGATTGCACTCATTGACGCGGTCCCTCCGGGAATCGCGACTCTCGCAGCTGCGACCCGACGCCTCGGCGCAATTTCGGAAAAAATTTGTGCTACGAATTGCCTTGTTTTTCGGGGTGATCGCGAAGAACGCTAAAAAGCAGGCAACCCATTGATTCTAATGAGCTTCATGCAGGTAGCGGTCTCAATTAAAAATGCTCTTGACATGCCAAAAAGCTTGCGATATCTAATCCTCAAAAAGTGCCGTTTGAGGCGCTCATCATGGGAGGATAGCGGTCATGAAAGTGAAGACCTGCCCCGACTGCGGTGAGCGGTGGTGGTGTGTGAAGTGTGGTTACTGTCACCGATGTCACCCCGATTTTGAACCGCCGCCGGGTGTAGCTGCAAAGCCGTGGGGAGGCAGTCCTACGCTGCCTTCCCAGGCGGTTTCTCTCCTATAGATGTCGCCATCCCGATCGCATTTCTAAGACTGGAGGAAGGAGTTATGAAAGCCTTCAAGCATGGAGACAAAGTTCCGGTGTCGGGGATCTATCGAGTGTCGCACCTGCTGCCACATTCCGCAGAGCAGCGTGAGATGTACGTCGAAGGAAGTCTTTTCCCTCCCTGCAAGGTTTGTGCAGGGGGCGTCTACTATCGACTCGAATCGCCCTACGTGCCATTGGCACCACCAGCGGTGGCACAGCTGGCGACCTCTTTCTGTTAGCGGCAATCGGCGCAAACTCACAAGCGGGTGCCACAATCACTTGGCAGTTTGCACCCCGCGGCACGGACGCATAGATGGTGTTTTCGCCATCCAAGCGAGACTATCTGAATCGCTGTTGAAAAATCCTGATTACACTCATTGACGGCGGCATGGCGTAGTCCCGAGGTTTGAGTCCAATCGCCTGTTTACGTCAACGGTGGAAGCAGGGAGGGTTAGCGGAGCAACTTCCTCGGGCTGGCGTTCGGAAGTGCGTGTCAGCTTATCTGGTGAAACCGATGCGGGACGCCGAGCTCAAGGAAGTTTGTGGCAGCCGGACCTGTAAGCCGAATTCTGTCCGCCTTGCGGCGGGACGGCCATTCCTCTGGGCCTCGCATTGCTGCGAGGCTCTAGCGACCTACCCGGAGGTTGTGGCGCACCGAGCCGGCACGCTCCCGCCCATTCTCGCCAGAGAGCTCCATCAAAATGCACTCCAGCCAGAATGGGCGGGATTCCTCCCTATTTGGTCTTGCTCCGTGTGGGGTTTGCCCTGCCCGCGCCATCGCTGCCGCGGCGGTGCGCTCTTACCGCACCTTTTCACCCTTACCCCACCCATTCTCGAAAGAGCCGCGGATTGATTCCGTGCTCTCCCCAGAATGGGCGGGGCGGTATGTTTTCTGTGGCACTTTCCGTCGGCCGGGCTTGAACCCGGTCTCCCGGACGTTATCCGGCACACTGCTCTGCGGAGTTCGGACTTTCCTCCCCGCCCATTCTCGCAAGAGAGAGTTCTTCAAATCTCCTGCCAGAATGAGCGGGGCGACCGTCCGGTCCGGCTGCCTACCCCGTTATTATAAGCGACGACCCTATCCGTCCTGCTACCACGAAGTACAGCAATAAGCGATTCGCAAAGCTGCTAGACTTTAGCTGCTTGCAATGACTTTCGTCGAAGCGATCCACATCGCGCTGCAATCGCTCTGGGCGAACAAACTGCGCTCCGCTCTGACATTACTTGGTGTCGTCATCGGCGTAGCGGCCGTGATTGCCGTGGTTACCTTTGTAAACGGCATCAATGGATACGTCGCCGAAAAGATTTTCAATCTGGGTGCAGATGTCTTTATCGTTTTCAAAGTCTCCCCGGCTGTGACCAACGTCGATCATTTCCTGGAGGGCGAGAAGCGCAAGGACCTGACGATGGAGGACTACGATGTTGCCTCTGAGGCGTGTCATCATTGCGCGTATATCGGAGCTTCCTTGCGCAATAACAGCGGCCATGTGAAGTACGGTCTGCAGGAGATCAAAGACACCACGGTCCACGGTCTGACGCCCGCTATGGCCGTCATTTACGATATCGACCTTGCCACCGGGAGAATGCTGAATCAAACCGACCTGGAAAACAAATCGGCAGTCGCAGTCGTCGGTCCCGACGTTGTGGATAACCTGATGCCCGGATTGGATCCAATGGACAAAGAGATACGAATTGACGGCTGGACGTATCGCATCATTGGTATCGGGAAAAAGAAAGGCAAGACCTTAGGCCAGAGTCTCGATAACTACGTCATGATTCCGATTTCGGCTTATTTGAAGCAGTACGGGGTCCACGACAATTCCGTGCGTATTTCCGGCAAGGCTATCGGCGTTGGACCCGCCCTGGACGCGGCAATGGATGAGGTGCGGGCCGTCCTCCGGGCAAGGCGCCATGTTCAGCCGGGAGAAGAAGACAACTTCGATGTCGAAACCAACGCCAGCCTGCTTGGGATCTGGTCCAGTTTCAGCGGGACATTCTTCGTTGCGATGATCGGAATTGCCGCAATTTCTCTTATCGTCGGCGGAATCGTGATCATGAATATTATGTTGGTTTCCGTCACCGAACGCACCCGCGAGGTTGGAATTCGAAAGGCCCTGGGTGCGCGCAAAGCCGACGTCCTTCTGCAGTTTCTGATCGAATCGGCGACTCTCGCTCTGGTGGGAGGAGTTCTCGGAGTGATCTCCGGTATTGTGATCGCGAAAGGGATTACCGCCATCATCGGCATGCCTTCGGCCATCAAGCTGTGGGCGATCGCGGCGGGCCTGATTGTCTCGGCGAGTGTTGGAGTATTTTTTGGGGTATATCCGGCCCGCAAAGCTGCAAGTCTTGATCCCATCACCGCGCTTCGTTTTGAGACCTAAGCCATGATGCGCCGAAGTGATTATCGGGAAATCGTGCAGATGGCGCTTGAGACCATCCGTGTCAATAAGCTGCGCTCTGGCCTTACGGTTCTGGGAATTGTGATCGGTGTCGCAACCGTGATCGGCATCTCTTCTATCGTGCGCGGTCTTAACGATAACGTGCGCACCCTCATCAGCAGTTTGGGATCCAACATTGTCTTCGCTTTTCACATGGAGCCCTTCACGTTTGGGCGTCCACCCGAGGACGTGCGCATGCGGAAAGAGTTGACTTTCGAAGACGCTGAGGCGATTAAGGACTTACCGCACGTGAAGGCTGTCTCTGCTGGAATCCGCTTGTTCAGACCTGAATTCGGAGTCGGGACTTATGCCGTCAAATATGGCGGTCGCAAGGTAAAAAACACAATTCTCGAGGGCGATACGGCTTCCGTGAAAGATGTTTTTGACATCTCGCTGGAGTCGGGTCGCTGGTTCACTGAAATCGATGACGAACGGCGCGCCAATGTGATTGTGCTTGGCGTCGATACCGCCGAAGAGTTGTTTCCCAACGAAAGCCCCTTGGGCAAGGAAATCAACATCGAAGGGCAGCTCTTTGAAGTGATCGGAGTTTTTTCGAGAATCAAGTCAGTGTTTGGCGGTGGCAAGAATCCAGACGACAATCGCATCTTCTTCCCGCTTTCCACCTTCCGCAAATTGCACCCGGAATTGAAGCAGCACTGGATCAGCATCAAGTCCACCTCTCACGATGACATGGCAAAAACGATGGATGAAGTGCGCGAATTGCTGCGCCGCAGGAGACGAGTTCCGTTCGACAAGCCCGACGATTTTGCCCTATTCACGCAGGATTCGATTTCGGATGTGTGGAACCAGATTACCGGCGCTGTTTTTGTCTTCATGTTTGCCGTGTCAAGCGTGGGTCTGGTCGTTGGCGGCGTCGGCGTCATGAATATTATGCTGGTGTCGGTCACCGAGCGAACCCGGGAGATTGGGGTCCGGAAAGCGATCGGTGCCCGGAAGCGTGACATCTTGCTGCAATTCACGCTGGAGGCGATAACCCTCACTGCCGTGGGTGGGCTTTTGGGAGTTTTGCTGGGCGCTGTCATTACGTCGATTATTCCGCTGGTTTGGAAGTCGTTGCCGGCGACGATGTCCACTTTCTGGGCAGCGTTTGGTTTCTCCGCCGCTGCGATCGAAGGTCTCGTATTCGGCATTTATCCTGCGTGGAAGGCCGCAAACTTAGATCCCATTCAGTCCTTGCGCTATGAATAGCTGATCGATGATCCGCTACGGGCTGGTAATTATCGAAGTGATTGCGGCGCTGGGCACTTTTGCCGGCATCGCCTATTACGCTCTTTGTATCTGGAGCGCGCGGAACTATTTGAACGATCGCACGAGGACTCAAGTTCCCGAACGCCCGCTCCCCCCCGTCTCAATTCTCAAGCCTCTCAAAGGTGTAGACCCCTCCATTTACGAGAGTTTCCGCAGTCACTGTCTTCAGGATTACGGGGATTACGAAATCATCTTCGGAGTCAGTGAGGCAAATGATCCGGTGGTGGAGATGGTTGAGCGCCTAAAACGAGAATTCCCCGCTCGCCGCATTGAACTGGTCGTGTGCCAGGACAGGCTCGGAACCAATGTCAAGGTCAGCAATCTGGTTCAGATGTTGCCCCATGCACGCTTCGACCACTTGATTGTGAATGATAGTGACATCCGCGTCCCACGTGATTATCTGGCCAGAGTGATGGCACCTCTCGAGCAGTCTTCGGTGGGTATGGTCACATGTCTCTATCGTGGAGTACCCGAAGCAACAGTCGGATCACGTCTAGAGTCGCTCGGCATCAGCACCGATTTTGCATGTGGAGTGCTCGTCGCACGCAACCTTGAAGGAGTGCGTTTCGGTCTGGGCTCGACCTTGGCATTCCGCAGCACCGAACTGCAACGCATCGGTGGGTTCAGGAGTCTTCTTGATTATCTGGCCGACGATTACCAACTTGGTCAGCGTATTTCTGCTCTAGGACTGGAAGTGCGCTTGTCGGAGGTAGTCGTCGATACATTTTTGCCCGCTTACGATTTCTCTGGTTTTTTCGAGCACCAATTGCGCTGGGCCCGAAGCGTGCGTGATTCGAGAAGATGGGGCTATGTAGGCATGGTTCTTACCTATGGACTCCCATGGTCCTTGCTCCTGGTTATCTTCGCCTCCGGTTCGGGCTGGTCGTTAGCGCTTCTAGGGATCGCAACCATTCTTCGGGTGGCTGTCATGCGAGTCATGAGCACAAGAGTTTTGTGCGATCGCTTCCCCTGGAAATGGCTTCCGCTTGCATTGTTGAGGGATTTCATCGCGGTTTCGGTCTGGTGTGCAAGCTTTGCAAGCAACACCATCGCGTGGCGTGGAGCACATTTCCATTTGCGAGACGGGAAACTGTCACCGCTCGACAGTCCCAACTAGGCCGATGCTACTGGGTCAGCGGCCGGTTCTCTTTGCAGTGGAACGATGCGCCCTCCTGCTTCGAAACGATACGTCTCACCGCGCCAAAAGAAGGTCTTGCTGGTGAAGCTTGCTATCCAAGTGAAGAAGCCCGAGAGATCCCGCAAGGGGTAAAGCCAGCAAAGGTAAACAGCGCGGGGATCGCGCGCGATGCCCCATCCGACGACTATCGACTGGATCATTCGGTTGAGCCAGCCTGCGAACAAAAGAGCGACTCCCAACTTCCAATGGTCGAGCGCAACGCAAGCCAGCCAACCCAACAGGCCGTACGGTACGGCGTATGTGAGACCGCTGCCAATGTGTCCGGCAGGTCTCGAGTACCGAGTGCTTTTCATCCATCGTAACTGATCGCCGAGCGTGCGCATGAGCGGCCTTGCTGTGAGCACATTCTCAACCAGATGGTGAGAGAGCACCACCTGATAGCCATTCGCCCATATCCGATTACCCAGCTCGAAATCGTCGGAATAGTAATCCGCGGTCGCCGCGATTCCGCCGATAGCATCGATAGCGTCGCGCCGGGCAGCCATAGCTGGCCCCAGAGCGAACCGCATTCCTTCAAGCATGTCGGCGACCAGAACGCCGGAACTCATTTCCACCGAAAGGCCGAGAGCTTCAAGGGAGGACCAGGCATCGTGGGAAGGAATGCCCCGGTACATGCACGTGACTAAGCCCGTGCCGGAGTCCAGAAGCGGTGCGATTGCGTTTCGCAGGAAGTCTGGAGTTACCCGAACATCGCTGTCACTGATGATGAAATAATTCCGGCGAGACGCAGCGATCATCTTGTCGAGGGAAAACACCTTCGCGTTCGGCCATTCCGGCGGCCCCGAATAGAACATCCGGCTTGGAATCTCCGGATGGCGGCGCCGTACAACCTCCGCGATTTTTGCGGCCGGGTTGTCTGCATCCCGGACGCCGAAAATGATCTCGTAATCCGGATACTGTTGGCAGAAAAAGCTCTCCAGATTCGCTTCCAGTTGCTCTTCCGCTCCGTGCAGTGGCTTCAAAATGCTGACAGGCGGAAACTTGCCATCTGGAATGCCGTTGACTCTGCGCTGCTCGGTACGAACGCGGCGAAGAAACCGTGCTTCCGCCACCAACGTCAGGCAAAGGAAGACCGTTGAACTCGCCAGACCAATACCCGCCACGGCCAGCACAAGCTCCCAGCAACTCTGAAAGGTTAAAAAATCAAAGGGAACAGGGGTCATCCGAATTGCCCTGATTATAGAGGAAGCATGCAAGGGGCGCCCGGCAAGCGGGCGGAGACGGTGTGCGACCCTTCGAAGCCCGACCTTTACAAATCTCATGGCTACCGCACGACTTCGAATCGGCCATCGCGCTTGAGAGCGTATTTCCGTCCTCGCCACAGGATCGTGTTTCCGAAGAAGCCGAGAAGCCAAAAGCCAAAACTGACGAGATCTTCGACCGGCAGCAGGAACCAATTGATCCGTGTCCGCAGAACCCGCGAAGAAACGACATAGGCCGAAATCAAACGCACGATAAAGCTGAGAGCAAGTACGGGCCACCAGGAGGGTCTTGTCAGGCACAACAGCAAGGCGAGAGGCAGAGGCATCGTGAAGATCTGGCCGACATAGCCCGCGGGTCTGGATCTTCGGGTGCTGCGGACCCAACGAAGACGGTGCGCGACATTTTCTCCAAGGCTGCTGCTCCCAATGCGGTGCTCAATCACATATGATGACAGGATTACGCCCTGTCCGGCTTCGGCCGCAAACTGGCCAAGAACAAAGTCTTCAGCCAAATAATCCTTCAGGCGATCAAACCCTCCAATTGCCTGAATCACGCTTTTACGCGCAACAATCGTTGGGCCGACAGCGAACCGCATCCCTTCGACCATGCGAGCGACCAGGATTCCCGCCATGAAATCCGTGTTTAAGCCGATTGCTTCCAGTTGCGACCAGAGGCTGCGCCCGCCGACAGCCCGATAAGGACAGGTGGCAATTCCCACCTCCGGAGACTGGAATTCCGCAGCAACGGTTCGCAGAAAGTCCGGCGTCACTCGCGTGTCGCTGTCGCTCATCACGACCAGATCGTTGGCAGCGGCATTAATCATCTGGCTCAGACTGAAAACCTTCGCGTTCGGATAAGCGGGCTCACCTGTCACAATCAGCCGCGCTTGAACTTCTGGATAATCTTTCAGGAGTTTGGTTACAACTTGAGCGGAGGGATCGGTGGCATCGCGCACCGCAAAGAGAATCTCGAATTTACCGTACGCTTGCTGGAAGAACGTTCTGAGATTTTCCTCTAACCCCTCATCGAGTCCGGAGAGCGGTTTTAGGATGCTGATCGGAACCCTTTCTTCTAACTGGATCGGGGGAACAGCAAGGTAGCGGAACGCAGCCACGATCGACAACACACTGAAAACCACGGACCCGATTACCAGGGTGAGAAGAAAAGGGGTCACGCGCGCGCCTCTAGAGATCGACTGGAACTACGATCCGGTTCCGTGGGCTCGATGAAAATTGCCAAGAGGCTGAGTCGATTATAGCGTGTTCGCGCGCGCTTCCTGCAACGGGTGATTCATAAGGATTTGCTTCCCACCGCTACGCGCCAGCACGAAGTACTTCAACCCATCCAAGTTCTGTGGATTATCCTGATCGGTCCATAGGAAAACTCTTTCAGGTCCGTTCCACAACGAGGCGAGTGATTCGGAGGTTTCAAAGACATGCGGAGCGTCGGCAAATTTTGCGCCATACCAAAGGTTGCCGCTCGGAACGTGGTAAACACGCACCGGAATGCCTGTGTAGAAATTGAGCGTCGAAGCTTCATGATACTGTCCATCAATCACGATCAAGTCTCCGGGCTGGAAGTTCTCCTCAATCGCAACCGCGAGATCGTGCGAGGACAAGATGGGCGAAAACTTCACAAAAGAGACATGGACACACCACAGTAGGACAACCATCATTCCCGCAAGGGCCGCATTCCCTGCGTCGACGCGACTTTTTTGGCGAAACCAGAAGTTGAGCGCGGTTCCAATAAGCAGTGAGAAAGCAGCGCCCAACAAGGGTCCGCGAAACGCACCCAGGGCTTGAGGCGTCAAATCGAGCATGTGTCCAAGCGAAAAGTCATAGTCCTGCGGATTTTTCCGTAGCAGGTCGGCGAGGTCGACTCCAGGCTGGGGCGGATGCGATACAAAAAGAAGGTACATGCCGACTACGAACCCAATCACGCCGATCACGAACAGCGACCGGGCTGAGATTCTTCCCTGGCGTCGCTCGGCAGAGGTGGCGTCGGATTCACGCTCGCGCGCAAGCCAGTCTCCGGCAAGCAGAGCGATCGCCGGTAGTGCCGGAATCGTGTAGTACTCCTGCCGCGTTGAGAAACTGAAAAACATCAAAATCACGAGCGCCCAAAGAAAGCAGAGCAGTCGACCTTGCTCCGTCAAACTCAGAGCAGATCCTAGACGTCGTAAACGGAGCGGTACTTTCCGCAAGGCTTGGGGAAGGAAGACGACCCACGGGATCAACCACACAAAAAGAAGCAGCCAGAACAATAGCAACGGAACCGTATCGTAGCCCGGGGGCACGCGTTTGTTCAGGAAGCGGTTGATGTGCTCATTGATGAAATAAAACCAGAGAAAACCGCGCGCATCCCCACTTGGTGGGTTTCGCAGAGCCGCCAGAATGTGCCACGGGGCGGCCAAAATCAGAAAGACGAGCGAGCTCGAAATCCAGTGCAGCTTCAGAAGAAATCGCAAATTCCGTGTCAGCAGAAGGAACAAGAGAATGGTTCCCGCCGGGAAAACCAGGCCGATGAGGCCCTTCGTCAAGACGTTCAGAGCGCAAACCGTCGCGAAACCCCAACAAACCCAGGGCCCCGGGGGATCCTGTTGCAGCGCCTTGAGGAAAAGGTAAAACCCCAGCGTCAACCACAATCCGACTGTGACATCTGGGATCAGGAATCGCGTGAAGATATACGGGCCAATTGAAGTGACAAGGGCGAGTCCCGCATACAGGCCGCCGCGTTCTCCGAATGCATAGCGGCCCATTCCATATGTCGCAAGCACCAATGCCAGAACACTCAACATCAAAGGCAGGCGCGAGCTCCAGTCGTGGATCCCGAAAAGTTCGTAGCTGGTGGCCATACCCCAATAAAGTAGAGGTGCCTTTTCCAGGTAACGCAGGCCGTTTGTATAGAGGGTGACCCAGTCACGCCGCTGGAGCATCTCGCGCGCAGCTTCCGCGTGCAGAGAGTCGACGTCGTCCAACAGAGGAGGCGTGAACATCGTTGCTGCATAAATTACGAGCCACAGGCCTGCAAGAAGAAGAACCGAGCGCCATCGCCAACGGGATCGATCGGTCGACGATGCATTGTGCCTGGGAGAGTCGAGATTTTTCGAAAGAAGAGTGCTATCCGGCGAGGAATCCATGCGAAGGTCCGCGGCTGATTATACGTTCGCGCGAAATCTGGCAGCAACCAGTCTACCGTTCTCTAGTTTGCGCAAGCCGATGTCGAGGCGCCCAGGATTGCGCGTACCTTGTCGGCCAGATTCCGCAGGCTGAAGGGTTTTTGCACGAAGTTCTCTTGCAGGTCGACAATGCGATGATTTCTTACCGTACTCTCGGCATAGCCCGACACGAACAGGACCCGCGTCTCCGGGTGAAATTGAGGTAGCCGCTCGGCTAACTCGCCTCCGCTCAAGGCGGGCATTACGACATCCGTGATGAGAAGATGAATCGGGTCTTTGTAGGCGAGCAAAACCTGCTCTGCATCTTGTCCATTCTCTGCTTCAAGCACCTTATAGCCAGCAGTCCGCAAGAACTCAGTCGTTGCGTGGCGCACGGCCGGTTCATCTTCGACCAGGAGGATCGTTTCCCAGCCTCTCGAACTTGTTTGTGCCGGATGCTCGATCGGGATGCTCTTGCTCGTCTCCTGCCGGACCTCCGGGAAGTAAAGTCGAAAAGTTGTGCCGTGGTTCAGTTCGCTATCGACCCAAACGAAGCCGGCATTCTGCTTGACGATCCCGTATACGGTTGCCAGCCCGAGGCCCGTCCCTTTTCCCTGTTCCTTGGTCGTATAGAACGGCTCAAAGACATGTGGAAGGTGTTCCGCCGGAATGCCCGTCCCGGAATCGACGACTTCTAGTAATACATACTTCCCGGGAGGAACGAAGCGATGGTTCTGTGCAAATTCCTCGCTTAATTCAACGGCACTGGTTTTCAACATCAACGTGCCCCCGCCGGGCATGGCATCACGCGAGTTCGCCGCAAGGTTCATCACTACTTGCTCAATCTGCACTGGATCCAGTTGCACCCTGCCGACCTGGGCGCCAGGTACGAAGCGGACATCGATGTCTTCACCGATCAAGCGGGGAAGCGTGCGCGCAATGTCCCGGATCACCTGATTGAGATCCAGTACTTGGAGCCGCTGCGACTGCTTGCGTCCAAATGCTAGAAGTTGTCTCGTCAACTCTGCGGCGCGGCGAGCGGCACCCTGAATCTCCCCCAGATGTCGTCGAGCGCGGCTCGATTGAATATCATCGAGCATCAGCTCGGCGTAGCTGCTAATAACCGTGAGCAGGTTATTGAAATCATGGGCAACTCCGCCCGCCAGTTGCCCGATGGCGTCCATTTTTTGTGCCTGGAAAAGTGCCGTCTCGAGGTATCGCCGTTCGCTGATGTCCCGGTCGTTCGAAATGTAGTTTGAGATAATGCCGCTGCTATCACGCACGGGCGTAATAGTTTTTTCAATCACCAGAGTTTCGCCGGTTTTCTTTCGATTGATGAAGACTCCCCGATAAACTTCGCCTGCAGTCAATGTTCTCCAAAGATCTCGATAGAACTCCGGACTATGCTCGCCGGATTTCAGAATGCGCGGGGTTGCCCCAAAAATTTCATCCCGCCGATACCCCGTGGTGCGCTCAAAAGCCGGATTCACATACTCGATCTTTCCCTGTGTGTCCGTAATGATAACCATGTCGGCGGACTGCTCGACGGCGCTGTGAAGTTTGCGCAACATCTGCTCTGTGCTTTTGCATTGTTGTTCTTGGCGATGCATCCCCGCCGCGAACCGGATGGTACGCAGGAACGACTCATGTCCGAGTTCCTCTCTGTTCAAAAATTCACAACCTCCAGCATCGACCCAATCCGCAATTTCTGTTTCCTGGGCGCCTTCCGCAAGGACAAGGAATGGCATGCTTCTCCCCTGCCGGCGAAGCAATCGAATCGCTTCGGCAATCATCCGTTCAGATGATTCGTACTGGAACAGAAGGAGATCGTAAGTTTCTGAGTCCATTCGGTCCTTGACTTCGGTTAGCGAATGGGCATGGTCGAGGACATCAATGCACAATCTCTGATCACGATTCAGAATGTCGCGAATCAGAAAATAGTCCTCCTCCCTAGGGCCAACGAGCAAAATCTTGATCGGTTGCTTGCGGGATGGTGCCAATGTTTGGCTCATTGCAGACTCTCATCTGCAACATCGGTAAACCTCGCGGGCGGACTAATGGAATGGGGCGAGGAACGGACCCACTTCGCCGGGATTTGCCGGAACGGTAAGCAATTCCGAAAATCGAACTCGTGTCCAGTAATTGTGCGAGCCGCCCGTACTCTGGATGTGCCGATTGCGATGATTGCTAGGGCTCAGGGTAATACCCCGCGCGGGTGCGGAGATGCAGGTTCGCACTCTGGGCAGGTAACACCAGAACATGGCGAAAACCAGTTTTTCCGCCTTCGGCTGGGCGATAGTACAGGAGATAGGAATTTCGCAATTCGTCGTGAATCGATTGCAACGCGTTCCTCAGACCAGCCTGATCTTTTACGACGAAATCGCGGCCGCCAGTCGACGAGGCAAGATAGTGCAAAACCGAGTCCCCGGTCTGAGGGAGACTGGGCTTGTGCGTGGAGATCGTATAAATCGCAATACCCCTGCGTTGTGCTGCTTCGAGGGCGTCCGACATACCGCGACAGCTTAAGGTGTCTTCACCATCTGAAAAAAGAATGATCGCCGAGCGGCGGGGTTCCGACCCTTCCGAAAATACCGGGTGGCCGAATGTAATGTACAAAGAATCATAAAGTGCCGTGAGACCGCCCGGAGAGCTGTGCAGCGACTCATTGAGATCTTCGGGGCGCCCGACCACGTTCTGTTCCTGCACACGATTGCTGAATGTCGTCATCAGAATTTCGTCGCCCGGTTGCATCAGGCCGGACATCGATTCCGCTAGGGCCATGCGTACCGCGGGCCACGTTTTAGCGGTTGAGTCGCTCAAGTCGAGCAGCACGCCCACCCTTAGCGGCAGATCATTGGCGACACGAATCTGAAAATCGGGGATGGCGCGTCCTTCGTCCGAAATTGCGAGATTCGAGGCGGAAAGTCCTTGCCATGGACGGCCAGTCGAATCGGTCGCCACCAGCGTCAGGCGGACCTCGCTGACCCGCTTGTGAACGACATAACCAGCGTCAGCTGCCACGGCAAACGCGGAAAGTGTCAAAACCAGAAGGGTACATCCAAATGGACGTTTCACACTGTGGTCATCGTCTGCGACGCCATTGTCCTTTTGGATGGTGAAGCTCATTCGTAACTCGCCGAGATGCCTACCGCGCCCCATTTTCCAAACGAGTCATTTTCCTCGCGGCCAAGTGGCTTTCTCTTTCGGCACTTGGATGGCGGCCGAGAGGCTCGTGGGTAGAAAAAAATCAGAGCGCCGGGAACCTGCTTCAGAGGATTAAGAGGAAGGCGGCCTCGCCATCGCGGGAGCTGGTGTCCTCTTGAACGTTCTAATCGGTCAACAATAGCTGAGCTTTGGTAACTCCAGTGGGTGACGATTGATGTCGATCAACCGTTTGGCGACGCATTGTCCGCAGGAACCGACTTGCGCCCTGGAAATCTATGAAGCGCTTCTTAGCCTTTGCCTTGGTGTTCGTGAGCGTACCTGCAGGCTTCGCTATTTCGGCCACTGGTTACCAGAGGGGGATGGTAGTGCGCATGCGCATGGGCGACTGCGGTCCGGCGCACCGTGGCTTTATTAGTGCGTTTGGGCCTCCTCAGGCTTCGCCCGAGGAGAATAGTCCCGAATATACGTTGGTTTCTGACAAGGTCGTATTCTTGATTGTCGGACGATCCTCCAAGGAATTTGTTCCACTCGCCGAGACCCTGGATTTCCGTTTTCAGAAAAGTGAGCTCTTTATCCGCGTTAACGATGAGCGTAAAGAATCTCGTTTCGAAATCAAGGAAATGACCTTGCGGTCGCAGTGGGATCTAGTGCAACAGCACGTTCAGCAAGAACTGAAAGGGGAGCGACGTGAGGCGGGAGCTGGTGCTTCGCCAGAAAATCGAGAATAGCCCTACTTGCGCGACCTGCCCACGCGTTTCGCGGTTTCAAACATCAGCGCTACCGAATCCATGTCTTTTGGGCTGACCTTCCCTGCCGGAATTCGCATCTGCGTTAAGTCCTCCAGCTTTAGTAGCAGATCCACCAGAGACATAGAATCCACCAGCCCCGTAGAGACCAGCCGCGTATCGATATCGAGCTGGATGTCTGGCTTGCGGATCAGTCGGACGACATGCTCGAGCATCTTTTGTTCTTCCTGAGTCATAGAGTCTGTTTCTCCAGCAATCTCGGATGAGCCTCCAGTTCGCGCATCAGCTTTTCACGCGTTCCCGAACGTGAGGGTTTTCCCGCCGTACTTTTGACGATCCACTTCGGCGGTTTCAGATAGAGGGAACGCACGGCGAGTCCAAGGCTTTCGACAATCGAGGCGCGAATCTCTCGCTCGATCTCGCCGGAGCTTGAAAGCATCGCTTCTTTCTCGACTTCGGCGATGACTACAATGGACTCTGTGCCCACCTCTGGGTCAAAAATACCCAAAGCGACGGCTCTGCCGTCATGGATGGCGGGATGGAGGGTCACAATCTCCTCAATATCCTGGGGATAAAAATTCTCTCCGCCCACGATCAGGAGATCTTTCTTTCTCCCGACCACAAAGAGCTCCTTTTCCCATAGAAAGCCAAGATCACCCGTGTGATACCAGCCGTCGACAACCGATTCCTCCGTCAAATCCGGGCGATTGTAGTAACCGGTAAACAGATGCTCACTCTTGAGCAGGATTTCTCCGGCGTATCCATCATTCAAGGCATCGCCTTCCTCGGAGACGATTCGAATTTGATGTCCTGGTAGTAAGCGCCCGGAAGAAACAAATGAAATCGCCCCGTCCTGTTTGTCGATCGGAACGATCTTGTTTTCCGTTCGAAAACTTCGAGCTTCAGCCCATATCTCTACCGGTTCCAGCTGTGACTGCGTTACCGCGAACACGTTCTCGGCCAATGCATAGGCGGCCTGTAGAGCTTGCCTGCGCAAGCCGATCGAAGAAAATGCGTTTTCGAATTCCTTCATGCTCGTGGAGCGTACAGGCTCTGAGCAATTGATCAGCATTCTGAGAGAAGAAAGATCGTAGTCGTTCCATCGGGGGCGCGGCGTTCTTCTGGGGATGAACTGGAACGCGAAATTAGGCATCCAGGCTAAGGTGCATTCGCAATCGCTGATGATTTGTAGCGCGCTTTCCGGCTGCATTACCCAATCGATGGGTGACTGCATCACGACCGGAACGTGATAAACCATGGGTAGCAGGAACGCTGTGATGAGCCCCATGTCGTGATAAAGGGGCAGCCAGCTGTAAATTCGATCTCGGTCCGCATCCAGCTTGAGGCTGCCCGCGAGATAGTCGAGCTGTCGAAGCACCGCCGTGTGGGTAAGCGCCACACCTTTTTGCAGGCCGGTTGTTCCCGCCGAGTGCTGGATAAAGGCAAGGGCTTGACCATCCCCCCCTGGGTGTAAAGTTTTGGCCCCAGCTCCTAAGCTGACGTCCTTGGTGCCACGAATGAGAGTCTGGTCAGATGCCAGCGCTATGTGGCCCAGCAATTCATCCGGAAAGTTCGCATCAACCATCACGGCCTTCGCGCGCAAGTTCGCAGTGACGCCCGACAGCCCCGCTCGGTATTTCGAAGGTTCGATTTTGAAGTTGGGATAAGCCAGGAAAGCCGGCACTGCCCCGATCGTCATGGCTCCCGCAAAAGCGGCCATGCCGGCAACCCCTTGGGGCATGATGAGCACCACGCGGTCCCCATAACCGACGCCCCGTTCTTGCAGAAGCGAGGCTTCCGATGCCGAACGCTTTCGGAATTCCCCAAACGTCACCGTCTCACGGTCCTCCTCGTCAACCCAGAACGTGATAAAAGGTCGATCGCCGGGTGCGGCCGCGAGCGCCTCAACGAGATTGGAATACCGAGTCAAAATCGAGCCTTGCTCAAAAATTCCGGTACATCAACTGCGCCGGGTTCGCAGCATCCGTATGGGTCACGACAATCAGGAATAAAAGGACGATGATGTAAAGCGGCGGCAGCCATACCCATCGGTTTCGTATGACCCCATGCCAGATGCGTGCGGGAGAGGAACCGTCCGAGCTCTGTTTTTCGGAGGAATCTCCTCGCATCGCTCCGAGTACCAACGGCCCGGCCAAGATTGCTGCTGTCATCGTGCCGACCAATCCAAAAAGGCTGCCACTTAAGAGTGGGGGAGAGTAGTTCGTTGGATGGATCACTGCGGCAAACATGGTGAGAGCCTGTTCCAGGCTATTCGCTCGAAAGAAAATCCAGCCAAGGCTGACTACGGCGAACGTTACAACCCAGGAGAATACATTCCATAGCGGAGTCGCCGTAAAGTCGAATCGCCGCTCAGCCTGCTGAAGCAGGCGGTGCGATACGAGAAGCACACCGTGATACGCGCCCCACAAGACGAACAAGAGTGTTGCCTTGTGCCAGATCCCAAAGGCCACCATCGCAATGATCAGCGCCAGGTTCCGCCACCAGATTTCGCGGCGAACAGTCGCGAGCGGCAGAAAAAGATAATCGCGAATCCAGAAAGAAAGCGACATGTGCCATCGGGTCCAAAACGCCGAGGGAGTCGAGGACTGAAACGGATGATTGAAATTTTCGGGGAGTCGAAAGCCCAGCGCTTTGCCGGCTCCAATCGCAATATGGGAATATCCCGCGAAATCGAGAAACAGCTGGGCCCCGTAGCCGATGCTCAAACACCACACATCCAGAGCGGACCAATTTTTGGCCCTGTCAAACCCTGAGTTGACCCCGTCCCCGGATAAAATGCCTTGGCCCAGCAACCGTGCCGCCTCCATCATCAGAATCCCAAGAGCAATCCTCTGCAACCCTTCTGCAATTTGACTCCAACTTGTCTTCTGCTCTGTTCGGAATTGCGGAAGCATCTCAGGTAACCGGCAGATTGGTCCTGCCACGACGACAGGAAAAAACACCATGTAGAGGGCGAACTCCAACAATGAGGGATCCAGTTCTTCGCCGCGATAAAGGTCGAACAGGTAGCTCATCGCTTGGAAGGTCCAGAACGAGACTCCAAGCGGAAGTGCCAGATGGGCGAACTTTTGCAAAGCCGGGTAGCTGACTTCAGATGCCACGTGCGGGAAGTACTTGAAGGTACTCAGCAGAACCAAGTTAAACGCAATTCCAGCCCACAGAAGAACAGTTGCCCCGCTCTTTCGAAGCGATTTTCCGATCAGAAAATTCACTACCGTTGAAATTACCAGGGTTACGGCGAACCACTTGTCCCAACTCAGAAACACGATGTACGACCCGGCCAGAAGAACAATCTGGCGGACCTTTTGCGAAAGGCTGCTGGCGCAGGCCCAAACGCAGATCCAAAATATCAGAACGTACAAACTTGCTTGAATCAAAACTCACCGTGCTCTTTCAAAATTCAACGTCGGCTGGCTTTCTCAATCTCACATCAAAGTCCCGTCTGGCGCGAAAACAGGAAATCCATCCCACGGTCGGGACAACTGCAACTCGCGCAGGGCGGCGTTACGGTTGTAGTTGAACAGGAACAATCCGAAGTTGTAGTGCAGCAGCCGATCATCAGGCTTGAGCGCGATCGCTCGTTGGTATTCAGCGGCGGTCTGTTGTGGATTTTCGTCGGGGATTTCCGCTCTTAGCGCCAGCCGCAATACCTGCTCTGTATGGTTCAGCTGATTTGTGAAAGGCGGCTTCTGCACACGGTCGAACATCTCCCTGGTTATGCGCGTGCGGTCGTGGTGTGTAAGAGCCAAACGTTCCTCACACTCGGCTTGGGTCGGAACCGCGGCCAGGCTTGGCGCCGAGCTATCCCCAGAACTCAGTTGACTGGCGATCTGGAGGAACATAGCCTGGGCTAGAAGGTAGTTCCCGAGGGGTGTCAGGTGAACATGCTCATAAACTAGCTCACTCCCTACCACGCCATTCGCGCTCGCTTGCGAGAAAAGCGAGTCCGCATCGACCACTTCTGCGCCTGCTCTGGCCGCAGACCGGTTGATTTCGTTGATTTGGGTGTCGGCACGAAACCGGAGCGTATCGAGATCGCGCGCGCGATAGAAATCCCGGCGCGCGCCCACGTAATCTCCCAGCGCCCAGCGCGAACGCGCTATTCGAAATGCCAACTCGGCGTATTGATCGTCGATTTGCCCTGCTGCCAGAAAGGCTTTCAGGGCTTCAGCGGTGGCCCCACCTTCCTCGAGTGCCACACCTTGCTGTACCAAGCGCGACCAGGACTGCAGTTCTTTTTCGCTCAAGCCCTCGCGATGCATTGAGCCGAACGGGGCGCAGTCCTTCAGGTTGGTCGCGATGGTGGCTACAATCACGCGAGCTCCTGCCTGGCGCGCGACCGTAATCGTGTCCCGTAAATTCGCATCGAAATTCTTGTAGGTAGATTGGAGAAGCGGAGAATTCGCGGGAACTTGCTTTTCGAGAAACATCTCCATCCCGCCCCACTCGCGTTTTGGAGTGCCAATTTTCGTGAGTAGCTGCCCCACCCGGGTGGAGTGAAGCAATATGCTTGCCCGGATCAAGGGCAACCGCATGCTGGAGCCCGTAAGAGCCGTTCCCGCCCCATACGGGCCAACGACTTCGTTGTTTCCGGAATAAAGAATAAATACATCAGCTCGCTGTCCTGCCAGTCCTTTCGCGATTGGGAGGAGCACGTGCGAGTTGATTGCGACGCTGCCAGTATTGACTACCTCGAAGTGGCGAGCCGGAAACGCTTTCCGCAACATGACGTCAAGATATCGGCTGAAACTGTAAGCAGGATCCGGGTCGCCCATCGCGGCGGACTCGCCGAGAACAAAGATCCTGTAGGTTCCCGGAGATTTGTCCCTGGGGATTGCGTACACCTGTGGGGTCTTGATCATCCCCGGGGGGAAGAACGGTGCAACGAAGAACAAGTTGTAGCAGGAGGCTGGACGGCCGTCCTGAGTACAGGGCTGCAGGAGTTCGGTGACGAATCCAACGCCGTATGCCCGCAGGGTGAATTCGAGGAGCAAGAGCAGTACAGCGGTGATCGAAACTGTTGCGAGGATCCGAACGGCCAAACCTGGGCCCGATGCGGGACGGCACGGTTTCGCATCGCGATCATGTTTTCCGGCGATAGCACCGCGATCGTTCCTTAGTCCGTCCTGCATCATCGCTTGCATGTCCGACATTGCTTGAGTCCATCCTCGTCCAAGTCGGGAAGGCGCGGTGCGACATAAAGATCACACTGCCTGTGAACGGGCTTCGAACGAGTCTCCGCTCTTGCGGTCATAGGGCAAAACCACTGAAAAACTCGTGCCTTTTCCAACCTCGCTTGCGACGTCGATATGACCCTCGTGTTCCTGGACGATCCGGCGGGCTAGCGAAAGTCCGAGGCCCGTTCCATTTCCCTTCGTCGTGAAGAATGGCCGAAAAATGTTCGGCAAGTGTACAGCGGGAATCCCCCTCCCCGTGTCGCTCACCGTGATGGAGACGTCGTTCTGCAGCTCTTCAATTGCAACTTCGATCTTTCCTTCGCCTTCGATCGCCTGCAGGGCATTCAGCAGGAGATTCAGAAGAACCTGATGAATTTGATCACTGTCGTGTTCAACCTCCAGCGGGGCCGAGGTGCGTTGAAAAAGAATCTCGATCGGCTTGGAAAGTACTTGTTGCCTCGCCAGCATGACCGCATGCTCTACGGTGGTGTTAAGGTCGCAGCAACGCATCTCCGGCGGCCGCGGACGAGCTGTTTCAAGCAAGTCCGTCAAAATGCGGTTGATCTGGGCGATTTCCAGGCGAATATCCTTTACCACCGATTTCGCCGGGCTCGAGGCCGGCAGGTCTCGCGCAACGATCTCAATCACGCCCGCAATTCCAGCCAGCGGATTCCGAATCTCATGCGCGAGGCCGGTCGCCAATTCCCCCAGGGTCGCGAGGTGCTCGGCACGCGACATTTGTGTCCGATGAAGGCGCTCGATCTCGTCGCGGCTCTCCCGAAGCTGCCGCACCATTTGATTGAAGTTTCGCCCCAGGTCGCCAATTTCATCGTTCCGCCGGTCAAACTTTACAGCGGCTGTCAGGTCCCCATCACCAACTCGTGAGATCTGCTCCTGAAGCTGCACCATCGGGCGCTGAATCACATAGGCCAGGGCAACGATCAGAACTGCGCAGACCGCGACGGCACCCGCACCCGCAACAACGAGCACGATGTGACGGTCGGGATCCCGCAACGATACTGTCGAGAGCAGGAATAAGAGAAGGCCGTTCAAAAGGACGAACGCGACGGGCAAAACCGCCTTGATCTGCCAATTGAGTCCGACCGCCCGGAAGACTCGAAAGTTACCTGCCGGCGAATCTTCCTTTTGTCCGCTATTTTCTGCTCGAAGGGCTTCTCGTGCTAGTTGCAGGGGAGATCGCCATCCCGTGCTTGGCCGTTCGCTATCAGGCATAAGCGTGCATTCCGGGTAGAAGATAGGTCACGCCAAAGAAAGTGAACATGACTACTGCGAAACCAAGAATCGCGAAATAGGCCGCGCGGCGTCCCCGCCAGCCACGTGTGATGCGCATGTGCAGATATCCGGCGTAAACCAGCCATGTGATGGCCGCCCAGGTTTCCTTCGGATCCCAGCTCCAATACGAACCCCACGTGCGGTTTGCCCAGTACGCCCCAGCGGCGATCATCAGAGTCAACAGAGGGAACGCGATGCAAATGGTTTTATATGTGATCCGGTCGAGCGCTTCGGCGCTGGGTAACGAGCGCTCTAGATCCGGTCGCCTCCACAGCAGCAGCAGGTACATCAATGAAATGAAAATTCCGCCGACCAGTCCTGAAAGGATGAATGGGCTGGCCGCGAGGCTGGTTTCATACAATCCTTCCGCATCGAGAGATCCATATTGGCCGCCGCGAGCTCGCAGCAGGAAACTCACCAGTGCGAAGGCCTGAAGCAGGATGCTCAGGAATACCGTCCGATTCGCCAGGTTCAGATAGTTTTCGTTGCCCTTCACCCGCGATACGAGATACAGAACAAACGGTGCGGACACGACCAGAGCCACCAGGACCATGAGCCAGCCCAGATCCGGAATGGTGACGAAAAGCCGAACGCCTCGCGAAAGAAAGACTTCCGACTTTTGCTCTGGATTCCACGCGACGACATTCAGTCCACCCCATTTTTCGAAACGCGTAAGAATGCCGATGTAAACGGCCAGGGTAGACAGGCTCGTAGTCGCGAGAAAGACCTCCGTGGGCATTCGATCCTGGATCAGGAACATCAGCGCCAGCGCGAAGCTCAGCGCGCAGGCCGCGTAGGCCAACATCGCCAGAGTCACGTGAACATGCAACCAGGTTGATTGCAGAGCTGGCACTAACGGGTGAACATCGGTACGCAGCAATTGCATCAACACAACGCCGACGATGGCGACGGGCATCGTCACCGTTCCGATGACCTTGACTCCATATTTTTTTTCCGCGACCAGTGTCAGAACCGCCAGCATCCACACAAAGCTCAGCAACATTTCGTAGATGCTTGCGAAAGGAGGGTGTCCAGCTTCGTACCAGCGGTGAGCCACCGCGCCCGTGTTAGCGGCTAAGCCGATCCACGTTGCCGCTGACGCGAACGTCAGATAAGACTCCGTCCCCGTAATGCCAAATCCGAGATAAAGCGTTGCGGCGCCGGTATAGAAAATCAGTGCGGCGTATAAAAGGTTCGCGTCGCTCAGCAGATTGCCGGTTTTTACAACGTTCAGAAATGCGATGAACAGAAGAAAAGCGACCGCTAACCCAACCATCACGATTAATGTTGCGCCTGTAGCAACCGGCGGTTGCTCTACTCTCGTACGTGACATTCGTCGACCTCCTCGAACCCCAGTCCTATTTCGTGGTGAGAACTTCCAGATCTTCTACTTGCGGGACCGCACTCGGCTTCCGCGCTTTGCGCTGCGCCCCCAACTCTTCGGCAATCTTGTCGACTAGTTCCTTGAAGTGGCTTTCGAAGGCGTCGCGGTTTCGATTCGCAGTTCCGCCGATCCACAGCGAAACCTTTCCGTCGTGGTCCGATACCGGCACGACCCAGAAGCGGATGTGCGCCACATAAAATACAAACCCCAGACCGATTCCCATTAACACCACGCCCGCCCAGACTCCCCACTGACCCGGTTCGTGCGACACTTCAAGACCCGTGAAATAAGCCATCTTTAGATCTTTGGGATCGAATCGATAAGGCGATGCCCCGTTCTCGGCGATCCCTTCGATAGCCGGAATCCAGTAGTGAACCCGCTTGCCCGTGTCTTTGGACGTAATCACTAAGTGGGCCGCCGGGTTTTCCATCTCGGCCGAGCGCGTGTAAACCTGGCCGTCACCGACCACGTAGTCCGGGATGAATTCCACCAGTTCGACGGAGGCATTGCCGTCAAGCGCAACAGGCGTGTTCGGTTTCAGAGCCACTTCCCGCTGAGCACCCCCGCCTGACAACGGGGTCACAGTCGCGAGAAACTCCGCCACTTTCCCCGTCGATCCGAAGCTCGCTTGATAGAAGCGCACGCCCCGGTACACGAGAGGATCATTTACCACGATCTCTTTATGCTGCACATCGCGGCCGGCTTCGACGACTGCCAGCTTCGACCACCACTTCTTCGGCGTTCCATCCTGGTAGCGTTCCTGGCCGGCGCTCTCGCAGCGGATGGCAAAAGGCAACGCCCGGTGCGTTCCGTCATGCAATTCGATCTGGCTCGCCTGCTCCCCCTGATCCAGTTTCAGAAATCCGCGCCAGCCCCAAATCGCATCCACGATTCCGCCCAGGAAGATCAGCAACAGGCTGGCGTGCACGATATAAACGGCCATTTCGGACATGCGATTACGTTCTGCAAACAGCGAAGCGCGCTCGTTGTGCAACACGCGCTCCGGCTTGAACCGCATTCTTTCCAACGCTCGCTTTGCGGCCGCGAGTCCAACTTCAGGGCTTGGGATCGCGATTTGGGCTTGCGTCGGCAGCGAGCGCCGAAAACCCTCTTCCGGATATTTGTATGGGCGCGCGAAGTAGCGCCAGGCATTTGGAAAGCGCTCGATCGAGGCCGCAATAATGCTCAGGCTGACAAGCAACAGGAGCGTGACAAACCACCACGCGTGAAAAATGTCGGTGAGTCCGATCGCATCAAAAATCCTTAGGGTCGCCGGGGAGTAAGCGCGCTGCAGTTCGTCAGATTCGGTCACTGGCCTTTGCAAAATGACGGTGCCCAACGCCGAGACAATCACCACCAGGATCAATAGAATGACGCCCGTCTTAATGGAACTCAGCGTCTGCCACACCCGCCGGTGAAGCTTCTGGAAGTTCGCAGCCATAAATCGATTTCTCCCCACAGCAGCAAATGCAACTGCGGAGCCATAAGAGGAAAGCTCTCGAAGTCCTTCTCCATGTTATGGATACAGGCTCTGCCTGGAGACCCCCGAAGTCCCTGCTTGGGCCAAAACACTCAGCGATTCTTAAGGGTTTCGAAAATTCCCCCAGTTTCGGGAAGATGAATCTGACTGGCCCGGGAGCCGGGCTTCCACGCGGGATTTCACCGATCAAACTGAGCGAGAAGGCTCAATCACTGCAGCTTCGCGGCCATGCGCCAGCCCCTTCGGCCGAAGGGACTCGGTCGCCTAAGGAGAGCCATTGCAAGACTTTGCGCGATTCTGTTGCAAAATTCAGCGAATCATGAGATTACGGCGAGACTCTTGCATGAAGGACGCGTGGAGGAATCCCAGAAAGTGGTCTCGGTATACATCATTCCAAGCCTCCAGCACGAACAGAAGAACTCTCTTCGAGATTATCTGTTTCCGCTAGCCATCTTGTTGTGCCTCTTTACTTCGCGAGCTTTCGCGGGCCAACACCCGGTGCCGCTCGACAAAAACGTCGATTCCGCTAAATGTCTTGAGTGTCACGAGGACAAGACAAAAGGAAAAGCCGTGCATTCCGCCATGGCGATGGGATGCACCACCTGTCACGAAGTGCGCCTGAATCGCGATGTGACCCGCATCAAGCTCACCACCACAACCGTCTCGTCGCTCTGCTTCACTTGTCACGCCGACAAGAATCCCGAACAGATCAAGGGGAAGATTCATCCGCCGGCGGTGCGCGATTGCCTCAAGTGCCACGATCCGCACACGGCGGAAAACAAGTACCAGCTCTTGAAGCCGACCTCCGGTGACGCGAAAGAGAACCTCTGCCTGAGTTGTCACAAGATCGGCGTCGATGTCCCCAAAGAAGGCAGCCGCCACGCTGCCCTCGACATGGGTTGCGAGACGTGCCACCTCACTCATAAGACCGGCGAGCCCGGCAAACAGGAATTCGATTTCCACCTCACCAAAGCGACGCCGGCCCTCTGCATCGACTGCCATGATCCTAAGGACGCCGGTCTGCAGAAGGCTCATCAGGATCAACCCTTCGGCACCGCAAACTGCCTCGAGTGCCACGATCCTCATCAATCCACTCGCCCCAAACTTCTGCAAAGATTCGCTCATCCGCCATTTGCCGACAAGACCTGCGAGATCTGCCACGCTCCGCCGAAGGATGGCAAGGTCGTGCTTACGCAATCCGATGTGAAATCGCTCTGCGTGACCTGCCACGACGACCAGGCAAAGAAGATCGAGACCGCGAAGGTGCCGCATCCCGGCGCGCAAGGCGATTGCACCGCTTGCCATACGCCGCACGCTGGCAAGAACCCGGGTTTCATGCAGCCCGACGCCATTCAACCCTGCCTCGCCTGTCACAGCGATCAGGCTGATCAATTCAAGAAGGCGCACCTGCATCAGCCGGTTTTCGGCCAGGCCTGCTCGATTTGTCACCAGCCTCACGGCGGCGAGAACGAGCATCTCCTGCGCCGCGCAAAGGTCGACGACCTCTGCCTCGAATGTCACGGCGCGGATACCCCCCAGCCCAAAAAGCTTGAGGCTGAACATCTGGTCACGATCTTCGACGGCAGTGTCAAGCTGCCCGATGATTACTTTACGAAGAACAAGGCAGTCATCCTGCCGCTCAAATTCGGACGAGGACATCCGGTCGAAGGACACCCGGTTGGCAACGTGATGGACCCCACGAACGTGAACCAGGTTCGCGCGCAGCTCAGCTGCCTGTCCTGCCACCAGCCGCACTCGTCGGCCCAGCCCGACCTGCTCGTAAAAGATCAGGCGAACGGGTCGGCTTTCTGTGCGAGCTGCCACAAGGATCTGACGAAGCGCTAGTCATTATGGACGCGAGGAGAGTCGACGCGATGACCGCACAAACCCCAACACGCTTTCGCGGGCGCCATGGACGTTTCGCGCTCTTCTTCACGCTTTGCCTGGTTCTCCTGACGGCACTCTCCGGCTTCGCCGACAAGAAAAAGAAGAACAACGATCAGCCGCCCTCCAGCATTCCTGTCGGGCCGCCCGATTATTCCAAGATCGTCTGGCCCAATCCGCCGGCCATCGCCCGCATCCGTTTCCAGGACACCTGGTCGGCCGAAAAGCTTTCCCAGGTGCAGGCCGAAACCGGCACCAAGAAGGCGAAGTGGATGGATCGGCTCGCCGGCACCCAGCCTCAGGCGGAATCCAATAAGGTCCTCTTCCAGCTCGACGAGCCCTACGGGCTCGCCATCGATTCCAAGAACAACCTCTATATCGCCGACTCCAAGGTAGGCGCGATCTTCATCTTCAACACCGAAAATCGCGACCTCTCGATGATCAGCAACAAAATCCATGCCCACTTCCAGCGCATCATTGGCCTCGCCATGGATGACGGCGACCGCCTGTTCGTCTCCGATCCCGCCTTGCGCCACGTAGTCGTCTTTGGCCCTGACCACAAGGCGGAGGAAGTGATCACCGACGCGATGGTCAGCCCGGGCTCCCTCGCCATCGACCGCGAGAACCGGCTTCTCTACGTCTCCGATGTTGAACTCGATCAGGTGCTGGTCTACGACGCCGATTCTCTAAAACTGGTTCGCAGAATGGGTACGACCGGGCGCAACCACGAGCTCACTACTCCCGGCGATTTCTCGAAGCCCACCGGCCTTGCCGTCGACCAGGACGGCAACCTCTACGTCTGCGACACCATGAACAACCGCATCGAAATCTTCGATGCCGACGGCAAGTTCATCTCGACGTATGGTAAGAACGGCGACGGCGCGGGCTACTTCTCCCGCCCTAAGGGCGTCGCCATTGATAGCGATGGCCATATCTGGGTGGCCGACGGCATGCAGGATCGGGTGCAGGTCTTCAACAATCAGTGGCAGCTCCTGATCGCTTTCGGCGGTCACGGACTGCTGCCCGGCCAGTTCCAGGGATTGGTCAACATCCTCATCGACAAGAACAACCGCGTATTTACTTCGGAGATCTTTCCTGGTCGCGTTCAGCAATTCCGCTACGTAACCGATGCTGAGGCTGAGCAACTCCAGAAGGAACGCGATGCCAAGCGCGGCAAAACCGCCGACAAGTCTCCGGCTCCCGCTCCCGCACAACCCGCGCAGGCGAACGCCGCAGTGTCCAAGTAGAGCCTGCTTCTATCGAAGCAGCACGGCGTTGTAACAGACCGTCCATTGGACAGTCTGTTGTCTTTTTCAACGTACCAAGAGCGGCCACTGTAAACTTCTGCCACACCCGATCTCACCGTCCGATTGCTCCACCCAACTGCTTTGTCACTGAGGGATTTGACCAACCGGTCGTCTCCTCTGGTTTATTTCACCCACTTTCGGCCCTTCTCTCAAAAGTTGTAAATTGCAGCGTCAAGCCTAAGCTATTTTTTATCTGTGACTTAGCACAGCAAAGTTCCTTGTGCCAAGCCCTTTCCACTTCGGATAGCTACTTGCACAAATGATGGCCGAAGGGGGCGGCTGCAAGGAAGTGCTCCGGCACCCAAAACAGCCCTCGGCCTAAGCCTCCGGAGTAGTAGCGCGGGACACATTTAGGAGGTCTTACTTTTTATGAAGAAAGCACTCGTGATCGTGATGTTCGTCCTGGCAGTCGCAGGGTTGACGATGGCGCAGAATTGGTCGTCACCTGTCGACGTCTTGGGCGCGCATAACAACAACGGCCGCGGCTGCGCCGGATGCCACTCGCCCCACAGCGGCGCGTTTGGTTCAGGCCACACCGTGAAGGCTGGAAATGATACCGGTAACTATGCTCTGTGGGGCCAGGACGCGAGTCCTTTGTATGGCGCCACCCTGAAGTTTGGTGACAGCGGCCGGTACGTCGAAGTTCTGCCTGCCAGCCTCACCGCCGGCGGCACCGAAGTCAGCGGCATCATGCTCTGCTTGAGCTGCCATGACGGCAACGTGACCCCGACCAACATGATGGCCAACCAGTCCTATGAGCAGAAGATTGGCTATCTCACCAACACAGCCTATGGCAACAACCCGATTCCGACCCTGCTCGGCAATGACGGAACCACGGCTGGCAACTACAACAACGATCACCCGGTGGGTGTGAATGCCACCGTGAGTACCGGCAGCGGCCTCGTCAGCACCAACGGCGTTCTGACCGTGACCGCCGGAACACCGTATGCGCAGTTCGTAGCCAACTACGGTTGGCCGGCTCTGGCTCCTGGAAAGTGGAGCGCTCCGACCGGAGTCAATGCTGCTGGACAGCCTTACGTGGCTTGCACGACCTGCCACAACCAGCACGTGATGACGGTTTACACCTCCAGCGCTGCCAGCCCGATCAATGGCGACGGCGGCGGCAAGTACTATGCCACGATGTTCTTCATCAATGGCCCGTACAACCCGAACATCACGCCTGACACGACTGGCCACACGGCTCCTTCCACCACGCAGTTCTGCCGTCAGTGCCACTTCGGCGAGGCGAACGAAGCCAACAACACCAACAACATCAAGACGCAGTTCCAGTAGAAATAACTTTGTAGGTCCCCGGGGGAGAGAATTTCTCTCCCCCTTTTTTCAGAACGGTTTTTTGTAGTCAGTACGGCAAGTGAGGCTTTATGAAGACCCGACTCCTCATCCCGGTGCTGCTCGTGGCTCTCTCGGCCAGCGCTTTCGGCCAGATGTCCTCTCACGCGCCCACCAGTGTTTCGGCGAGAAACTCGGCCCCGGCTGAGCTCTCTCCGCTCACCGTCAGCGACAAGCCGGTGGCCCGCGTGAATGGTGCGGTTTTAACCGATCGCGATCTGCTTCGCGAGATGCTGACCATCTTTCCGTACGCCAAGCAGCACAACGGCTTTCCCAAGGGTCAGGAAGCCTCCATCCGCCAGGGCGCGCTGGAGATGATCATCTTCGAAGAGCTGGTCTACCAGGAAGCGGTCCGCCGCAAAATCGTCATCCCCGCGGCACGATTGGATCGCGCCGAATCCGAGTTCCGTCAGCAATTCCACTCGCCCGACGAATACCAACAATATTTGCAGGCTGAAATGCATGGCTCGGAAGCGGCCGTCCGCCAGCAGATTAAGCGCTCACTGCTCATCGAGCAGGTCCTTAAAACGGATGTGGGCGATAAGGCCGCGGTCTCACCCCTGGAGATGAAGGCGTATTACGACAAGAATCCTTCCAAGTTCGAAGTCCCGGAATCATTCGCCTTCCAGAGCATCTCGGTCGTGCCTCCACTGAAGCCGACTCCGCAACAGTCCCAGGACGCTCGCAAGAAGGCGGAAGACGCCTTGCGTCAGGCCAAGGCCACCAAAAGCTACGATGACTTCGGATTGCTGGCCGAAAAGATCTCCGAAGACGACTATCGCGTGAACATGGGGGATCACAAACTCGTCCCGAAGGACAAACTTCCTCCCGAAGTCATCAAGGCGCTGTCGTCCTTGAAGCCCGGGCAGATGACCGGATTGATCCAGATCCAGTCCGCCTATACCATCCTGCGCCTGAATGTGCACAACCTGGCGCGCCGCGTGCCTCTGCAGGAAGTGAAGCCCGAGCTCAAGGTTCAACTCGAGAAAGAGAAGTATGAGCGGCTGCGCTCAAATCTTGCTAAGCAGCTGCGCTCGAAAGCCAAGGTCGAAGAGGTCGGGTAACCGAGCTTTTGAACTTGAAGCAGTGCCAGAAAAGCGGGCGCCAGCCCGCTTTCTTTTCCATTAGCCGACCGGGTTGAGTCATACGACACCCCTTTCGAGTCATATCCCGCACTGCTGCCTCGGGCACTCTCGCACGCGTCAGCTGGCGGCCATAAGCTGCTGATTACACTGAAGATAAGAGTCCGCTTCACCGGCGCATTTGGCAATCGTTGTGCCTCCTGTACAGGCAGGTTCGATGGCTCTCCGAGAAG
>Ga0335069_10002144_pt1 | contig 30742 bp, 28 predicted proteins | sample Lox_Sample_11_FD_206714 | JGI IMG/M metagenome (GOLD analysis project Ga0335069, IMG submission 206714) | Soil microbial communities from Loxahatchee National Wildlife Refuge, Florida, United States - Lox_Sample_1.1 | ecosystem: Environmental > Terrestrial > Soil > Wetlands | place: USA...
CTTGGTAGAGGTGCGGCGGCCATAAGTATCCGGGTGCGCTGCCCGATCAGCATCGGGCGCCCGGCGAAAGGGGTCAGGCTTACGCCAGGTCAGTTCAAACACTGATCGCCGCCGAAATCGCAGCCCTGGCTGGCAGTTCTGCGATTGGGGTTCAGGCTAAATCCTGAACACTGTCACTCGAATTTGCGGGTGGAGCGCTATCGAGAGGTAGACTACTGCGTTCCGCGCAGCCCTCCTTTCGCAGTGCATTCTCCCAAGCTCAGCCAGGCGAACGGTCATGGATCTTTTTGCTCTAACTCGCGCGCTCGTCGATCTCGATTCCACCACCGGAAACGAAAAGCCGGTCGTCGATTTCCTGTTCTCCCATCTTTCCACTCTCGCTGCCCGCCACAACGGGCGTGTCGAGCGCCTCTCGGCCGCGCCAAATCGCGATAATATCTTTCTCTCCTTCGGCGATCCCATCGTGACTCTTTCCACTCACATGGACACCGTCCCGCCTTATTTTTCTTCCACGGAGGACGACACCCACATTCATGGCCGCGGCAGTTGCGACGCCAAAGGCATCATCGCTTCCATGATTCACTCGGCGGAATCGCTCCTCGCTTCCGGCACGCGCAACTTCGCCCTTCTCTTCGTCGTTGGCGAAGAGCGCGACAGTGCTGGCGCGACCGCCGCCGCTTCCTCGCCCCGCGGTTCCCGCTTTCTCATTAATGGCGAACCCACCGAAAATCGCATCGCTCTCGGTTCCAAGGGCGTCCTGCGCTATGAGCTTGTTGCTCGCGGCAAGCTTGCCCATTCTGCCTATCCCGAACTCGGCCATTCCGCCATCCATTCTCTTCTTGATGCTCTCGCCCAAATCCGTGCCCTCCCTCTTCCCTGCGACCCCGTTCTTGGCCAGTCCACTCTCAACGTCGGCACGATCCATGGAGGCCGCGCCCCCAACGTCGTCGCCGATGAAGCCCGCGCCGAAATTATGTTCCGCCTCGTCGCCGAACCCGCGGAACTCCGTCTTGCCGTCGCGAAAGCGGCTCAATCGCACAAAGTCGAAGCCCGTGAAGTTCTCTTCAATCCCGCCGTGCGTCTGAATACCCTCGCCGATCTCTCCACCACCGTCGTTGCTTTCGCCACGGACATTCCCACCTTCAACGGCGCTTGGGGTCAGCCATACTTGATCGGTCCGGGCAGCATTCACGTTGCCCACACGGCCGAAGAACGTATCCCCAAAAGGGAATTGACCGATGCGGTCGGTATCTATTCGCAAATGGTCCGCCGGCTCTTGGCCACCGGCAAGGTGCATGCATGACCACGCCCCTCGTGATCATTGGCTACGGCAAAATGGGCCATCTCGTCGATCAACTGGCTCCTGACTACGGTTTTGAGGTCCGCGCGTGCTTCTCTCGTTCGAACATTGACACTCTCACGCCGCGGGCTCTTCGCGGCGCCGCCATTGCCGTCGAATTCAGCACTCCATCCGCGGCTCCGGGGAACATCCGCACTCTCGCTTCCCTGGGCGTCAACACCATTTGTGGTACTACCGGCTGGTACGACCAGTTGCCGCAGATTCGTTCCGATATCGCTCCTGCGGGTACGGCTCTTCTCTACGCCGCGAACTTCTCCATCGGCGTCAATCTCTTCTTGGACATTGCGTCGCGGGCCGCCTCTCTCTTCGCCGATCATCCCGAATATGAAGCCTGGGGCTGGGAGATTCACCATTCCGCCAAGAAAGATTCGCCTTCAGGGACGCTGCGGAAACTCGAACAGGAAATGCGCGCCGCTGGTTTCACTCGCCCCATCTCGCTCGGCGCCAATCGCGCCGGAACGCTCGTCGGTACCCACGAAATCGGCTTCGATTCCTCCTCGGACACCATCACCCTGCGTCACGCGGCCAAAAACCGCGACGGCTTCGCCCGTGGCGCGCTCCTGGCCGCCCGCTGGATCGCCGGCAAAAAGGGTGTCTTCGAATTTCGCGATGTTCTCGCGGATCTGCAACACAGAAAATCTGTGACGGGTCCGTGAACTACCATCTGTAAAGGAGCCGTATATGTTCAACGGAACTGGAACAGCCCTCGTTACTCCGTTTCGCCTCGATGGCGCCCTCTGTGAATGCACCCTTCGTACCTTGGTCAAGCGCCAGATCGACGCCGGCGTCGACTTCCTCGTTCCTTGCGGCACCACGGGCGAGAGCCCCACGCTCACCGACGAAGAGCATATGCGCGTCGTCGAAATCACCCTCGACGTGGCCAAGGGCCGTGTTCCCGTTCTGGCCGGAGCCGGTGGTTATAACACTGCCGAGGTCATTTCTCGTGCGCGCGGCCTCGCTGCTCTTGGTGTGAGCGGCATCCTCTCGGTTACCCCCTACTACAACAAGCCCACACAGGAGGGCCTCTTTCAGCACTTTAAGGCCATCGCTGACGCTCTCGATCTGCCCATCATTCTCTACAGCGTGCAAGGCCGCACAGGCGTGAACATCGAACCCGCCACCGTCCAGCGCCTCGCGCACATTCCCAATATCGTCGGCATCAAGGAAGCCTCCGGCAATGTCGCGCAGATGGCTGCCATCCTGAATTGCGTGCCCGAAAAATTCCTGGTCCTCTCCGGCGACGACTCCATCACTCTTCCCCTGATTGCGCTCGGTGGTCACGGCGTCATCTCCGTCGTCTCCAATGAAATTCCCGCCGAAATGGCCAGGCTCACCCGTCTCGCGCTCCAGGGCAATTTCGAGCAGGCGCGCCAGATTCACCGCCGTTTCCATCCCCTCATGGAAGTCAACTTCATCGAGTCGAATCCGATTCCCGTAAAGTGCGCCATGGCGGAAATGGGTTTGCTCGAACCTCGCTGGCGCTTGCCTCTCGTTCCGCCGAAGCCGGAAAGCCGCGCGCGTATCATCTCCGTGCTCGAGTCTTTGCGCCTCAATGTCAAAACTCATGCTGCCATCTCAAATTGAGAGTTTGTTCGACAATCCCCCTGCTTCCTATCAGCAGGAACATTTCGAACTCTTCAAAGCCTTCAAGGTGGCCCTGAACCGCGGCGAGATTCGCTCCGCTGAGCCGGATCCCAACTCCCCCACCGGTTGGCGCGTTAATCCCTGGGTGAAAAAGGGAATTCTCCTCGGCTTTCGCATCGGTGCCATCGTTGATATGTCCGTCGATACGCAACGCCAGCCCTTCTTCGACAAGTCCACCTATCCTGTCCGCACCGTTTCTGCCGCTGACGGTATTCGCATCGTTCCCGGCGGCTCCAGCATCCGCGATGGCGCTTTTATCGGTCGCGGCGTCATCTGCATGCCGCCCATGTTCGTCAACGTCGGCGCCTACGTCGATGAAAACACTTTGATCGATTCTCACGCTCTCGTCGGTTCCTGCGCGCAAATCGGCAAGAACTGCCATCTCTCTGCTGCCGCGCAGATTGGTGGCGTCCTCGAACCCGTCGGCGCTTTGCCCGTGATTATTGAAGATGATGTCCTGGTTGGAGGGAATGCCGGAGTCTACGAAGGCACCATCGTCAAGCGGCGCGCTGTCCTCGGCACCGGCACCATCCTCAATCGCTCGATCCCGGTCTACGATTTGCTTCGCGAGCAGGTCTACTCCGCCAAAGATGATCAGCCTCTGGTTATCCCGGAAGACGCGGTCGTCGTGCCCGGTTCTCGTGCCATCTCCACCGCCGCCGGCCAGAAGTGGGGACTCTCTCTTCAGGCTGCTGTCATCGTCAAATACCGCGACGCCAAAACCGGCTCCCGCATCCAGCTCGAAGACCTTCTCCGCTAATTGGGAGTGCGGCGACTTGTCGCCGCTTTTGCCAGCGCCTTTCGCCAGGTTTCATGTAGCGGCGGGTCTTTAGACCCGTCCACGTCACCGTGCGGAATTCTTGTCATTCCGAGCGTAGCGAGGAATCTGCTTCTTTGTTGACTTCGCTTCGCCCTACTGCCCCAGCACTTTCTCAAAAAACGCCAACGCCCGCGGATCGTCGCTCTGCCCCAGCCAGAACATCGCTTGCTTTCGCACTTCCGGATTCTTGTTCGCCTGCGCCACCTCGATCAGTTTCGGCACTCCCTCATCGTGCGGCAATTGGCTCAACGCAAACACCGCCTTCTTCTTTACCTCGGTGTCTGGATCGTTCTGGATCGCGCCGTCTATCGCGCCCACTGCTTTCTTGCCCGCCTTCTGCGCCAGCCAGAAGAGCGCCTGCCCGCGCACCTGCGCGCTCGTGTCATCGTGCGCCATCCGGATCATCTCGTTTACCGTACCCGGCTCTTTGCTCACCGACAGCGCAAACGTCACCTGCTCCCGCACATGTGCGCTCGGATCGTTCCGCACCATTTTCTGCAACGCCTGAAACCCCGCGGCTCCACGTGCTTCTCCCAACCAGAATGCCGTCTCTCGCCTCAGCCACTCCGGCTGCGTCGGCTCCACAAACGACAGCAGCGCCTTCTCCGCTGACGCATCGCCATGCAGCGCGATCGCCGTCAATGCCGCCTTCCCGAGTGATTCGCCATGGTCTTCCCGCGACTTCTCTGCCTTCACGTACCCGGCCAGCAACTCAACACTCTCGCGGTCCTTCACTCCTTCCAGCCAAACCACTTCCTTCCCGCCACCGTCCACGTGGCAATCCGCCGAAAACACCCGAATCTTCCCGATCTTTCCGTTCTCCGCGCGGAGTAATACCGCAATTCTCTGCGAGCTTTCCAGACGCACCGTTCCTTTTCCGGTCTCACTCGAATTCACGTTGAAGCCGGAGTGGTTTCCTTCCAGTTGACACACGCCGCACCCGTGGTTCGCTCCATCCCAGTTCGAGCAGCATACTGTCCGGTCGCCTTCTACCGCCGCAACCGAGTACCCCAGCCATCGCGCTTCTTTCGTCGCGCCGCTCCAACTCCGCACTTCTTCGCTTAACGTTCCACGCGCAGCTCGCTTCTCTACATGCGCATTCTGAAACGCCGGTGTGTCGCCCTCACTGCTGTTCTGGGATCCACTCTCCACCCCAGTAGCTTCCACTCGTGCCGTTTCTCCCCGCATCTGCATCGCAGCGCCCCAGAGCAAGCCCGCCACGATCAATCCGATTCCTACAATCCTTCGAACCGTCGCCCATTCGTTCGGCATGTCCAGCCTCACTTCTGCAAAATCTCCATCATGTAATCCGTGGCTGTCTTATCCCCGATCAGCGACAACTTTTCCACCGCCTTCTTCCTCAGTTCCGGATCCTTCTCGCTTTTCGCAATCGCCACCAGCGCTGTCGAGTTGCCCTGCAGGAAATACGCGTTCAGCACTTCTTCCTTCAGGCCACGATCCGTCTCCTTCTGATAGATCGTCTTCAACGCCTCCGCTGCATCGGGTCCGCCAACCAGCCCCAGGTTCTTGATCGCCGCGCGCCGCAGCTCCGGCTCTTTCTCATTGAGCGCCGCTTGCACCAGCCGCTTCGAATCGCCCGCCAGGAAAAACGCCTGCAGAATCTCCCGTCGCACGTCCACCGAACTTTCTGCCCTGTACAGTTGCTCCAGTTCGCTCTCGCCTCCCACCAGTCCAAGCTGCTTGATCGCCTCTCGCTTCAAATCGTCGTTTTTCTCGCTCTTTGCCGCGTTGAACAGCGCCTGCTTGTTACCGGAAACCATGTAGCTCTTCAGCACCTGCCGCTTGAGACTGGGGTCGCTCGTCGCGCTATACACCTCCGCCAGCGTTTTCTCTGAGCTTTGTCCGCCGAAGATTCCCAGATACTCCACCGCCTTCCGCTGTAGCTCCGGATTCGATTTCCCCATCGCTACCCGTCCCAGAATCTCCGCCGCCTGCGGGCTTCCGCTCTGCGCCAGCACGAATAGCGCCTTCGACTTCACCGCCGGTGACGCGGAGCTGTTCAGCACTTTCTCGATCAGCGGTATGCCTTTGGACGGGTCGCTGTTCATCAGTCCCTGTAAGGCCAGCAGCTTCAGCTCATCGTCGCCCACATTATCCGGATTCGTCTTTGCTCCGGTTCCTCCGCGAATCTCAATCTCCAGTGCCCCAGCGTCCTTCGTCCACCTGCTCTGCGGATACGCTTTCTTCAGGTCGCCAATTGTCGAAAGCGCCGCGTCTCTCTTCCCCTGCTTGTTCTCCGCATAGGCCAGCCAGTACAGCGCCGCGTCCTTCTGCGGTCCGTTCATCTGCACCAGTTCCTGGAACTTCTTCGCGGCCTGCGCGTATTGCCCGTCGTCCAGCGCTTCCCGACCTTCGTCATACAAACCCTGCATGCGATCCTGCCGGTCCGCTTCGGCATCCTTCTTCGCCTGTTCGCGGTCGCGCGCATCCTGCTCCGCCTCTCGTTTGGCTTCGTCCTCGGCAACGAAGTGATTCGCATCGCCCGGCAGTTGCATCTCTTCCGCGCGCATGGCCGCGGCCACTCTTCCGCCAATCGCCGGAAGCGCCAGCAGCCCCAACGCGATTCCCAGCCGTGCTCCTGTCTTCATCCACTGCTCCGTCATTCGCCCGTTCATGTCTTGTTCCTTTCCTGCGTCTCTGAATCTCCCTGAGCCGGCGAGCGCCGATTGTTCTTCTCTCGCTCTCGCAAGTCCTGGTTGACCACCCGGACCTTAAACAGAATTCCTTTCGCCTCAATCCGCCGCTGCAGCGATTCGAACTGCGCCGGCGTAATCTCGTCCGGCGAGTTGGCGATATCCAGCAGCACCCGCTCCAGTTCATCCAGCGTGCTCGCCATCGCCTGGTCTCCCTCTTTCAATGCCGTTTGCCGGTACAGCCGGTTTTCCTCTACCAGCGCCTCCGCGCGCTTCTGCTCCGACGCAATGTTGATCAGCCCTTCGTTCTTCTTCGCTTCCGTGTTTGCCAGTTCTACCAGCACCATTTCAGACTTTCCCAGGTGCTCGCCCACCGCCACCACCAGCACCCGTTCCCGCACTTTTTCCGCTCCGGCCATGTCCGTCCCGCCGTTGTTCTTCTTGCCGACGTGAATCCCCGTGAAGTACGCCGCCAGAACCAGCGCGGCCATCGCTCCCACAACCACCAGCCGCCGTGTCTCGAACAGTCCTTCCCACCAGTGCGCCCGTTTCTCCGGCAGCCGCGGCTCCAACTGTTGCCACATTCGTCGCTCGTAATCGGCTCCGGGGTCCGGCACCGGCATCGCGTCCAGCGCCGCGAACACCGCCTCGATCCGCGCCAGTTCTTCCCGGCATTCCGCGCACTCCTGCAGGTGCGCCGTCACCTCCGCGCGCCCTTTCCCCTCGCCATCCCGATACGCAATCAACTCTTCTTCTTTCAAATGGTTCATCGCTCGCTTCCCATCGCCCGTGCCGGCGAGATTCCTCCGGCATACGGTTCCAATGCCTTGCGCAACTTCGCTACCGCGCGAAACACCGTGTTCTTCGTCGCATTCGTGTTCGACTTCAGCACCGCCGCTATCTCCTCAATCGCGCATCCGTCCCAGTGCCGCATTACAATTGCCGTGCGTTCCGCCGGCGACAGCGTGTCCAGCGCTTCCTTCATCTTCACCGCCAGTTGCGCGCTCGCCGCCAATCGCTCCGGTGAAGGCGCCATGTCTTTCGCGTTCGCCATCGGATCGATCTCCAGTCCGTCCTCTTGCGGCCTGCTGGGCATCTGCCGCCGAGCCTGTTCCGCGTTCCGCGCTCGAATCCGGTCGATCGCATAATTCGCCGCTATGCGGTACACCCACGTCCCGAAGTTCGCTTGGCCTCCAAACTGTTTCAGCTTCTGGTACGCCCGCAAGAACGCCTCCTGTACCACCTCTTCCGCGTCCTGCTGGCTTCCGGTCATGCGATATGCCATCCGGAACACGTTCCGGCTGTGCCGCTCGACGAGCACACGATACGCCTCCCGCTCGCCGCGCAGCGTTCGTTCGACCGCCTCGGCGTCGCTGGTCTCGATCCCAGCCGTCTCGGTGCCCTCTCGCATTCCCATCGTTAGACAGAAAACCGCCTTCGCGGTTAGGTCCCTCCTTCGCCCGCTAACTTACCACCCTCCAGCCGTTTACCCTCCCTTGGCCCTGGACTGGCTTTTATGCCAGCGTCTTGGGTTACGCCGCCGGATTCCCTCGATGCCGGTTCCTGCTCCATCCCGCGTTTGTCGCAACATGCGATAATGGTCCGTATCGCAAGGGGAGTGCCACGTGATTCCACGCTATACCCGTGAAGAAATGGGCCGCGTCTGGAGCGACACCAATCGCTTCCAGCGCTGGCTCGATGTTGAACTTGCTGCCGCCGACACACTGGCCGAAGCCGGCCAGATTCCCGCCGAAGCTGCCGCGATTCTTCGTTCCCGCGCCAAAATCGACGTCCACCGCATTCTCGAAATCGAAGCCAAGGTCAAACACGACGTCATCGCCTTCACCATGGCCGTCGGCGAATCCATCGGCGACCCTTCCGCCGCGCGCTGGCTCCATTACGGCATGACTTCCAACGACGTCGTCGACACCGCTCAGGCGCTCCTCCTCCGCGACGCCTCCCGCATCATCGAACGCGACCTCGTTCTCCTCGGCGAAGTCCTCGACGTGCGTGCCCACGAATTCCAGCGCACTCCGCAGATTGGCCGCACCCATGGCGTCCATGCCGAGCCCATCACCTTCGGCCTGAAAATTGCCAACTGGTTCTCTGAAAATCAGCGCAACATCAACCGCTTCCGCCAGGCTGCCGGTGAAGTCGCCTTCGGCAAAATCTCTGGCGCGGTCGGCAACGCTGCCCATCTCGGCACGGAAATCGAAGAAAAGATCTGCCAGCGGCTCGGTCTGGCGGTCACCCGCGTCGCCTCGCAAGTCATCTCCCGCGACCGCCACGCCCACTATCTCAGCGCCCTTGCCCTCATTGCCGCCACTCTCGAAAAGATCGCCCTCGAAATCCGCCATCTCCAGCGCACCGAAGTTCGCGAAGCCGAAGAGCCTTTCGGCGGCGACCAGCGCGGCAGCTCCGCCATGCCCCACAAACGCAATCCCGTCACCTGTGAACAGATTTGCGGCCTCGCCCGCCTCGTTCGCGGCAACATGCTCGCCGCCTACGAAAATATCGCTCTCTGGCACGAACGCGACATCTCCCACTCTTCTGTCGAGCGCGTCATCCTCCCAGACTCCACCATCCTCGTCGATTACATGCTCACCAAAATGACCACCGTCGTCGGCGAAATGCGTGTTTTCCCCGAACGCATGCTCCGCAACCTCAACTCCACTCAGGGCCTCATTTTCTCCGGCCAGCTTCTTCAGGATCTCGTCGAAAAGGGTATGCCCCGCGATGAGGCCTACAAAGCCGTCCAGGAAAACGCTATGGCCGCTTGGGAAACCGATTCCAGTTTCCGCGACCGCATCGCCAAGGATCCGCGAATCACGAAGTACCTCGATGCCAAGGCGCTCGACTACGTCTTCGATCTGAATCGCCAGCTTCGCAGCGTCGACAAAATCTTTGCCCGTGTCTTCGGCTCTCACCCCGCCGGTGAACGCGGCGCCGCCGCTTCGTAGCCATAGCCGCGTCCCGCCTTCCCCAAAAACAAAAACGCCGCGAGATCCCTTCTCGCGGCGCGTATTTCCTGCTGCTGGTTGTAACTTGCCGGCCTCGGCTACTCCACTCTCTGCACGTACCGCGCTTCCGACGTATCGACCTTGATCCTGTCCCCTTCGTTCACGAACGGCGGCACGTTCACCACCAGCCCGGTTTCCAGCGTCGCCGGCTTCATCACCGCGCTCGCTGTTGCCTTCTGCAATGTGGGCTCCGTCTGGACCACCTTCATCTCCATCGTGTCCGGCAAATCCACGCCGATGGCCTTTTCTTCGAAGAACTCGATCTTCACCACCGTATTCGGAATCAGGTAATACACCGTCTCGCCGAGCTCTTCCTTCGTCATCTGCATCTGCTCGTACGTCTCGGTATTCATGAAATGGTATTCGTCGCCTTCGCTGTACAGATACTCGAACTCCACCTCGTCCAGGATCGCACGGTCCACGAACTCTTCCGCCCGGAACCGGTAGTCGATGATCGAGCCCGTCCGCAGATTCTTCATCCGCGTCTGCATCGATCCCCGCTTGTTCCCCGGTGTGCGGTGCTCCGTGCTGAACACCGAATACAAATCCCCCTCGTGCTTGATTACCATCCCGGGGCGCAACAATGTCGCTTTCACGCTGCTCATAAGTTCTCTCGGCCGCCGCGCGGCCCTCCATTCGTGTTGATCTTCTAGTGGCGACTTCACGCCGCCATCTCCCCGTTTCGGCGGTATCCCTCAGCCCCGCGCAACCCGAATACGGTCATTCCGAGCCCCATTTGCCGGGCCAGGAATCTGCTCTTCGCGTCCACGTCAGTGACGCAAACACTCCCTCAGGTTGCTTTTCGGAAATCCCAGACGACAGCCCGGTGGAGCGACGCGTGGAATGACCCGCCTGCTGCCACCACCCCCAGGGGATTGCTCGCAGGCACGAGGTACGCCGGGAAACCCGCTCCCGGCGCGGGTTTTCAGTATACCCCACCCCCACCACGCCCGGTCAATCTCGCCCCGGGATAGGAGATAGGAGCCAGCGAAAGTGCCACGCGTGGCAGCCCTTACATGCGCCAGACCCGCATCTCCCGCGCGCTATCTCGGAAGGATGATTGTGTTGTTGGTGCCCTTGTCGACCGCGGTCCCGGAGATTCCCACAATCAGGTTGTCCGAGGAGACGATATCCAGAAAGTAGGTTGGGGCCGACGAAGGGATGTTGTGCCTCAGGTCAGTGTTTATGAGTAATTTGCATTTGCTGCCACTATTCAGCCACACCAGTGGCCCGGAGTAGCTGCCTGCGAACGTGTTCCACCTCATCAACGCTCCACTCAAGTAGTTCCCCGTGATGCAGGCTTGTCCGTCACCGAACTGGCCGTCCTGGAGAATGAAGTTCCCATCAATTGTCACGCCTTCCCGCGGTTGCCCGTTTGCGCTCTCGCTCTGGATGGCACTGACGCCACAATCGATGAACGTGTTTCCTGCGATGGTCGGCCCCGGCGTAGGCGCGAACGCTACATAGTCCCAAATTCCAAAGACCAAACTGTTACGCACTATGTTTCCACTGACGAGCGGAGAACCGCCATAGTTGTCAATTAAGAGCAGGCCACCCGTCAGAATGACGTCCGGAAATGTGCCATCCTCCCGCCTGCAGATATTTCGTACTTTGCCCCGTTTCATCGTCACGGTTGAATTAGTGGCTATCGCAGCCAGACCGTAACATTCACCCGCATGCGTCTTGTCGATTGTCTCGATGCCCACATTCTCTACGACGTTGTTCTCCATATCGATCTTCCCGGTGATCGCCGGATAGATGAACGGTGCATAGAGGAGGCCGACTCCGCCAGTGGCGACCGCAATGTGCGTCGCGCCGCCGAGCCCAGTCGGGTTGACCAACCCGCCAAACTGTACATCTCGGAACACATTCCCAATCACCGCGATGTTTTGTCCCGCAGTGGCCTTCACGCCATAGTGCTTCGGCGAATCGAAGTAGATGTTCTGGACCGTGGCGCTCACGTTAGGATACGGCACCGCATACCGGAATTGCGGATCCGTGTACCCCGTATACCCCGGATCACTGTAGCCGTCGCGGTATTGCACACGACCCGCTTGGTCTTGTGGAAAGGACTCCACGCCATAATCCACCCCTTCGGTAGGTTGTGTCCTAGTTACATTTCCGTCCCAGCCGATCCAGAACGGCGGCATGCCGTTTTTGACGACCGTCAGCAGATTTCCCTTTGCATCTCTCACACCCAAAATGGTCACGTTGTTTTTGTAAATAAATACTGTGCTCTTACCCTTTACGTCTTGAGCGGCACCTTGTCTCCCGGGAACAATGATGTGGTTGCCCGCATCCGCTCCAAAATCAAATGTCCCTTTCAAAATCACTATCCCGCCTTGATCCACGGCCGATTGCACCGCCGGGACGTCAACCGCGGGATTGTTTGCTCCATAGACGGTCTTCGTCTGTCCGGCCACCGGACTTGCAGATAGTACTAGCGCAATGATGGTCAGTATTGCGCAAGGCAACAGGAAGAAATCACGCTTCCTATTGAAGGCCCATGGCTTTTTCATGGTTCACCTCCATTTGCTACCATCTCCCATGTACGCGACTCGCCCCGACAGATCGAACGAAACGACCTCACACGTCCTTCCATTCGGTACCTCATAAACCACTTTCCTGCCGCCTTAGACAAACCAGCGGTAGCAGGATTGCGGCGATTACTTCTGGCCGCTATTTTCTTCGGTTGGTGAATGCCGTCAAACAGTGCCCAGCTTGTTTTGCCCTTATATTTTCCTCACGGCGCAGTCGCTTGAAGCTTCGCCACTTGCTGGCCCTTGCTATTGACCCCCCTTTGGCAAAGCGATACTCTTTTGCCAGTAACCTGCCCCAGGTCTCGCCCATCGCAATAGGAACCGGATAAATGCCTCCCACTATCCGCTTCGATGTCTACGAAGTTGACCTTCGCGCTGGCCAACTCTACAAGGGAGGCGCAAGAATCAGACTGCGAGACAAATCTTTTCAAGTACTCGCGGCCCTGCTCGAGCATCCCGGCGAAGTCGTCACTCGCGAGGAATTGCGCCAGCGTCTCTGGCGCGAAGGCACCTTCGTTGATTTCGACAACAACTTGAACACTCTGGTCGCCACATTGCGCGAAGCATTAGGGGATGCCGCTGAACAACCGCATTTCATCGAGACTCTCCCAAAACATGGCTACCGCTTCGTGGCAAGGGTTCACCAATCACCTCAACGAAAGGAGGAAAAATTAGTTCCACGCGCCCGGTTAGTGGTCCTTCCGTTCGCTAACTTGAGCGGTGATTCTTCACAGGAATACTTCAGCGACGCCATGACCGACGAGCTCATCACCGCGCTCGCCCGTGTCGCTCCCACCGAGCTCGCTGTCATCGCTCGCACTACCGCAATGCACTACAAAGGTCTGCACCACGATGCTGCCAGCATTGGCCAGGAATTAGGTGTGGATTACATCGTGGAAGGCACTGTGCGACGCACCCAGGGTCAGCTTGCCATCAGTGTGCAACTTATTCAGGTTAGCGACCAAACGCACCTCTTCGCTGAAAAGTACCAAGCGGAGCCGCGCGACGTTTTCAGTCTCCACGGCCGCATAGCTTTAGATCTGGTAGCGCGCATGGGAGTCCGTCCGGTGCCGGACAAGACTCGCCGGGGGACGCTTGGCATTAACAGTACGGAGAATCTCGCAGCATATAACGAATTCATTCAAGCCCGATACCTCATGGGCAAAACAACCCCGGACGCCTTAGCCAAGGCGAAGCAGCTGCTAGAGACGGCGACTGGGCTCGACCCCGAGTTCGCACTCGCCTACGATGCACTGGCGGAGGTCTACTGGTATCTAGGCTACATGGGCGTCATGCGCCCGCGAGAGGCTTTTGACGCTGGAATCGTTCAGGCGCTGCGCGCCATTGAAATCGACAACATGCGCGCCGAAACTCATGCGTTGTTGGCGCAATTTCACAGGACTATCGAGTACAACTGGCAGGAGGTATACCGTGAGATGGCCCTCGCGTTGCGACTCGATCCAACCTCTCCCTTGGTAAGGGTGCGCTATGCGGTGGGCTGGTTGATGCCGCAAGGCCGCATGCAGGAAGCGGTCGCGGAAGTCGAAGATGCGTTGCAGGTGGACCCGCTATCCTTGCTCTTCCGGACTTGGCGGGCCCTTCTGCTGCTGATCGGGAACCAGCACGAACGAGGATTGGTGGCAGCTCAACAGGTGCTCGAACTCGATGCCGCCGCTTACTGGGCGCATCTCACCATAGGATCGATTTACCGTGACCGCGGAGTCTTCGAAAAGGCGATTGCAGCGCACCGCAGAGCAATGGAGCTCTCCGGTGATGCCCCTCACATGATGGGCTGGCTGGGGCTCACGTTGGGGCTGAGTGGCAACGCGTTGGAAGCCCGCGCCCTGTTGGAGCGCCTTTGCTGCAAAGCGGCGCAAGGATACGCGCCGCCAACGAGCTTTGCCTGGATTCATCTGGGCCTCGGAGACATGGACACGGCATTCGAATGGCTCAATCGGGCCATTGACGAGTGCGATCAAATGCTGATGCCGATCAAGAGCTACACATTCCTCAACCCGATTCGCTCTGACCCCCGCTTCGCGGCACTCCTTCGCAAAATGAATCTGGGAAACCTGGGGACAGGAAACCTGGGGACAGGAACGTGTGAAGAAATTGGTTTTTCACGATGATTCACGTTGCCCCCGCTAGGACGAGTTTTCCCTGCGGCTGGTCTCCTGCTTCTGTTTTGTGTTCCTGCGCTTTCCTTACGCTGACTGACCTATACCGTGACTGCTTGGGGATGCAACCCGGCGGGTGGCACAGACTCAGCGTAACGAATTGGGATTTGGGTGCGCATCCCTTTGCCCTTCAAGGGTGCGGATTTTCTCCCCGATTCCTGATCGCCGATCGCTGATCTCTGATCGCTGATTACCGAAATCTGAGCGCCGTAGGTGCGCCACATGTCGTGTCGCATAGGCTGGCACAGCTCTAACGTCGCGGAGTGAGTTTCGGGTGCCGCATTCCCTTGCTCTTCAAGGGTGCGGGTTTCTCTTGCCGTCCGATCCCTGCCCTCCGGTCGTTGTTTACCGATTCACGGCCTCTGCCAAAAACCAATTGCCTATGCTAGGCTACGATTCCGCGGGCAACGTCATCACTTGGCCTGGCTATATGGGCGGCACCGCCACCTACACCTACGACGCGGAGAATCATTTGCTAAGTGCGGGCGGGTCAACCTACACATACGACGGTGATGGTCGCCGAGAGGGGACTAGAGGCTGTGGCGGGAAACCGGGGGACTGTCGTAGCCGTTCGCAACGCTATAAGTGAAGGTGGCGTGGCCAAAGTCTCTGGCAATGCCATTGAGAGAATGGCGAAAGTCGGCGGCAAGCTGGCATTTGCGGCACACTTAGCCTTTGCTGCTGATGAAGGTCGCGAGGAATATTACGCATGTATGGAGCAGTGAAAGGCAAAAAACTCAGAAGCCGTGCTTCACTCTGGCAGAATGTGTTGGCACTACTGTTCGGAGTTCTCACTTTCTTGCTTCTCGGCGAGTCACATAAGAACGGGATTCAACCCAAATGGGTAACCGCGCTTCTTGTGACCATTGCCCCGTTCGGAATCGTTATGTATGGCTACAGGGCACTGCTGCGAAAATGGAGCTTCTGGGCAGCAATGATTATCTGTTTGGGGGTACATTCAATTGCCATATGGATTCTCTTCGGTTACGTTTTCATGGAACTGCAAAGAATAAGTATACTGCTATGGTATCCCTTCATGATGATAGAGGCGTTTATCCTGGTTCTTGCCGTCGCGAAGATCAACAATCGGCTGGCCGGACAGAGCAAGGGAATACGGTTCACTTTCTGAATCTCGGAGACCGGGTGGGACAGGCCGAGGCGGGTGTCCTAATGTAACGAAGCGAGTTGTGGGTGCCGCGTCCCTTTGCTTTTTTAAGTGGCGGTGGTTTTCTTGTCGTTGTTTTCCCGGCGACGGATTAGTTCTAGTTGAGTCCACGTGCGACAACCGGCAAGTTCAGCGAGAAGAACCCAGTGTCTCGGGTGCGGAATCCTGAATCCACTCCGAATCATCGCAGCATATGGATGAGAAACCTCAAGTGGCGGGTGGCCCGGGCTTCTGCGCTGAGAAGGTTTGGGTGCCCCGCCCTCGGTTTGGGAGGGTGGGTCCTGGGATCGACTTTCTCTGCCGGGTCCCCGGGTTCGGTTTCCAGAACCTGGGTCTTGGGTTGCGGATCTTCTCCCCGATTCCCCGTCGCTGCTTTCTGATCGCCGCTCCTCTTTTCTCTTGACTATCTATTATTTTATGGTAAACTAATCAGTTCGATATGTTGCTGGCGGGACCGGCAACCGGGTCATCCTTTCGACCCACCGCTCTTTGACAATTCGAGTATTTATCATGAGCGAAGCGAAGGGCCACTGCACTTCCGTACGTACCGTACGCCGTTTCGCTCAACTCCTCTTCTTCCAATCACTTCCACGTCGTACTGCAGAAATAGGGGGGGGTAGGGGGGCCATGTTCACCCGTCACAACAGTACCGTCCCATTTCGGCATCGCTGCCGCCGAGTGCTCCCCAATCTCAGAGCTCTTCCACCGCGGCAGCTTCCGTCGGAGACGTCTCAAAGATTGGCAGAAGCCGCGACAGTTCCAACGCTCGTTTCAGCTTTGGGCGCATGTGGCACAGCAGCAGCCGCCCTCCTTTTTCTTTCGTCTTGCGATGCGCCTCGATCAGCGCTCCCAGTCCCGCGCTATCCACGTAATCCACGTGCTCCAGATTCACGACGATTCTCGTTGCGCCGGAAGCGAGAATCTTGTCGACCATGGTGCGCAGCCCGTTGCTCTCGTCTCCCAGCACAAGACGTCCTTTGAGCGCCAAAACATAGATCCCCTTCGTTTCTCGCTGCGTGATCTCCAAAGACACTGGCCTGCCTCCCGTGAGTCGGCACCCTGCCGATTCCATTCCATAATATCCTTCCCATTCTAAACGTCCAAAGTCCTCTCCGGGTGACTCGAACAGACGGGCGGGTTGCAGAGACAGAGTACTCCAGCTTCGGTGTCTGGAATCTGGGTCTTGGGTTTTGCCTTCGGTGTGCCTGACGCTCTTCGAGTTCCCTATGCCGCCAGCACTCGATTCGCCGTGAGCGTCTTCAAGTGCTCGATCTTCATCGCGATGTTCACCGAGTTACGGCAGGTCGCGCGGCAGGATTCGCAGTCCTTACACGCGGCCAGGCCCTTTCCCCTCGCAATCGACGCCAGCGTCTCCTCTGCCAACGCGTAGTTGCCATACTGTACCGCGTACATGTGCGACCGCATCAGCCGTGGAATGTCCACTCCCTCCGGGCAATCCCCGCGGCACTCGCTGCACTGCACGCAGAACTGCGCGCTCGCCACAGCGCTCTTATCCGACAGGAACTCCTGTTCCTCGGTTGAATACGCCAGGTTGGAAGCCACCGAGAAGTTTTGCTCCAACTGCTCGTACGTCGTGAATCCGGGAATCGCCGTGGCAATCGACTCATGGTGCAGCACCCACTTCAGCAGCGCGGTCTGGCTTGCTGGGGTGAGCGGCTTGCCTAACTTCGGATCGGGCTTGACTGCGCCGCCGGCTTGCGTCTTCATCGCCACCAGGCCAAATCCCCTCTTCGCGGCTTCGTTGATAGTCTTCAGGAATTCCGCATCGTTGGCCTTCGTGAAATTCAGCGGGATTAACACCACGTCATACACATCCATCTTCATGGCCTCTTTCAAAGCCATATCCGGCTTGTGCGAGGAAACGCCCAGGAAGCGCGCCTTCCCCGCCTTCTTCAACTCCGCCATCGCTTCCAGTGCGCCTTCGGAATGCACTTCTGCTTCTGAGTCCGCGGAATGGTTGTAGAGGATGTCGACATAGTCCATCTGCAGCCGCTTCAAGCTGCCGTCAAATACTTCGAGGAAGCGCGCTTTCACCTCAGCCGCGCTATGAGTTGGTAGCGCCATCTCTCCCCGATCACGACTCCATCCCGGTGGCAGCACCTTAGTGGAAATGATCACCTTGTCGCGGACGCCCATTTCCTTGATCATCCGTCCTACCATCTCCTCGTTTCGGCCTTGCTGGTAACGCGCCGCGGTATCAAAGTGCCGTATGCCCAACTCATAGCTGCGGGGGATGAGCCCCGGCACATCGGCATTCATCACGCCCATGCTCACGACCGGCAGAGAGATGCCGGTCTTTCCGAGCGTGCGGTAGATCGGCTTGGCATTCGGCTCCATCTTCGGAGCGCTCTTCGTGGATTGGCCGAACAGGAAGTCGGGTCTCTTGAGTATCGGCGATGCGGCGAGCGAGCCCGCCACGCGAGAGATAAAGTCTCGGCGATTCCATGGAGTGTTTTTCATCGTGGTCTCCTGTACGGCTGTCGTTCACTTACACCGAAGCCGGCGCGCCTGGTGCTAGTCCAAGCCTGCTGCAGCGGCCTTCAAGAACTGCTCACTCCCGTTTACGGGATTCACCAGCAAGATCAGATACCGCCCCTTGGTTTCCGCGAGTATGCTGCCTTCAAAACTGTTGCTCGCCTGGATGGCTCCCTCGCCGAGTTCAGGGGCCGGTTCACATTTCCCCGTCTTCGTGAAGTGTTGTTCAAGTTGCTTGAGCCTCTGCTGGGCGTCGCCCCGGTCCCGCGCCACCGTGACAAACAACTTGCTTTCCGGGTGGCCCGATCCATAAGCCGCCACGTAGGCGGGGCCAAGAAAGGAATGTCCCAAGGGATCGTTAGGTATGTATTGTTCTGAATGCGGCTTGCGATTCTCACGGGGAAGCTTCGCGAGCATCGTCGGGAGAGTCGAGCCGGTTCCGATTCTCGCCGAGAGCGTACGCGCCACCGTTTCCAGCGTAGCGTCTGCGCCGTCCCCGAAACCAAGCAGCTTCACGTAATAGCGATCTTGCAGGAAATTCAGCATACCCTCGTACTGATAGCCTTCCGCTCCGATCGCGATGAAATGAAAGTCTGGCGACCGCTCGGCCGCATACATTCCGAACGCCGTGTCGGCCGACCCCATGTCGAACACGTCCACCGATATATCCGCAGCCTGCGCGCGTAAGTCGATATGCAACATCTGGCGGACGCCGTACAGAACGAAGATATCCGCTGCTCCGTCCATGTATTCATACAGGTTTTCGGGTCCGTAGAAGCTGGCGGCGTGTTTGGCAACTGCGCCCGCAGGGAGCGGCTCAGCTAGCAGCTTTAGCATTTCCTGTTGGCTCGCCTCTTGCCCAACGCCACGCTCGCTTGCGCAAATGGACACACATGCAGGCGATAGGATCAGAGCCAGAAGAAGACCAACACTGCGAAGCATCGTGGGCAATCCTTAAGCCCACAGGGGAGCGAACAAGGCCTCGGCGCCTTGCCGTGGAAAGATCAACTTCAGTATACGCCCCGGCGCTACCACTGCGTATAACGATTCTCCCGAATTCTTGCCCATTCCCAGGCAGTGGTTATGGTTCGACAATCACCACGCCGCGCATCCGCGCCAGGATCGCCTCGAGCTGCTTCTCGTCCGCCTGGAGAGCTGCCTTGAACTCGCGCTTGTCGGTGCGCCAAATCTCTTTCAACAATGCCTGATGGTGCTGCTCCAGAATTCGCAGAATCACTTCGTGTTCTTGTGGAGTTAGTGTCACTTGCATGATGCACCTCCGAGAGGCGCCTCATCACTGGCTGCGCATCTGCTTCCTAGCAATGCCCAGGCACGACACATCTTTCAGCGGTGGACACCGTGCACTCTTCTATCGCAGGCTAACCACCCAGAACAGCAGGCCCACGATCAGAAAGACCGCCAGGGCCGTAACCACGAAGGTCGGCAGCATGTTTGGGAGTTTCATGACAGCCATAATGCACCCCCAAATCCACATTCTACTCCTTCGAATCGCCCGTGGCGTCAATCGCAGGAACGCCGGCCGCCGTCTCGATTGAGGCCTGGTGCTCCGTTTTATGCCCTAAAGTAGATTTGTCATTCCGACTAGAAGCGCGAGGGGAATCCCGGCAACATCGGTTGTATACTAGCCTCCAACTCGCAAGATTTCGTGCTCGCTTCACCGGAGACAACTGTGAATTGGATCGCCGCTTTTCGTAGGACTGCTCTCACGCTTGTGTGCTTCCTCGCTGCATCTGCGCTCCACGCCCAATCCGTTCCCAAGCTCGCGATCGTCAATCTTCGCCTCGCCATCGCCACAACCGGGGAAGGGAAGCAGGCCCTGGCCGACTTTGAAACTAGATTCGCATCACGCCAGAAGGAACTCGACGAGATTAATCGCAAGATCGATGATATCGCCCGCCAATTTGGCGAAAAACAAAACACTTGGTCTGACGAACAAAAAGCCAAAGCTCAGCTCGAGGGCCAGCGCCTCACTCGCTTGCTGAATCGCAAGCAGGCCGATTATAAGGCCGACCGCGACGCCGCCAAGGACGACATCGTTCAACGTATTGGCGTCAAACTGATACCTCTCATCGACCGCTACGCTCAGGAAAACAACCTGGGCACCGTGATCGACTCCTCCGCTCCCGGTACCCCACTGCTTTTTGTTTCCCCCACCGTCGACATAACCGAAGCCGTCGCCAAGCTTTATGATCAGACTTATCCTGTCAAAGCTGCCGTAGCGGCGCCCGCGAAACCCGCTGCTCCGGCGACGAGACCTGCCGCGTCGCCCGCGAAGCCGTAACTTCTACGGTAACTGCACGGCCCCTTTACGCTTGGAATACCGACCAGACGGCGTAGAATCCCCTGCGGGGGTTCCGCTCCGATGGACGAAACCGATCCCGAGGGCCCAGACCGCGAGCGTCTGTGTCAAGCCGTGTCTCCCAGCAATGAGCTGTGCGGATTTCCCGCGACGGTTCGTTGTGTCAAGTGCGATAAGTGGTTTTGCGACGCGCACGCCGAAGACGAGCTATGGCATCCATGCGCACTCCTGCACGGATTCAACTGAATCGCTGCGTTCCTCCGATGCAAGGCAACTTCTGCCACTACTCTTTGTTTTGGGTCGTGGCAGGCGCCTTTGCCGCGTTTGCCATGATCTTCTCGATTTCGTCCGGATCGCGCGGCAGTTTCCGGCTCAGCAATTCGTAACCGCTCTCAGTGATCAGCACATCATCCTCAATCCGCACGCCGAGATTCTCCTCCGGAATATAAATTCCGGGCTCGACCGTCACCACCATTCCTGGTACAAGCGGTCTGCACGTGTCGCCAGGATCGTGAACGTTCAGTCCAATGTTGTGGCCCAGGCCGTGGATGAAATATTGCCCCAACGGCTTTCCGCGCTGATCCTTTCCGTGCGAATCGATATAGTCGTACGCAACCTTGTAAACGCTCTTGTTTCCCTTCCGGCACATGTCCATTCCCGGCTTTAGCGCCTTCAGCGCCGCTTCCTGTGCCCCTAGCACAATCCCGTAAATCTCCCGCTGTCTTGGCGTGAATTTTCCGTTTGCTGGCAGAGTCCGGGTAATATCCGCTGCGTATCCGGAATATTGCGCTCCAACATCCAGCACCACAATGTCTCCATCGACGATCTTCCGGCCCAGCTTGACGTAGTGCAGTACCGTCGAGTACGGTCCCGATCCCACGATCGGCGCGTAAGCCTCTGCTTCCGATCCACCCATCGCGTGAGTCTCTACCATCTTCGCCGCGATCTGATACTCCCACACTCCTGGCCTCATCATTTTCATCGCTTCGAGTTGGGCGTCGTCAGAAAGATCAATTGCCTCCCGCAGCATCGCGATCTCCGTCGGCGACTTGATCACCCGCAGATCGGATATGTTGTTCCGAATGTCTTTGACCGTTACCTGCGGCACGGACTGCTTCAGCCAGTCCACGGTCTCCCGCTCGTGCGGGTAACCGCCCAATTCTTTCTGGTAGGGAACGATCGTGTAAAAGTTCGAATAGACTTTCCCGAGTCGTTCAACGGTCTGCCGCAGTTCCGGAGTCGGCTTGATCAGCGCGAATCCCGTTCGTGCCTCAATTCCCGGATCACCAGGGGCCATCCGTACGCCATTCCACCTTTCCTTCCGGGAATCTCTTGGTGGTAGAAAGAAAATTTCCCGCGGACCCTGCCAGTCGTCCTTCTTGGCTTTGCTGCCGTCTGGAGGCAACAGAACGAGCGCAGCGCCTTCTTCGTTATGGCCAGTGAGGTAATAGAAGTTTTCTTCTTGCGCAAAGATGTAGCTCTCCGACTCTTCCTCGTTTCCCGTGTAGCCCAGCAGCACGATTGGACCGTCGATATTCGACGCCAGCTTGGCGCGCCTTTCCGCGTATACGGAATTCGGCTCCCGTTCTCGTCTTTGTTGCGCGTTTATGGGCCACGCCACTATGGCCGCCGCAACCAGAGTCGCAGCCATCAGCCGGCAACTCCATGCCACCAGTGCACCACGTCGAAGACCACTCATCCATTCACCTCGGCTTGCTTTCCCGGCCCGAACCGAATCCGAAATTGTAACGTAAGCGCAACACTCGAGCCACTCGCGGCCCGGCCCCATCATCCCGCCCCTACCGGTAGACAACCCGGCTTTAACCCACGGTTAGGATTGACCATCTCAGTATGCTTAAAAGAAGGACACGAACCCCGAAATATGCATTTCGCCCGGCGGCGCGGGATTAGCATGAAGAGTAAGGACCGACCTGACAAATCGGAGGGCTTATGGAACGGGAACGGCGGCGGTCTCCCAGGCGCATCTTTATTGCCAGCGCGGAATTGTACGAAGAGAAGTCCGACGTGCGGGTCTCCTCGCGCGTCAGCGAACTCAGCCTCCATGGCTGCTATCTCGACATGATGAATCCGTTTCCGCCCGGCACGATCATTCTCTTAAAGATCTTCTCTGGCGACATGACCTTCCAATGCAAGGCTCGTGTTATCTATTCAACATCGAACCAGGGCGCCGGAGTTGGATTCATCGACCTGGAGCCGAAGTACGAGTACATGGTCAAGCGCTGGATGGAGGAAGCTACCGCCTGATTGGCGATTCAGAAGGGATTTCCCAGCACGGAACGCAGCACCGCGAAATAGTGGCAGATGCTCCCACCCAGCACGAAGACATGCCATACGGCGTGGCTGTACGGCAGCAGCTTCCATACGTAAAATACAACGCCTATCGAATAGAGGAGTCCCCCGGCGACCAGCCAGATCAACGCTGCGGACGGCACATGCATTAATACGGGTTTCGCGGCGAGCACCACCAGCCACCCCATCGCCAAATACACTCCTGTGGACACGTGCTGAAAACGATTCACGAACCACAACTTGAACAGGATTCCCGCGAATGCCAGTCCCCAGATTACGCCGAACAGCGACCAGCCCCATGGCCCTCGCAGGTTCAACACCAGAAATGGTGTGTAGGTCCCCGCAATCAGTACGTAAATCGCGCTATGGTCGAAGATCTTCAGCCCGCGCTTCAATCGTGGCGAGATCGCCACATGGTAGAGAGTCGACGCAGCGTACAGGCAAATCAGGCTCGCGCCGTACACCGAGCACGCCACAATGTGCCACGCCGTCCCGCGCAAAAAGGCGAGGGCCAGCAATACAACGAATCCCGCAATACTCAACACCAGCCCGATCCCGTGGGTTAGGCTGTTCGCAATTTCTTCACCGCTTAACCGGGCTCGTTTCCCTCTCTCAATGCTCACAACAATATTGTTTCGCTCCGAAGCGGCCGGCGCAAGTGTTCGCTCGTTCCCGCTTCTACTGTTGGTACCGCTCTTTGTAGAAATTGATCTGCTGCTGCAACTGCTCTTTAGTCAATCCCTTTGTCCATTTGTGATAATCCGAATTCATCACGTCAGCCGTCACCCCCGGCATAAGTCGCTCCGCTTCCGGAATGAACTCCGTGTAGAAGGTCCTCGCCACTTCGAAGAATCCGTGCCACTGCGTGTAATCCGGCCCCATCATCGCCGTGCCCATTCGCGCGCGGCGCCCTTCGTGGTGCCAGAGCTCGTAGTAGGTCCATTCGATCTTTTCATCGAACGGTGTTGGCGTCAGCTTCTTCGCTGCATACAGCTTGTCCATGATCGACTTTGCCGGCTTCGCGAATTTCTCGTTGTACAGGTCGATTGTCCCCTCATATTGCTTATAGAAGTTGTCCACCCAGCCCGTGGCGTGGCAATTCGAACACACATCCATCATGTTCAGCCGCCGCTTTTGCCAATTCTCGAGCTTGATCGAAATCGCCGGCCGCAAGGTGTAGCTGATGCGGTCGCCCACATCGTGTGTAACAGGTTGATTGCTCGTCGCCGACATGTGACACGTTGCGCACGTAGGTGCCGCGGAGTAATCCTTCCCCACAACCCACGCTTTTGAATCGAGGTTCATCTTCGCCACGTTGGCCCGGTACTGAATCCCGTGCTTCGATTCGTTGTAAATCTCAATCTGCGGGTGATCCGGCCCCAGGTGGCATTTGCCGCAGTTCTCTGGCATACGCGCTGTCGCCGAACTGAACGTATGTCTTCCGTGGCATGCCGCGCAGGTTCCGTTGCTTCCATCCGGATTCACACGGCCAATGCCGCTGTTTGGCCATGTCGCCGCGTCGAACTTGCCTTGGCCCAGGTACTTCACTTCGCTCCCGTGGCATTGTCGGCACCCGTTGTCCGCCGCCGGTCCTCCTTCCACGATCTCGCCCAGCATGTTGTCCAACGAACCAATAAACTTTGCCGCTGCGGCATGATGGCTCTTCTCGAACTCTTTCACCTCTGCCGCGTGACAGCGCGCGCAGTAATTTGGCGTCACAATCACTGCGATCTTGTGGCCGTAGTGGTCGAACGTAGCCGGGTCGCTTTCGTTCGCCTTGTGGCACGAATAGCAATCCACTCCCTTTTTCGCGTGCGCGCTCGACTGCCACTGTTCCACGATTCCTGCTGTCGAACCACTGTGACATTCAATGCAGGCTTTCCCTTCTTCCGAAACTTGAGGATTATCCGCGGATGCGACTGTGGCAAACGTCAGTCCGCAGAGCAACAAACACAGGCGAAGTCTCATGACTCCCTCCAAGGCTGGACACACTTCGATGGCAGGGATTCTATACCCAAGGAAAAAGAAGGGAAGAGACTAAAGTCACACGACCGGCGAACGAAGCGCCTTCAGCTAAAAGCCGGGCGCGCCCGTCGAAGCCGGCCGCATTTCTGGCGCGTTCACATTGAATCGCAGGTGCGCGAACCAGGATTGGCTTAGCGACATAAATCCCGTATACAGGTAGCCCCAGACAAAGAGCAGCAGGAACGGCACTGTCGCATAGTTCTCGTTGCGAATCGTATACAGCACCGCTAGGGAGAAATAGAGCCCAAGTCCAACTTCGAAATACGGCATCCACCCCGACTTATTCCTGTATTTCTTCGCCGCAAACGTGCCAGACTTGCCCTCGATCTTGAACTTCGGCGTTCGCGCAAACTCCGATTTCTTTCCGATGATTGCTTCCAGCACCGCCTGCGCATTCCGCACGCTCAAGCCAATCCCGGTGGCCATCACAAACGGCATGTACCAAAACGTGTTCAGCCAGGTTTTGGGCCGCAGCTCTTTTTGCGCCGCGATATAGAAGCTGGAAATCGAGCAGGTCGACGCCAGAAATAGCGGCAGGTCGATTACCAGCATCTGAAACCAGCCCTGATAGAAACGCACAATCATGGCGGGCAATAGCATCGTCGACAGCAGCACCATCAGCGGATACGAAATGTTCGCTGTCAGGTGGAAAAACGCTTCCGACTTCACGTGCCAAGGGACATCTGAGCGAAACACCTTCGGCAGGATCTTCTTCGCCGTTTGCATCAACCCCTTAGCCCATCGCGCCTGTTGCGCTTTGAATCCATTCATATCCACTGGCAGTTCTGAGGCGCATTCAATGTCTGGCAAATACAGGAATTTCCAGCCCTTCAGTTGCGCGCGGTAGGAAAGATCGGTGTCTTCGGTCAGCGTATCGTGCTCCCACCCGCCCGCTGCATCGATCGCGGCCCGGCGCCACACTCCGGCGGTTCCGTTGAAATTGAAGAACGTTCCGCGCCGCGAGCGTCCACCATGCTCGATGACGAAGTGTCCGTCCAACAGGATCGTTTCCACGCGGGTTAGCAGCGAATAGTCGCTGTTCAGATATATCCAACGCGTCTGCACCATCCCTATGTTCTTCCCGTTCTCACCGGTCAGGAAATGCGGAATCGTGCGCCGCAGAAAATCTGCTTGAGGAATGAAGTCCGCGTCGAAAATTGCCACAAACTCGCCTTGCGCGGTCTTCAGTCCGTTTTCCAGAGCTCCGGCCTTAAACCCTTCGCGATTCGCCCGGTGGATGTAGACGATTGGCAATCCCTGGTCCGCATGCCGTTCCACGCAGTTTCGTGCCACTTCGCGTGTTTCGTCGGTCGAATCGTCCAGCACTTGAATGTCTAACAACTCGCGCGGGTAATCGAATTGCGACACCGAATCCACCAGCCGCTCGATGACGTAGCGTTCGTTGAAGATGGGAAGCTGTATGGTAACCTTTGGCCAGTTGGTGACAGGCTGCGGTTGTGCCGGCACGTTCTTCCGGTACGCGAAATAGTCGTACAGCAGCACATAGCGATGCAATCCGTACATCGCCAGAATGAACAGCACGATGAAGTACGGAATCATCATTGCCAGATCGAACGCGTTCGCATGATAAACGCCGCTGAACGTCCGGTCCGTGATCTTATGCCAGTAGTGGCTCAGGGGACTTTGCTGCGCCGCAATCAAATATGGAGTGAGAGTCGGCAAGTCTGGAATTCCTTCGAATGAGTTCCACGATAAAGCGAGTTCACATCACGTGGGTTGGGCTGATTTCCGCGGGAATTGCTCTTGAACTCATCTACCTGCGGATGCACAACCTCTATTACCTGAAAAACCATGCGATCGGCTTTATCGAACTGGCGCTGGCGGCAGGCATTCTCTATCTTATTGCGTTGTACGGGTTCACCCGCACCCACGCCACTCGCGCAGCTACTATTTTACTGATTTTTCTCGCGATTGCATTCCGCGCCTCGCTCTGGACGCTAGAGCCCACGCTCTCCGACGATTTGCACCGCTACCGCTGGGAAGGCAAGGTGCAAGCGCACGGCCTGAATCCGTACACCATCGCTCCGAACGACCCGCGCCTCGCTCCTCTCCGCGACTATGACTACCAAATCATGCCTGGCCCCGAGCTTCCCGCGATCTATCCTCCCGCATCTGAATTGGTCTTTCGCGCAGCATGGGCGATCGTTCCTGGCCCTGTGGCTTTCAAGATCCCCTTCGAACTTGCTGACGTCCTTGCAATCCTCGTTCTCGCGTGGATTTTCCGCCACGATCCACAGCGGAACTTCCGTGTCGCCGTCTATGCCTGGAATCCGCTCGTTATCGTCGAGTTTGCCGGCAGTTCTCACAACGATGTTCTGGCGATCCTAGGTATCGTCTGTGCCCTTGCGATGTTCAAGAAATGGCCTTCGCTATCTGTTGTGCCTGTCGCTTTCGCTACCATGGCCAAGGTGTTTCCCGCCGTTTTGCTTCCAGTCTGGATTCGACGCGCAGGCTGGCCACAACAGAAATCAGGCTGGTGGGCCGTCATTTTCGCCGCGCTCTTCTGCGCGCTCGCCGTGGCTCCGTACTGGCGCGGACTCTCCATGTTTCGCGCCAACTTCACCTACTACGAAGCGACCTTCAAGAACTATCATGCCAGCCTCTACACGCTGATCGATTGGGTCACAGGCGGGCATACGAGAATTCCCGCGCTCGTCGGCCTCGCTGCTTCATGGGGACTCGCGCTCTATCTTTCCTGGAGACGCTCGGAGACCGCGCGCGCGGCATATCTCTTGATCGGCACGATCCTGGCGTTCAGTCCCAACGGCTACTCCTGGTATTTCACTTGGATTGTCCCGCTCCTGTGCTTCTTCCCGAACCCAGCCTGGCTCCTGCTGACGATCCTGCAGTTCCTCTCCTACAACGTTCTTATTGGCTACGGCATTCTCGGCGTATTCCATTTCGATCCGTTCTTACAATGGCTCGTTTACCTGCCCTTTTATGTTCTCCTCATCGCCAATTGGTTCTACCGTCGCTGGCACCGTGCCCCTGGCGAGTCAAATTCGGTTTACACATCCGCCGTCATCTCTGAGACATAATGTCCGCCTCCAATATGCCGCATCCTCCGGAATCCGACTCGCCCCGTGGGGGCTCTCTTGCTGAGCTCGCGAGAGAATTCCTTCGCCTGGGATTCGTCGCGTTCGGCGGACCAGCGGCACACATCGCCATGATGGAAGAGCGCTTCGTTCGCCGGCTCAACTGGTTGCCTCGCGAACGCTTTGTCGACATGCTCGGCGCCGTGAATCTGTTGCCCGGGCCGAGTTCCACTGAACTGGCGATCTACCTCGGGGAAATTCGCGGTGGTCTGCCGGGCTTGTTCGTTGCAGGCGCGTGCTTCATTCTTCCCGCCGCCGTTCTCGTCGTGGCGCTGGCCTGGGCCTATCAGACGTACGGTTCCGTGCCCCAAGTCGCAGGTCTGTTGGTTGGCATTAAGCCGGTCGTTGTTGCGCTCATCGTGCAAGCGGTGTGGAACCTCGCGCGAACTGCGTTGAAAAATGTACCTTTGGCTATGTTGGCAGCGGCCGTTGTCGCGCTCGCGGCGCTCGGCGCACCGGTCCTCGTCCTTCTCATCGCCGCTGGCGTGCTGTGGACTATCCTTCGAGAAGGAAAACGCCTCGCCGGTTTGCAAAAACAGTCCGCCGTGGGTCTGGGAATGCTGGCCCCGCTGGCCGCAAACTCCATCGGACTTGCCCCGCTGTTCCTTTATTTTCTGAAGATCGGCGCCATCCTTTTTGGCAGCGGCTATGTGCTCCTTGCAGTCCTCCGTGCCGACCTGGTATTGCGCCTGCACTGGCTCACCGACGCGCAACTGCTCGACGCCATCGCCGTCAGTCAGGCCACGCCCGGTCCTTTCTTCACGGTCTCCACGTTTATCGGCTATTTGCTTTGCGGTTGGAAGGGCGCGGCGCTCGCTACGATTGGCATGTTTCTTCCTGCCTTCATTTACGTGACCATAACGGCGCAGTTTTTGCCCACCTTGCGCAAGTCGCCATTCGCCGGAGCGTTTCTGGATGGAGTCAACGCTGCCGCCGTTGCTCTGATGGGCTTCGTTGGCTATCAATTCGCGCGCGCGACCCTGGTAAACGTGCCTGTAGTCCTGATTGCCATCCTCAGCGCGTTCCTGGTGTTTCGTTACAAAGTCAATTCCACGTGGCTCGTTCTAGGCGGAGCTGTTCTTGGCATCTTGCTCCGTATGTTCGGCAGGATTTAGCCGCAATCTCACGGCACAAGTACAATTTTCCCGAAGGCTCCCGGCGTCAGAACATCCTGGTGCGCTTGCGGCGCGTCCTTTAGCGGCAATTCTTTCCCGACGATCGGCCGCATCGTTCCATTTTCCAAGCCCGCCGCGATCGCCGCGTGGATTTCCAGGCTTTCCGCTTCGGTGGCGGCCCACAGCGTAAAGCCTCGTGCTGACGCCCGCCGTGCCATCAATTCCCTCGGATTGATGGTAATTTCGCCGCGGTTCCCGATGATGATCACTCGTCCTTCCTTCGCCAGCAGCTTGAGGTCCGCCGCCAGATTCACATTGGCCAGCATCTCCAGGATGACATCGACTCCGAGCCCGGCCGTCGCATTCCAGATGTCCTCGGCATATCCCGCCTTCGTGTGGTCAAAGACGTGATGCGCGCCTTCTTTTTTTACCAACTCCTGTCCCCGCGCGCTTCCGGCCGTCCCCATCACGGTCATTCCCATAGCTCGCGCGATCTGCACGGCCGCCGATCCCACGCCGCCACTTGCCCCGTGAACGAGCAACGTCTCGCCCGGGCGGGCCTTCGCATGGTGGTGTAGCGCCGTGTACGCCGTGCCGTACGGTACCCACAGTCCCGCGCCCTGCGCGAACGATATCTTTTCCGGCAAGGGATACAGCTGCGACTCATCTGCCAGCGCATACTCGGCGTATGCTCCGCTCAGTGTCTTGGCGGTGTACACACGGTCGCCGGCTTTGAACTTTTTCACTCCATCTCCCACTGCTTCCACCGTTCCGGCTGCATCCGATCCCGGCGTGTACGGCAACTCCGGCTTGATCGCATACGTTCCATTCCGCATGTACGTGTCATACGGATTCACGCCCGCGGCGTGCACGCGCACCAGGATCTGCCCCGCTCCCGATTTCGGCTTCGGTACTTCGTGGATTTCCAGAACCTCCGGACCGCCGAACTTGTGTACTTGAATCGCTTTCATAAGAGTGTCTCCAGTCTTGCTGAACACGAATTCTAAAAATGGTCGTCGTGCAAAAGCTGCGCCGGATTTTCGTCCGATACTCCACTGGTCTTGGCCCAAGCCGTGGTTTCCCAGTTGTCCCGCCCCTTTCTCTCCGGAATCCAACCCGGCAGCGAATGATTCAGGTGACGCGCCAGCGCGTTCACATACGGCTCGTACATCTCCCGAAGCTCCGTCAGTTTCCGAGCCGCCTCGGGCGTGACCAGCAGAGCCATTCCATGCTTTGCGAGTTTCGCGCGCAGTTTCTCGAAGGTTTCCGGTGGGAGCCGGTCATTTGCCAGCGGCAGCGGCGGCGCGCTGAACACCTGACTGAGATCCACCACTGCGTGGCGTGCGATCGCAAACGTCAGTTCAGCCTGTTTCGAGCACGCATCTTCGACACCGGCGACGACCAGCGCGCACGTATCTAGAATCGCCGTCAGCGACGCGATCCACGACTGGTTGTCATGTTGCGATCGGAAATACGCGAGCACCGGATACGATAGATGCGACTCGAGCAATTGCGCGCACCAGCGTTCCCATTCCCGCAGCAACCTCTGTAACGCCTCTTCGCCGCCTTCGTAAGTGTGCCGTCGCAGCAACTCTCCCGCGGTTGGTGGAGTTCCTGCACGCGCATCCAGCAGCGCGATGTTCGTTTCCCTGTTGCTGAACGCTCCATAAATAAAGGGGAGATAACCGATCATTGCTGCCAGAAATCCGAATCCGAGCCCTGCCTCTGCCACCACCAGAAATCGCGCCAGTCCTGACCGCGGAACCACGTCACCCAGCCCAAGTGTGAAAAATGTCGTTCCGCTCAAATACAGATCCGTGGAAAAACTCGGCGTCATTCCAGAAACATTCACCGCTGATCCTGCGCCGTATTGCATCATCCCAAATGACAGGACCAGTCCGATCGCCCAGACTCCGATCAGGAAAAACAGCGAGCTCGGCCCGAAGAAGCCCAGAAACGCATCTTTCGCCTTCTTCGTCG
>Ga0335069_10002145_pt1 | contig 30739 bp, 29 predicted proteins | sample Lox_Sample_11_FD_206714 | JGI IMG/M metagenome (GOLD analysis project Ga0335069, IMG submission 206714) | Soil microbial communities from Loxahatchee National Wildlife Refuge, Florida, United States - Lox_Sample_1.1 | ecosystem: Environmental > Terrestrial > Soil > Wetlands | place: USA...
CCGGCGAGCGCAACCTAGCCAGCTACGTTCTTAACCAGAACAAGACGACGTTCCTGCTATCGACGCCGCTGCACAGTAATCACCCCGCGGCCGAGCACATCAAGAAACACGGGGACGGGGTGCGCGACATCGCCCTCGAAGTGGCCGATGCCGACTTCGCATTTGAAGAAGCCGTCCGCCGTGGCGCCAGGCCCTTCATGGAACCCAAAGATATCAGCGACGAACGCGGCACCATTCGCCGCGCCGCCGTTCACACCTACGGGGACACCATTCATTCGCTGATCTCGTTCAAAGACTACAAAGGCCCGTTTCTGCCCGGTTACCTCGAGGACCGGATCGAAGAACGCCAGACCGGAATCCTGCGCGTCGACCACATGGTCGGCAACGTCGAGCTTGGCAAAATGAACGAGTGGGCCGACTTTTACTCCAACATCTTCGGCTTCCATCGCTACATCAGCTTCGACGACAAGGATATTTCGACCGAATACTCGGCGCTGATGTCGATTGTCATGTCCGATGATTCGTACTCGGTGAAGTTCCCGATAAACGAGCCCGCGCCCGGCAAGCGCAAGAGCCAGATCGACGAATACCTCGACGCCTACGGCGGACCTGGCGTGCAACACATCGCGCTTCAAGTGAAAGACGTGCTCTACACCGTCGATCGCTTGCAGCAGAACGGACTCGAATTCCTGCGCGTTCCCGATGCTTATTACGACGTGCTGCGCGACCGCGTTGGCGCTCTCGAGGAACCGATCGAGGAAATCAAGCGGCTCGGCATCCTTGTCGATCGCGACCAGGAAGGCTACCTGCTCCAGATCTTCTCCAAGCCGGTGGAAGATCGGCCGACGGTGTTCTACGAGATCATCCAGCGCAAGGGCAGCCGCGGCTTCGGCAAAGGCAACTTCAAAGCGCTCTTTGAAGCGCTGGAACTCGAGCAAGCCAAACGAGGGAATCTCTAACGACTTCTAACCACGAAGGACACGAAGAGTCACGAAGGGTTTTCAGAGGAACTTCGGTTTTCGGGTTTTCAATTTTCAGGTTTTAACCTCTTAGGCTCAAGGTTCGGCTTTTTCTATCTTGAATTCCTTCGTGAACCTTTGTGTCCTTTGTGGTTAATTTAAGACGATAGCTACGATGACGATCACGCAACCGCTCCTCTACCACTCGGGCTTCGGCAACGAGTTCGCTTCCGAAGCCGTTCCCGGCGCGCTGCCGGTCGGGCAGAACTCGCCGCAGCAGGCGCCGCATGGACTCTACACCGAGCAGCTCAGCGGCACGCCATTTACCGCGCCGCGTGCGGCGAATCGCCGCACGTGGTGCTATCGCATTCGGCCGTCGGTGATGCACAAGCCGTACACGGCGCTGCCGCAGAACCTGTTGCGCTCGACGCCGTTTGATGAAGTTTCGACGCCGCCGAACCAGCTTCGCTGGGATCCGCTGCCGATGCCAACCGAAGCCACCGACTTTGTCGATGGCCTGATCACCATCGCTGGCAACGGCGATTCGTCGATGCATACGGGCGTCGCGATCCACATGTACGTCGCCAACCGCAGCATGACCAATCGGCTCTTCTACAACGCCGACGGCGAGCTGCTCATCGTGCCGCAGGCTGGCGGCCTGCACCTGTTCACCGAGTTCGGACGCATGGACGTGCGTCCCGGCGAGATCGCAGTCATTCAGCGGGGCATCAAGTTCCGCGTCGAGCTGCTCGAACCCGATCTGCAATCGAACGGCGCGCGCGGTTATATCCTGGAAAACTACGGCGCTTTGTTCCGGCTTCCGGATCTCGGCCCGATAGGGGCCAACGGATTAGCCAACGCTCGCGACTTCCAGACTCCGCATGCTGCTTACGAGGACGTCGAAGGCGATATCCGCGTTACTGCCAAGTTCCTCGGCAAGCTCTGGGAGGCTCGCTACGATCACTCTCCACTCGATGTCGTCGCGTGGCACGGCAACTATCTTCCATACAAGTACGACCTGTCGAAATTCAACTGCGTCAACTCCGTTACCTTCGACCACCCCGATCCGTCGATCTATACCGTTCTCACCTCGCCGTCGGAGGTTCCCGGTACTGCGAACTGCGACTTTGTCGTCTTTCCGCCGCGCTGGATGGTCGCCGAGCATACGTTCCGTCCGCCGTGGTTCCATCGCAACTTCATGAACGAGTTCATGGGACTCATTCTCGGCAAGTACGACGCCAAGGAAGAGGGCTTCGTTCCCGGCGGCGCCAGCCTGCACAACTGCATGTCGGGACACGGTCCCGACGCGGACACCTACGCCAAGGCCTCAACCGCCGAACTCAAGCCGCAGTTCCTCGGCGACACGCTGGCGTTCATGTTCGAGACTCGCTTCATCTGCCGTCCGACGAAGTACGCCCTCGACAACGCCGGCCTCCAGCACGACTACTTCGAGTGCTGGCAAGGCTTGAAGAAAAACTTCAAGGGCTAGCGCGTGAGCAAACCAGCCGAATCGTTGCGAGTTCTGCTTCGCGACCTCATCGACTACGCGGGCCTGTTTCCGCCTGCGGCACTCGACATGAAGTCGGCCGTCGCGAACTATGCGCGCTATCTAATCGGCGAATATTCATGGATGCTCGGCCGCTTCGTGCTTCCTGCGTCTCGTCTAGCCGAATTCGAACAAGCGCTGCCGGCGGATCAGCTGCAGCCGTGGCGATTGAGCGTGCTCGTCGGACCGAAGCTCGAAGAGGATGTTGCAGCTCTCGAGGCTTTCGCGCCAAGCTGCTCGAAGCTCGCCGTAATCGACTGCGTGGAGACTAAAGTCTCGTCACCACCTGACGTCGAGAAGGCCCATCATCTTATCGGCTCGGCAACGACCACGTACTATGAAACGCCGCTCACCCGCCCCAAGACTCTCGACGCCATCAAGCACGCGAATGGCCGCGCCAAAATCCGTACCGGCGGCGTTTCAGCCGAAGCAGTTCCCCCGAGCGAATCGATCGCAGACTTTCTCATCGAATGCGCGAGGCGCGACCTCGCGTTCAAGGCCACTGCGGGACTACATCATCCGACTCGCGGCTACAGACCGTTAACCTATGAACTAAATGCTCCCTGCGCCTCGATGCATGGCTTCCTGAATGTCTTCCTCACTGCCACGGCAATCTGGGCAGGCGGAAAGACCATCACTTGCAACGAGGACTTCGAAGTTCGTCCCGGGAAGTTCGTCCCGGGAAGTTCATCCTCGCTCCGTTTCCCACATCTCGTGGACTGCAAGACAGTGCTCATTACTCCAAATGCCTAAATATCGTTTCTCCTTTCGAGTTCCGCGATGACGGCGTTCATCAGCCCAGCCAGTTTCAACTGCCACTTACCATCATCGACGAGTCTCGACGCAATTTTGCAGTTTCCTTTGGCTCCTGCTCTTTCGAAGAGCCCATTGCCGACCTCAAGGCGCTGAACCTGCTATAACTTTCTTCCATGCCGCACGATTCGCGTCTGAACGAAACGCACGATCCGAAAGCCCGCTCGTGGGTGGACTCGGCCAACCAGCCTGCGACCGACTTCCCGATCCAGAACCTGCCGCTGGGCCTGTTCGATCACGGCAAGGCAATCCGGTGCGTCGGCGTGGCGATCGGCGATCAAATCCTCGATCTTTCGACCGCAGCTGAGGAGAACTGCGTTCCGCTCATCGACGAAATCACTAACGAGGCGCTCATGGAAGAGCACCTCAACCTGCTCATGGCCATTGGCCGCGAGCGCTGGAGCCGTCTGCGCCGCGCCTGCTTCGAGATGCTGCGCGAGGGTTCCGAGCACCGCGCCGACATCGAGAAGCACCTGCTGCCAATGAGCAATCTGCAAATGCTCGTGCCGTGTGTGATCGGCGACTACACCGACTTTTACGCGTCGATCTTTCACGCCACCAATGTGGGTAGCATGTTTCGTCCCGACAACCCGCTACTGCCGAACTACAAGTGGGTACCGATCGGCTACCACGGACGCGCCTCGTCTATCGTTCCGAGCGGCACGCCGATTCGTCGCCCCAGCGGCCAAACCAAGCCGCCCGACGCTGCTGAGCCGACGTTTGGGCCGTCGCGAAGGCTCGACTACGAACTCGAAGTCGGCGTGTTCATCGGTGGTGGCAACGAGCAAGGGCACGCGATATCGATCGACGAAGCCGAAGAGCACGCGTTCGGGCTTTGCCTGCTCAACGACTGGTCGGCACGCGATATCCAAGCCTGGGAGTACCAGCCGCTCGGGCCGTTTTTGGCCAAAAGCTTCGCGACGTCGATCTCGCCGTGGATCGTGTCGATGGAAGCACTCCAGCCGTTCCGGGTCCCGGCGTCCCAGCGGCCCGACGTTGATCCCAAACCGCTGCCGTACCTGTTCTCGGAAGCCAATCAGCAGCGCGGCGGAATCGATCTGAGGCTCGAAGTTCTGCTCGTGACACGCAAGATGCGGGAGCAGAATGCCCAACCGTTCCTTGTCTCACGGGGCAACTTCCGCGACATGTACTGGACGCTGGCCCAGCTCATCACCCATCACGCCTCTAACGGCTGCAACCTGCAACCGGGCGACCTGCTCGCCAGCGGGACGGTCTCGGGTCCGACGAAGGAATCGCGCGGGTGCCTGCTGGAGATGACCTGGAGCGGTAAAGAGCCGATCCAGCTTTCGTCGGGTGAGACGCGGACGTTTCTCGAAGACGGAGACGAGGTGATATTGCGCGGCTACTGCGAAAAGCCGGGAGCGGCGCGGATCGGGTTCGGGGAATGCCGGGGGAAATTGGTAAGTGAGTGAGTGAGTTAGTAAGTTGGTAAATGCCGAACTCCCTAATCGAACTGCCCCCTCTACTTGCCCGAGTCTTAGAATCAATACTTTACGTGGTATTCGTCTTGTAAGTTAAATAGAATCAGTGCGTTGCGAGCATGATGCTTGTAATCAATAGATTACGAGGAAAAGTTTTAAGACTGCGACTTTCGGCCGTTCATCGGTAGTTAATCGATTCGCTAATGATCCGATCGCGCAGCCGAGGGCGGCTGCGCGCACACGTTCTCAGGCAGCCCAGTTGCCGGCGGGTTCCGTTACTTTTTCAAAGAACAAGAAGGCCGCCGGCTTGGTAGGCGGGCGGCCTGGAACAACTCGCGTTCTGATTTCATCTTAGGGCGGCAGAAAGTGGCGTCAAGGAAATACGCGACGGGGCACAGGTTTTGAGCGGATCTCGATTCCCGAAACGGGAACGGTAGCAGCTGAACGTCCAAAACGGATGACAGAACTGCTATCAGTTGTCGGTCATCGGTTGTCGGTAAAACCTAAAGAAATAGCTGCGGCTCAGGCAGCTCCTGGCTTTTCTTTCCAGACATCGAGCGACTGGAGTTCCTCGAGAGAGATCAGGCGCACGGCTCCACATTTGCACTCGGAGAGGGTTTAACGCGGAGCCTTCGCGGGTGGATGGGATGACCGCAGAACGGCAACGCGCTCGCCGCAGAATGCACACGTGTAGCCTGCACACAAAATTGGGGCCGACAACTTGCACCTGCCTAGTCTCCACCCTTGGCAAGAACGGTACCCGACCGAAGAGGAACCGAAAAGCGCCAACTAGCGCTGTTTTAGTGCACTGTTTTCAGTGCTTTACGCGAGGCGATCGATTTGCTGAGATGGCCGCGGCAATCCGGAGGGGAACTTGTTGCGTAGTGTAAAAGAAGGCTAAACGAGCTGAATCGTTTTAGTGGCAGAATTATCTGAGCAAGCAGAGGATGTGGGGAAATGGTGATCAAGAAGTCGGGAGAGATTCCCTCCTCGGAGATTACTCCGAAGAACGTCTACATGAACCGGCGGAAGTTTATGACCGGGGCTGCGGTTGCCGGTATGGCAGTAGTTGCCGGCCGTTTTGTGGGAAACATGCGCGAGCCAGCGCTGACGGTGGAAGCAGCCACGCTGAAGATTTCCGGGAAGAGCCCGTATAGCACCAGCGAACAGCAAACGCCCTTGAAGGACATTGAGAACTACAACAACTTCTACGAGTTCAGCAGCGACAAGTACGAGCCAGCGAAACTGGCGCAGAAGCTGAAGATAAGGCCCTGGACGGTTGAGATTGCGGGCGCGGTTCCGAAGAAACAGAAGATCGATATCGACACGCTGCTCGGGCAGTATTCGCAGCAAGAATACATCTACCGGCATCGTTGCGTGGAAGGCTGGTCGATGGTGATTCCGTGGGTGGGGTTCCCGCTGTCAGATTTGATCAAGCAGGTGCAGCCGCTGGGGAAGGCGAAGTTCGTAAAGTTCACCACGAAGTACGATCAGGGCGAGATGCCCGGGCTGAAGTACGGCGGCCTAGATTGGCCATACGTCGAGGGGCTGCGGATGGATGAGGCCATGAATCCGCTGACGATCCTGGCCACGGGCCTTTATGGCGATGAATTACCCAAGCAGGATGGGGCGCCGATTCGAGTGGTGGTGCCCTGGAAGTATGGGTTCAAGAGCATCAAGTCGATCGTGAAGATTGAGTTCATTTCGGACCAGCCGACTACGACGTGGCAGGCGGCCGCGCCGGGCGAGTACGGGTTCTATTCGAACGTGAATCCGAACCACGACCATCCGCGCTGGAGCCAGAAGAAAGAGCGGCGCATCGGCGAGTTCTTCAAGAGAGACACGCTGATGTTCAACGGCTACGGCGACCAGGTGGCAAGCATGTATGCGGGAATGGACCTGAACAAGTACTACTGACGCGCGTGAATCCCACCAACCGCCCAATCCGAATTATCAAAGTATTGGCGTTCATCGCCTGCCTGGGGCCGCTGCTGAACCTGCTGTGGAAGACGGTCCACATCCTGCCATGGACGAGCCAGATCGGCTTCATTGCTGCCGGGGCGGACCGCTGGAACCTGGGCGCGAATCCGATCAACGTGGTGACACGGGCGACCGGAAAGGCAACGCTGATTTTCCTGCTGATAACGCTGGCGGTAACACCAACGCGCAAACTGCTGCGCCAGGCGTGGCTGATCCGGTTCCGCAGGATGTTCGGCTTATTCGCCTTTTTCTACGGAACGATGCACCTGCTGACATACGTGGTGCTCGACCAGTTCTTCGATTGGCATTCGATGCTGGCGGATATCGAAAAGCGGAAGTTCATCACGGTAGGGCTCGCGGCGTTTGTGCTGATGGTTCCGCTGGCGGTCACCTCGACGAGCGGCTGGATCCGGCGACTCGGCGGTAAGCGCTGGCACCGAGTGCATCAGTTAATTTACGCGACGGCGGTGCTGGCGATGTTCCATTTCCTGTGGCTGGTGAAGTTCGACATTACGCGTCCGGTGAAATATGGCTCCGTGCTGGCGTTGTTGCTAGGGTACCGGATCGTCATCTGGTTCATGGAGAAGGCTCGGGCGGCGAGAGAACGGCAGGTTATCGCCAATCCACGGACAACAGTACCACTAGGCTGAAGAGTGCCACCTGGAACGCCACCAGGGCGCGGAAGGCCCAGAGTCCGGCACGGTCGGAATCGTCCGCGCGAACACCACGGCTGCGGCGCAGGTCGAGGTCGCGCCAGCCGTCTTCGTCGTAACTGCCCTTCCAGTAGCGCACGGCTTGTCGAATCCATTCTCCGGCTTTGTGATTAGAATGCCAGCATTTGTTTTTCCATTCGGGTCTATTCAATTTTCGGATTGGTGCGGGGATTTCGCGGGATGACCAACGGCAGGCAGAAGTTACCGCGGTAATTTGTCCTAGCGCCCGGCAAGGTAGAAGCTCTAGGCATGGCAATTATCTGGAACGACGACCGTATCAACCCGGAACGCCTGTTGGCCGTCCTCAAGAACGAGCGCGAACACTGGCTCGAGACCGCCGACGCTTTCGAGCGACTCAAGACTTACCTGACGGGTACGTTCTCGCTCCAGGATGCCGAGCAACGGGCGCGGAATTGCCGTCAGCGGGCGGAGGCACTCGCTAAGCTGATCAAGACACTGGAAGAGCAGCTCAAGGAAGACAAGTTCATCCCCAAGCCACCGACGGGGTTCACGCAGTTCATGATTCAGTAGAGGTTGCGGCGGAGCTACGATTGAACGAGCGGGGCCGCCCGCCCCACACTTCGTTTCATCGTTTACATAATCAGATCGGTGGTGCGGCGGATGATGGGGTGCTGCATCTCCTGAAGATCGTTCTTCACCAGGTTCAAACCCACCATGCATTCCTCGAAGTTCTCCGACAGCTTGCGGAAGAGCGGAGCGACTTTGGCGTATTCGAAGCAGTCGAATTTCGAGACTATGTAGTAGCTCTCCTTGCCGGCCTTGATGAAGTCGACAATGTTTTCGAGACGATTGCGGCGCAGGCGATGCTTGTTAATGGATTCCGGAAACATGCCGGTGAAGAAGAGGGTGTAGTCGCCGATGTGCTTGCGCACCTGGCGCTCACGGTCGAATGAGGGCGCGGGCCCGAAGACGGGATCGGCTTCCACCAGCATCTCGCCGACATCGTCGAGCGGGCGGCCTTCAACATTGTGGATTTTGTGGAGTTGCTCGTCTTCGCAGAATTCGGTGAGAATATTGGCGACGTAGCAGCTAACTTCGGGATCGCGTAACGCCAGGGTTTGGCCGTAGTGCTCGGACACCAGGTCGAGAAAGAAATCGCGCAAAGGATGCGATTCAGGAATCATAATTCTCTCTACCCCACCTAAGACCTGCGCTGATATTTAGTACAGAAAATCTTCCGGCACAAGTTACTTATGAAACTCACGTCTGTACTTGCGTAATCGACGCAGCGGGACGGAAGTTTCGGTCTGCTGGATTGGATGAGGAAAAATGCGGGTTCGGCGCGGGTTGCTGCCGATTGTCAGCAGAGTGAGGACGAGAGTGCCAAAATTAAGAGGCAGCCAGAAACGCGAATGCCCCGCCAAGGCGGGGCGATACGCGACGTTCCATGATGTCACTTCTTATTAACGGCTTTTTTGAGATCGACCCCGGGTGTGAACTTGGCTACACGCCGCGATGCGATCTTGATCAGAGAACCACTCTGCGGATTGCGCCCATTGCGGGCTTTGCGCTGATAGACGGAGAAAGTGCCGAAACCCGAGAGGGTGACACGCTCGCCCTTCTTCAGTGCCGCAGAGATTCCCGTGATCACTGATTCAACCATATTCGCGGCCAAAGCCTTGCTAATGTTCGCATCGGCAGCGATTTTCTCGACCAGATGGCCCTTGTTCATGCTTGCCTCCTTGCTTGCAAGTAGGACTTCTGCGCCTATTAAGCTGCGAGGAGCGCAATGGTGTCAAAGGAAATCGACGAAAAACCCGCAGTGGAGTGCTGTTTTGGGACTAGACATCCGAGACACGGCGGCCTTCAGGCGACTGCCAGTTGGGGTTGCTCGGGGACGGGCAAGTCGACGGCGATCCCAAGCTTGCTGCCGAGATCGACAAATTGTTGCGCCCAGAGCCGAGATTCGGAATCTGCCCGCTCGATCATGCGGGGGAAAAGGGTCTCCTTAAGATCGTAAAAGAGGTTCTGGACTTTCCAGAGGTTGAGGGAGAAGGGTAGCGAGTTGATCAGCGTAAAAATTTCGTTCATGCGCTCGAGGGTGGGCAAGTCCTCGGGCATGGCGGCGAATGCCTGCATCAGGGAATTGATTCGGCCGCTGAGGGCGTAACCCAATCCGGCGGCATCGAGGTTGATATTCTCGCGCTTCACGGTATCGAGCAGGGTGGCGATACGACCGAGGTCGAGCGGATCGTCGCTGAAGGCGCGACGCAGGGCGGCGTTCATGACGAAGTCCGAGGTCACCGACAGCACTTGCGGGAATGGCATGCGGATGTCGGTGAGGAAGCGCATCAGGGAGGCGTGGTTATCGTGGATCTGGCGATACATGGCCTCGGCTTCATCGACGACCGACGTGAGCAGGATGGAGACAACGCGACGTTGCTCGTCTTTGAAGAGCGATTTCAGTGAGTACGAAGTGTTGTCGAAGTGACGGTCGAGGGCACGAACGGCGTCGGCGACATCGGTGCGCAGGAAAGCCGATTCGGCGTCACGCACGAGTGTTTGGTAAGGTTCTTCTCCCTGGAAGGGGCGGACGCCGGCGATCAGGCTGTTGTCGCCGAGATGAAGGACGCCGAAGGTGACATCGGCAGCGTGGCGAGTGATACGAGAGCGAACCTCGGCACGGCCAACGGCGATCTGGAGGCGTCCAGCCTGGAGGCGGCGCGAATCGCCAAGGTCCACGTCGTAGGCATAGATGTTACTGTGAGCGTCGAAACCACGGAACAAGGCGGCGATGGCGTAGTGAGCACCGACGCCCATCAGATCGACGCGGGCAGGCATCACGAAGCGGCGGTAGATCTCGGCTCCGTTCTGGTATTCGGGAATGTTGGTGCCGGCTTGCGCGAGTAGTTCGATAAAGCGCTCTTCGCGATGATTCCCGAGAAAGCGTTGTGATAGCTGGATGGCGCGGGCGGCGTACTGGATCACCTGAACGGTTTCGATTCCGGAAAGCTCGTCGAAAAACCAGCCACAACTGGTGTACATGAGCAACGCGTGGCGCTGCATCTCGAGGAGGCTCAGCAACTCGATCTGCTCATCACCGGAGAGCTCGTGCGACTGGTGGCGTGCGATGAAATCGTCGATGTTACGGTCGGAGCGGTCGTTGATGACGTCGACGTAGTCGTTGCGGGCGAGCCATGGATCGTGGACTAACGCGGACGCCTTCTGCTGAAAGGGATCGGCGATATCGTCGCGGAGGTAATCGAGGGCGTTGCGCAGAGGCTGGCGCCAGCTCTGGTTCCAGCCGGCGCGTCCGGAATTGCAGCCACAATCGCTGCGCCAGCGCTCGATGCCGTGAGCACAGCTCCAGGAGGTGTTCTCGATGATCTCAACTTCATGCGACGGCGGATGCTTTTCCAGGTACTCGCCGTAATTGGTGATGGTGGCGAGTTGATTGGTCTCGATGTAGGAAAGCGCGTAAGCCAGTGCCATGTCGCCATGACGGTGATGGTGGCCGTAGGTCTCGCCGTCAGTGGCGATATGCATGAGCTGCGGATAACGCCGCTCGGTGAAGCCGCTGACCAGGCGATTGGCGAAGGCCTCGCCACTGTTCAGCAGATGCTCGAAGGCGACGGCACGGGAGATGGGTCCATCGTAGAAGAACAGGTTGATCCGATTTCCCGAAGGAAGCTGACAGATGTAGGGCGTCTTGGGATCGATACGGCTGCCCTCGACGTTGCGCCATTGGCGTCCCTGACGACGAGCCTGGCGGGCTTGGTTGGGGGCGAGAATCGTGAACTCGATGCCGTGGTCGGCGAGGACTTCGAGCGTCTCGATATCGACGGCGGTTTCCGGTAGCCACATACCTTCGGGTTGGCGACCGAAACGGGTTTCAAAGTCGCGAATCCCCCAGATGACCTGCGTCTCTTTGTCGCGGCGGTTCGCCAGCGGCATGATGATGTGGTTGTAGGCCTGCGCGATGGCGTTGCCGTGCCCCGAGAAACGCTCGCGGCTGCTGCGGTCGGCCTGAAGAATGGCGGCGTAGACATCGGGGGAGTTGGCTTCCATCCAGGAAAGCAGGGTGGGGCCGAAGTTGAAGCTAATCTGGGCGTAGTTATTAACGATGCGAGCGATGCGGCTTTGGGGGTCGAGAATGCGCGACGCGGAGTTGGGGCCGTAGCACTCCGCCGAAATGCGTTCGTTCCAGTCGTGATAGGGATAGGCGGAGTCCTGCAGCTCAATTGTTTCGAGCCACGGATTCTCGCGTGGTGGCTGATAAAAATGACAGTGAATACAAAGATAGCGGTCCATACTGGCGCTAACTTGGATGCAAGATGCTGGTGCCGTGTCCGGATTTCCTATGACTTCCACAAGGTTTTTGGATAGTTCACAGCGTGGCAAGCGGACGTCCTTGCGCGAAGGGCGCAAGGGTGACACTCTGGAATGAGGAGCTTAGGTGAAGAGCGCGACGAAACAAGCCGTGTGTTCGATTTGCGATGACAGTGGCTGGAAACCAACCGCTGAGGGGCGTGTCACGCGCTGTGACTGCCGCCTGCGCGTGCGTGGCGCCTCGTTAGAAGAGGGGGCACGGATTCCGAAGCGATATGCGAAGTGCAGCTTCGAGCGCTTCGATACCGACCTCCCTGATCTGACGGCGGGTGAGCATCAGTCCTTGCACACGGCGAGATTCCGGGCGATGCGGTTTGTCGAGGAGTATCCGAACGACAAGACGGGGCTGCTCTTTATCGGGCCGACCGGCACAGGCAAGACGCATTTGGCCGTGGCGACGATTCGTGGGCTGATGGAGATGAAGGGCGTGTCGTGTCTGTTCGTCGATTACCGCGAGTTGCTGCGGGAGATCAAGGCCTCGTGGTCACCTACAGTGCAGGCGACAGAGTTGGATACGTTGCGTCCGGTGCTGGAGACGGAAGTGGTGCTGATCGATGATCTCGGCGCTTCGGCGACACAAACGCCGTGGGAGCGCGACACGGTGGCGTACATCCTGAATAAACGATATAGCGGTGAGTTGACGACGATCATCACGACGCATTTGGTGGACAGGCCGAGTCCGGTGGCGGAGGCTGCGGAGCAGCCAGTGCCGGTTTTCGGCCGCAGCCGCAGAGAGGCCGAAGAAGCGAGGCACGCAATGCGGGAAGACACGCTGGGGGCGAGGATCGGCGACCAGATAAGGGCGCGAGTTCATGAGATGTGCCGGAAAGTGGAGATTGGCGGAAAGGACTTCAGGGAAAGGGCCAAGTGAGGACCCTAGTCAGGGTGTGAGCTTGACGTGAAGAGTAAAATAGAAGGTGTATTTAGCCACCGGCGGGGTCAAACGCCGGCGGCTCTGGCTACCTAATCAGTAACCAGATTACGACGCCTAGAATCGCAAGCGTCAGCATGAGTTTCCATTCCACCCGTACTGACACCCGGATCCAGGATCGGTGAGGATCCATTTGGCATCACCTCCTTTTCATTGGGATGGCCCGGCCGCAACCGGGCCCCATTTGCCATTTCTGGCAGATCGTTTCCCCGGTCCGCTGTACCCTGAAAAGAAGGCTTGTCGATGCTATGGGTCAGTGGTGTGCGACGGATGTGATTCGCGGCACCCAGCCTGGGTTATGGGTGGAAATGCTGCTAAACTCATTCAAACGGAGGAGAAGCGCTGCAACTACACCGCATCATGAGCCGCACTACTCGAAGATTCGATTGGCAGCCAATAGTAGTAGTCGGCTTAGTGGTCAGTCTGCTCATCCTCTTATTCCATCCCGTGCCTGCGCACGGAACTCAACTTGCCGCGTTCATCCTTCTTCCCGTTCTTCTCTTTGGCTTAATTTTAATTCCGCGTTTCTTCTGGCCAGCACGCAACGACCAGCAATTCAGATCACCTGTCCTCTGCCGCACAGCTCTCTTCCAACGTCCCCCTCCATTCTGCAAGAACTGACTCCGTGAAGGTTGGTTAAGCACATCGCAGCCCCGCCGTGGGAGGCTGTGCCTTGCCTTTTCCCCTCGCTTATCTCTTGGAGGATCGGATGGTTCTTGCACGTATTCTTACTGGACTTTTCGCTTTTGTCGTAATGTTAGCGGCGGTATACACGCTGAACGCTAAGAGTAGGGTCAGAAGAGCGCAGCGAACCACACGCGAACGTGTCCTATCTCCTCTCTCAGGGCTGGTTTTGGGCGCACTATTGACAGGCTTCCAAGCTATTCTTCAGCCGGAAAACCGACACAGAATTGTCGAGGAACAGAAGGAAGAAAGTCCGGACGATCAAAGCGGCAACGAGCCGCCTGGAGGTCGGCTTTTCGTTCAACAGTTGCAACAGATCCGTAAGGGAGCAGAAGTAGAAGAAATAGTAGTGCGATTGAATCCCCAACAGAAGCACCACGAATAGGAGGAACCTGGCATTCATGCTACGGCACCATATCTATTTCCCCTTGCCATTGGTACTGTCGTTCGTTGAGTGGAGCATATTCTCACTGTACTGGAGCGCTGCTGCCCAAAATACGTCGCGTGCCATATCCTCGGAATCTTCAAGATCACGCCGAGTTCACCAGTTCCTGATGAATGCCGCATTGCTGTTGGTTGTGTTGCCTGTGCCTGCATGGAACCGGCGATTGCTGCCCGGAGTGGGATGGACTGCATGGCTTGGACTAAGCATTCAAACCGCGTCTGTAATGTTGGCGGTTTGGGCTAGACGACATCTTGCGTCATATTGGAGCGGTGAAATCACGATTAAGGTCGATCACAAATTGATACGATCAGGCCCATATCATTTCATCAGACATCCTATCTATGCAGCAATCCTCGGTATGTTTGTCGGCAGCTCGATAGTTTCTGGCCGATACTTGGCCTTTTGTGGTGTGATCATCGCTTCATTTGCATACTGGCGCAAAATTCGGTTGGAAGAATCAAATCTCAAACACGCATTTGGTCCGGCTTATGGTATCTACAAGCGCCAAACTGGTTCATTAATTCCTAAACCCCGGCCCAATGTTTTGGAGTAGGCGATCATTGTCACGCTTGATGATGTCCTTTACGATTCATGAAATTTGGAACGGCGGCGCGGCTGGTCAAGACAGAAAAAAGCTATGAATCATCTGTTCAGAATTGTTCAAGATAGGCACAGAAATCGAGAAATCGCCTGCACAGTTCCTGCGCAGCCAAAAACAGGCTATTTATCTCTCGATAAATCAGCAGGTTCTAAAAATCAACTCACCCGCTCAGCATGAAAGATATTTTTTCAGCAATCCTTAAAGCGTCTCCTGTAGTTGCAGCTATCTGCGCGTGACCTGCACCTTCACTTTGATCTGGGAATGAACGCCTGGTTTGGTCGGATCGTCGGGTTTGGCGCCCAACGTCCACTCGTGGACACTGGTGTCTCCACTGACCATGAGTTTGCCGACTTCTGAGATCACCCCTGGTGCGGCCTTCACCATGCTTTCTTCGAGCAGCTTCTTCCGCTGACCGACAGCGTTTTGCGGCACTCCGATCATGGTGGCCATCGCCGCCATTTCCGCGTCTTTCTCGCGCAGCTTCCACCGCGCCAGTAACAACGCTACGATCGCGAACAGCCCGATCATCGCCATTCCAGTTAGGCTCATTGGTTTGTACCTTCCGCCCATCATGCCAGAACAAGGGGCAGTGTCAATGCGCCTTGGGGCACATCGACAATCGAAGGTCATCAATAGACAATGGTCCTAATGCTGCCGCAGCGGCTCACCTTCGATCCTCAACAAGATGCCGAGTTCTTCTCCGAGGTACCGGCGAAGCCTGCGGTATTCCTGCTGCGCGGGGAGTCGGGCGAGCCGTACGTCTCGAAGTCGAGCAATCTGCGGCGGCGCGTTCAGCGGCTGCTGGGCGCTAGCGAGGGGATCTCGCGGCGGCTGAACCTCCGCGAGAGGGCGCGGGTGCTGGAATACCAGCTTACCGGGTCCGACTTCGAGTCAGGCCTGTTGCTCTACAAGGTATTGCGGGCGGAGTTCCCGAAGACCTACGAAAGCCGGCTGCGCCTGCGGATGGCGCCTCTGGTGCGATTCCATCTCGAGAATCGCTATCCACGAGTGTCGGTCACGACGAAGCTGGGCAACGCGAAATCAGGATCGATCTACTACGGGCCCTTCCCTTCTCGCGCGGCGGCTGAAAAGTTCGCGAATGACTCGCTCGACTTCTTCAAGATGCGGCGCTGCGTCGAGGAACTCAATCCCGATTCGGCATTTCCCGGCTGCGTGTACTCGGAAATGAAGATGTGCCTGGCGCCGTGCTTTAGGGGCTGCACCGATGAGGAATACGCCAAGGAGGTCGAGCGGGTACGGGAGTTTCTCGACAGCGGTGGCCATTCGCTCGTCCGCGAGATTACGCTCGAACGTGACAAGGCTTCGGAAGCAATGCACTTCGAGACGGCGGCGCTTCTTCACGCGAAGCTCGAAAAGCTGAAGCCCGTGGTTTCGCAGTTGCCGGAGATAGTGCGGCGGATCGACCGATTGTCAGCCTTGATGGTGCAGCCATCGGCAGAGCCCGATTCGGTGACGCTCTTCCGCATCGAGGGCGGGCGATTCTCGCTGCCGGTGCAGTTGCCTCTCAATGTCACGCAAGAAGCCGGAGGCAAGCCGTTGTCGATGGAAGCGAGAATGCAGGAAATCCTCGCAAGGGTTGAAGTCCCGGAAGCCTCGGCGCAAGAGACAATGGAGCAACTGGCGATACTGAAGCGGTGGTACTACCGCACATCAAAAATGGGCGAGATGTTCCTGGCTGATGAGCGTGGCGAATTGCCATGGCGGCGCATTGTGCGCGGCGTGACGCGGGTGTTCAAGGGAGAGAAAGAAGCTCCCGACCTGAGCGAGAGCGCGAAAGATTATTGGCTGTTTCGGGCAAAGGTAAGGGACTAAACGCCATCCTCAACCCGTCTGTGCAGCGATCCTTGCGAGTTTTGCGTCCGGTTGCGTATGATGCGGCAGATGACCTCGAAACCGGCCTCCACGCCCAATCTGCGCCAGAAGGCGCAGCTTATGTCCGCCTCTGAGATTGAGCGCACCCTAGTTCGTCTCGCGCACGAAATCATCGAGAAGAACAACGGCACGGAAAAGTTGGTCCTGGTTGGAATCAAGCGTCGTGGTGTCCCAATTGCAAACCGACTGGCAAAGATCATCGAGCGGATCGAGGGTAAATCTGTGCCCGTTGGCATGCTTGACATTACTCTTTATCGCGACGATCTCACGACCGTCGGCATTGATCCCGAGATTCACAAATCCGATATTGGCGCCAATGTGCAGGACATGAACGTGGTGCTGGTCGATGACGTGCTCTACACCGGACGCACGACGCGCGCGGCACTTGATGCCCTATTCGACCATGGCCGGCCAAAGCGGGTGCAGTTGCTGGTGCTCATCGACCGCGGACATCGTGAACTGCCGGTGGAAGCTGCGTTTGTCGGGCGCTACGTGCAGACGACCGATGAGGAGATCATCGAAGTGAAGGTCCAGGAAGTGGACAGCATGGAGAAAGTTTTGGTGGTGGAGAAAGAACTCTGAGCCCTATTGCCTCAGTGCACGAGTTTCGTCGTATTCGCAGTTTTATTTATTCCATTCATACTTGTCTCTTCGAGGTGGCCTGATGTCTGCCAGACCTGCCGCCGGTTCCCTGTTGGGGATTGAACCCCTGGAAATGAAGGATATCGACCGCATTTTGCTGTCGGCTCGCCGCATGGCTGCCAAGCGGCCGCGTCCTTTATTAACCGGCAAACGTGTTGCCCTGCTCTTTTACGAAAACTCGACGCGCACGCGTGTATCGTTCGAATATGCGGCAAAAACTCTCGGCGCGACTGTTACTGTAATCAGCGCCACGACTTCGAGCGCTGAGAAGGGCGAGTCGCTGATCGATACCGGCTATACCATCATGGCGCTGGGCGCGAACGCGATCGTCATCCGGCATCCTTCGTCGGGTGCGCCCGTGCTTCTGGCGCAGCATGTGAACGTGCCGGTGATTAACGCCGGCGATGGAATGCACGAGCATCCTTCGCAAGCGCTGCTGGATGCGTTCACCATGTTGCAGCACAAAAAGAAGTTGAAGGGGCTGCGGGTGGCGCTGATCGGAGACATCTTCCACAGCCGGGTGGCGCGCTCGGACGTGTTGCTGCTCTCGAAAGCCGGAGCCAAGGTGGTGCTGTGCGGGCCTCCGGAACTGGTGCCGGACGTTGCAACCACGCTGGCTCCTAACGTCACCATTACACGCGACCTGCGTGAGGCTCTGGAAGACACCGACGTGATCATCGCACTGCGAATCCAGAAGGAGCGGCTGGAAGGTTTGCAACTCAAGCTCGACGACTACATTGCGCGCTACCAGATCTCATCGGCGCGCGTTCGATGGGCGAAGAAGGACGTGATTGTGATGCATCCGGGACCGATTATTCGTGGGCTGGAACTGACGGCTGACGTAGCTGACTCGGAGCGAACGGTGATCCTGGAACAGGTGAAAAATGGAGTCGCGATAAGAATGGCCATCCTGGCGCGGGCGATGGGGGTGCAGTGATGGAGCGGTCAAAATCACTCTTGGTTCACGGCGGCCGGGTGATCGATCCCGCTTCGGGCATCGACGAACCAGTAGACGTTTTGCTGGGCAATGGCCGCGTGGTGGCAGTTAACCCGAACCGGCAGCTGGCTGCCGATGCTGACGAGACGTTCAACGCGAAGGGATTGATAGTCGCCCCCGGATTGATCGATATCCACGTGCACCTACGCGAACCGGGACAGGCTTACAAAGAAACGATTGCGACGGGAACTGCGGCAGCGGGGGCCGGAGGTTTTACTTCGGTCTGTGCGATGCCGAACACGAATCCCGTGAACGATTCAGCCGAAACTACGAAGTGGATGCAGTCGCCGCAGCGTGGAGCGGTGGTCAACGTGTTTCCTATTGCGGCTGCGACAATCGGCAGCAAAGGTGGAGAACTCACGGATTATCGGGCTCTGCGTAAAGCGGGTGCGGTCGCCGTCACCGATGATGGCAAGCCGATCCTCGAAGACGCTATCATGCTGCAAGCGCTGAAATCAGCTGCCAGAGCTGGTTTTCCCGTGATCCAGCATGCCGAGAATTCGCGAGTAACGGCGGGCGCATCGATGAACTATGGCCCGACGTCCTTTCGGCTGGGTTTGCGCGGGATGCCAACCTCGGCGGAGAGTGGAATCGTCGAACGCGACATCCAACTGGCGAAAAAGACCAAAGCTCATGTGCACGTAGCCCATCTTTCGACAGCCGCGGCGCTCGACGCCGTTCGTAAAGGCAGGAAGGCTGGAGCGCGAGTGACCTGCGAAGTGACGCCGCACCACTTCACGCTGGTCGATGAAAATGTGGGCGAGTACGACACGAATTACAAGATGAATCCGCCGCTGCGAAATGCGGTGGACCGCGATGCGATGATCGCCGGGCTCGAAGACGGCCTGATCGACTGCATTGCCACGGACCATGCTCCGCATGCACGTCATGAGAAAGAAGTCGAGTTTGACCACGCAGCATTCGGCATCATGGGACTGGAGACGGCGCTGGCACTGGCGATCACGGTGCTGCATGTGGAGCGCGGTATGGAACTGAAGCGCATCGTTCAACTGATGACCACTAATCCCGCGAAGGTGCTCGGGTTGCGCGGGCGCGGGTCGCTGGCCAAGGGGTCGCATGCGGACGTGACCATATTCGATCCCAAGGCAAAATGGACCTATGAAGTGAAGAAGACGAAGTCGAAATCGCGCAACACGCCGTTTGATGGGTGCAAGTTCTTTGGGCGCGTGGTAGCGACAATCGTCGGCGGAAAATTCGTCTACCAGGGAGAGTGATCGCTCAGTCGAACTCTGCGGGAAGCGCGGGATTGCGGTAGTGACGGAACATCAGCGCGATCTGCTCGGGCAGGGTGCGCGTCAACGACAACGGCGGCAGGCGATCTTCGGCGAAAAAGTCTACGGCGTCAGTTTCGTTGCTCGTCGTCGGAGCACCACCTGTGAGTTCACCCAGGAAAAACAGCTTGTAGGCGTGGTACGGGATGGGCGGATGGGGGTGCCTGTCGCGATCATACGCAGCCACCAGCTTCGTAATCTTCACCTCGTAGCCTGATTCTTCCCTAACTTCGCGAGCAGCGGCAAGGGACGGAGAATCTCCCACGTCGGACCAGCCTCCGGGCAAGGTCCAGCCGCCATCGGAAATTTCGCGCACCAGCAGAATACGGTCGTCACGGAAAACCGCGGTGCGGACATCGACTTTAGGGGTGGCGTGTCCGGTCTCGCGGCTGAAGAAGCCCACCAGATACTGTGGCGTGACGGCGGGATCGGTGGTGGCCAGCATCTCGGCCGCGATCTGGCGGATAAGCGTGTAACGATCGCGGTCGTAGTCGTTCTCGGCGTAATTGAGTCCGTTCTGCGAAATGGCCTGGAGATGTCGCGCCCAGGCAAGAAGGTTGTTGTTCATCATCGTCAGGATAGCAGGAGGTAACCGGCACGAGTTGCGATGGAGCTGTGCGAGAATGTTGCCCTTGAAAATGCTGAAGAGGTTCTTGCGCTGGTTGCTCGGCTTCGTCGCGGTCCTAATTGGAGCGCTATACATTTCTCTCGTCCTGCTCGCAGTTAAGTCGGATTCGATTATCTTCCAGCCGCAACCGTCGAGCTACACCGATGCGACCCTCAGCGCAATGCTCGCGAGATCGAATCCGGCCGGCCGTGTAGTTCATCTGAGATCTGGCGACGAAACAATCACAGCGTTTTACCTGCCGAATCCGCAGGCACGGTACACGCTTTTGTTCTCGCATGGGAATGCCGAGGACATCGGCCAGGTGATGTACTCCCTGCAGCCGTTCTACGATGCCGGCTTTTCGATCATGGCTTATGAGTATCGGGGTTATGGCACCAGCAGCGGAAAACCGAGCGAGAATGGTGTATATGGCGATGCCAATGCAGCATATGATTATGTCACGCAGGAGTTACATCTGCCGTCGAATCAGATCATCGCCATGGGACGATCGCTCGGGAGCGCTGCTGCGATTCATTTGGCGGCAACGCGTCCAGTGGCAGGGTTGATCGTTGAGGCACCGTTCCTTTCCGCGTTCCGGGTCCTCACGCGGGTGCAGATATTGCCCTGGGACAAGTTCAATAATGCACGCGAGATCCGCAAGGTACATGTGCCCGTCCTCATCGTGCACGGAACCGCGGACCAGGTGGTTCCGTTCTGGCACGGGCACCGTCTTTACGAACTGGCGAACCAGCCCAAGACGTTCATGCCGGTCGAAAACGCAGGCCACAATGACGTGGTGCTGTTGGCCGGAGGCGAGTATGTTCGGGCACTCCAGAGTTTCGCGGCTAGCCTGAAGTAGGCCATCGCAAATCGGACTCCACAACCAGCTTGATCGGGATTAACATACGCCCATTCTCTGGGTGAATCATGATCAAGTCCGTTGCGGCGGTTCTCGGAAGCTACCTGCTTTCGATCGTGCTGGTATTGTTATCGGATCCGTTGCTCTCACGCATCTTTCCGGGTGACTTCGTGAGAGGCCTTGTTCCCTCGGACACGGCTCTCGCAACAAGCACAGCATTTTTCGTCGTGATCTCAATCTTCTGCGCTTGGCTGTGTGCGCGATTGGCTTCGGGCAATCCCGGACGGCACGTGCTCTGGTTCTGCGTGTTGGGCGAGGTGCTGGGGATCGCGACTACCATTCCCAACTGGAGCAAACCCTGGCCACACTGGTACTGGTTGTCATGGCTATTGACGTGGCCGATTAGTTGCTGGATCGGTCTGTTGCTCAGCCGGCGCAAGCATCGCGTAGCAACAAGCGTCGCCAGCTAGCGCATCAAAACCACAATTAAAAAGCCCCCGGTTTCCCGGGGGCGGCTGCTGGTTATGGTTTGAAGAGGGTTGCTACGCTCGACGAACTCCCTAAGTCTGGATGATCTTGGGCGAGACGAAGAAGAGCAGTTCCTGCGTCTGCGTCGAAACGGCGCGATGCTTGAACAGGTAGCCAAGACCGGGGATGCTGCCCAGCAAAGGAACCTGGTCGATGTGCACCGAGTTCTGGGTCTGGATGACACCGCCAATCACGACCGTACCACCGTCGGTGACCAGAACCGATGTGGTCGCCTGTTGCGTCAACAGCGCCGGGTTACCCTGTACCGCCTGGCTGAAGTCCGGCGTGGTGTTTTCGACGTCAAGATTGAGGAAGATGGTGTTCTCGACCGTAATCTGCGGCGTAACCGTCAACCGAAGGAACGCGTTGACGAACGTCGTCGTCGGAGGACCACCCAACTGCGCGGCGGTAACGATCGGCAAGCTCACACCTTGCTTTACCGTTGCCTGAACGTTGTTCTGGGTGATGATGCGCGGACGAGACAGTATCTTCACCAAGCCGCGGGATTCGGCGGCGGTTAGAACCACGTCAAGCCGGTAGGCCGCTCCGATGTTGCTGAAGCTAAGGCCGCTGGTCGGGCCGCTCGCCGGCAGGTTGCTGAACAGAGGAATCTGGCTTGTTCCCACGGTGAAATATGGAGGCGTTGTAGCAGGCGTAACCTGCAGCGGGCTGGTGCCGACGGAAGTAGCACCACCAACAGCAGTAGGCTTGTTGCCCCAACCGAACCCGACCTGTACGCCGATGTCGCGGGCGAAGTTACGGGTCGCGGCAACCACGCGCGCTTCGATTTCAACTTCCTGCGTCTTGCGATCTAACTGACCGAGCAGGCGCTGGACTTCCGGAATTACGGAAGGAATGTCCTGGACAATCACCGAGTTCGTCCGGTTGTCGGCAATGACGTCGCCGCGTTGGGACAAGAACCGCTTGACGGTCGGAACCACATCTTTTGCCTGCGCATAGCTCAGGAAGTGAGTGACCGTGACTTTCGGCACGGACAGCGCTTCGGCTTCGTTCTTTGCACGCTGCGCATCGGCTTCGGCACGCATTGTTTCTACGGTCGCGATGCGAAGCACGTTGCCCTGTAACTTGCGATCCAAACCATTGTTAGCGAGGACAAGGTCGAGCGCCTGATCCCACGGCACGTCATCGAGCACAAGAGTCAGAGTGCCTTTCACGTTAGGATCCAACACAATGTTGAGACCGCTGATTTCGTGAATGAGGCGGAAGAAGTCCTTAAGATCGACATCCTTGAGGTTCACCGAGATCGGCTCCCCGGTGTATTTCGGTCGCTGCGCCTGTGCAGCGGCTGCGGCCTGCGCGTCAACGGAAGCCTGCTCCTGCGCTGGATTCTCAGCCGTGCTAGGCGTTGCACTCACCGGCGGCAACATGATGTTGTCGTTGGTCTTAGGCATGTCGGGCAAAGTTTGAGCGGCAGCATCGGCGGGCGTCTTAGGCGTCTCCGACACCGGGTGGTATTGCGGTTCCACCATCGCGTAGTCTTGAGCCTTTGCCGTTGTGGGCTTCTGCTCGGCTGCTGCTACCGACTGCTGGGCGGTAAGAGAAGCTGGTACAGAAGCGGTCTGGCTGGCTGGAATGGCAGCGGGTTTCGGTGTTGCGGCAATAGTCACCGGCAGCGAGACTTTGGGAGCTGCCGCCGAGACGACAGGCTGAGCCGCGGGCGATACGGCGACACCGGCATCATGCAACTTCAGGACGAGCTTGTTGCCTTCAGGCACGAGATCGAACTCGTGGCTGCTAGCCATGTCGACAACCACGCGCGTTACGGGCGGTGCAGACTGGAACCGGCCAACACGTACTTCCTTAATGCTGCCGGAATTCACCGAAACGGTCTGCGATGTCGCCGGAACAGCATTGGCGATATCGACCACCACGCGGTCCGGACCTGACAGCCTCATCGTCTTTGCTGTCATCGGACCGTTGCCGTTGATTTCAATATTGAGGGTTCCCTGTCCGCGCACGACAGAAATGCGGCTGACGGTAACCGGACCAGTGGCGTGCATCGGAGCCTCGGTTTTGCTGGCTGCCATCTGGACCACAGGCTTCGGCTCGACCTTAGGCTGTACCGGCGCGGGCTTCTGGACGGCCGCCATTTCGGGCGTTGACGCCGTCACCGGGGCGACCTTGGTCGCGGACCGAGTGTCAGTAACCTTGATGTTCAGCGCATCCCCGGCCTGGCTCACGTCGACAATGGCACCCGGCGCGAGAGTTATTTCCACGCGCGCCACTTCCGACCCGCTCGATCCGGTGTAACCAAGCACATGATAGGAATTCACGCCGGGAAGACCCAAGTTGCGCGTGACTTCCTTCATCTTGCTCGCAGACACACCGGAAAGATCCACCAACAGCAGCGTGTCGGTAGGACGATACTCGGTATGGGTAAAGGCACCACTCGCATGGAGGGTGACAACCGTGGCATTGCCCTGGACTGCGGCGTTGACATTCGTCAACTGCGAATTCGCAGCCATACCCACGGAGCTCAGAACGAGCAGCAGCGTTAGAAGACCCAGCAGTTGCTTCAGCCTCATCTCGTTTCTCCCCACGCGAGCACTTTCGCCTGCGCGTGTGCGGCGGTCTTTCACGCCGCGAAAGAATTAGCCCACCGTTCGTCTCCCTTGAAAAAGCGAACGGATACTTCTCCCTTGTGTTCGGCCCGATACTGAAACTGCAACTTCAACTACATGTACTTAACTGCAAATCTCAAAAAGGGGAGAAATCTTCCCTTTTTATCTATACAACCGGTGCGTTCACTTTCTTCACAACTTCTCGCACCGACTGTTTACCAAGTTTGTCCGTGACTTGTTCTTCAAACACAACGGTGTCGCCGGTGATCTTGATAACCCGGCCGTGAAATACGGGATCGTTCTGCCGCATGAAATAAGCGCGCTTCGCCGGGTTCTCCACCAGCGCGATATACCCGGCGCCGGATTTGACGATTCCCTTGAGAACAATCTGATCGACGACGAGGCACTGCTTGCCGGTATCGCAACCGGACGTAATTACGCCATTGGAGCGGACAATCGGACTGACGAAGGGATCGCGCTGCTTGCCCGTAAGGGCTACAGGTACCGCTTCGTTCGCCATCTCTTTCTTGGAAGCTTGCTTCGGTTCACCCATCTTGGGCGCAGGTTTGGCGGCGTATGGAGCAGCGGCCTTAACTGCGGGCGGCGGGGTCTTCGTCTTGGCAGTCTTCTGCGGCGTCGGTTTGGCCGAGTACAAAGGCGCAACGTGGGCCGGCGCGGGAGCCGTTTGTTTCTGCACCGGTTTCGGTGGCGGCGTGGTCGAACTCTTCGCGGGAGTGCCGGGCTTGGCCGCCAGATTCGGTGTGCCGGGCACGCCCTTCTTCGCTGGCGGCGCCGGCTTGGTCGTATGCGCCGGTTGGTTCTGCGGCGGACTCAATGGCGCAGGAGCCTGCGCCCACAGGGTGCCGCATGCGAGGGTCACGACGAACAAGCTCTTGGTAAGCGTCATAACTTTTCCTTTACTTCTTCCCTGCCGGCTTTGCAGGAGCCGCGGCCGGAGCTTCGCGGCTGAAATACGTAGTGGCTACGCATGTCGCCGTTACCGTTTCATTGGGTGCATACGCATAACGGCCACCCTTGCTGCCGATAGCTCCCATCTGTAAGTTCGAAACGGTCACGATACGTTCCTGCTTCGCCAATTTGTCGAAAAAGTTCAACATCGAGTAGTACGGACCGTCGATGTTGAGGTCGAAAGGCGCCTCAACGTAGAACTCTTTCGCCGCCGTCGGCTTCGCAGTGTAGGAACGAACTTCGATTCCGGCAGCCGAAGCCGTGGATTGGACCAGGCGGATGAAGTTGTCTGCTTCCTTTTCGTCGGGAACAATGCGCTTCTGGATCTCGAGCTGTTGCTTCAGGTTTTCGATCTGTTGATCGAGATCCTTGACCTTGTTCTCGTAAGGACGCAGGGAATCATTCTCGGCCTTCACGGCAACAATCTGCTTTCCGGTTGCCTCGTTCGCGTCCATGATGCTCTTGTCCACGAGGTAGTAAGCCGCTCCCGTCAGGACGAGGGCGACGACCAGGAAAATCCCGAGCTGCTTGACACCCGAAAGTTCGCTCCACTTCATAGATCCACCTTAGGACTTCTGCTTCTTCTCGCAAACGATGGCGAAGGAAAACGCCTGCATATCCTTCACGCTGTCGTCCTGATGTGTTTCCTTGATCTCGACATTCTTGAAGTAATCGCTTTTCTTCAAGTTGGTGAGCAAGTTGGCAACGGCGGTAGCACTGATAGCTGTGCCATTCAGGTTGATGTTATTGCCCTCTTCATTCATGCTCGCCAGCCAAACCGCGTCGGTACTGTTCACGGTGTTGGCTATGGCGGCCATCAGGTCGACCGGCCCGGTCTGGCTCTCCTGCAACTGGTGAATCACCTTTACGCGGTGGTCATAAAGATCGAACTGCTTCTGGCGTTCGGTATAGCGGGCCTTGATCTGCGCCAGCCGCGAGTTTTCGTTCTTCGCCGCAGTGAGTTCGGTCTGCAACTTCTGCGAATCGGCATTGACCTGGTTGTAGTAGTAATAGTTTCCGCCCGCTGCAGCGGCCAGGATAATCACTCCCACCAGCGTCATGTTGACGCCACCGCCAAGCGAAATGGCTGGGCCACGACTCTTGGCTTTCTTCTTGGGTACGCCTAGCAGGTTTATCCGGATCATAGGTCTTCAAAACTCCTCAGGGCCAAACCTACGGCTACCGCCAACTGCCCTGCGTTACGATCGATCAGGTCAGAACTCGTCGCGGGACTAATCTTCGCGAACGGATTCAGGACTTCCACCGGCAGGGAGAATTCCTGCCGCAAAGCTTCCATCAGGCCTGGCACTTTCGAAGATCCGCCGGCCAGGTAAATACGTTCGATATGCTCGCCCGCCGCGGTGGCGCGGAAGAAGTCGAACGTCTTCTGGATTTCCAGCACGATGATCTCGGTCACCTGCTGCAAGATCGGCAGCTTGGCGTCTTCGCTCACCGTTCCGACTTTTTCGCCCAATTTGAGCGACTCTGCGTCTTCAAAGCTCAGGTCGAGTTCTTTCTGCAGCGCGTCGGTGTACTGATGCCCTCCAACGCTGACGTCGCGCGTAAACAGCGGCGTGGAGCCCTTCAAGATGTTGATGTTCATCACGCTGGCGCCAAGGTTGAGCAGCGCCACCGTCGATCCTGGAGACGGCTCGTAGTTGTATTCGTAGCAGTTCTGGAGCGCGAATACGTCGATATCCACGATAGTCGGAGCTTTGCCGGCCATCGAGAGCACGTTGGTGTAATTCAGGATCTTGTCCTTCTTCACCGCCACGAGCAGCACGTCCATCTGCGGCCCGCTGAGGTCATCGGAGAGGATCTGGTAGTCGATATTCACGTCGGCGATATCGAACGGAATGTGCTGCGCTGCTTCGGTGCTGATGTTTTCCGAGAGCTGGTCTTCCGTCATCGTCGGCACTGGAATGCGCTTTACGATGACCGAATGGCCGCTGACCGAGGTTGCGACCGCCCGGGATTTGATGCCGGACTCAGTAAAGAGCTTGGTAATCGCGCTGGCAACAGCCGGCGAGTCCATGATCATGGAATCGACCACGACGTCATTGGCCAGCGGTTCGACACCGACATGCGAGAGCTCGATGCCACCACGGGATTTCTTCAGTTCGACAGCCTTAATGCTGGAAGAACCGATGTCCAATCCCACGATCGTTTTTGATCCGCCCATTCCAAACATAAGATTCGCCCTCTATCGCCCAGCCACCGCGCGAGCGGCCCGGGGCCTCTTCTTGGCTTTGCCTTCTCCCACCGTGCTTTTGCGTTCCATCCACGAGTCGAGGATCGTCTTCTTAAACTTCCATCGATTGCCAAGCTTGAAGGCGGGAATCTTCTCCTCGTAGACATACTTGTACAAGGTGTCCGGACTCACGCCGAGGTACTCGGAAGCTTGGCGGATGTTCATCACTTCAGGCGCATCGGCCATAGACTGTAGCCCTTTCCACAGATGTGCTGCCCTCGCCAGGGCGAAAAGACACGGTCCCAAAAAGGGAGCCGACGAGGAATCCTCTGCGAGTCTCGGGGGGGAACTGCGAGCGAGGCTGGTTATACCAAGGTTAATGGGGGTAGTGTCAAGGAGAACTTCCGGAGTTCTCCGTTAATCTTCGGTTTCTCCCCCACGTTTTTCGGTACGAAAGGCCATGTACCGGGCCAGCTTTTGTGGCTTCTGGCCACCGCAGGCCCAAGATACAGTGGTAGTGATGCAAACGGTACGAAAACTTAACTAATATGTAACTAAGGACCTACGAACCTACCCGGCTTTCGCCGTAGTACTTCCGGAATTGTCCGCGAACCTCGGGTTTTCTGGGCAGTAGCTAGACTGATATGCCGAAATGCTCATCTAAGTAGTACTCTGGCTTCCGTTTTCGGAGGTTCGGGCCGAAAGACCACGGACGGAATGCAGGAGCCACTCAAAAGCTTCCGGCGCCACCTGCGGCTGGCGTTCATTATTCCCATCCTGCTGACGGGATTGGTCGGAGGTGTGTTCGTCGCCCAAACTGCCTATCTGCGCCGCTCGTTCCGCAGTGTGGAGGCAGGCTACCGCGCCGAGACTCTCGCCCGCACGGTGCTGACGCTGATGATGGACATGGAGACCGGGCTGCGCGGGTATCTGCTCACCGGCGAGGACCATTTCCTGCAGCCTTACCTGATGGCTGAACCACAGATCGAACCGTCCCTGGACAACCTGTTGGCCTTGGTCCGGTCGAATCCGCCGGAGTATCGCGCGGTCATTCGCATCCGCACGTATTACGAAGAATGGCACGCCCACGCACAGCAGATGATGGATCTGCGGCGGCAATCGAAGCCGGTATCCGATCGAGGGCTGAACCTCGAGGGCAAGGAATTGATGGACCTGATCCGGCGCGATTGCGATGAAGTGATGACGATCGAGCAGGAGCGCGTACGGGTATTGCTGGACGCGCTGATGTCGAACGTCGAGCGGACATTCATCGTGACCATCGTGCTTTCACTGCTGCTGGGATCGCTGCTGGCGGTATTTTCGCGCAAAGAACTGGCGCTGGTGGCACATAGCTATGACTTTGCGCTCGGAACAGCGAAGGCTCGCAACGAGGAATTCCGCGAAAACCAGCGTTGGTTACAAGCCGTACTGGGCAGCATTGGCGATGCGGTAATCGTCACCGAAAATACCGGCCGCATTGTCTTCACCAATCCGGTCGCCCAAAAAATGCTGGGTGACGGTAACCAGTTATTCGCAGGCAGGCTCACCACCGAAATCATTCACCTTGTGGACGAGGTAACCCGCGAGCGGATCCCGGACCCGCACCGGCAAGTGATGGAGACCGGCGAGCCGGTGACTCCGTTGTCGCGGCTAGTGTTACTACGGAATGACGGCCAGGAAGTTCCTGTATCACAGGTGGCGTCGCTGTTCCGCGACGAAAACGACAACGCCATCGGCGTGGTGATTGTGCTGCGAGACCTGGCGCAACAGCGAATGTCGGAACGCGCCTTGCAGACATCGGAGAAACTGGCCAGCATGGGACGCCTCGCAGCCAGCGTCGCGCACGAAATCCATAATCCGCTGGATGCTCTCGGGAACCTCCTCTATTTGCTGGAACATCAGTCGATGGAGGAATCGGCGAAAACCTACGTGAGGTTGGCGCGAGAAGAACTCGAACGCATTACTAGCATTTCGGAGCAGATGCTCACGTTCAGCCGCGAGGCACGGCAGCCGCAGCGCGTGTACCTAGGCGAGGTGATGGAAAACGTGCTGGCCTTGTTTATGCCTCGCATTCGGCGAATGAATATCATGCTGGTTAAGCAGTACGCACCGAAAGACGGACTGGTGATCGCATTGCCCGGCGAAATGCGACAGGTTTTTTCAAACCTGATCGGAAATGCTCTCGATGCAATGAACGGACCGGGCAGACTCGTGCTGCGCATCCAACCATCGCGCGACTGGTCAGGCCATGAGGAAGGCGGCGTGCGTGCGATGGTGTGCGATTCGGGACCGGGTATTCCTCGCGAGGTGCGCAACAACTTGATGGAGCCGTTCGTCACCAGCAAGGGTGAAAAAGGCACTGGCCTCGGACTTTGGGTTTGCCGTGGAATCGTAGAAAAATATCATGGCTCGCTGCGGTTCTACAGCAGCACGGTGCCGGGAAAAAGCGGGACTTGCTTCTCGGTGTTCCTGCCCAGCGGCAGCGCACAGAGCGAAAAAACAAACGATTCGGTGGCGGAGCGAAAAGCCGGATAAAGTCGGGATCGCCTCATTCAATCGCACCGAGCTTCGCTGTTATAATCGAGTTAGCGTTCGTGCACCCGTGGCTCAATTGGATAGAGCGACGGCCTCCGGAGCCGTAGGTTACAGGTTCGAGTCCTGTCGGGTGCGCCATTTCTTTGCTTTCCTCCGACCGAAGATAGTAACTTCCGTACACTTTGATTTTGTCCCTGCCTGAGCGATACTCAGGGCTCGGCCATGGATTCTGACAACCGCGACTTCTCGTCGCCTGAAACGAAGAGCGCCTCAGAACAGCGAACGAGCGATCGCATTCGTTACGCTTATCGCGTCCACATTACCGGCACCGATTCCTCCGGATACGATTTTTCGCAGCCCGTTCGCACCGAAGTGATCACCCGCGATGGCGGATTGATCGTCTGCCCGATGGTGCTGAATGTCGGTGATGTCATCAACCTCATGCGAGGAGACAGAAACGTAAATGCGCGCATCGTCGGGCAAGTAGGAATTCTCAAGGAAGAGCAGCTCTATGGCATCCAGTTTTTGGATCCGACATTCGACTTCTGGGGCGTGAAATTCGCGGAGCACCATACCGAAGCGGCTGGCCGCGCCGTGCTGGAATGCGGCGCCTGCACCATGCAACAGGTGCTGCCCTTGGGCGAAATCGAGATGTTGGTGTTCGAATCCACGAAGGTTGTAGCGCACGAATGCGAGCGTTGCGGCCGCCAGACGCTGTGGATCGAGCCCTCGATCTTGGGCGAGCCGGAACTGCTGACAGGTGCTGATGCTTATAACCAGGCCGACGAATCCGGGCAGGCGCGCGTGAAGCGCTCCGCTTCCGTGAATGATCGCAAACACCAGCGGATTTCGATGCGCAACACCAAGGCCTGCCTTCGCCGTTCCGGTTACGCCGACGATGTCGTAGACGTGCTCGATCTCTCCCGCGGAGGGGTGCACTTCATCAGCTTTGTGGACTATTACAAGGGAACCAAGGTGGAAGTCGCCGTGCCGTTCACGCACGGAGGAGCTAACGTTTTCGTTCCGGCCGAAGTGGTGCGCATCCAGTGCCGCCCCACGTCTGGTATCCCCGGCGATTTCGGGCTGCGTTACGTGAAGTAGCTACTTGTCTTTCGGTGCCGGCGTTAGCCCCATCACCGAGACCATTCCCTTCCCGGCGACGCTCGGGCTTTTCGGATCG
>Ga0335069_10002146_pt1 | contig 30733 bp, 27 predicted proteins | sample Lox_Sample_11_FD_206714 | JGI IMG/M metagenome (GOLD analysis project Ga0335069, IMG submission 206714) | Soil microbial communities from Loxahatchee National Wildlife Refuge, Florida, United States - Lox_Sample_1.1 | ecosystem: Environmental > Terrestrial > Soil > Wetlands | place: USA...
CTGGGTAATGCCCTCCTTGAGGGCCACGCTCATCCGGTACTCCTTGCCGGAAGGCTTCGGGTCGCCCGGGTCCAGGGTCTTGAGCGAGACACCGCGCCTGACCAGCTTGTCCTTGAAGACGTCCAGGACCGCTTTGGCGCGCTCCTCGCTGTTGGCGCGGATGTCGACGGCGTGCTCGCCGGACCAGGCGATGGAGGCGCCGACGCCGCGGAAGTCGAACCGGGTGCCGATCTCCTTGGCCGCCTGGTTGACCGCGTTGTCGACTTCCTGACGGTCGAGCTTGGACACGATGTCGAAGGAAGATTCTTGTGATGCCACGGCTCCAAGGCTAGACGCGACAGGCACGGACCGTCGCGCCGACGCCATGACCCGAGGTCAGCCGCTTCACCAGATCCCGCTTACGGTGTGGTCGCGTCTTGGGCTATCCTTCTGCATGCCGCCAGCGCTGCGGCACACGGCAGGTTGCCCGAGTGGCCAAAGGGAGCGGTCTGTAAAACCGTCGGCTCAGCCTACGTTGGTTCGAACCCAACACCTGCCACCACCAGCGGAAATGGCCCCCTGGCTGCGGAAACGCGGCCCGGCGGGCCGTTTCCTTCTTGTCGCGCCATGTATCAGGGTGTGTCACCGTGGGTCGATGCATAGCAGTGGTTACGGACAAATAGCGGACAGCGTCCGGGCAGAACGAGCGGTGCGTATAACCGCTCGCTTTGCCGACCTGCGCCCGTTTTGTTCGTTATCCGGGTGCCAGGGCTGTACATCTTACTGGTGTGCCGGACATCCCGCCGGCTCGGTTCGCTGTTCTGCTCACGCTGGGCGGTGGGCTGGCCTGGCTCGTGCCTACGGCCAGGGTGGGCTGCCGGATCGGACCGGATCCTCCCATTGAGGCTCTGGCCGAGTGCCCGTCGCTGCCGCTGGGTGGAAGGCCGGCAAATCTGCGCTGCGCGAGCGGCGGCGTCGCGCCGCAAGGGGTTCCGGAAAGTGGGAGGCACGCCACCCCGCCGCCGTGGTCACCGCCATCGACGAGCTACTCGATCACCACACCCACGCCCAGATCGCCGGCATCCTCAACGACCGCGGCCTGACCAGCGGCGAAGGCCGCCCCTTCCGCCGCCTCATCATCCGCAACATCCGCGACCAGTACGCGCTGCGCAGCCGCGAGCAGCGGCTCCGCGACGCCGGCATGCTCACCCTGGCCGAGATGGCCAGCCGCCTCGGCATGCCCGCCAAAACCATCAAGATCTGGCACCACGCCGGGCTCATCACCGGGCACCCCTACAACGACAAGGGCCAGTGCCTCTACCCGCCGCCCGGCCCCAACCCGCCGACTCGGGCACAAGGACGCAAACTCAGCGAACGGCGCCCCGATCGCCACACCGCTCCCGCAGACGACCAGTGAACCCCCAGAAATGTCAGACCCACCGATACCGCCTCCACCAGGACACCAACACAACACCCCGCATCGACCCGAAGAGGTGCAGTATGCAACCCGAGGTTTCGCCCTCGGCGTCCGCGGCGGGATCTTGACTGTCTTCACGCCCTCGCTGGCGAAGATCGCGTCAAGGACGCTGGTGAACTTGGCGTCGCGGTCCCGGATGAGGAACCGGGAAGAGCCAGTCCGGTCGCCGAGGTCCATGAGCAGGTTCCGGGCCTGCTGGGCGGTCCACGCGCCGTCCGGGTGAGCGGTCACGCCGAGGATATGCACCCTCCGGGTCAGCACCTCCATGACGAACAGCACGTACAGACGCTGGAGGAGAACCGTGTTCACATGAAAGAAGTCGCAGGCCAGCAGCCCGCGGACCTGCGCGCGCAGGAATGCCCGCCAGGAGGTGTCCGCGTCCGGCGGAGCCGGCCTGCGCCGCCGTGCGCGTAGGATCCGCCGGACGGTCGCTGCGCTGATCTGGTGCCCGAGCTGGCATAGTTCGCCGTGCACCCTGCGGTATCCCCACGCCGGGTTCTCCCTCGCCAGCCGCAGCACCAGGTCGCGGATGTCGTGGCTGATGCGCGGCCGGCCGGTCCGGTTCGGGTATGTCCATTTGCGGGTGATCAGCCGGCGATGCCAGGCCAGCAGCGTGCCGGGCGTGACGAGCCGATGGGCGCGCAGCACGGCAGGCAGCTGCCGGGCCAGAGCGGAGAGGATGGCACGGTCGGCCCAGTCCGGCTTGGGCCGGGCGATCTGGCGGCGGAGCACCGCGACTTCGTGCCGGAGAATCATGATCTCCGCGTCCTTGTACGCCTGATCGCGGCCGAGCAGCGCCAGCCAGCCGAAGACGCGGATCATGATCAGGTAGAGCAGGCGAAGAGACACAAACCGCGATCTTGCCGCAACCAGCTCATCGGATCAAACAGCAGGTCACAGCACCCGCGATGACTTCTGAATCGGCACAGGCATCGTGCCGCCGCCGAGCTTGTCCAGCGCGACCTTCAGCATGTCGTGGTCGCCGACGCTGACTCCGCCGGTGGCGATGAGGGCATCGCACCGGGATGCGCCGTCCTCCAGGCGGCTGGACAGGACATCCTGGTCATCTGGGCTGATGCCGAGGTCGAGTCCGGGAAATCCGTCACGGCGGAGCTGGGCCAGCAGCGCCGGGCGGTTGGCGTCGCGGATCTTCCCGGGCAGCAGGGCGTCACCCGGTGCGGCCAGCTCATCACCGGTGGACAGTACGCCGACGGCCGGGCGCGGGTAGACCGGCAGCGTGCGGATGCCGAGGCTGGCGAGCACCCCGACGTGCGCGGGACCGAGTTGCGTGCCGGGCGTGAAGACCGTTGTCCCGGGTGCGATGTCTTCGCCGGCAGCCCGCACGTTGGCGCCGGGGCTCACCGGTTCCTTGATGAGGACGGTGAGGCCGCCGTCTTCTGCCTGGGTGTGCTCGAGCATGCATACCGCGTCCGCGCCGGCCGGCAGCGGTGCCCCCGGTCATGATCCGCAGTGCCTCACCGTGGGATACGGCGCCCGCCGCATCGCCTGCCGCCGAGGTGCCCGTGACACGCAGGCGTCCCGGAGCGCTGGCCGTATCGGCTGCCCTGAGCGCGTAGCCGTCCATCGCGGAGTTGGCGAACCGGGGCACGGGCTCGGCGGCGCGCACCGTCTCGGCCAGGACGTGCCCGGATGCCGCGCTGAGGGCGACCCGGGCCGGTGCGAGCGGCGAGACGATTGCGAGGGCGAGACGGACTGCCTCCTCCAGGGAGATCATCACGGAATCGGCAGGATCAGCCGGGCCTTCTGCGGCGGCATCGGACGGGGGCTGGCGGGGTGATCGCCGCTCACTGTCCCTCCCTGCAGGTCATAGGTCACGCTCGCAGATGCCGCATCCGGGTTAGGTGCCGCCGGTCACGCCGGCCGGGCGCGCGGACGCGTGGGGCCGGCCGGCCAGGCTGATGAGCCCGGCGGCGGCGACAGCGATCCAGGCCGCGACGGCGACCCAGAGCATGACGTGCGCGATCGGTGTCATGAATGCCAGCTTGGTGACCTTGCCGTAGGCCAGGGTCGCGACGCTGTACATGCCGAGCGGGAAGACTACGCTCCACAGGGCCGTCTCGTACGTCAGCGGCCAGTGCTGCGCCAGGTGGCGCCACAGGCCCAGGATGATCAGCAGCGGGATCCACCAGGTGCCGAATGACCAGAGCACGAACGAGAATCCGGACACGAACGGCCCTGCCGCTACGCGGATCGGCAGGTCGGCCGGGAGCGCGAGCAGCCCGGCGCCGGCCCTGACCGTGATCGCCGTGGCGCCCATGAGGATCCAGTAGGGCGGTCCCAGCGCGGCCGGGGTCATCGGCACGGTCAGCCACCGGAGCAGGATGATCGAGACGAGCAGCAGGTAGAGCACCAGGCCGATGCCCCACAAGGCGGCCGCGGCCGGGGCGAGCAGGCCGGCCTGCGCCGGCCAGGCCTTCACCAGCGCCGCTGCGGTGATGGCCAGGGACTGGGTGCCGACCACCCACAGCAGCCAGGTGCCGTTGACGCCGCCGAGCACCGAGCCCTTCTCCCGGGTCAGGAGCAGGCCGGCCGGCAGGGCGTAGGTCAGCCCCAGCCACAGCGCGGCGGCCAGCATGGCGAGCACCGCCGTGACCATGGGATGGCCGGCCGCGTCGAGCCGCACGCCCACTACCTCGGCGCCCGCGACGATCGTGAAGAAGCCGAAAGTCTTCTCCGGTGCCCGGGCATCGGCGGCCACGTTCGCGGGATATCGCACGAGCCGGGCCAGCAGCATGCCGGCTAGGACCACCAGGCCGGCCGCCGCGGCTACAAGTAGGGCCCGGGACAGCCAGGCGGGGCCGAAGGCGTCGGCCCCCACCGAGATGATGCCGGTCGCCATCACGAAGGCGAAGGCCGCCGGGGGCAGGTCCCGGATCGCCTTGGCCATCCGCCCGGCTGGCCGTACCTCTGCCGCCTGGGTATCAGCGCCGATCATCGTGCCGTCACCCGCCTGATCTCCGGTAGCGGTTATTACTCGGATAACTTGTTTTTACTCTATCTGCGGGTAATAATGCAACCATGCTCACCGCCCTAGTCGCTGAACCGGCCGCGGGCGCGGGTCCCCGCCGGTGGCCGTGACCGCCGCCGTGGCCTCGCCGGCGGGCAACGCCGAGGCTTACCGGGCGCTGGCCGGGCGGAGCCGGCGGGCGCTGCTGGCCGCGCTGCGGCAGGCCGGGCGGCCGCTGGACGCGAGCGAGGCGGCCGCGGCCGTCGGCTTGCACCGGAACACGGCCCGCGTGCACCTGGACCTGCTCTGGAAGGCTGGCCTGGTACTACGGCGGCCGGAGGACCGGAGCGTCCAGGGCCGGCCGCGGATGCTGTACGAGCTAGCGTCCCCGCCGGCGTACCCGGTCGAGGCCGCCGGGCCTGCGGCGAAGGAGCCTGGCTACCGTGAGCTTGCCGGGCTGCTGGCCCAGCAGCTCACCCAGGTGGCGGATCTGCCCGGGGAGGCGATCCTAGCCGGCCGCAGGTGGGCCTCCGCGCTCGATGAGCGGCCGTTCCCGGTCGGCCCGCTGTCGGCCGCCGAGGCCGCCGCGGAAGTGACCGGAGTGCTCAGCCGCCTTGGGTTCGACCCGGAGCAGGACCTGGGCACCGGACGGATCCTGTTGCACCGCTGCCCGTTCGCGGAGGTCGCGCGGGAGAGCCGCGCCGTGGTGTGCGGGATACATCTGGGCATGCTCACCGCCACGGCAGAGCGGCTGAACTCGCCGCTGCGCATCGCCGGCCTGGACCCGTTCGTGACCGATGACCCGCCACTATGCGTCGTCCGGGTAGCGATCCCCCGCTCCCGTCGGCGGCGCCCCGGCCAGGAGGAGGCTGCGCCATGAGCGGCAGTGACGATCACGGCGCCGACGGGGACCTGGTCAGCGCGATCTTGCGGGCGCGGCGGCTGCTGGAGCCGGACCGTGTCAGCGCGGACCTGCGGACGGTCACCTACGCCGGGGGGCGGGAAGGGGATGCCTTCTACCGGGACCGGTGGTCGCATGACCGGATCGTGCGGTCCACCCATGGCGTGAACTGCACGGGGTCGTGCTCGTGGAAGGTGTATGTCAAGGACGGGATCATCACCTGGGAGACGCAGGAGACGGATTATCCGTCGACCGGTCCGGGCTCACCGGAGTACGAGCCCAGGGGCTGCCCGCGGGGCGCCGCGTTTTCCTGGTACACCTACTCGCCGACCCGGGTGCGGTTCCCCTATGTCCGCGGCGTGTTGCTGGAGATGTACCGGGAGGCGCGGGACCGGCTGGGGGATCCGGTGCTGGCCTGGGCGGAGCTGATGGGCGACCCGGAGCGCCGCCGCCGCTACCAGGCTGCCCGTGGCAAGGGCGGCCTGGTGCGCGCGAGCTGGGATGAGGCGCTGGAGATCGTCGCGGCGGCGCAGGTGCACACGATCAGGGAGTGGGGCCCGGACCGGATCGCGGGGTTCTCGCCGATCCCGGCCATGTCGATGGCCTCACACGCGGTCGGCGCGCGGTATACGAGCCTGCTCGGCGGGGCGATGATCTCGTTCTACGACTGGTATGCCGACCTGCCGGTGGCCTCCCCGCAGGTGTTCGGCGACCAGACCGACGTGCCGGAGTCGGCGGACTGGTGGAACGCCTCCTACCTGATCATGTGGGGTTCCAATCTCCCGGTGACGCGGACCCCGGACGCGCACTTCATGACCGAGGCCCGCTACCGCGGCCAGAAGGTGATCGCGGTCAGCCCCGACTACGCGGTCAACACCAAGTTCGCCGACGAGTGGCTGGCCGCGCACCCGGGGACCGACGGGGCGCTGGCGATGGCGATGGGCCACGTCATCTTGAAGGAGTTCTTCGCCGACCGGCGGACCGCCCGGTTCGAGGACTACGTCACGCGGTTCACCGACCTGCCGTTCCTGGTCACCCTCCGCGAGCACGGGGGGGCCGGGGGGTACGTTCCTGACCGGTTCCTGACCGCCGCCGACCTGGGCGATGCGGCCGAGGGCGCGGCGTGGAAGACGGTCCTGCTCGATGCCGCCACCGGCGAGCCGCGGGTGCCGAACGGGTCGCTCGGGTTCCGCTACACCCAGTCCGGGACGGGCCGCTGGAACCTTGACCTCGGGGGCATCGACCCCGTGCTGTCGCTGCTCGGCCCGGACGCGGAACCGGTGGCCGTGTCGCTGCCCCGGTTCGACACCGGAGGCGAGGGCGGCGGGCAGATCAGCCGCGGCGTGCCGGCCCGCCGGGTCGCCGGGCGGCTGGTGACGACGGTGTTCGACCTGATGCTCGCCCAGTACGGGGTGGCCCGGGATGGCCTGCCCGGTACCTGGCCGGCCGGGTACGACGACCCGGAACCCTACACGCCGGCCTGGCAGGAGGCGATCACCTCCGTGCCGGCCGCGACCGTAGCGCGCATCGCCAGGGAGTTCGCCGGCAACGCCGAGCGGTCCGGCGGCCGGTCGATGATCACGCTGGGCGCGGGCACCAACCACTGGTTCCACTCCGACCAGATCTACCGGGCCATCCTGGCGCTGGTGGTGCTGACGGGGTGCGAGGGCGTGAACGGCGGCGGCTGGGCGCATTATGTGGGCCAGGAGAAGTGCCGGCCGTTCACCGGGTGGGCGCAGCTCGCGTTCGGGCTGGACTGGCTGCGGCCGCCCCGGCAGATGGCCGGCACGACCTACTGGTACCTGGCCACCGACCAGTGGCGCTACGACGGGTTCGGCGCCGATGAGCTCGCCACCCCGCTGGGGCGGGGATTGTTCTCGGGCCGGGCGCTGGCGGACTGCATCGTGCAGGCGACGCGGCTGGGCTGGACTCCCTCCTATCCGACCTTCGACCGCAACCCCCTTGACCTTGCCGACGCCACCCGTGCTGCAGGCATGCCGCCGGGACAGTACGTAGCCGGGGAACTCGCCGCCAGGCGGCTGGGGTTCGCCTGCGCCGACCCGGACGCCGAGGCGAACTGGCCGCGGGTGCTCACGGTCTGGCGGGCGAACCTGCTGGGCTCCTCCAGCAAGGGCAACGAGTACTTCCTGCATCACCTGCTCGGCGCCGACGCCGCGATCCGGGCGCAGCCGACACCGCCGGGCCGCCGGCCCGCCGAGGTCGCCTGGCGCGAGGAAGCCGCGGTCGGCAAGCTTGACCTGCTGGTTTCGCTGGATTTCCGGATGACCAGCACGGGCCTGTTCTCCGACGTGCTGCTGCCCGCGGCGACCTGGTATGAGAAGTACGACCTGTCCAGCACCGACATGCACCCGTTCGTGCACGCGTTCAGCGCCGCGATCGCCCCGCCGTGGGAGACCCGCTCGGATTACGACGCGTTCACCGCGCTGGCCAAGGTGTTCAGCCCGCTGGCCGCCCGGCACCTGGGGGTGCGGTACGACCTGGTGGCGGTGCCGCTGCTGCACGACACGCCCGGCGAGACCGCGCAGCCCGGCGGCCGGGTGCTCGACTGGGCTGCGGGCGAGTGCGACCCGGTTCCCGGCGTGACGATGCCGGCGTTCGCGCTGGTGGAGCGGGACTACGGCGCGGTCGGGCAGATGATGACCGCGCTCGGGCCGAACGTGGAAAAGCTCGGCACCAGCGTGAAGGGCGTCACGCTCAAGCCGGCGGCCGAGGTGGAGCGGCTCGGGCGGGTCAACGGCGTGGTCCGGGGCGGCATCGCGGACGGGCGGCCGAGCCTGGCCCGCGCCGAGCAGGCGTGCGAGGCGATCCTGGCCCTGTCCGGCACCACCAACGGCCACCTCGCCACGGCCGGGTTCCGGGAGCTGGAGCGGCGCACCGGCCGGCCGCTGGCGGACCTGGCCAGCGACCACGAGGGCCGCCGGATCACCTTCGCCGACACCCAGTCCCGGCCCCAGCCGGTCATCACCTCACCGGAGTGGTCCGGCAGCGAGCACGGCGGGCGCCGGTACTCCCCGTTCACGATCAATGTCGAGCGGGGTAAGCCGTGGCACACGCTGACCGGCCGTCAGCATTTCTTCCTCGACCACGACTGGATGGCCGAGCTGGGCGAGCAGCTTCCGGCCTACCGGCCGCCGCTGGACATCAAGGCCCTGTTCGGCGACCCGAGACTGGGCGAGGACGGCCGGCTGGAGGTGACGGTGCGCTACCTCACCCCGCACTCGAAGTGGTCGATCCACTCGGAGTACCAGGACAACCTGTTCATGCTCAGCCTGTCCCGCGGCGGCCCGGACCTGTGGATGAGCCCGCAGGACGCCGAGCGGATCGGGGTGAAAGACAACGACTGGATCGAGTGCTACAACCGCAACGGCGTGGTCGTGGCCCGGGCGATCGTCAGCCACCGGATGCCGGAGGGCACGGTGTACATGTACCACGCCAAGGACCGGACCATCGACGTGCCCAGGTCGGAGGTCTCCGGGCGCCGCGGCGGCATCCACAACAGCCTGACCCGCCTGCTGATCAAGCCGTCGCACCTGATCGGCGGCTACGGGCAGCTGTCCTACGGCTTCAACTATTACGGCCCGACCGGGAACCAGCGGGACGAGATCACCGTGATCCGGCGGCGCAGCCAGGAGGTGGAGTACTGATGCGGGTGATGGCCCAGCTGGGCATGGTGATGAACCTGGACAAGTGCATCGGCTGCCACACCTGCTCGGTCACCTGCAAGCAGGCCTGGACCAACCGGGCCGGGGTGGAGTACGTGTGGTTCAACAACGTCGAGACCCGGCCCGGGCTCGGCTACCCCCGGACGTATGAGGACCAGGACCGGTGGCAGGGCGGCTGGGTGCGCACCCGGCGGGGCCGGCTCCGGCTGCGGGCCGGCGGGCGGGCCAGCCGGCTGCTGCGGATCTTCGCCAACCCGAAGCTTCCCTCGCTGAAGGAGTACTACGAGCCGTGGACCTACGACTATGACACGCTGATCAGCGCGCCCGCGCAGGAGCACACGCCGGTCGCCCGGCCCATCTCGCAGATCGACGGCCGGCCGATGAAGATCGAGTGGTCGGCGAACTGGGACGACGACCTGGGCGGGGGGCCGGAGCACGCACCGGGCGACCCGCTGCTGGCCAGGATCTCGCGCCAGATCAAGCTGGACTACGCCAACGCGTTCATGTTCCACCTGCCCCGGATCTGCGAGCACTGCCTGAACCCGTCCTGCGTGGCCTCCTGCCCGTCCGGGGCGATGTACAAGCGGGCCGAGGACGGGATCGTGCTGGTGGACCAGGACCGCTGCCGCGGCTGGCGGATGTGCGTGTCCGGCTGCCCGTACAAGAAGGTGTACTTCAACCACCGCACCGGCAAGGCGGAAAAGTGCACGTTCTGCTATCCCAGGGTCGAGGTCGGCCAGCCGACGGTCTGCGCCGAGACCTGCGTGGGCCGGCTGCGCTACATCGGCCTGTTCCTCTACGACGCCGACGCCGTGCTCGCCGCCGCCTCCGTCGAGGACCCCACGGAGCTCCTGGAGGCGCAGCGCTCAGTGCTGCTGGACCCGGCCGACCCGGCCGTGGCTGCCGCCGCCCTGGAGAACGGCATCCCCGGCGACTGGCTGGAGGCGGCCCGCCGGTCCCCGGTGTACGAGCTGGCCTGCCGGTACCGGGTCGCCCTCCCGCTGCACCCGGAATACCGCACCATGCCGATGGTCTGGTACATCCCGCCGCTGTCCCCGGTAGTCGACGCGCTGCGGGACACCGGCCACGACGGCGAGGACCACGCCAACCTGTTCGCCGCGATCGAGGCGCTGCGGATCCCGGCCGAGTACCTCGCCGAGCTGTTCACCGCGGGCGACCCGCGGCCGGTCACCGGGGTGCTGCGGACGCTGGCCGCGATGCGCTCGCACATGCGGGCTGTCAACCTCGGCGAGGAGCCCGACCCGTCCATCGCCGCCGCGGCCGGCCTGACCACCGAGGAGATCGAAGCGCTGTACCGGCTGCTGGCGATCGCCAAATACGAGGACCGCTACGTCATCCCGGCCGCGCACGTCGAACTCGCCGGGGCACTTGAGGAGCTGCCCGGCTGCAGCGTGGACTTCACGGCCCCGCGCCAGCCCGTGTTCATCGGCATCGGCGAGGTCACCGCCCGCCCGGCCGCCGCGGAGACCTTCGACATCGCCCGGCGGCGCGCCGAAGCCGACCGGCACTCCGACCTGGGCCCCGGCAGCGAGGACGGCGCACGATGAGCCGCCGCAGCGGGCCCGCAGCACCCGGCGGCCGGTCGCGCGAGCGGCACAGGCAGGTCGCCTACGCGGCGATCTCGGCCCTGCTGCGGTACCCGGACGAGCAGCTCGCCCGTGACCTGCCGCTGCTTCAAGCGGCGGCGGGCGGCCTCCCGGCGGCCGGCGGCGGGCCGCTGACCCGGCTGATCTCCCACCTGGCCGGCCAGCCGCTGCTCACCCTGCAGGCCGACTACGTCGCGACGTTCGACCTGCAGCGGCGCTGCTGCCTGTACCTCAGCTACTACGTCAACGGGGACACCCGGCGGCGCGGTGCGGCACTGTGGCGGTTCCGCGACGCCTACCGCCGGGCCGGCTTCCGGCTGGCCGGCTCCGAGCTCCCGGACTACCTCCCGATGCTGCTCGAACTCGCGGCCAGCGGCGGCGATGGCGAAGCCGCGGCCACCGGGCTCATCAGCGAGCACCGCGAGGGCATCCGGATGCTGCTGTCCGCGCTGGACGCGCGCCAGTCACCGTACGCCGGTGCGGTGCAGGCGCTGGAAGCCGTGCTCCCCCCGGCCGGCCCGCAGGTGATCGCCGGGGCGGCCAGGCTCGCTAGGCAGGGGCCGCCCGCAGAACTGGTCGGACTGGAGTTCCCCGGTTCGCCCGGGCCCTACCCGCTGCCCGCCGCGCCGGCAGGAGGCCACACGCCGTGAAGACCTTCTTGTGGATCGTGTTCCCCTACATCTGCCTGACCTCATTCGTGCTCGGCCACATCTGGCGGTACCGGTACGACAAGTTCGGCTGGACCAGCAGGTCCTCCGAGCTGTACGAGAAGCGGATCCTGGCCTGGGCCTCGCCCCTGTTCCACTTCGGCATCCTCGGGGTGCTCGCCGGGCACCTGGTCGGGCTGCTCGTGCCCGAGACCTGGACCAGCGCCATCGGCATCTCCGAGCACACCTACCACATCGCCGCGGTCAGCCTGGGCACGCTGGCGGGCCTGGCCAGCATCACCGGCCTGGCCCTGCTCATCTACCGCAGGCGCATGACCCCGTCGGTGCTGCGCGTCACCTCCGTCGCGGACAAGGCCATGTACCCGCTGCTCGGCGCAGTAATCGTGCTCGGACTGATCAACACCATCGGGGTCGGCCTGCTCGGCCTGGGCGGGCACCCCGGCGGCTACAACTACCGCACCACGGTCGCGGTCTGGTTCCGCGACGTGCTGACCTTCCGCCCCGGCACCACCCCGATGGCCGGCGTGCCGTGGAGCTTCCAGCTGCACGCCCTGCTGGCCTTCCTGCTCCTGGCCGCCTGGCCGTTCACCCGGCTCGTGCACGTCCTCGCCGCACCGGTCGGCTACGCCTTCCGGCCGTACATCATCTACCGCACCCGCCAGCCGCAAGGCGCCGCCCGCGCCCCCCGGCGCGGCTGGGAACGCGCCGGCCAGCCAGCCAGGACACCGGCCCGCACGCGGCGCTAGCCGCGCGACGGCACGACTCCCAAAGCGGCAGCACGCGGACCACGACACGAAACGCCAGGGAGAAGAGAAAGGACCCAGCCATGTGCAAGGAAACGAAAGATCCCGGCGCCGGCGGAGTGACCTACGACGCCACCGCGGCCCTGCTGGCCGCCGTGACACCAGGCATGGACCTGTGCACCAGCGACTTCACCGGCTGGGCAGCAGCCGAAGGGGTGCAGCCCGCGACCGGCGGGCAGCCCGGGTTCATCATCGCGCGGACGCACAACGGCCGCCGCCTCGTGCACGTTCCCCCCGAGGTGGTGATCGCCATCCACGACGGGCACTGCGTGCGGATCGACCGGGCCCGGGCCACCATCGACAAGCAGGGCTGGGAGGCCGGATGACCGCAGCAGCCGGGCGCAGCCGGCGGCCCGCCCTGGCAGGCGAGCCCGGTCGCTGGCAGCTGAGCAAGATGACCGCTGAACAGGCGTTGGCCGCAAGCCGCCGGACTGCTAGCCGGATCGGCCGATGGTGCCGCGGCGGCGTCATGCGGCAGGCGCCGGTTCGTGAACAAAGACAGCGTGGCAGCGCGGGAGGGCCGGCCGATGAGAGATGGCGCCGGAAGCCCGGGGCTGTTGCCGGAACTTCGCTTCGATGAGCTGATAGGCGAGCTGAAGGCACGGCTGCAGGCAGTCCTGACCATCCACGACCGGATGAACGGCCTCCTGGAGGCCGTCGTCGCGGTCGGGTCGGACCTGAACATGGAGACGGTGCTGCGCCGGATCGTGGAGGCCGCCGTCGGCCTGACCGACGCCAGGTACGGCGCGCTGGGGGTGCTCGGCGAGGGCGGCGGGCTGGCCGGGTTCGTGCCGGTCGGCCTCGATGCGGACGAGATCAGCACGATCGGCGACTGGCCCGAGGGCAAGGGCGTGCTGGGCCTGCTGATGCGGGACCCCAGGCCGCTGCGGGTCGCCGACGTCACCATGCACCCGGCGGCATCCGGGTTCCCCGCAGGGCACCCGCCGATGCGCAGCTTCCTCGGCGTCCCGGTGCGGATCCGCGGCGAGGTGTTCGGCAACCTCTACCTGACCGACAAGCGGGGCGGCGGGCAGTTCACCGAGCAGGACGAGGCCGTGGTGTCCGCGCTGGGAGCCTGGCCAGCATGGCTGACCGCGCGAGGCAGCTCGGCGGAACGCTGCGGACCAGCCCGGCCGATGAGGCAGCAGGAACCGGGACGGTGCTGCAATGGCGGGCACCGGTTCGGTAGCCGGTAGCCGGTAGCCGGTCGCCGGGACCGGGCAGGCACGCCCGAAGGAGGCGGCTATGGCAGATGAGGATGGGATTGCCGGGCTAGCGGCGGGACAGCTGGGGCCGGGCACGGACCGCGGCGTCCCGACTGCTTATGACGGGCGGCTGGCGGCCCATCTCCCACCTCGTCACCGTGCACTCGAGCGGGTTCCTCCCGCTCACCGCCGGCAGCGTGCGCACGAGCCGGCTCGCCGGCATCTACCGCACATCGCCGCTGTTCACCGGGCTGCGAGACCGCAGCAAGCTGACCGGCAGGTGCGGCGCCTGCGGGTTCGCCTCTGTCTGCGGCGGGTCACGCTCCCGCGCCTTCGCCCTCTTGGGCGACCCCTACGCCGAAGACCCCTGGTGCTCCTACCAGCCCGGAACATTCCCCTACCCGGAAGACCTGGCCGCGGCCGGCCGGCCCGCGGACAGCAGCAGGATCGCGATAACACGAGGCGGACATTGAGATCGGCACGCTGGCAGCGGCTCTCGGACACGAGCACCACGAGATCGACGAAGGGATCGCGGCGTTCACCGCCGGGCTCCCGCCCGGGCACCGGGACCGGCAGCCGCTGACACGCGCAATCCGCGCGCTACGCCGGCACATCTACCTGGAGGAGGAATTCCTGTTCCCGCTCCTGCGCGAAGCGGAGCCGGGACTTGCCGCTCCGGTATCCGTCATGCTGCGCGAGCACGCGCAGATATGGGCGACGCTCGACTCGCTGGAACGCGAGCTCGACGCCGGCGCTGGCACCGGTCTCGGCCTCTGCCGGCAGCTGACCGTCCAGTTCCTGCACTACAACCTGAAAGAGGAGAAGATCCTGTACCTGCGAGCCGATGCGTTGCCAGCAACGGCGGCAGGCCGGCTGCGGGCATTCCTCGGCTCCGGACAGCTGCCCGAGGGGTGGGTGTGCGCGAAGGCGCGGCCCGTGACACGGCATGCTGGCCGTTAGCTGGGACACGGTCCGGCTTGTTCCTGCACGTGCTCGCCGCGACCGCCTGGGTGGGCGGGCAGATCACGCTGGCCGCGCTGGTCCCGGTGCTGCGCCGCCTCGGCGCCGAGATCCCGCGGGCGGCCGGCCGCCGGTTCAACCAGGTCGCCTGGCCCGCGTTCGCGGTCCTGATCGTCACCGGCGTCTGGAACGTGATTGCCGTGCGCTCGCAGATCACCGGAAGCTACGAGACCACGCTTGTGATCAAGCTCGCCGTGGTGGCCGTCTCCGGGGTCACGGCGGCGTTGCACGCCCGCGCCCGCAGCACCGCGGGGCTGGCGGTGTTCGGCGCGCTGACCGGCATCAGTGCCTTGGCCGCGCTGTTCCTCGGCGTCCTGCTGGCCGGGTGATGCCGCCCCGCGTGGCCGCTACCGTGCCGCTGGTTATGGCGCTCGCTGCTGGCGGCATGCTGCTCGCTTCGTAAAGACAAGAGCGTGCGCGGTGGGAGTCAGCCGGGACCGTTCGGGAAAATTAGCAGGGGGTCGGCCGGCAGCGCCGCCGACAGCCGTACCAGGTCGCGGCGGCGCCCGCCCGGCTTATAGCGCAGGCAGGCGATGAACGTCAGCGCTACGATCGTGGCCAGCGGGAAGCTGAGCAGGCGGTTACCGAACTCGATCGCAGTGTTCAGCGAGGTCTGTCCGGCCGAATGCGCGGCCATGAGGCCGGTCTTCGTGCACTGCGGCCAGTCCGGGCAGCCGAGCCCGGAGGAGTTCGGCCGGAGCGCTGCACCGGTGCAGATGAGGACCGCGTTCGCGATCACCGATGCCAGCGCGAACCCGCGCACTGAGCCCCGGGACGGACGTAGCACCTGAGCCGCGAACCGGGCGGCGGCGGGATCGCCGGGACCGCGATCGCGCTGGACGCCGCACCTGCGCGGCCTGTCAGTGGCCCTTGGTAGAGGCGGACGACTTCGCGGCGGCACCCCCTCGTGGGCGCTCCCCAGGCTGTGCATGGCGGGCCGCGGTATCTGGAACACGGGGAGTTCGGCCCGGTCGACGAACTTCTCGCCGGTCGTCCCGGGTTCTGGACAACCGTGACCAGGCGGCCACGAACACAGAGACCTCGAACTGGTTCCAGCGCGCGTCGGTCGGCGCCGGCGCGGCCGTGGCCACCTGCGGGAGTTCTGCGGGTCTTTTGCGGCATAGCGGCCGTAGATGTGGCCGGGAGTTGTGAATATCGGCCCTGGTGCCATGCGTCATGGCGGGGTGGCGTATCACGCTGAGGAGGCCTGCGGCGGAGGTGGGCCGACACCTGGCCCATGCGCTGCGGCACGTGCGCGGCGCCGATGCCGTGGTGCTCGGCTTGCCATCGCTACCCGGTTCTGACCCGCCGAGCCCGCGTGGCCGCGCCTTTTTATCCCGAACGTACCGGCGTGGCAGTTCCGGCGCAGGCTCGGCGTTCGGGCCGGATGCCGCCATCGGCGGGAACTCGGTCCCTGGAAACCGGCTTGCCCGCCTGGGACGCTGAGACCAGGCTTGCGAAGCTATTTCGCCGGCCTGGTCCGAACATGAAGTTCTCCCTGGCATGGAACGGAACCGCTACGAGGACTTGCTGCGGGTCGTGGCCATCGGCAGTGTCGTCTTGGGCCACTGGCTGCTGATCTCCGTGACCTACCGCGATGGGCGCCTCTCCGGCCCGGATGCGCTGGATTACATCGCCTGGGGACGGTGGGTCACCTGGCTGTTCCAGGTCATACCGGTCTTCTTCTTCTTCTTCTTCTTCCTCCTCCTCCTCCTCCTCCTCGTCGGCGGGTACGTTAACGCCCGGTCATGGGCGGCGCATCATGCAGGCGCGGCGTTAGCCTGTGCGGCCGCATGACCTGGCGGAGATCGCCGACGGTCACGAGCTTTCCGGAGGCTCCGCATCTGCCGTCTGCTGGCCACGCTGCTTGGCTGAGTGCCGCAGGACCGCCGACCTTGGTCCCCTTGATCGCGGGCAACCGACCCTAGCACCGGACCGGCAGCCGCAGCCAATCTCGACTGGAAGAAGGCGGGTCCGATGAGAGCCTCTCATGTGGTCCGGGCACGGGCGGGTTTGGTGATCCTTTCCGGCATGCTCCTGATCGGCTTGGCGCTGTCCGGCTGCGGGTCGTCTCCCCCGCCGGCTGCCGCCAGGACGCCGGCGGCGACACCGACCGCGGCACCGTCGGTGACCCCGGGCACCCCCATGATCCCGGCGCCCCCGGGCGGGCCGGTCCCGGGCGGGTTCACGGCGACGTCGGTCACGTTCGTGTCCGCGCAGGAGGCTTTCGTGCTCGGCACGGCGCCGTGCTCGCACGCGCCGTGCACGTCGATCGTCCGCACGCTTGACCGTGGCGCGAGCTGGCGCGGGCTCCCGGCGCCGGTGGTGCCGCTCTCGTCACCTGGCGGTACGGGCGTGTGGGGCATCCGCTTCGCGACGCCGGAGCACGGGTTCGTCTTCGGCGACGGGCTGTGGGAGACAACCGATGGCGGGCAGCGCTGGGCCAGCGTCGCTTACCCGGGCGGTTCGGTCCTGTCCCTGGCCGCTATCGACGGGCAGGTGCTCGCGCTGACGGCCACCTGCTCGGCGCAGGGCGGCTGCGCCGAGTCCGGGACGTTGCTGCGTCGGCCGCTGGCCGGAGGGGCATGGAGCCAGGTCACTCAGCTGCGGACCGCCGGGACCACCGACCCCACGGACATGATCGCCACCCAGGCGGGCGCGGCGGCGGTACTGGACGGCAGCGATGTCGCGGTCACCGGTAACGGCGGCGTGACCATCACGCGTCATCCCGCCCCGTGCGGGACGACGACCATGACGCGGGGGGTCTCGGTCGCGGTGATCGCGCCGGACGGGCTGGCGCTGCTGTGCACCGGCCAGGGATACACCGGGCACACCGTCAAGACGGTCTACACCAGCGGCAACCTCGGCGCGACCTGGATCAGGGCGGGCGTGCCCGGCAGCGCGGGTGACGGCGGCACCATCGCGGCGGCCAGCCCCACCCAGCTGGTGATCGCCACGGCCAGCGCCGCGAGCTGGCTCTACTACTCTGGTGACGGCGCCGCGCAGTGGCAGACCGTGCTCGCTGAGCCTGACGGCGGGCAAGGCTGGGCCGACCTCGGGTTCACCACCGCCAGCGACGGAGCGGTCATCCACGGCCCCGCCAGCAAGGGCTTCGCCGGCCAGCTGATGCTCACCCAGGACGGCGGCCTGACCTGGCAGCAGGCCCGCTTCTGAGATTCGCGGCGACCGCGGCGGAGAACCTGGGTGATCACGCGCTGGCCGGCCGGCTTTGCGCCGCGGCGACCCGGCTGGCCTGCTAGGAGGGCCGCCTTGGCTTCGCCACCCGCCTCCAGGCGCTCCAGGGCTGGGCTATGCTTTGGGCTGGCGATCTGGACTCCGTAGCCGTCCTGGCCAGCGAGACCGGGCGCCTGGCGGACCAGCAGAGCCAGGCGATGTGGCGCGCAACGGCCGAACTCGAGCTCACGCTGGTCACCGCCCTGCGAGGCGACTACGCACAGGCCAAGGAGCGGGCCCAGCCCTGCCTGGCGAGTCCGGAGAACCGGGATGCCAGGCTGTACCGCGTGATGGCGCACTACGGCCTGAGCGTCGCGGCTCCGGGCGTCGGCAGCGGCGGCTTATACCCGGTCTATCCGCACGATGGTGATCAGGTCCCCTTCGACCTCGTACAGCACCCGGTAAGGGCCGGCGCGCAGCCTGCGATAGGCGCCGCGGACGAACGCGCCCGGAGGCGCCGGATCGACAGCTAAGGCTTCCACGGCCCGGTTGACGGCCATCATCCCGGCCTGGTCGGCCATGAAGCGGACGAAGGTCGCCTGCGCGATCTCTGACCAGAAGATCCTCACCGGGAGCCGCCGAACACCTCAGCCATGAACTCCTCGTGCGACTTCAGGCCCGGCCGCCCGGCCGCCTTCCACGCCTCGTGCTCGGCGATGGCGGCGTCGATCTCGGCTTCCTCGACCTGCTCGGCGGATGCGCGGTCCCGCAGGGCCTTCAGCGTGTGGTACTCGTGCACCGGAACCACGACAGCGGTTTCGCCACCGAGACGGATGACGTCGTGACTGTCGTGCTCTGAAGGCTGCGCGCTCATGCCACGATGCTAACTCGCCGCGCCGCCAACCCGGCCGTCTCGACGGCGCGGGCGCGCCGAAACCCCACGGTTCGTGATTTCCGGGATCGCATTCGGCCTGGCTCCAGGCTCCTGACGCACCGGCCATACCCTACGAGCCGCGCAGCCAGATGCGCTCTTCGTCGATGGTCATCTTCGCTTTCTCAGCCCGCCTTACGGGTGGCGCCAACAGCGCTTACCCGCGCAGGGTCCCGCGATCTGCCAGGTAAGCCGGGCCAGGTGTTACCCACCCACCGCGAACGGCCAGGGCAGTGTCCACTGAACGCCGGGGAGAGGGCGTCCCTGCGTGTTTGGGCAGGTCAGCCTGTTCCGCGGACGGTGTCCGTAGCTGTCCGCGCGATCCGCCGTCCGGGTGCCGGCGTCCACGGACATATGGCGGACAGCGTCGGCGCGGCGAATGTCATTCTGCAGCATTTGCTCAGGTCAGAGGCTATGTGATGGGACGAGGAGTAGCGGTCTGTAGAACCGTCGGCTCAGCCTACGTTGGTTCGAACCCAACACCTGCCACACATCTCCGCAGGTCAGAGCCGGTGACGCGCGATTGCGTCACCGGCTTTTCGCGTGAAAGGGAGCGGTTACGCAGACCGTCGGCTGTCCCTCGTGGGCCATGCGTGGGCCAGGTCCAGCCTGTGGGGCTCGATTATTGGATCTGGCCTGGTCAGGCTTCCCGGCTGGGATCATCGCTGAGTGATCATTTCCGTCCTCTACCTGCTCGTACGCTGCCTGCTCGGCTGCCTGACGGTGCTGACGCGGCACCGGGTGTCCAAGGACGCCGAAATCCTGGTGCTCCGGCACGAGAACGCGGTCTTGCGCCGCCAGATCGGCCGGGTCCGCTACGAGCCAGCCGACCGGCTGTGGCTGGCGGCGCTGTCGCGATTGGTCCCTCGCCGCCGGCTGGGTGAGGTGCCGGGTGCTGACCGAGTACCTGATGCACTACAACACGGCCAGGCCGCATCGCTCCCTCGGCCAGCTGACCCCAGCTCAAGCAGCGACCCGCCCGCCCGAGCCGGTCGACCTCGCCGAGCACCGGGTCCACCGGAAACAGATCCTCGGCGGACTCACCCACGAGTACTACGTAGCTGCCTAACTGCCCACATGGCACCCCGAATCGCATTTCCGAGCCCCACAGGATCTTGGCGGCCAGGCAACCGGCCTACCTGATACGGCGAGTCCCCGCAATCAGTTCGAGGTCAACGGCTTGGGCGCGGCCAGACTCGCCCAGCTCGTGCTGCCCCTGGGTAGCTACCGCCGGGTCTACACGCGGACGAGCACCTCAAGCTGCCGGCCGTCCGCCCCGTCGAGCAGGTCGGCGGCGTAACGCGCTGAGCCGGCCATGCGGGCCGTCCCGGCGTATCAGCCAACTGACACCGTGCGAGACGATTACCCTAGCGACCGTGCGGGACCGGACGGGCTGCATCTCTTGCTCACCGCCGCCTCGATCACAGGCGCGTGTGACGAGATGACCGCACTGCGCGCTCGTCGTCGCGAATGTCATCCCAAGCATGCGCGCAGATCAGGCCGATCTGCACCAATCGATACTCGTTGTCAGCGTGCCAGATGGCCGTGCCGAATCGGCAGGGAGGGGAGGATCGGATCCGTCTTGCGCTCTGTGATTGGCGGTGGCTGCTGTCCGGCGATCCGTTTCCGTCAGGCGTTGACGCGAGCCTGGGGGCCGGGATGACAGCCGGTCTGGTCGTCTGGTCCCGGGGGTATGAGCGGTGCCGCTGTGACCGTGGCAGCGGTGGTGACCGCCCCGGCCCGGGGATGGCCGCTAAGGCTACGGGGCGGGAGCCTGGGGGGATCACCTGGGCGCCGAGCGCCTGGCGTGCCTTGTCCTGGTCATCCACGCAGATCACGGCGAAGAACAGCGCATCAGAGACGCGGACCGGCAAGAGCAGGTCGGCGTTGACGCCCGCGTTGGCCAGCTTGCGGAACGTGGCCGCGCCAGTCCCGGGCTGGTTCTCCATCCGGATCGTCAGCGCCGGGCGCATCGCGTACTGCAGGCCCGCGCCATCGAGCACCTCCTGGGCGCCGGCTTCATCATCGGCGATAAACGCCACGGTGCCGCCGTCCTCCCGGGCTATCGCGGATAGCACCAGGTTGATGCCGCGGCCGGCCATCGCCTCGCACAGCCGCGCGAGCTCCCCTGGCTGGTTGGCCAGGTCCACGGTGAACACGCTCATCTGGCGCCCTCTTCCTAGTGGTGCGCCGCCGCTACCCGCGAGCGTATCTCGCCGACGCCACATCAGCTCCTCCGTCCACCAGCACACCCAGCGGCGTCACGCCGCCGGCCACGGCGCGCCGGGCGCCCGACTCCGGGCCCGGCTCCCAGCTGGGTGAGCGCACCGGACAGGCCGCCAGCGGCGATGGGGCACAACCACGGATGGCATCCGCGCCACCGCCGGCGCGGATGCCATCTCCCGATGGCGGGCGACTGCCACCTAATGCGTCCGCGAGCCGCTATGTACGTTCAGAGGCTGCCGATGGATTACGGTTGACGCCGCGCAGAATCTGATGTTCTGGACGCCAGTCACCCGTGCCGCCGCCACACCGTGAGCCCCTCATGCCCGGCAGTCGGGCGCGTGTTAAGAACGAGGTGCTTCCGCCGGCACGCGCCGTCGGCCCGGGTGTTCGCTCCAGCCGCGGTCGCCGGCCGGGCGGGGAAGTTCCAGCCGCCGGGCAGTTGGCCTGCCGCACGGTCTACACCCCCAGCGCGTTCCGTGACAGGCTGGCCAAGGCAATCGTGGCGCGCGGACCCCCTGGCCAGAGCGGGTGCCGCATCCACAACCAAGAAGGTCAAGATGGCGCAGGGCACTGTGAAGTGGTTCAACGGCGACAAGGGCTACGGTTTCATCGCGGTCGAGGGTGGCCCGGACGTGTTCGTGCACGTCAGCGCGATCGCCGGTGGCGGCTACCGCAGCCTCGAGGAAGGGCAGAAGGTCGAGTTCGACATCACGCAGGGCCAGAAGGGGCCCCAGGCAGATAACGTCAGGGTCATCGGCTGACGCATCGGCAGGGGACGACTCGACGCCAAGGCAGATTCCCCCCGGCGAAAAGCGAACGGCTGCACGCAGCGGCGGGCCGCTGATCGGCATGTCACCAGCTGAGCTTGCTGGTCCTCGGTTGTGCACACAGATCTCGTCATACCCGGCGATGTTGCCCCGGCGGCTCGCCGTCCTTAGCCGAAACACTCGCGAGCCTGCCGGAGCTTGAGCGAGGTGGCATCTCGTTTGCTCCCTCCGCCGAGGCGTTGTGTGATGCCCTGGTCGTGAACGGCCGCGGGCTGTCGGCGATCATGCGGCCGCCGGCCGCCCCGGCGGGCCGGTAACGGCCATGGGCCGCGGGGCGTATCCGGGTTATGATCGGTTCCCCGGCGAGAGGAGGGGCGGGGTGATGACGCAGGTAACGGAGCATCTCGAAACCCACGGCGTCCCGTTCGAGGCCATCGCGCACCAGCAGGCCTACACCTCGATCGCCGAGGCGAGGGCGCTCGGCATCGACGCCAGCGAGGTTCTCAAGACGGTCGCGATGCGCGTCGCAGACGGCTACGCCCTGGTGGCGGTCCCGGCAACCGGCCGCCTCGACATGCATCTGGTCCAGGCAGCGGTGGGCGATCGCCATGTCCGGCTTGCCACCGAAGAGGAGCTGCGACGGGACTTCCCGGGCATCGAGCTGGGCGCCCTGCCGCCGCTTGGCTCGCTGCTGGGCGCTCCGCTGTATGTCGATCAGGAGGTGCTCCAGCACGAAACGGTGGTCTTTGCCGCCGGGAGCCAGACCGAATCCGTTCAGATCAGGACGGCGGACCTGCTCCAGCACGAGCAGGTGACGACCCTGCCGTTGATCAAGCATCCTGACCAGAACGACAAGGACTGGCGGCGGTAGCCACAGGCCTGCACCTCCTGCGGCACGCCTGGCCGGCAGGCAACACGCCGGTCCTGAGATCGGATCACACTCAGTGAGGGTGCTGGCGGGCCGAGCGCACAAGTATCCGCCGTTATGATCGGGCACCCCTCCGTCAGATGAGCGCTTCGGCGGCGGCCCGAACGGGATTATCTGTGTGGTCAGCAAAGACCAAGGGCCACCGGGTTGCCCAAGACATCCCAGGACCGTAGCCAGGAGTACCCACCGGCCCGGGCCGCTGGCGTACGTCAAGCCGGGCTGCTCGCCGGCCACCGCGGTGGCGTGGCTCATTGCTGTCATGGCCGGACGACCAGAATCGTTTTGCCCGGCGGATGCGGGTTCCCGCCGCTTTGGTAGGCAAGCCGTCCTTCAGCCAGCGGGAACGTCTGGCTGATTACCGTGCGCAGCTGACCTGCGCCGGTCATCGCGGCGAGGTGGGCCAGTCCGTCCGGATCCTGGGCCACGACGAAGAACATCGCATGGATACCGTACTGGGCGGCCCGGTCGGGGTCCGGTGGTGCGCTGAGGGTCACCAGTCGGCCGCCCTCGCGCAGCAGCGCGTAGGAGCTGTCCAGTGCGGCGCCGCCCACGGTGTCGATGACGACGTCCTGCCTGCCCAGCGGCTCGGCGGGATCCGCAGCGTCGTAACCAATGAAAGCTTCGGCGCCGAGGTCCCGGACCAGTTCAGTGTCCGCCGCGCGGCCGGTGGCGGTGACGCGGCCGCCTAGGATGGCCGCGAGCTGGACGGCGAACAGCCCGACCCCGCCCGCGCCGCCCAGGACGAGCACCCGTTCGCCGGGTTGCAGGGCGGCGTAGTCCGCCAGCGCCTGCCAGGCGGTCAGGGCCGCCAGCGGCAGCGTCGCCGCCTGTTCGTGCGAGACCGAAGATGGCTTGGCGGCCAGGGTGGCGGCCGGGACGGCCACGTACTCGGCGGCCGCGCCGTCCCGGTCGAAATCGACCAGCCCGATCACCTCATCGCCTACCGCCGGGCTGGTGACGCTGTCGCCGAGGCTGGCGATGACGCCGGACATCTCGTGGGACGGGATGACCGGGGTGCGGTCGGCGCCGTCCCGGGTGGTCCACGACAGGTCCCAGGTCAGCTCGGCGAAGGTGATTGCCGCCGCGTGCACAGCGACGAGCGCCTCGCCCGGCCCGGCGGCCGGCGGCGGGGCCTGCTCATAGACCAGCTGCTCGGGGCCGCCGCGGGCGTGCCCCCGCAGCGCCATCATGGTGTCCATCGCGGACCTCCCTCCGGGCGTTTACAGGCCGTACTTGCTCAGCCAGGTCAGGCAGGCCTCGGCCACGTCACGCCAGCCAGAGTCGATGACTAGGGAGTGACCCCGGTCGAATTCCTCCAAGTCGGTGACGGCGAGGGAGTGGCGGTACTGCTTGAGGGTGGACTTGGTGATGACCTCGGGCACGGTGTGGTCCTGCTTGCCCATGGTCAGCAGCAGCGGGCCCCGGTCGGGGTTCTTGGTATTGACGGCGTCCGGCGAGTGCAGGGTGAAGTTGGCGGTGGCCGCTTCGAACAGCGGCTTGGCCGGGGCGGGGATGGCCCACCGCTCGTACAGGTCGTCGGATTCTTCCTCGCTCAGCGCGTTGCCGAAGCTGTAGTGGAATTCCTTAGCGGTCAGCGAGACGGCCTTGTGGACATTGGCCGGGTTCTTGAACACCGGCAGGGTGGAGCGCAGCGCGGACAGCGGCAGCGGCAGCACGCCCTTGATCTGCGCGGCGTCGATGCCGATAGCGGCAGCGCCGTGGTCCAGGCCGAGCAGTTTCTCGGCGATCATGCCGCCGAAGGAGTGGCCGATGAGGATCGGTCGTTCGGGCAGCTCGGCGATGAGCCCCGCGTAGTGGTCGGTGACGTCGTCGATGCCGTGGTTGGCGATGGCGTCCGGGTTGGCCCGGGCGGCTTCAACGGTGTCCGGGTCGCCCGGCCAGCCGGGCGCGAACGTCTGGTATCCCGCGTCGGCGAACAGCTGCTGCCACGGCTCCCATGAGGACGCGTGCAGCCACAGGCCGTGGATGAACACGACGGGAGCCTTGGTACCGGTCATGATGGATTCCTCCTCGGTGCGGATCGGTGCTCCGTGACCATCGTGCTGCGGGCGGATCCGGCCGCGCTTCAGTCAGCCGACTGCCGGCTGACTGCACCGAGCTGTTTGGTTGGGCGGCGCCGGTCAGGCGGGCTCAAGCCGGGAGGCGAGCTGGCCGCGGGAGGTGATGTCGAGTTTGGGGAAGATGCGGTACAGGTGCGAGCCGACGGTTCGGGGGGACAGGTATAGCCGCTCGCCTATCTCCCGGTTGGACAGGCCCTCGGCCGCGAGCCGGGCAATCTGCAGTTCCTGCGCCGATAGCGCGCCCTGGGCCAAAGTCTCGGTCGCTGCGGCGCGTTCCCCCGCTGCGCGCAGCTCGGCGCGGGCTTGGTCGGCCCAGTTATGGGCGCCGATCAGGTCGAACGTCGTCAGGGCCGAGCGGAGCGGCCCGCGGGATTCGGCGACCCGGCGCTGGCGCCGCAGCCAGCTGCCATAGGCCAGTTTGATGCGAGCCAGCGGCCACGGCCAGCGTGTCAGGTCCTCGCGCAGGGCGGCGAGGTAGCGGGCCTCGGCGTCGGTGTCATCGGCCAGGATGGCTTGCGCATACAGCATGTGAACGCGCAGGATCGGTGACGGAGTGACCGATGACACCTCTTCCAGTCCTGCGAGCACGGTCCTGGCTTGCCTGGTGAGGCCCGCGTGGACGGCTGCCTCGGCGAGGAACATTACCCCGCCGAACCGTTCCCGCTGGTGGTAGCTGGGATCGGCTGGGTCGAACAGTGGCAGCAGTTCCTGGTAGGCCTCTGCGTGCTTGCCGGTGCTGAGCCAGGCGTATCCGCGGGCGAGCCTGGCGCAGGCCAGGTAGTCGTTCAGGCGTCGGCTGCTGGCCATCTTCTCGGCCCGGGTGGCCAGGTCCACTGCCCGGTCCGCGTCACCGCGCAGCCCGCTGGCCATCGCCTCGCTGACCAGTGCTCCGGCGGTCCAGATTGGCTGCCCTGTTTCCGTGCCGAGCCTGCGTCCCTCGTCCGCGGCCGCGGCGGCCCGTTCCCAGTCCCCCAGGGCCAGCCGTACTTGAACCTGCATGCCGAGGACGTGCGGCAGCAGCCCGAGCCGTCCCTGCTCGCGGAGCCTTGTTTCTGACCGGTCGAGAAAATCAGCCGCCCGCGCGGAGTGACCGACCGCGTGCGCGGCCATGCCAAGCAGGCGCAGCGCGTCGGCGTCGGAGACCTGCTCGATCGTCACCTGGTCTACCAGGCTCACCACCTCGGCGCCCTGCAAGACCGGCTCAGCCACGCCCAGCGCGGCAACGTACCTGGGATCACTCACCGCGCCGCGGACCTGGCGGGTGACGTCCACGACGCGGGCCCGGGCCGCCGGGCCGGTGTCGGCCCACCAGCAGCGCAACGCCGCACCGAGCAGCAGGTTGAGAGCCAGGTCAGCATCGCCCGCGGCAATGGCCGCCACGGCGACATCGCAGAGATTGAACACCTGGCCGGCGTCACCGGGCACGCCGTCATCGAAAATCTCCCGCAGCCACTGCATCTTGGCCTGCTGCAGAACGGACAGATTCGTGCGGGCCGCCTTCGCGAGCAGTTCGTCGACCAGGTCGGCCCGGCCCAAGCCGAAGGCATGCTCGGCGGCCAGCAGGAGACGGCGGCCGCGTTCCGCCGAGTCAGTGGTCAGCTGCGCCGACCGCTGCAATGCCCAGATCGCGCCGGTGGCCGAGCCGCGGCGCAGCGCGATGGTGTGACTGGCCTCCAGCTCGGCGGCGACCTCATCGTCCGGGCCGACGATCGACTGGGCGCGGTGCCAGGCGCGCCGGTAGGGCTCGCCGGCCAGGACCTCGGCCAGCGAGGCGTTGGCCGCGTAGCGGCGGGTGACCGTCTCGGACTGCAGGACACCCGAGCGCACCAGCGGGTGACTGAACCGCACGTGCAGGTCATCGAACCGGAGTAGGCCTGCCGCAGCGGCCAGTTCCAGCACGCCAACGGTGACCTCCTGGCCCGCGAGAACCGAGGCGGCGGCGAGAATCTCCGGCAGATCATCGGAGTAGTCGACCGCCGCCACCAGCACGGCGTCCCGGGCCAGCGGCGGCAGCTCAGCGATCCGTGCCGCGAAGGCACGCTCCAGCCGGGCCGTCAACGGCAGGGCATCCAGGCTGGCCTCCGGTATGCCGCGCAGCGCGATCGGCAGCTCCACCAGGGCAAGTGGGTTGCCCCGGGCGGTGGCCAGGATCCGTTCCCGGCTCGCGTAGCTCAAGTCGCTGGCGTGGGCCATCATGACCTCGCGGGCCGCCGCGTCGTCGAGCCCCTGCACGACGAGTTCGGCCAGCCCGGCCCGGGCGAACGGCGCATCGATGCCTGCGCGCAGGCTACCGATCAGCACGATCGGATCGGCGCTGACGCGCCTGGCGATGAACGCCAGCACGTCCTGGGTGGGCCCGTCCAGCCAGTGCACATCGTCGGCGATGATGAGCAGCGGCTGCCGCGCCGCTGCCTCCGCGATCAGGTTCAGCGCCGCGAGCGCGATCATGAACGATTCCGGCTGTGCAGTCTCTGCGGCACCGAAGGCCGCCGAGAGAGCCTGCCGTTGCGTGACCGATAGCCGGTCGGCGGAGCCAAGCACCGGACGGAGCAGCTGATGCAGGCCGGCGAACGGGAGCTGGGCTTCGGCCTCGATGCCGGTAGTCTCCAGGACCGTCAGGCCGTGCTGCCGGCCGAGTCCGGCAGCAGCGCGCAACAGTGAGGACTTCCCGATCCCGGCCTCGCCGACGACGACGATCGCGCCGCCGTGAGCACCAACCTGCTCGACGAGGTCGGTCAGGGTCTGCAGCTCTTGGCCCCGTCCCACCAGGCCAGGTGTCGTCATAAGAGTCTCCGGGGGCGGCTACAACAGGCTCGGCTTCGTCGCCGCAGCGGCGCTGAGTTCTGACCTGGCCCGGTCGGCCCAGACTGCGGCGCCGATGCCGGTGAACGCGATCTTTGCTTCCCGCAGCACAGCCCGGGCTTCGGCGTACCGCTGTTGACGCCGCAGCCAGCTGCCGTAGGCTAGCTGACCCCGCGCCCGCGCAAAGGGCCAGCGACTGAGATCCTGGCCCATCAGGGCAGCATAAGGCTCCGCCGCCACGCTGTCATCGGCCAGCACCGCGCGCGCGAACCGCAAATAAACGTGGAGCATCGGCGACGGGGTAACCGCGGCCACCGGCTCCAGCGCCGCGACCACCTCGCAGGCTTCGTCGCGCCGGCCGGCCGGGACGGCGGTTTCCGCGAGGAACATCAGGCCTCCATAGCATTCCCGCTGGTGGAAGCTGGGATCCCCGGGTTCGAACATGCGCCGCAGCTCCCCGTACGCAGCGCCATACTGCCCTGCGGCGGCCAGCGCCGAACCGCGTACCAGCTGAACGCAGGACAGCAAGTCGTTAAGGCGTTGGGGGCCGGCCGTCAGCTCAACCTCGGCGGCGCGGGTGAACGCAGCGTCGCGCTGGCCGCTGAAGGCGTTGACCATTGCCTGGCAGACCAGCGTGCCGGTACTCCAGATCGGCTGGCCGGTGTCCCGGGCGACCCGCTGCCCCTCGTGGGCCGCAGCGGTTGCGCCTTCCCAGTCACCGAGCTCGAGCCGGTCGATGACCTGCATGCTGAGCACCTGAGACAGCAGGCCCAGCCGGCCCTGCTCGCGGAGCATCGTCTCGGACTGGTGCAAGAGGTCCACGCCGCGAACCGGGTCGCCGACCGCATGAGCGGCCATGCCCAGCAGCCGGAGCGCGTCGGGGTCGGCGATGGGGCGGGATTCGAAGGCGTCCAGCAGGCCCATGACGGCGCCGCACTGTGCGACAGGCTCGGCTACGGCCAGCGCGGCGACATAGCGCGGATCACCGGCCCCGCCGATGCTCTGGGTCACCTCGACGACATGAGCCCGGGCCGCCGGACCCGTGTCCGCCCACCAGCATCGCAGCGCGGCTCCGAGCAGCAGGTTCAGCGCCAGATCGCGGTCGTGGGCCTGAGCCGAGCGACGTGCCACGTCACACAGATCGAACACGCGCGTGGCGTCGCCCGGGACGCCGTCGTTGAAGATCTCCCGCAGCCATTGCATCCGCGCCGAGTCCAGCTCCGACAGGTCGGTTCGCCCCGCCTGGCGCAGAAGCTGGTCCAGCAGGTCCGCCCGGCCCAGCCCGAACGCGTGCTCGGCCGCCATCAGCAGCCGGTGCCCGCGGCGTCCCGACACGCTGGTCAGCTGGGCTGACCGCTGCAGGTCCGCGATCGCGGTCATTACCGCGCCACGGCCCAGCGCGACGGCCACGTTGGCCTCGAGCTCATCGGCGATCTGGTCGTCGGGCCCCACAATCGACTGCGCGCGATGCCAGGTCCGCCGGTACGGCTGGCTGGACAGGACCGCGGCCAGTGCCGCGTGAGCGGCCTGACGGCGGGCCAGCGTCTCGGACTGCAGGATGCCCGAGCGCACTAGCGGATGCCGGAACAGCACGTGGCCGTCACCGGTCCGCAGCAGCCCCGCGTCAGCCGCCGGACCGAACGCTTCAGCCGCGAGCGGGGAGCCGGATAGTCTGGATGCGGCAGCGAGGATCTCGGTCAGCTCGGTGACCGGGTCCACGGCCGCGGCCAGCACGGCGTCGCGGGTCAGCGGCGGCAGCTCGGTGAGCCGCCCAGCGAACGCCCGCTCCAGCCGGGCCGACAGCGCAGGCGGCGGCCAGACGGCCGCCACGGACATCTCACGGTCATACCAGGCCGCGGGGAGCTCGAGCAGCGCCAGCGGGTTGCCCTGCGCTTCGCGCTGGATCCGGAGCCGGTCGGCGCCGCTGAGTTTTCCCGCGCTACGGCGCAGTAGTTCTGCTGCCGCCGCATCGTCCAGACCGTGCAGTTCGATGACGGGCAGACCGGCGGTGAGGTACGGGCTGGGATGACCGGTCCGCGCGGCTCCGATGATTACCACCGGTCCCGGGCTGGCGCGCCGTGCTGCAAACACGAGTACTTCGGCGCTTTGCGGGTCGAGCCACTGGATGTCATCGGCCGCGACCAGCACCGGCTGGTCGCGAGCCACGGCCGCGAGCAGGCTGACGGCGGCCAGCGCGGTCAGGAACAGCTCGGGGCGGGGCCCGTCGGACAGCCCGAACGCGGACAGCAATGCCCGCCGATGGGCCGGCCGCAAACAGCTGACGGAATCAAGGACCGGGTGCAGCAGCTGATGAAGCCCGGCGAACGGAAAATGGGCCTCCGATTCGATCCCGGTCGCGGACAGCACCCGGAACCCGGCCGTACGTGCCATGCTCTCGGCCACGCCGAGTAGCGCCGACTTGCCGATTCCCGGGTCACCGAGCAGGACGATGGCCCGGCCTGCGGTCAGGCGCAGATCGATCAGGCCGGCCAGCGCCTGGATTTCCCGCTCCCGGCCGACAAGGCCAGCAGCCGTCATGCCGTCTTCAGCTCCTTCGCCGCGCATCCCAGCCGACGGTAACCAGGCAGTACCCGGCCCGGCTTCAGTCAGGTGACTGCGCGGCCGGCTGCGCCGCGCCGTCGGGCCGCAGCACCACGGCCGACCCGTGAGTGCGGTGCCCGACGCGGATCAGCGCCGCGGCGCTCTGCCTGAGCGGGAACCGCTCGCCAACTGTGATCGTCAGCGCGCCGTCAGCAAGGAGCCGGATCAGGCCGGCGCGCCGGGTGCCGTCGGCAACGAACACCTGACGCACCGTGATACCGCGCTCGCTGGCCGGCGGATCTGAAGTGATGGCGGCCAAGCGTCCGCGATCCCGTACTGCCCGCATCGCCTGAGCGGCCCGGGATCGCGCGGCGTTGGCGGCCGCGTCGACGCCACCTCGTGTGAGCGCGCGAATCCGCTCGTGCCAGTTCAACTGCTGATAGTCCAGGACGGTAGCGGCTCCCAGCGCGGCGACCCGGCTGGCACTGCCCGCGCCCGCCGTGGCGATCACCGTCGCGCCGCGGTAGCTAGCCAGTTGGACGAGCAGGCCTCCGGTGACCCCGCCGGCGCCATGACCCGGACGGGTCACCGGTTTCAGTCGCCTGACTCAAGCCCGTCACGGGCCGCCCGGTTAGCGTCACCCTCACCAAAGGGCGAAGGGAAGGGAGGTCAGCCATGGACCTGGGCCTGGCCGGGCGGACGGCTGTCGTGACCGGCGGAAGCAAGGGCATCGGGCTCGCCGTGGTGCGTGCCCTGGCGGGCAGCGGGGTGCACGTGATCACCGGCGCCAAGGAATCCTCCGCCGACCTGGTCGAGCTGGCCCGGTCCGAGCCGGTGGAAGCCCTAGAGGTGGACCTGGCCGACCCCGCCGGACCCGCCCGGCTGGTCGCCACGGCGGGCGGCGGCGTTGACATCTTGGTCAACAACGTGGGCAGCGCCCCGGCCCGTCCCGGCGGGTTCTTGAGCATCACC
>Ga0335069_10002148_pt1 | contig 30716 bp, 22 predicted proteins | sample Lox_Sample_11_FD_206714 | JGI IMG/M metagenome (GOLD analysis project Ga0335069, IMG submission 206714) | Soil microbial communities from Loxahatchee National Wildlife Refuge, Florida, United States - Lox_Sample_1.1 | ecosystem: Environmental > Terrestrial > Soil > Wetlands | place: USA...
GCAGCGTGACGCCGTTGAGATCGAGCCCGCGCTCTGCGGCACGCGCGCCGATACGCAGCCGTGCGCGGTACCACACCGGAGGCACGCGCTCCCCGAGGTGCATGTCGTTCGCGATGAGCGCGGCACCGGTCGCAGTGAGGCGCCCGGCCACCGCCCAGTTGTTGCTGCCGATGACCGCCGGGCGCGCCTCCGGCGGCGGCGGTGCCGCGGGCTCCGAGCCGCGGACATCCAGCGCCGCCGCAGCGGGCGCCGGAACCTCGGCCATCGCCATCGCGCGCTCTCCGGCCGGCGCATCCCAGCTCGTCCCGGGCGGAAACAGAAACGCCAGAGCGCATTTCCAGCCCTCCGCACAGCGCGGACCGCCGAGCCGGGCATCGATCTGCCGGCGCAGCATCTCGCGGCGCAGGGCGTCTGACTGCAGATCCCACCACATCGCGTGCACGACCAGCACACTGTCCTCGCTGCGCCAGGGTGCGGGCGCGGCGCGCAGCAGCAGATACTCCCACGGCCGCACGCGCAGACTCGCCAGCCCCGCATTGACACCGCGGGCGTAGGCCTCGAGGAGCGCGCGCTGTGCCGGAGTCGCCGCAGCCAGCACCTCGCGCGCGACGCTGCGGAAGCGGAACAACCGGGTCGCGCGGTCCTGCCCGACCGCGACCGGGCCGAAGAGCTCCGCGAGCTCGCCCGCAGCGAGACGGCGTGACAGATCCATCTGGAAAAAGCGATCCACACCGTGCACGAAACCGGTCGCGTAGGCGAGATCGACCCGGTCGGCCGCATCGAGGGTGGGCTCGCCGAGCGCATCACGGGTGATGCGCACCGCCTCCTTCAGCCCCGCAGCCTGCAGCTCGCCGTCGAGCTGCGGCAGCGACCCGCGCAGCAGCCCGTAGAGCGTGCCGAGCGCCATGAGCAGGAGCAGCGCGAGCGCCAGCACGACGAGCTTCAGCGCACGCATGGTGCTCCCGGGAGGCGGCCTAGCGCGGCGGATCGAGTGCGACCGTGAGGATCTGCATGGAGTTGGTGCCGCCCTGAACCCCCGAGTGCTCGCCCTTGGTGAGGATCACGAGGTCGCGCTCCTCCACGAGCTGCAGCTCCAGCAGCCGCGTGAACAACGCGCGATACAGGCCCTCGGTCGAGCCGCCACCGGCCGTGACGTCGAAGATCACCGGATAGACGCCGCGGTAGAGCGTCACGCGGCGGCGCGTGGCCTCGTTGCGCGTGAAGGCGTACACCGGGATGTCCGCGCGGATGCGCGACATCCATAGCGGCGTGGCGCCCGATTCGGTGAGAGCGACGATCGCGCGCACCTGCATGTGGTTGGCGGTGTACATCACCGCCATGGCGATCGCCTCCTCGGTACCCTTGAAAACCCCCTCGACGCTGCGCTGGCGCGCGCGGCTGTGGGTGAGCTCGTACTTCTCCGCGCCCTCGATCACCTGCGCCATCGCCTGCACGGCCCTGACCGGATAGCGCCCGGTGGCGGTCTCCGCTGACAGCATGACCGCATCGGTGCCATCCATCACGGCGTTGGCAACGTCGCTCACCTCGGCGCGTGTCGGCACCGGGCTCTGGATCATCGACTCCATCATCTGCGTGGCGGTGATCACCACCTTGTTGGTGGTGCGGGTCTGATGAATGATGGTCTTCTGCAGCCCGGTGAGCTCCGCGTAGCCCATCTCCACGCCGAGATCGCCGCGCGCCACCATGATGGCATCCGCGGCGTCGATGATGCCGCGGAGGTTCTCCACCGCCTCGTGACGCTCGATCTTCGCGACGATGCGGGCCTCGCTCCCCGCCTGGCGCAGCAGGGTGCGCGCCTGCTCGATGTCGCCCGCATCGCGCGCGAACGATACCGCGACGAAGTCGACGCCCTCCGCCGCCGCAAACACGATGTCCTCCCGATCCCGCTCCGAGAGCGCCGGCGCAGAGATGCCGCCGCCCTGGCGGTTGAGACCCTTGCGGTCGGAGAGCGCGCCCCCCACCCGCACGCGCGTGTCGATACGCGTGCCGGCGACACCCACCACATCGAGCACGATCTGCCCGTCATTGAGGAGCAGCGTATCCCCCGGGGCAACGTCCTGCGGCAGGTTCTTGTAGGCGACGCCGACCGCCTGCACCGTGCCGCCCTTCGGATCGAGCGCGGTGTCGAGCGCGAACGACGCCCCCTCGGCGAGCTGCACCGAGCCCTCGCGGAAGCACTCGATGCGGATTTTCGGACCGGCGAGATCGAGCAGCACGCCGACGCAGCGATCGGCGCGCTGCGCGGCCTCGCGCACCTCCCCGAGGCGTGCGCGGCGGTCGCCGACGGTGCCGTGCGAGGCGTTGAGCCGTACCACATCGAGACCGGCACGCATCATCTGCACGAGCACTTCCGGATCATCGGTCGCGGGCCCGAGCGTCGCCACGATCTTGGCGCGCCGTCGCACCGCGGCGCCGCGGTCCTCAGCCACGGGCGCGCTGCTCCAGCACCGCGACGGCCGGAAGGGTCTTGCCCTCGACGAACTCGAGGAAGGCGCCGCCACCGGTGGAAATGTAGGAAATGCCGTCCTCCACGCCGTATTTCTCGATCGCGGCGAGCGTGTCACCGCCCCCGGCGAGCGAGAAGGCCTTGCTGCGCGCGATCGCCTGCGCGATGGTGCGCGTGCCCTCGCCGAACTGCTCGAACTCGAAAACGCCCACCGGGCCGTTCCAGATGATCGTGCCGGCAGCCTGCAGCAGCGCACTGCAGCGGTCGGCGGTGTCCGGGCCGATGTCGAGAATCATCTCCTCGGGGCGCACCTCGGCGACCGGGCGCACGTCCGCGTGCGCGGTGGCCGCGAACTCCCGGCCGACGACCACGTCGGTCGGCAGAGGGATCTGCGTATCGCGGCCGCGCGCCTTCTCCATGAGACGCCGCGCGACATCGAGCATCTCGGTCTCGCACAGCGAGCGACCGACATTCACGCCGGTGGCGGCGAGGAAGGTGTTGGCGATGCCCCCGCCGACGATCAGCTGATCGACCTTGTCGAGCAGCGCCTCGAGCACCGTGAGCTTGGTGGACACCTTGGAGCCGCCGACGATCGCCACCAGCGGTCGCGCCGGCTGCTGCAGTGCCCGCTCGAGCGCCTCGATCTCACCCACCAGCAGCGGCCCGGCGCACGCCACCGGGGCGTAGCGTGCGACCCCGTGAGTGCTCGCTTCGGCGCGATGCGCGGTACCGAAGGCGTCCATCACGAATACCTCGCAGAGCGCGGCCATGCGCCGCGCGAGCTGCTCGTCGTCCTGCTTCTCGCCCCGCAGAAAGCGCACGTTCTCGCACAGCACGGCGCTCCCCGGAGCGCAGTCGACGCCATCGATCCAGTTCTTTCTCAGCGGCACGGGCTTGCCCAGGAGCTCCGACAGCCGGGTGGCCACGGGCGCCAGGGTGAGCGCGGGATCCTCCTGCCCCTCCTTGGGACGGCCGAGGTGCGACATGACGAATACGCGGGCATGCTGATCGAGCGCATAACGGATGGTGGCCAGCGAAGCGCGGATGCGGGCGTCGCTCGTGACCACCCCGTCCTGCACGGGCACGTTCAGATCCTCGCGGATCAGCACCCGCTTGTTGCGCAGATCGGTGTCCGTCATGCGCTCGAGCTTCATGCGGCGCGCGACCAGGCGAGCGTCGTGTCGATCATCCGGTTGGAGAAGCCCCATTCGTTGTCGTACCAGGCGCACACCTTGACCAGGTTCCCCTCGATCACCTTGGTGAGGGTCGCATCGAAGATCGAGGAATGGGCGTCGTGATTGAAATCGACCGACACCAGCGGCGCCTCGTTGTACGCCAGGATTCCTTGCATCGGGCCGGCGGCGGCCTGCTGCAGAGCCTTGTTGACCTCCTCGACCGAGGTGGCACGTTTGGCGCTGAAGGTCAGGTCGACGAGCGAGACGTTGATGGTCGGCACGCGCACCGCGAAGCCATCTAGCCTGCCCTTGAGCTCCGGCAGCACCAGTCCCACCGCGGCCGCTGCCCCGGTCTTGGTGGGAATCTGCGACATGGTGGCCGAGCGCGCCCGGCGCAGGTCGGGGTGGTAGACGTCGGTGAGCACCTGGTCGTTGGTGTAGGCGTGGATGGTCGTCATGATGCCGGCCTCGATGCCGACCTTCTCGTGCAGCACCTTGGCGACCGGCGCCAGGCAGTTGGTGGTGCACGAGGCGTTGGAGATGACGGTGTAGCCGCTCTTGAGCGTCCGATCGTTCACGCCGAAGACGATGGTGGCATCGACGTCCTCGCCGCCGGGCGCGGAAATCACCACCTTCTTCGCGCCACCCTCGAGGTGCGCGGCGGCCTTGGCCTTGGAGGTGAACAGTCCCGTGCACTCGAGCACGTACTCGACTCCGGCCTCACCCCAGGGAAGCTTGGCCGGGTCGCGCTCGGCGAACACGCGAATGCGATCGCCGTTCACCACGAGGCTGTCGCCGTCGACCTTGACCTCGCCGTGGAAGCGCCCATGCACGGTGTCGTAGCGGGTGAGGTGGGCATTGGTCTTCGGGTCGCACAGGTCGTTGAGGGCGACGATCTTCACCTCACCGTTGCGGTGGCCCTCGTAAAGCGCGCGCAGCACGTTGCGCCCGATGCGTCCATAGCCGTTGATGCCGACCCTGATCGTCATTTTCCCTCCATCATCTCGCGCAGCTGTTGGCCGATATTAGCGGCGCTGAAGCCGAAGTGTGACAGAACCTGCGCGCCCTTGCCGGAGGCGCCGAAGCGGTCGATGCCGATGACGCGTCCGGCGCTGCCGACAAAGCGCCACCAGCTCTGGCACGAGCCGGCCTCCACCGCGAGCCGCCGCGTCACCGCGCGTGGCAACACCGCTTCGCGGTAGGCCTCGTCCTGGGCGTCGAAGACCTCGGTCGAGGGCATGGAGATGAGCCGCACGCGCCTGCCGGCGCCGTTGGCCGAGCTCACCGCCTCGGCCGCGATGGCGATCTCGGACCCGGTCGCGATCACCAGCGCCTCGGGGACGCCGGCACAGTCGATGAGCACATAACCGCCGCGACGGATGCTCTCGAGCTGCGTCGGGGTGCGGGGCTGCGGTGGCAGCGCCTGGCGGGTGAGCACCAACGCGGTCGGCCCGTGCCGCTCGAGCGCGAGCGTCCACGCGACAGCGGTCTCCGCGGCATCGCAGGGACGCCACAGCCGCATGTTCGGTATGGCGCGCAGACTCGCCAGATGCTCGATGGGCTGGTGCGTCGGCCCGTCCTCACCGAGACCGATGGAGTCGTGCGAATACACCAGTATGACGTGCGCGCTCATCAGACAGGCGAGCCGCACGGCGTTGCGCGCGTAATCGGAGAAGACGAGGAACGTGCCGCCGTACGGAACGAAGCCGCCATGCAGCGCGATGCCGTTCATGATCGCCGTCATGCCGAACTCGCGCACGCCGTAATGGAGATAGTCGCCGGCGGCGCTCCCCGGGGTGAGCGTCACGGCGCCCTTGAACAGCGTGTTGTTGGATCCGGTGAGATCGGCAGAGCCGCCGAAGATCTCCGGCAGCGCCGGCCCGATGATATTCAACGCCGCCTGGGAGGAGGCACGGGTCGCCTGCGGCGCGCTCTGGCGCGAAAGCTCCTGCACGGTCCTGGCGGCGAGCTCGCGCCACGCCGCCGGCAGCTCGCCGCGCATGCGGCGCTCGAGCTCGCGCGCCAGATCCGGGAACGTGCGGGCATAGCCGGCGAAGAGCGCGCGCCACTGCGCCTCGAGCGCCGCACCCTGCTCACGGTGATCCCAGGCGGCCCTTATCTCCTGCGGGACCACGAAGGGCGGATGAGGCCACTGCAACTGCTGCCGCGCGGCCGCGACCTCGTCCGCCCCGAGGGCCTCGCCGTGCGCGTCCTTGGTGCCCTGCTTGTGAGGTGCGCCGAAGCCGATGATGGTCTTGCAGCAGATGAGCGAGGGGCGCTGCGTCTCGGCGCGGGCGGCCGCGATCGCACGGCTCACCGCCTCGGCATCGAGACCATCGACATTGGGCACGACGTGCCAGCCGTATGCGGCGAAACGGGCGGGCGTGTCATCGGTGAACCAGCCCACCACCCTGCCGTCGATCGAGATGCCATTGTCGTCATAGAAGACGATCAGCTTGCCGAGCCCGAGGGTGCCGGCAAGCGAGCAGGCTTCGTGCGAGACGCCTTCCATGAGGCAGCCGTCGCCGCAGAAGCACCAGGTGTAGTGATCGACGATCGCGAAGCCCTCGCGGTTGAATTCCGCCGCCAGCAGCTTCTCGGCGAGCGCCATGCCGACGGCATTCGCAAGGCCCTGACCGAGCGGACCCGTGGTGGTCTCGATGCCGAGCGCCGGGTCGTGCTCGGGATGGCCCGGAGTGCGGCTGCCGAGCTGACGGAAACCCTGCAGGTCCTCGAGCGTGAAGGGATAGCCGGTGAGATACAACACCGAATACAGCAGCATCGAGCCGTGCCCGTTCGAGAGCACGAAGCGGTCGCGGTTCTCCCACAGCGGGTTGCGCGGGTTGTAGCGCATGTAGTCGCACCACAGCACCTGCGCGATGTCCGCCATGCCCATGGGCATGCCTGGGTGTCCGGAGTTGGCGCGCTGCACGGCGTCCATGGAAAGCGCACGGATGGCGTTGGCGAGTTCGCGGCGTGTAGTCATGCGGCCCTCTGGTCGGCCGGAGCCGGGTCCGATGTCTGTGGGCCAGTGCCGCGCCCGCGGTCAGGCAGCGCGCACTGCAGGGGCGCGCATTGTCCACCAGTCGTGGCCGCTGCTCAATCACACCGGGCCGGCGGCGCGCTGCGACGCGCCGCACGTCTCGCCGCCGCCGCAGCCCGCGCGGGTGTCGCCGTGTTGCGCCACGCGACTTAAGTTCCCGCCACGGAGTCGCTCGAGACGGCACTGCTTCACATACCGGCAGCGCCTGCGCACCGAAGCGTGAGGCGCGTGCGGCGCGGCCGCCGCGGCGCGCACGACTGGTTCACTGCCGGGGCCGGAGAGGCTCTGCTACGCTGCATTGATGAGCGTGCTGCGTCTGATCCAGTTCACCGACCCGCATCTCTACGGGAGCGAAGCCGAATCGCTGCGCGGTGTCCCGACGCTGCCCGCGCTCAGGGCCGCGCTCGCCCATGCGCACGCCCGCGACTGGCCGCCGCAGGCGCTGCTCGTGACCGGCGACATCGTCCAGGACGATGCCGGCGGATACGCCCACTTCCGCGCGGTGTTCGGTGGGCTCGGCCTGCCCGTACTGTGCCTGCCGGGCAATCACGACGAGCCCGAGGCGATGCGCCGCGAGCTGGCGCGCGAGCCGTTCGTGCTCGATGATTTCTTCGACCTCGGCCGCTGGCGCATCGTGCTGCTCGACAGCTGCATTCCCGGCGCCGCGAGCGGGGCGCTGAGCGCCGCCAGCCTGGCCGCGCTCGAGCGTGCGCTCGCGACCGCCGGCACGCGCCATTGTCTCGTCTGTCTGCACCATCACCCGGTGCCGATGGCGAGCCGCTGGCTCGATCGGGTCGGCCTCACCAACGCCGCCGCGTTCCTGCACGTCATCGACGCGCACCGCAACGTGCGCGGCATCGTCTGGGGTCACGTGCACCAGAGTTATGACGGGCTGCGCAAGGGCGTACGGCTGCTGGCGACACCCTCGACCTGCGCACAGTTCCTGCCCAACTCCGACGAGTTCGCGGTGGACCCGCGACCGCCGGCATATCGTACGTTCGAGCTGCGGCCGGATGGCTCGCTGCTGACGGAGGTCGTGTGGGTCGAACAACACTGCGGTGGCTCCTCGCGCTCGGCCTGCTCGGCAGCCTGAGCGCCCAGGCCGCGAGCCCGGTCTGGGCGGTACGCGGCGCGCACAACACGGTCTACATCGCCGGCTCGATCCACATGCTGCCGGCGGATGATGCGACGCTGCCGCCGGGATTCATGCGCGCCTACGGCGATTCCTCCAGGCTCGTCATGGAGCTCGACCTCGGCAAGTTCGATCCGCTGGAGGGCATGGCGTGGATGATGGAGCACGGTACGCTGCCTGCCGGCACCACGCTGCGGTCACTGCTCGGCCCCGAACGCTATGCGCGCCTCACCGCGACCGCGGCCAGCCTCGGCATGCCGATCGCCGGTCTCGATTCGCTCGCACCCTGGGTGGTCGGCATCGAGATCACGGACCTTGCCTACGAGCGTGCGGGCTTCGACCCCGAGCAGGGCGTCGAGGAGCAGCTGCTGCGCCAGGCGCAGGCGGATCACAAGCCCACCGGTGGTCTCGAGACACTGCCGGAGGAGCTCGGCAGCCTGAGCGCACTCTCGCGCGAGGACCAGGTGCGCATGCTCGATCAGACCCTCGATGAGCTCAAGGACCTCAAGTCCGAGATGGCCGAGGTGACCGGTGCCTGGCGCCAGGGCAATGCCACGCAGCTCGGCAGACTGCTCTCGAGCGAGTACGACGCCTTCCCTTCGCTTTACAAGCCGCTCGTCACCGACCGCAACCGGCGCTGGCTGCCGGAGGTGGAGCAGCTTCTCGATGAAAAGAGCAACGTGCTGGTCGTGGTCGGTGCGCTGCACCTGGTGGGCGACGGCGGACTGCTCGAGCTGCTGCGCAAGAAGGGCTACAGCGTCACGCAGATCAGCTAAGGCGACATAACCCGCCGACACGGTTGCAGCATTCCGATTAGGACTGCGAGCGCCGCGCTTCATAGCGAAGCGAGCGCAAGCTCGGCCTCGACGAGTATCCGCTGCGAGCGATCCTTCCGTCCGCGATTGCCGCGCCAGCGGTGCCGGCAGATAATGGCGGCAAGCTCATCGGGGAGCAGCAGCGCGCCGGCGGGAAGCAAAACCAACACGCGCTGCTGCAAACGTCCGCGCAAAGACGGCGCATTGTTTACTCTCAGGACCGAAGATCCAGCGAGCCGCCGCAACTACGCGCATCGAGCGGAATGCCGTCCGCGCCACCGTCTCAAATCCAGGGGAAAGCCAATGCCGCATCATTCAAAGGTCTCCAGGGTCATCGCCGGCCTCATCGCTTCCATCGCCGCAGCGGGCTGGAGCGGGCTTGCCGCGTCACCGGCCGCCGATCCGACCGCTGCGCTCACACCTGAACTTGCCACGCGGCTCGCGCACAACGCCAACCGCCACGTGCTCGTGGTGATGAAAAACATGCACTTCAAGGACGGCGACGCGCTGCGCGACCAGGCGCCTCTCATGGCCGAGCTCGGCCAGGTGGGGGCGCAGAGGGTCAAGTCCTTTCACATGGTCAACGCCTTTACCGCCACCGTCTCGGACGGTGAAGTGCAACGCCTCAAGGCACATCCAGCGGTCGCCATCGTCGCACCCGACGTGCTGATTCGTCGGCCCGTGCGGCATGCTCTCGGCGCCGCGGCGCCGACCAACGCCGTCCGCGCCACAGCGAGCGCGGCTGCGAACGCGGCCGTCGCTCCTCACGACATCCCAGGCGCCTGTGCGCCGGCGGGCAAGTCGTGGATCGGCGAAGAGCTCGAGGTCACGAATACCGCCTCGAACGGCGCCAACCCACACACCGCGCGCGCGCTTGGCTTCACCGGCGCCGGAGTCAAGGTCGGATACATCGCCGACGGTGTCGATCCGAACAATCCCAACTTCATCCGCGCCGACGGCAGCAAGGTGTTCTTCGATTACCAGGACTTCAGCGGCGATGGTCCGGGACAGCTGACGACCGGTGGCGAAGCGTTCGAGGATTCGAGCGCCATCGCCGGGCAGGGCATCATCGTCTATGACGTATCCCACTTCAGTGCCCAGCCGCTGCCAGGCCCCTGCCGGATCCGGATCGAGGGTGTGGCGCCGGGGGCCTCACTCGCCGGGTACGACGTCTTCGGGTCCTTCGAGTACACGCTCCAGTCGAATTTCCTGGAGGCCATCGAATACGCAGTAACCGTCGACCAGGTGAACGTGCTCAACGAGTCTTTCGGCAGCAACCCTTTTCCTGACGTGACGGCCAGCGACATCACCAAGCTCTTCAACGACGCCGCGGTCGAGGCGGGTGTGGTGGTGAGCGTATCGAGCGGAGACGCGGGCGCCACCAACACCCAGGGCTCGCCCTCGACCGATCCGCGGGTGATCGCCGCGGGGGCGACCACGACCGACAGGTTCTATGCACAAACCGACTACGCCCTGGCGCGCTATTTCGCGACCACGGGCTGGCTGAGTGACAACATCAGCTCGCTCAGCTCGAGCGGCTTCGACGAGGCGGGTCGGACCATTTCGCTGGTCGCGCCGGGAGATTTCAGCGCCTGGGCGAGCTGCGATCCGAGCCCGCTGTTCATCGACTGCACCAATTTCCGCGGCGTTTCGTCGCCAGTCGAGAGTAGTGGTGGCACCAGCCTTTCCGCGCCGCTCACCTCGGGCGCGGCGGCGCTCGTGATCGAGGCCTACCGCAAAGGCCATTTCGGCGCCTCACCCACCCCGGCTCAGGTCAAGCACATCCTGACGAGCACCGCGACCGACCTCGGCATGCCGGCGCAGGAGCAGGGTGCGGGACTTCTCAACACCTACAAGGCCGTGCTGCTCGCCCAGTCGATCGGGAATGCGAATCTGCTGGGCGCCACCAACGGTCCGAGGGGCCAGACGCTCTTGCTCTCGAGCAACCAGCTGAATGCGGTGGGCGCACCGGGCACCGCCGAGCATTGGCCGGTAACAGTGACCAACACCGGGGTCGCGCGCCAGCATGTACGTCTGCAGGGCCGCGCTTTTGGTCGCGATCAGAACGTCCAGAGCGGCTCGGTAACGCTCACTGACGGAGTAAATCCGACCGTCGTCAACTGGTCGGGACTGCCGAGCAATTACTCGAGCTTCAAGTTCCAGGTGCCCGCCGGACAGGATCGCCTCACCGCGCAGCTCGCTTACGAGTCACCCCCCGGCGCATCCAACAACGCACGGGTGCGCCTGATTCTGATCGATCCGACCGGAAAGCTGGCGGCGCACTCAGTGCCGCAGGGCGTCGGCAACTCCGGCTTCGTCGATGTGCGCCAGCCGGCGGCCGGCATCTGGACGGGAGTGATCTTCAGCATTATTGCGGCGGACGGCGGCACGAACAGCCGCGTACCCTGGCGCGTCGCCACGCAGCAGTTCACGTCCTTCGGCGAGGTCTCCCCGAGTGAGTTCGACCTCGATCCGGGACAGAGCCAGAAGCTGACGGTGTCGGCCACCACGCCCGCAAATCCCGGGGATGCGTCCGGGTCGATCGTCGTGAGCGCCTCCGGAGATGGCTCCGACACGTACGTCGGCATCGAGCGCAACTCGATCGCCGTCACGCTGCGCAGCCTGATACAGCTGTCACATGGTGGCACCTTCTCCGGCGTGCTGACGGGCGGCAACGGGCGACCACCCGGTGAGGGACAGGAGAACTTCTATCAGTTCGACGTGAGCCCGAACCAGCGCAGCCTCATGGTTAACGTGATGCTGAGCAATACACCGACCAATCTGATCGGCGTCTATCTCGTCAATCCTGACGGCGTGGCGGTCGGCTACGGGCAGAACACGGATAGCGCCACCGGTACACCGGGGCTTGCCGCCGCTGCCTACGCGCTCAATCCGGTGCCGGGGCGCTGGACGTTGATCCTGGATTTCCCCGAGCCGATCACCGGCAACGAGATCTCCGAGCGCTTCACAGGCAACGTTCGCCTCAATGCCACCTGGGCCGAGGCGCAGGGCCTGCCGAACAACCCGTTCATCCACGTCCCGGCCGGTCAGCCCATCGTGGTGCCGGTACTGATCAGGAACACGGGCGCGGCCCCCGCCGATTACTTCATCGACGCGCGGCTGAATACACTCACCAACGTATCGCTCGCAGTGCTGGATCCGCCGGCGACGAGCGCCGGGTTCTCACTGCCACTCGGCTCGGATCCGAACAATCCAAACTTCCCGTACTATGTGGTGCCTACGGAGACTTCCGCACTACAGGCCGTGGCGAATGCGACGCTGCCGATCGAGTTCGATTTCGCAGCTCCCTCGGGTGATCCGGACCTCTTCGGCGCGCCGGTGCCTAAGGGCAATCTGGTAGGGAGCTATCCCTACTTCGCCGAGGGCTCGTACGCCCCGGCCGGCGGAGTCGTCGCGCAGGGCGGCGTCTGGGATGTGGCTCCGGCTGAGATCGGACCCTATGCGGGGCCCGCTCCGAGCGGCTATGTCAATACGACGCTGACGGCGACGACCAAAGCGTTCGATCCGGCCGTCACGAGCACCACCGGTGACTTGTGGCTGAGCGCCCTCGATCCGAGCTACCAGTTCGGGTTGCTGCCGGTGCTGCCGGGTAAGGACGGGATCATCGTCGTGACGATCACTCCGCAGGGCGTGTCGGGTCAGGTGGTGAGCGGGACGCTGTACGTCAGTCATGCGACGCTCGGCGTGCCGCCCTACGGCGCTTTCTCGGCGGACGAGGTGTACGCGCTGCCTTACAGCTACACGATCCAGTAGAGAGCATCCCGCTGGGATGCTCGGGGGGCGCCGGGCTTGACTCCGCCCGGCACCCCTTTCCTCCCGGACGCGACTATGGCGTCAGCAGGCGGCGTGCGCTGTAGAAGCGCCACAGCGGCACCGCCAGCAGCACCGTCCACGCGAGCACCAGCCAGCCCACGAAGCCATCGAAGCGGCTCAGCAGAAAACCGAGTGCCGCGCCGGCGCGCGGCTGCGTGAGCTCGTGCGCCATCAGCATCACCCACACCCAGCCGGCGTGCAGCCCGATGCAGGCCGCGATCGCGCCGGTCGCGGCGCGCACGAGCCCGAGCACCACTCCAACGGCAGTGAGCGCGAGGAACGCGTCGGCAAGCGCAGCGGGATGGGCGAAGGCGTGCAGCGTTCCTGCGAGCAGATCGATGCCGCTGTGGACATTCACCTGCTCGGGCGGGATGTGGAACTTCGCGAAGAAATGGGTGGCGGCGTACAGGAGAGCCGTGAGCAGCACGGCGGCGCCTGTTCCGGACTCCCGCTCGATGGCGGTGTGCATTGCGCCGCGCAGAAAGGTCTCCTCGATGAACGCCACGGCAAAACCGCTCAGCCCCGCCGACAGGATGAGCTTCGGGACGCCCGCCGCGGCAGCCTCCGCACGCCATTCGAGCAGGCCCAGCAGCGCCATCAGTCCCACCACCCCGAGCATGGTGATGATGCCGAGAGCGAGCGCCACGGCCATCTCACGCATGAACAGGCGCCGCGGCAGCCCATAGCCGAGACTCGTGCGGTCCGCGAGCCCGAGATGCCGCGCGATGAGCAGAAAGCCGAGCAGCAGCACCAGCATGCCGAGACGCTCGGCGATGCGGTGAAATGGAAAGGAGAAATGCGGGTGCAGCAGCAGCCACGCCGGCCAGGCGAGCACCGCCACGGCGGCGAGTGCGACCGCCAGCAAGCCGAGGAACCACGCGAATGCACGCATAAAATAAAGAGCAGTGCGGACTTGCCTGGGCAAGCCCCGGCCGCATAGCTTATGGTGGTCGCGCAGCTGTGAGGAGTCATGTCGGCGTTTCCCGTGCAACCGATCGCGATCTGGTTCGGTCGGGTCGGCGACATGATCATGCTGACCGCGCTCCTGGATATCCTGCAGCGCCGCTTCGGGCGTCCCTGTTGGGTCATCGGCGCCGGCTCCTGGTCGCGGGACATCTACGCCGGCCAGCCGGAAGTCGCGCAGACGCTCTGGCTGCACCGCTACACGCCGTTCGTGCTCGATGTCCGCTGGTGGGGGACGGTGTGGCGGCTGCTGCGTGACCGGCGGGTCGTGGTGTACGTCTGCGAGACCGATCCGCGCAAGCTCGCGGGCATCCGCCGCCTGCTGCGCTGGGGGCGCGTCGATCCCGGCCGCTGCGTGTTCCTCAGCGAGCACCCGGCGGTGCTCTCACAGGTGCACTGGGTCGATAAGCTCGTGAGCCTCGGTCGGCTCCTGCCGCCGGCGCTGCGGGAGCAGGACTATCCGTGGCCGGTTCCGGCGCCGCGCTGTGCGCCACGGCTCGTGCTTTCGCACGCTGCCCGTGCGGCGGGCGATGAATGGCTGCGCCGCCACGAAGTCGGCGACCGGCCGCTCGTGCTGCTGCAGCCGGGCAACCGCCGCACCATGCGCGGCCGCTCGCTGCGCATCAGGGATTCCGACGATCGTTTCTGGCCGATCGATCGCTGGACGGCGCTCATCCATCGCATACACGAGCAGCTGCCCGCGGCGCGCATCGTGCTGTGCGGCGCGCCGCGCGAGGAAGTGCTGCTCGAGTGGATCGAGGCCGCCGCCGCGCTGCCGGGCGTGGTGCTGCGCGGACTGCCGTTCCCGGGCCTGTTCGCGCTGTGTGCGCGCGCCCATAGCATGATCTCCATCGATACCGGCACGGCGCACGCGGCTGCGGCCCTCGGCACGCCGCTGGTGGTGCTGTTCGGATCGACACCGCCGCCGACCGTCATGCCGCGCAGTCCGTGTGGCTCGGCCGTCATCGGTGTCGGTGGGGCACCGCTCCTGCCGCGCGTCGATCAGTTGCCCGTGAGCGCGGTGTTCGAGGCGTGGACGAGCCTGCTCACGAGCGAAGCAGACGCAGCCACTGCTCCCTGACCGCGCTCAGCCGGAAGCGCGCATCCGGGGCGGCTCGCGGGCGTCCGCCGCGCCGCCATTCGCGGATGCGCTCGATGCAGTCATCGAAGAGTCCCGCAGCCCCCGCGAGCCGCGCCGGCCCGGCACGCCAGCGTGCCGGCAGCTGCCCCGCCACGGCCTCGTAGCAGCGCACCGCTCGCGTCACCGGCATGAGCTGCGCCGAATCGGCCACGATCTCGCTCGCCGCACCGCAGTCGTAGGTCAGGACCGGAGTGCCGAGCGCGTGCGACTCGGCAAACACCAGACCGAAGGTCTCCGGTATGAGGAAGTTCGGGGCGAAGGTGCAGAGTGCGCCGCGCACCTCGGCGAGCACGCGCAGCTGCGGCACGGCCCCGAGCACTGCCACGCCCGGCTCCGCGAGCGGCCCGAGCGGCTTGTACCCGGGGTTGGCGACGGTGAAGCGCAGCTGCGGCAGCGCGCGCCTCATCTGCCGGAAAGCGTCGAGCGCGAACTGCAGTCCCTTGTTGGGCGAGGAGAAGAACACCAGCTTCCCGGGGTCGACCGCCGTGCCATCGGGCTGCAGCGCGTCGTCGACCGGATTGTAGATGGTGAGTGCGCGCACCGCGTCGGCGACGCCGATACTGCGCAGCGTCGCCTCGACGCCGCCGCGCTGCCAGTTGGAGACGCACACGACGGTGACGCCGCGCGCGCGCAGGAGCGGCGCCGTGCCGGCGAGCCAGCGGGCGCGTCGCCCGCGCGGGTTGAAACGGTCGTGCAACCACAGGTACACGCGTGCGTCGGGGTAATGCTGCTGCACGAAGGGCAGCGCCCGCGAATCGCGGTTGACGATGACGTGGCTGATGCCGGGCAGCCGCTGCGGCGCGAGGTAGCGCTGCGAGTCCTGCGTGCGGTTGTGCTGCATCACCCAGGCGCCGAGCGCATCGGCGACGCGCACCAGCGTCGCCTCGGTGCCACCGAGCGCACGGCTGTGCAGCGTACCGGTGTCGTACGGGTGTTGGCACAGGGGATCGTAGAACAGGACCTTGCTCATCGGAGTGTGTATTGTACGGACTGTGTCGCGCACCGACCCCGACGCGCCCGTGGCGGATGATGCCCGTCTGTCAGCGTGCATCATCACGTTCAACGAGGCCGACCGCATCGAGGCCTGCATGCGCTCGCTCGATTTCTGCGACGAGATCGTGGTGGTCGACTCTCATTCTACCGACCGGACCCGCGAGCTCGCCGCCGCGCTCGGCGCTCGCGTCCTCGAGCGTGACTGGCCCGGCTATCGCTCGCAAAAGCAGTTCGCGGTGGACTCGGCCCGTCACGACTGGGTGTTGTGTCTCGATGCCGACGAGCGGGTGAGCCCGCGGCTGCGCGCGGAGATCCTCGCCCTGCGGCGCGCAGGGCTCACCTCGGCCGCAGGTTGGTCCATACCGCGGATCACCGACTACTTCGGTCGCTTCCTGCGCCACGGCAATGCCTACCCCGATCGCCTGGTGCGCCTCTTCGACCGCCGCCGCGGCGGCTGGAGCGGCTACGAGATTCACGAGAACACGCGGATCGCCGGGCGTATCGGGCGGCTGCACGGACAACTCGAGCACTACTCCTACCGGAGCCTCCAGGATCACCAGGCCCGCATGCAGCGCTATGCGGATCTCATGGCGCAGGCGCTGTACGACGCCGGCCGGCGCTGCGGCCTCGCGCCGGTGCTGCTCAATCCGTGGTGGCGTTTCGTCCGCGGCTATCTGCTGCGGCTCGGCTTTCTCGACGGCTGGCGCGGACTCGTGTTCGCGCTCATCGAGTCCGGCTACGTGCGGCGCAAGTACCTCGGGCTATACCTGCGCACCCGGGGGCTGCCGGGTTGACCACGCCGCCACCTGCGCAAGCCGCGCGACGGGGTCGTCGAGCTCGAGCAGCTGCTGCTGCTCGGCAGCGGTGAGCGGCAGAAGCTCGGCCCAGCGGTTGCCGACCCAGCCGGCATCCTCGTACCGCGACTCGGCGTGCGCGTAGCGCTCGCCGAGCTGGGGCAGCACCTCGCGGAGCAGCTCGCCGAGGTGTGCGAGCTCCGGCGGCAGCGTGCGCGGCGGGTCCTCGGACAGATACTCCACTTCCGCCAGGTTCAACCCGTCGGCCTGCTGGCGGCGACTCAGGATGCGGAAGCGCCGGTCCCCGAGACACTCTATGCCGAGCAATCCATCGGGCAGCGTCGCGAAATCCACGACGCGCGCGCTGGTCCCGCTCGGTGCCACGCGGGCTGCCGCGCCGTCCTCCCTGCCTTCGAGGATGAGTGCCACGCCGAAGGGCTGCGACTCCCGCAGGCAGCGCCGCACCATGTCGAGATAGCGCGGCTCGAAGATGCGCAGCCGCATCGGACCGCCGGGGAACAGCACCGTGCCGAGCGGAAAGAGCGGCAGCTCGCTCATGGCGCTCATGCGGTTGGTGCGACCTGCCGCGCGCCGCCCGCCCCGCGCAGCTGCGCGAGCACCTTCTCGTGCAGACCGCCGAAGCCGCCGTTGCTCATGATGAGCAGCTGGTCGCCCGGGCGCGCCGCGCCCGCGAGAGCCCGCGCCAGCGAGTCGATGTCGGCGCTGCCGTGACCGCGTCCGCCGAGCGCACGCAGCACCGTGCCGGTATCCCAGCCGAGATCGGCGGGCGTGTACAGCCACACCTCGTCTGCCCCGGCGAGCGCCGGAGCGAGAGTGTGCTCGTGCACCCCGAGGCGCATGGTGTGCGAGCGCGGCTCGAGCACCGCCAGGATGCGCGCCGCGCCCGCGCGACGCCGCAGCCCATCGATGGTCGTGGCGATCGCGGTCGGATGGTGCGCGAAGTCGTCGTACACGCGCACGCCGTTCACCTCGCCGCGCAGCTGCAGCCGTCGCGCGATCCCGGCGAACTCGCGCAGCGCCGCGACCGAGCGGGCGACCTCGACCCCGGCGTGGCGCGCGGCGGCGATGGCCGCCAGCGCATTCTCCATGTTGTGTGCGCCGATCAGCGGCCACTCCACGGTGCCGCGCGCCGTGCCGCCTTCGAGCACTTCGAAGCGTGAGAAGTCGGCGGCACCGGGCAGTGCCTGGGCGCTCCACAGGGCATCGGCGTGCGCGGAGCGTGCGAATCCCTCGCGCGGCGTCCAGCAGCCCATGGCGAGTGTCTCCCGCAGCAGCGCATCGGCCGCGTTCCAGACGATCCGTCCGCTGCCCGGGACGATGCGTACCAGGTGGTGGAACTGCCGCTGGATGGCAGCGACGTCCGGATAGATGTCGGCATGGTCGTACTCGAGATTATTGAGCACCACGGTACGCGGCCGGTAGTGCACGAACTTGGCCCGTTTGTCGAAGAAGGCGGTGTCGTATTCGTCCGCCTCGATGACGAAGAAGCGGCCGCCGCCGAGCCGCGCGCTCACCCCGAAGTTGGCCGGTACCCCGCCGATGAGGAACCCCGGGTCGAGCCCGGCATGCTCGAGGATCCAGGCGAGCAGCGAAGCGGTCGTCGTCTTGCCGTGCGTGCCGGCCACGGCCAGCACCCAACGATCCTTCAGCACCTCGCGCGCCAGCCACTCCGGCCCCGACAGGTAGGGGAGCGTGCTCTCGAGCAGCGCTTCCACCACCGCGTGCCCGCGCGTCATCACGTTGCCGACCACCACCACATCCGGCGGCGGCGAGAGCTGCGCGGCATCGAAGCCTTCGGTGAGCGAGATGCCGAGCGCCTCGAGCTGGGTGCTCATCGGCGGGTAGACGTTGCGGTCCGAGCCGGTGACGGTGAAGCCCGCAGCGCGCGCGATCGCGGCGATGCCGCCCATGAAGGTCCCGCAGATCCCGAGTATGTGTACGTGCATCCGGCTCTCAGGTCCGCACCGCCGGGAACAGCGCCGACAGCACCAGCCAGCCGGCGAGGTTCTGCAGAATGACGAGCGCCACGCTCGAGGTCGCGGACCACTCGAGCGCCGCCTTCACGATGTGGCTGTTGGCGGCGATCACCCAGGCGAACAGCAGCAGCAGCACGCACACCACCGGCAGCTGCCAGGGTGAGTCCTCACCGAAGCGGCGCATGAGCCAGCCACAACTGTCGACCAGCGGTGTCAGCACCGCCTGAAAACCAAACACCGCGGCCGTCGTCTGCAGCGTGCGCTCGGGGCGCCCGGCGAGGCGCAGCAGCAGCACGTACCACAGGAGCGTGAACAGCGTCGCCACCAGCAATGCCTCGAGCCAGCGGCCCTCGGGGGGCAGCAGGCTGCTCACCACGAAGTTCACGACCAGGTAGCCGGCGACCGTCAGCACCAGCAGCAGCCGCGAGGCCGGCAGGTCCTGCGGTCCCCGGCGCAGCAACGCGATCTGCGCATACAGCCGGATGAACTCGCTCATGGCTTTCGGTCAGCGTGCGCGCCTCGCATAATGGTGAGGTCCGATTGTACAGATCATCCGCAGATCCGGTTTGCAGCCCATCATCGCCACAGCGAGCGCCCTCGCCGCGCTCAGCACACGTCTCGCAAGCCAGGCACGCATCGGCCTCGACACGGAGTTCCTGCGCGAGCGCACCTATCGGGCGCAGCTGTGCCTGATACAGGTCGCGACCGGCGATGAGGCATCCTGCATCGATCCGCTCGCGGTACCGGAGCTCGCGCCGCTCGCGCCGGTGCTCGGCGCGGATAGCGTCGTGAAGGTGATGCACGCCTCGCGCCAGGATCTGGAGGTGCTGCTGCCGGTCACCGGGCTCACGCAACCGGTGTTCGATACGCAGATCGCCGCGAGCCTGACCGGGCTGCCGGCACAGGTCGGCTACGCCGAAGCCGTGCGCCGCTTTCTCGGCCAGGAGCTCGACAAGTCTCACACGCGCACCGACTGGTCGCGCCGGCCGTTGACCCCGGAGCAGATCGCGTACGCGCTCGATGACGTACGCTACCTGCTGCCGCTCGCCACGCGCCTGCAGGAGGAGCTCGCGCGGCTCGGACGGCTCGAGTGGCTCGCCGAGGAGCTCGCGACGCTCTGCGACGCACGGGCGCTCACCGTTGCACCCGAGGATGCCTGGCTGCGCCTGAAGGGCGGGCGGGCGCTCGATCCTGCGCGGCAGCGGCTGCTGCAGCTGTTGGCGGCGTGGCGTGAGCGCGCCGCGCTCGCGCACAACCGGCCACGCGGCTGGATACTCGATGATGCGGTGCTGCGCGAGCTCGTGCTGCAGGTGCCCCGGACGCTCAGCGCGCTCGCAGACATCCCGCAGATACCGCCGGGGTTGGTGAAGCGCCGCGGCGCGGAGCTCCTCCAGTGCATCGACGCTGCGCAGGTGCCCTCACCCGCGCCCGAGTTTCCGGGCCGTCAGCGTCCGGATCCGGAGCGGGCGGCTCTGGTGAGGAAGCTGAGCAGCATCACCCAGGCCACCGCCCGCGAGCTGAATCTCGTACCGGAAGTGCTTGCCACACGGCGTGACCTCGAGCAGCTCGCCGCAGGCCGCCGTGACGGACCGCTGCTGCGCGGCTGGCGCCGCGCCGTGCTCGGCGAGCGGCTGCTCGGGGCTTTCTGAGTCGAGGGATTCTCGAGCGCAGTATCGCCAGGTCGGATCAGCGCCCGCGGCGCGGGTGCAGCGCCTGCTCGAGCCGCTCGGTGACCTCTTCCACGCTGCCCTGCGCATTGATGACGCGCAGCAGTCCGCGATCGCGGTAGAACTCGATGAGCGGACGGGTCTTCTCCTCGTAGACCCGCAGGCGCTCGGCCACCGTAGCCTCATTGTCATCGGGCCGCTGGATGAGCCGGTGGGGCGCACCGGTGCCCTGACAGGCCTCGCTGTCGCTGCGCTCCGCCTTCGAGTCAGACACGTTGAACACCCGGCCGCAGTCCGCACAGGTGCGCCGGCCGGAGATGCGGCGCACCAGCTCGCCGTAGTCGACTTCGAGCTGCACGACCGCATCGAGCGGTTGCCCCAGGCTCTGCAGCAGCTCGCCGAGCGCCTGCGCCTGGACGAGGTTGCGTGGGAAGCCATCGAGAATGAAGCCGGGCCCGGCGTCCGGCTCGCGCAGGCGCTCGCGGATCATGCCGAGCACGAGAGCATCCTCGACCAGCTTTCCTTCCTCCATGGCCTGCCTGGCCTGGCGCCCGAGCTCGCTGCCGGAGGCGACCGCGGCGCGCAGCAGGTCACCGGTGGAGATCTGCGGGATGTGCTCGCGCTGCATCAGGCGTTGAGACTGGGTGCCTTTGCCGGAGCCGGGAGCGCCCAACAGGACGATGCGCATGGTTGTCTGATGAAAGCCGCTGCGGACCGCAGCACGGGAGCTGGCAACGTTACCGGCCGACCCGGGCGCGGTCAAACCGGCCGGTGTGCCGCAGGCGCAGCGGTGCGTTATCCTGCGCCGCCATGAAGAGCAAACCGCGCAACGCGTTCTATGCCCAGTCGGGCGGAGTCTCGGCAGTGATCAACGCCTCGGCCTGCGGGGTGATCGAGACCGCGATGCGCGCTCGGCAGATAGGCAAGGTGTACGCGGGGCGCGATGGCATCGTCGGCGCACTCACCGAGGACCTGATCGATGTCGGTCGCGAGAGCCGCGCCACCATCCGCGGGCTGAAGCATACGCCCGCCGGTGCCTTCGGCTCGGCACGCTTCAAGCTCAAAGGGATCGATCAGAATCGCGCCGAGTACGAGCGGCTGATCGAGGTATTCCGGGCGCACGATATCGGCTACTTCTTCTACAACGGCGGCAACGACTCCATGGACACCGCCCTGAAGGTCTCGCAGATCGGGGCCTCCCTCGGCTTTCCCATCACCTGTGTCGGAGTGCCCAAGACGGTCGACAACGACCTGCCGCACACCGATTGCTGCCCGGGCTTCGGCTCGGTCGCCAAGTACGTTGCCGTCTCCACGCGCGAGGCGTCGCTCGATGTGGCCTCGATGGCGCGCACCTCCACCCGGGTGTTCGTCCTCGAGGTGATGGGTCGACACGCCGGCTGGATCGCCGCCTCCGCCGGGCTCGCCGCCCGCAGCCCGCAGGACGCGCCCCACCTCATCCTGTTCCCGGAGATTCCTTTCGAGCGAGAGCGCTTCCTCGAGCGCGTACGCAGCTCCGTGGAGCGTGAGGGTTACTGCGTGATCGTCGTGTCCGAAGGCGCCGCTTACGCGGACGGCAAATTCCTGGCCGAGGCCGGCACGCGCGATGCCTTCGGGCACACGCAGCTCGGCGGGGTCGGGCCCGTCGTCGCCAACATGGTGCGCGAGGCCCTCGACTACAAGTTCCACTGGGCGGTCGCGGACTACCTGCAGCGCTCGGCGCGTCATATCGCCTCGCGGGTCGATGTCGAGCAGGCCTATGCGGTCGGCAGGGCGGCGGTGCAACTCGCCCTCAAGGGAGTGAACGCCGTGATGCCCACCATCGTGCGCCGCTCCGACCGGCCTTACCGCTGGTCGATCGGTCATGTGCCGCTCAGCGAGGTTGCCAACAAGGAGAAGAAGCTGCCGCGCGAGTACATCCGCGAGGATGGCTTCGGCATCACGGCGGCCTGTCGTCGCTACCTCGAGCCCCTCGTAGCCGGGGAAGCCTATCCGCCTTACCGCAACGGGCTGCCGGACTATGTCCGTATCAAGGGCGTGGCGGTGCGGCGCAAGCTCAAGAGCGAATTCAAGATCTGAGGGTGTTGCTGCGCTGCGGCGCGCGCCGGGCGCGCGTGCCGGGGTCCGTTCGCGGCGTGCTATAGTGCGCGGCCTTTTTTCCGGGGGAGATTGCTGATGGATGCCACCCAGTGGGTGTGGGCCGCGATCGCGGCGGGCGTGCTTGCCGTGCTGTACGGCGTCGTCTCGATGGCCGCAATCCTGCGCCTGCCCTGCGGCAATGCGCGCATGCAGGAGATCGCGGCTGCCATCCAGGCGGGCGCCAAGGCCTATCTCAACCGCCAGTACAGCACCATCCTCATCGTCGGCATCGTGCTGTTCCTCCTCATCGGCTTCTCGCGGATCGGCTGGCCGACCGCCGGCGGGTTCGCGATCGGCGCACTGCTCTCGGGACTCACCGGGTACATCGGCATGAACATCTCGGTGCGCGCCAACGTGCGCACCGCCGAGGCGGCCACCCACGGCCTCAATGCCGCACTCAGCGTGGCATTCCGCGGTGGCGCCATCACCGGCATGTTGGTGGTCGGACTCGCGCTGATCGGCGTCGCCGGATACTACGCGGTGCTGCGGCAGATGCCCTCGATCGGGGATGAGGGCTCACTGCATGCGCTCGTCGGACTCGCGTTCGGCGGATCGCTCATCTCGATCTTCGCCCGGCTCGGCGGCGGCATCTTCACCAAGGGGGCGGACGTCGGCGCGGACCTGGTCGGCAAGGTCGAGGCGGGCATCCCCGAGGACGACCCGCGCAACCCGGCGGTGATCGCGGACAACGTCGGCGACAATGTCGGCGACTGTGCCGGCATGGCGGCGGACCTGTTCGAGACCTACGCCGTCACCATGGTCGCCACCATGCTGCTCGGCGGTCTGCTCTTCAGGTCCCAGGGCACGCAGGCCGCGATCGCCGCCGAGATCTACCCGCTCGCCCTCGGTGCCGCCTCGATCGTCGCCTCCATCATCGGTACTTTCTTCGTCTCGGCGCGCGCCGGGGGCAAGATCATGACCGCCCTCTACAAGGGCGTCATCGTCTCGGGTGTGGTCTCCGCCGTCGCGTTCTGGTTCATCACCCAGGCCATCATGCCGGGCAAGATGCAGCTGTTCGGCTGCGCACTCATCGGCCTGGCGCTCACCGCGGCGATGATCATGATCACGGAGTACTACACCGCCACCGAGTACAGCCCGGTGCGCAAGATATCGGCCGCATCGCAGACCGGGCATGCGACCAACATCATCGCCGGGCTCGGTGTGTCGATGAAGGCCACTGCGCTGCCGGTGATCGCGGTGTGCCTCGCCATCTGGGGTGCCTACACGCTCGACGGGCTGTACGGCCTCGCCATCGCTGCGACCGCCATGCTGTCGATGACCGGCATGATCGTGGCGCTCGATGCCTACGGTCCGATCACCGACAACGCCGGCGGCATCGCCGAGATGTCGGGCCTGCCCAAGGAGGTGCGTGCGATCACCGACCCGCTCGATGCGGTCGGCAACACCACCAAGGCGGTCACCAAGGGCTACGCCATCGGCTCTGCGGGACTGGCGGCGCTCGTGCTGTTCGCGGACTACACGCATAACCTCGAGGCCGCCGGCAAGCTCACCAACTTCTCGCTGTCCGATCCGGCCGTGATCATCGGCTTGTTCATCGGCGGGCTGGTGCCGTACCTGTTCGGCGCCATGGCCATGGAGGCGGTGGGGCGCGCCGCCGGCTCGGTGGTGAACGAGGTGCGGCGTCAGTTCCGCGAGATCAAGGGCATCATGGCGGGCACCGACAAACCGGACTACTCCCGTGCCGTGGACCTGCTGACCCGCGCGGCCATCCGCGAGATGATCGTACCGTCGCTGCTGCCGATCCTCGTGCCGATCGTGCTGGTGCTGGTCCTCAATTCACTCATGGGGCCGGGCGCCGGCGTGCGCGCGCTCGGAGGCCTGCTCATCGGCACCATCGTCACGGGGCTGTTCGTCGCGATCTCCATGACGACCGGCGGTGGCGCCTGGGACAACGCCAAGAAATATATCGAGGAAGGCAACTTCGGCGGCAAGGGCTCGGAGGCCCACAAGGCGGCGGTCACCGGCGATACGGTCGGCGATCCCTACAAGGACACCGCCGGTCCCGCGATCAACCCGCTCATCAAGATCATCAACATCGTCGCGCTGCTGCTCGTGCCGCTGCTGTAGCCGGCTACGCCGCCAGCTGCAACGGCTGCGGCCGGCCGATCGCGTAGCCCTGCAGGTAGTCGACCCCCATACGCCGCGCCGCCTCCTCCGCGGCGCTGTCCTCGACCTGCTCGGCGATCACCTTGAAGTTGAGCGTGCGGGCGAGCTTGATCATCGCCGTCACCATCGCCTGATTGACACTGTCGCGGGCCAGATTGCGGATGAAGGACCCGTCGATCTTCAGGTAATCGAGCGGCAGGGTCTTGAGGTTGGAGAAGGAGCCGACGCCCGAGCCGAAGTCATCGAGCGCGAACTGACATCCCATGCCGTGCAGCACGCCGACGAAGCGGCGCGCGTGATCGAGGTTGGCGATGACCGCGCTCTCGGCGATCTCGAAGCACACCTGCCCCGGGGTCACGCCGGTGCTGTCGAGGCACTCCACCACGAACTCGAGAAACTGCGCATCGGCGAGCGTCTGACCGGAGATGTTGATGGCGACGCTGTGCTGCGCAGCGACGCTGATCGCCCCGCGGCCGAGCGCGGCGAGCGTCGTCTGCACCACCCAGCGGTCCACCAGGCCCATGAGGCGGTAGCGCTCCGCGGCGCGCATGAACTCCGCCGGCAGCAGATCCTGGCCGGACTCGTCCTCGAGCCGCACCAGCACCTCCATTGCCGGGCCGCCGTCCTCGCCATGCGCCGGCACGATCACCTGATGATAGAGATGGAAGCGGTTCTCCTTCAGGGCGCTTTGCAGGCGCTGCAGCCACTGGATCTCGCCGGTGTGCCGCGCCAGCGCCTCATCGCGCGCCGAATAGACCACGACACGCCCACTGCCCTGCTTCTTGGCGACGTAGCAGGCGGTGTCGGCAGCGGCCAGCATCTCCTCGAGCGTGCCGCTCTCGCGCGAGATCTCGATGAGCCCGATGGAGGCGCCGATGTTGAAGATCTTGTCGCGCCACACGAAGCGGTGGTCACCGACCGCACGGGTGACGTCATCGGCGATCTGCCGCGCCTTCTCGAGCGGGCAGCCGACCAGCAGGATGCCGAACTCATCGCCGCCGAGTCTGCCGACCGTGTCGCTGTCGCGCACCGCATCGCGCAGCAGCTTCGCCACCTCGCGCAGCATGCTGTCGCCGGCGAGATGGCCGCTGGTGTCGTTCACCAGCTTGAAGCGATCGAGGTCCAGGTAGCACAGCACGTGCTGCCCATCGCCACGCTGACCGCTGCCGATCGCTTCCTCGAGGCGTCGCTCGAACTCGCGCCGGTTGACGAGCCCGGTGAGCGCATCGTGGGTCGCCTGATAGGACATCTGCCGCGTCAGGCCGCGCATCTCGGTCACATCGTGCAGCATGACCACCGCGCCGAGGAGCTCGCGGGCGCCGTTGCGGATCGGTGAGGCGGAAAGCTCGATCGAGCGCTCGCTGCCGTTGGCGCGCGACAGCATGAGCGCACGGCGGCTGAGGTTCACCGCCGCTCCGGTGGTGAGTGCCTGGTGCACCGGGTCCGACAGCAGACGCCGGTCGGTCTCATCGACGAGGCTCACGATCTCCTCGAGGAGCTTGCCGCTCGCGGTATCGGCGCCGCTGCCGGTGAGCTGTTCCGCAGCCGGATTCATGTAGTTGATGCGACCGTCGCGGTCGGTGGCGATGATCGCCTCGGCGAGCGAGTCGAGGGCGAGCGCCGGGGGTCCGGCGGCGCTCGCGGCCGGCAGACGCAACGCCTGGGCGGTCATGGTGGGCAGGACCTCGACCCCCGTGATGAGCAGCGCGCTCGCTTTATCGTACTCGACCGGTGTGGAGGAGATCTCGAGGCGCGTCATCTGCCCCTGCAGTCCTACCATGTCGATCTCGTAGCGCTCAGCCGCGCTCTCGCCGGCGAGACGCCGCCGGATGTTCTCGCTCACGAGCTCGGAGTACTCCGGCGGCACCAGATCCATGAGTCGCCGACCGACCAGCTCGGCACGATCGACGCCGACGAAGCTGGCAAATTGCCGGTTGGCGTACAGAATCACATCGCCATGCACCAGCACCGCCTCGTGAATGCGCTCGCCGAGCTCCATGAACAGCTTGGGCGCGTACGCGGCCTCGCGCTCGCCGCCGCCACTCGCAGCACGCGTGAGCAGGTGATTCACGGCGGTGATCAGCGCGGCCACCTCGGGCTTCTCGCTGGCCACCTCCACGCGGCCGGGCAGTCGTCCACCGATGGCGATGCGCTGCAACTGCTGCGACACCTCGGCGAGCTTGCGCAGGTCGCGCCGCTGCAACGCGTACATGATGAGCAGCAGTCCGGCGACGAGCGCGAACAGGAGGGACAAGAGCCCGGCAATCGACATCTGCGTGGTTCTCGAGGCCTTGTGCTTGGGGTCCCGGCGTTGGGCTCCGCAGGCGCTTCTGATTCGACTTGTCGCGCCGGTGCCCTATTGGCGAGGCAAGCATATCCCAGTGACGCCTTCGCCCCGTCGGTATTTGACCATATCTCGTCGCAGGGCAGCTTGGCAGCGAGCGGGAAAACCCTTAACTTCTCCGGCCTTTTCCGAGGTCGCAATAAGTCCAATCGGGAGGTCAGGGTGCAGACGGTGGATGCCCGCGAGCAGATGATCGAGCAGCAGGTGCGCGCTTGGGACGTTCTCGATGAGCGCGTGCTGGAGGTCCTGCGCCGCGTACCACGCGAGCTGTTCGTCCCGGAGGGACAGCGCTACCGCGCGTATGCCGACGCGGAGGTGCCGCTGCCGCGGGGCCAGCATATGTTGCGTCCCAGTGTGACCGGGCGCTTGCTGCAGGCACTGCTGCCGCTGCCGGGAGAGCGGGTGCTGGAGATCGGCACCGGCACCGGTTTCATCACCGCATGCCTGCGCACGCTCGCGCAGCGGGTGCGCAGCCTGGAGATATTCCCCGAGCTCGCCGCTGCCGCGCGTCGCAATCTCGGATCGTTCGGCCTGCGCGATGTCGAGGTGGTCGACGCCGACGCCTTGCAGGAAGATGCCGGCGTGCGCTTCGACGTCATCGCCGTTACCGCCTCACTGCCCGTTTATGATACGCGCTTCGAGCGCATGCTGGAGGTCGGTGGACGGCTGTTCGTGGTGGTCGGCAAGCCGCCCGCGATGGATGCACGGCTGGTGCAGCGAACTTCCGAGGACTCGCTGACGAGCCGCAGCCTGTTCGAGACCGTCATCGATCCGCTGGTGAATGCGCTGTCCCCGCCGGCATTCACCTTCTGACGATCCGGATCATCCCGGTCACTGAGCAAAGGGAACTGTCATGAATCGCGCCGCGACTCTCGCCGTCTCGTTGCTCGCGCTACCGCTCGCCGCGCCCGCCAAGGACCTGATCGGCGTATTCGAGGACGCGCTGCACGCCGATCCGGTGATCCGCCAGGCCGATGCCAACCGCCTGGCCGCGCGGGAGTCCAGGCCGCAGGCCCTGTCGGCGCTGCTGCCGCAGATCAATGGCACCGCCGGCGCCACGCGCGAGCACTCCTCCGGCTTCGAGAGCCAGATCTTCGAGGTGACGAACGCGAACAATCCCAACGCCCCGCCACAGCTGGTGGTGACGCGCGAGGCCGATCAGATCGACAACACCATCAAGCAGTGGTCGCTCAACCTGCGGCAGAACGTGTTCTCCTGGTCGAACTGGATGGCTCTGAAGGCGGCGAGCCACGAGGTGGCGCAGGCCGAGGCGAATTACGCCTCCGCCGAGCAGCAGCTCATCCTGCGGGTGGCACAGGCGTACTTCAACGTGCTCACCGCGATCGACACGCTCGAGGCGGACCAGACCTCGCTCGAGGCGATCTCGCGGCAGCTCGACCAGGCGAACAAGCGCTTCGAGGTGGGACTGATCGCCATCACCGACGTCGAGGATGCCAAGGCGGCGCGCGACAGTGCCGCGTCCACCGTGATCGCCGCCAAGCGCACCCTCGCCACCAGCGAGGATCAGCTGCAGGAGATCACCGGACAGAAATACGACGCGCTCGCCAAGCCGGGGCCCGACATGCCGCTCAACAACCCCGAGCCCGCCGACCAGAGCCGCTGGGTCAACATCTCCCTCGAGCAGAATCTGTCGCTGATCTCGAGCCGCCTGGCGGCGGATATTGCGCGCGAGAACGTGCGGGTCGCCTTCGGCGGCCACCTGCCGACACTCGACATCGTCGCGGGGCGCTCCTACAACTACACCAGCTCCGACCAGATCTTCGACGGCGAGCGATTCTCCAACATCGACAACAAGGCCAATGACCGGCAGATCGGCCTGCAGTTCACGCTGCCGATCTACAGCGGCGGCTACACGCAATCCAAGGTTCGCCAGGCCGAGTACCAGTGGATCGCCGCCAAGGAAGGGGTCGTGCAGAGCTCGCGCGCGACCGAGCGGCAGGCGCGCGATGCTTATCTCGGAGTCATCAGCGGCATCGCCCGCGTGCAGGCCCTGCGGCAGGCGGTCGAGTCCAACCAAACCTCGCTCAAGGCGACCGAAGCAGGGTATGAGGTGGGCACGCGCACCTCGGTCGACGTGCTCAACGCGCGGCGGCTGCTCGTGCAGGCGCAGACCGATTACGCGGCCGCGCGCTACGACTACATCATCAGCGTGCTGCAGCTGCGCCTGGCTGCCGGCAACCTCGATCGCAGGCAGCTCACCGACCTCAACGGCTGGCTGACGGTCCCGGCGCGCACCTCCCCGGCGGTGGCGACCCCCGAGACGGTGAGTCCGACCGTACCGCCGCCGCAGCCGACACCGCTGCCGCCGCCGCCACCGCCGCGTAACAAAGGCAAGCCTTAGTCGAGCAGCGGCTCGATGAGTGCCAGGAGCTTCCCGAGCGCACCCCGGTTGGCATCGACCGAGGCGCGCCCGGCCGCGCCCATGCGCTCGCGCGCCGCGGGGTCGGCGAGGAGCGCGCTGACGCGCGCGCCGAGCTCGGCGCCATCGCGCACGACCTCCGCGGCACCGCGGGCGATGAGCAGCTGCGCGATCTCGGCGCTGTTGCCGGTGTTCGGACCGACCAGCACCGGCACCCCGAGTGCTGCCGGCTCGAGGAGATTGTGGCCGCCGACCGGGGCGAGGCTGCCGCCGACGAAGGCCACGTCCGCCGCGGCGTAGAAATCCAGCAGCTCACCGAGCGAATCGAGCAGCAGCACCGCGCAGTCGGCATCCTCCTCGCTGGCGGCCGCCGAGCGCCGCCGGAAGCTCACACCGGCGGCACGGAGCGTGTGGGCAACCTCATCGAAGCGCGGCGGATGACGCGGCGCGAGCACGAGCAGCGCCGTAGGGTGGCGGCGGCGCACGCTCTGCTGAGCGGCGATGACCGCCTGCTCCTCGATGCCGCCGTGGGTGCTGCCGGCGACCCACAGCGGCCCGTTCGGCGCAAAGTGGGCGCGCAGCTCGGCGCCGCGCGCCGCGAGGCCGGCCGGAAGCTCGAAGTCGAACTTGATGTTACCGGTCACGTGAGTGCTGGCCGGATCCGCGCCGAGCGAACGGAAGCGCTCGGCATCGCCGGCAGCCTGCGCGGCGACCACCGCGGTGCTCGCCAGCGTGTCCCGGAACAGCGCGCCGAGGCGCCGGTAACCCCTCACCGAGCGCGCCGAGATCCGCGCGCTCGCCAGCACCAGCGGCACGCGGCGCCGCGAGCACTCCCGGTACAGATTCGGCCACAGCTCCGTCTCGAAGATCACCGCGAGCCGCGGCTGCACGCGGCGGAAAAATCGGCGTACGGCACCGGGCAGATCGAAAGGCACGTAACGCACCTGCGCAAGGTTGCCGAACAGGGCGTGAGCCCGCGCGCAGCCGGTGGGCGTGAAGGTCGTGACGGTGAGCGGCAGGCCGGGGTGCTCACGGGCGAGGGCGCTCACGAGCGGCGCGCACGCCTGGACCTCGCCGACCGACACCGCATGCAGCCACACTCCGTGCGGCGCGCGGGCTGCGCCGAAGCCGAACCGCTCGCGGAAATGGTGCCAGTAGCTGCGGTCGCGCAGGCCGCGCCACAGGAGGAGCAGCGACACGACCGGCACCGCGAGGTAGAGGGCGAGCAGGTACAGAAATCGCAAGCGCGTCCCGTCGCGGCGTTAGGCGGCCGGCGGCTCGGCGCGCGCGGCTCCCTGACGGTACCCATCGAGCAGCGCATGCCAGTCGGATTCGCTGAAGCGCTCCGGCGGCAAGGACCAGGTCACCTTCTCGAGCGAGCGGCGCAGCCGCACCAGATTGCCATCGCGCCACAGCCCGGGCGCCCGCAGCTGACAGCGGTCGAAGTCGATGAGGTACACGCTCTCCTCGCTCAACAGGACGTTGTGTGCATTGAGGTCGGCGTGGCAGACGCCCAGATCGTGGAAGCGGCGGATGCAGCGGCCGATGCCGATCCAGGTGAGCGTCGCGAGCGCGCCGGTCCGCAGGCACTCGGCGAGCGAGCCGACGGCGGCCAGGCGCTCGGTGATGATGTCGCCGGTGTAGCTCGAGCCGGTATGGTTGTAGCGCGCCGCGATCGGCGCCGGCACCGGCAGCCCCGCGCGATGCA